>RBWB01583903.1_pt1 | contig 10978 bp, 10 predicted proteins | sample 2014201 | NCBI WGS metagenome assembly RBWB01 (sample SAMN10133834, study PRJNA383868) | Human oral metagenome, whole genome shotgun sequencing project. | isolation source: supragingival plaque isolated from 88 juvenile twins | host: Homo sapiens | place: Australia
TTTTATTTTATAGTGGATTAAAATAAAAATGAGACAAGGCGGCGAGCCGCAAGGCGTACAGGTAGTACGTCAAGGCGAGCCAACGCCGTATCATTGCAATTTTAATCGACTATAACGGTTTCGTGTGTGCAGGGCAGCCTGAAAGCGTGTGGGTGGCGAGTGCCCGCCTGCTGGGAAATCGTGATGAAAAGGCAGCCTGAAAACGGATTTGGTTTTCAGGCTGCCTTTTTATGCGGCGGGTTACAGCACGCTTTTGACGGCTTGGACGACGTGTTCCGCCGTTATGCCGAACAGTTTGAACAGTTCGTCTGCGGGTGCGCTTTCGCCGAAGCGGCTGATGCCGATGACTGCGCCGTTTAGTCCGACGTATTTGTACCAGCCGTCGGGTGTGCCGGCTTCCACGGCGATGCGGGGCAGGTGTTCGGGCAGTACGGCGGTGCGATAGGCGGCTTCTTGGCGGTCAAAGGCGGAGGTGCAGGGCATGGACACAACGTTGACGGGGATGCCTTGCGCCGCCAGCAGTTTTTGTGCGTCTAAGGCGAGGGCGACTTCGGAACCGGTGGCGATGATGACGGCTTTTGCACCGGCGGTTTCGCTGATGACGTAGCCGCCGCGTTTGATGTCGGCAAGCTGTTCTGCGCTGCGTGGGATAAAGGGGAGGTTTTGGCGGCTGAATATCAGGCAGCTCGGATGGTCGGCGGCTTTGGCGGCTTCTGCCCATGCGGTCAGGCTTTCGGCGGTGTCGCACGGCCGCCATACGTCCATGTTGGGTATCAGGCGCAGGGTGGCGGTTTGTTCTACGGGCTGGTGGGTGGGGCCGTCTTCGCCTAAGCCGATGGAATCGTGGGTATAGACGAATATCGGGTTGGTTTTCATCAGGGCGGCCATGCGCAGGGCGTTTCGGGCGTATTCGCTGAACATGAGGAAAGTGGCGCCGAAGGGTTTGATGCCGCCGTGCAGTGCCAATCCGTTTACGATGGCGGACATGGCGAATTCGCGTACGCCGTAGTGGATGTAGTTGCCGCCGTTGTTTTTGGTTACGGATACGCTTCCGGCCCAGTCGGTGAGGTTGGACGGGGTTAGGTCTGCCGAGCCGCCGACCAGTTCGGGCAGCAGGCTTGCCAAGACGGCGATGCTGTTTTGGCTGGCTTTGCGGGTGGCGATGTTTTCGGCTTTGGCACATACGTCGGACAGGGCAGCCTGAATTGCGGCATCAAAGTTTTCAGGCAGCCTGCCTGCTGTGCGGCGTTCGAATTCGGCGGCTTCGGCGGGATAGTGTTCTTTGTATCGTGCGAACAGTCCGTTCCATTCGGCTTGCAGCTTTGCGCCTTTTTCGCGTGCGTCCCAGGCTTGGTAGATTTCTTTGGGGATTTCAAACGGGGCGTAATCCCAGCCTAAGTGTTTGCGGGTGGCGGCGATTTCGTCTGCGCCCAGCGGTGCGCCGTGGGTTTTGTGGCTGCCTTCTTTGGTGGCCGCGCCTTTGCCGATTAGAGTTTTGCAGCAGATGATGCTGGGGCGGGCGGTGTCGGCGCGGGCGGATTCTATGGCGGCGCGGACGGCATCGGCGTTGTGTCCGTCCACATTGGGAACGACGTGCCAGCCGTAGCTTTCAAAGCGTTGCGGAATGTTTTCGGAAAACCAGCCGTCCACTTTGCCGTCTATGCTGATGTTGTTGTCGTCGTACAGCACAATCAGTTTGCCCAAGCCCAGCGTGCCGGCCAGCGAGCAGGCTTCGTGCGAGATGCCTTCCATCAGGCAGCCGTCGCCCAGTAATACATAGGTGTGGTGGTTGACGATGTCAAAGCCTTCCCGATTGAATCGGGCGGCGAGGATTTTTTCTGCCAACGCCATGCCGACTGCGTTGGCGATGCCTTGTCCCAACGGGCCGGTGGTGGTTTCCACGCCGTCGGTGTAGCCGTATTCCGGATGGCCGGGCGTTTTGCTGTGCAGTTGGCGGAAGTGCTGCAAATCTTCCGTGCTCAGGTTGTAGCCGCTCAAATGCAGCAGGCTATACAACAGCGCGGAGGCGTGTCCGTTAGACAGCACGAAGCGGTCGCGGTTGGGAAATTTGGGGTCGGCAGGGTTGTGGCGCAAGAAATCGCGCCACAGTACGTCGGCCATATCGGCCATGCCCATCGGTGCGCCGGGGTGGCCGGAATTGGCTTTCTGAACCATGTCCATAGAAAGAAATCGGATTGCGTTGGCGGTTTGGGTTGCCATGTTTGCTCCTGAATGCGGGCGGAATTGGGAGGCCGATTATCGCAGTTTTACAAGGGGCTTACAAATCGGCGGCAAGGCAGCCTGAAAACGGGTTTGGCGGCAGGTGCGGCAGCGGTTTTCAGGTTGTTGTCGGATGGGAATAGGGCAGGGTGGTGTTTTAGAAAGTTTATATTATTCATCATGATATGTTTTCGGGCTGCCTGTTTTGACGCAGCCGTGCCTAAATTTTATGCACGCTTGGAACGAACCTTATCGGGTAAAGGAAATCTTTTGCAGGCAACCGCTTCTCCACAGGCTTATCCACAGATATTGTGGGCGAATGTAAAGATGCGGTCGGGTAGCCGGCGCACATAAAAATTGAGGCTTTTGCAAAGTTCCCATCTTTGGCCCATGTTTGCGCGTGCGTTCAGGCTGCCTGTGTACGCAGAACGCGTGGGCAGCAAGTGCCCGCCCTACACAATCCGTGTTACAAGGCAGCCTGAAAGCAGAATGCGGCATCAATTTCTGCCTAGGCGTTGCCTGTTATGGTTGGTTAGAATCGCATCTGTACCATTTTTATTAACCGGCTATATTTTTCTACCCGAAGCCAAAGCCCCGTTCCAACAAAACCCATACCCTAAGGAAAGCTCCGTCATGATGCAGCCTGAATCCCCCAAACCGCCGAAAAAACCCATATCCGTGTTGGTGCTGCTGCACGACCATGCAGGGCAGATACTGCTGCTGGAACGCCTGAATCCGCCTGGGTTCTGGCAATCCGTAACCGGCAGCTTGGAAGAAGGCGAAACCCCGTTTCAGGCTGCCCTGCGCGAAGTACAGGAAGAGACCGGTATCAGGCTGCCTGAAAACACCCTGCGCGATTGGCGGCACAGCACCGTGTACGAAATATACGAACACTGGCGGCACCGCTATGCCGAAGGCGTAACGCACAATACCGAACACTGGTTTTCCGCCGCCGTTTCCCGCAGCACGCCCATCCGCCTGAGCGAACACCGCGCATACGTATGGCTGGATGCCGCCGCCGCCGCCGAGCGCGTATTTTCGCCGTCTAACCGCGAGATTATTCTGGCTTGGCAGGATGCGGGGAACGGATGATGCCTATGCACGGAAATATGAGGAATGCGGTGTCTTTGGTTTTATTAATGGCGCATTATTTGGTTGTCGGTGCAAAAAACAGTAATTGTCTCTCTCCACTTGGAATAGAAACTGTCTCAGCTTTATATGGTTGGGGCAGTTTTTTCTATGCGGCAAATGTCAGTCGGGTTGCCGAACCCCAACCGCCCAAGCGATATGTAGCTCATGTGCATGAAAACAGATACGTTTGCGGGATGGATGCACGCCCGTTTTGAATCGTCAGCAAACCGTTATAATCTGAAAAGACCATAGCGGAATATGTTAAGAGCCTTTAAAATACTGCCCTTTGCCCATGTGCGCCGCCTTCGCCGCGCAGTGTGGGTGCAGCGACAGGAAAGCAGCAACACCATGAAAAACCGCGTGAAAAACATCCATTTTGTCGGCATTGGCGGCGCAGGCATGTGCGGCATTGCCGAAGTGCTGCATAACCTCGGTTTCCGCGTGTCCGGTTCCGACCAGGCGCAGGGTGCGGCAACCCGCCATCTGTCGGATTTGGGCGTGCGCGTTTTTCCCGGACACACGGCGGAACACATAGACGGCGCGGAAGTCGTGGTAACGTCCTCCGCCATAAAAGCCGATAATCCGGAGGTTCAGGCTGCCCTGTCGCAGCATATTCCCGTTATCCCGCGTGCCATGATGCTCGCCGAGCTGTTCCGCCTGCGCGACGGCATCGCCATTGCGGGCACGCACGGCAAAACCACCACCACCAGCCTCACTGCCTCCGTACTCGGCGCGGCGGGTTTCGATCCCACCTTCGTCATCGGCGGCAAACTCACCGCTGCGGGTACCAATGCCAAGCTCGGACAAGGCACATGGCTGGTTGCCGAAGCGGATGAGAGCGATGCTTCGTTTTTATACCTGTCGCCCGTGCTGTCGGTCGTTACCAATATAGACGAAGACCACATGGATACCTACGGGCACAATCCCGAAAAACTGCAACAGGCGTTTGTGGATTTTGTCCACCGCATGCCGTTTTACGGCAAAGCCTTTCTCTGCACCGACAGCGCAAACGTGCGTGCCATCCTGCCCAAAATCAAAAAAGCCTTTGCCACTTACGCAATTGGAGACGAAACCGCCGATATTTGGGCCGACAAGCTGGAAACGCGCGGCGCGCAGATGGCGTTTTGCGTCCACGCGAAAACCAAAGACGGCATACGGGAATTTGACGTATTGCTGAACCTGCCGGGCAGACACAACGTATTGAACGCATTGGCAAGTATCGGCGTGGCATTGGAATGCGGCGCGTCCGTGGAAGCGATACAGCGCGGGCTGGCATCGTTTGGCGGCGTGGGGCGTCGTTTCCAGAGCTACGGCAAAATCAGGCTGCCCGCAGGCGGCAGCGCACTGGTGATTGACGATTACGGACACCACCCCGCCGAAATGGCGGCAACCATCGCCGCCGCGCGCGGCGCATTCCCCAGCAGCCGTTTGGTATTGGCGTTCCAGCCGCACCGTTACACCCGCACCCGCGATCTTTTTGAAGACTTTGTAAACGTGCTCGGCACGGCAGACGGCGTTGTGCTGACCGATGTCTATGCCGCAGGCGAAGAGCCGATAGTCGCCGCCGACAGCCGCTCGCTTGCCCGCGCCATCCGCGTACGCGGGCAGCTTGAACCGATTTATTGCGCCGATGTGGACGATGTGCCCGCCACCCTGTTCAACAGCGTGCTGCAAGACGGCGATGTCGTCATCACCATGGGCGCAGGCAGCATCAACCGCGTGGCACAGGCATTGCGCGCCCTGTCGCCCGAATAATTTTCAGGCAGCCTGAAAGACCCGTTTCAGGCTGCAAACCGTTTTCAGGCTGCCTTCTCCGCCGCAGCCGCCCCAACCGTAAGCAATAAGAAAGCGATTTCCAACCATGCAAGACTTCGGCAAAGTAGCCGTCCTGATGGGCGGGTTCTCGTCCGAGCGCGAAGTGTCGCTGGACAGCGGCAGAACCGTACTCGCCGCCCTGCAAAGCAAAGGCATAAACGCACACCCGTTCGATCCGGCCGAAACCGAACTTGCCGAGCTGCCCAAACAAGGTTTTCAGGCTGCCTTCAACCTGCTGCACGGCACATATGGTGAAGACGGCACCGTACAAGGCGCATTGGAAGCACTCGGCATTCCCTACACAGGCTGCGGCGTATTAGCCTCCGCGCTCGGCATGGATAAATACCGCTGCAAACTCATCTGGCAGGCACTGGGACTGCCCGTTCCCCCCTTTGCCGTGCTGCACGACGACACCGATTTTGACGCAGTGGAACGCACCTTAGGGCTGCCCCTGTTCATCAAGCCCGCCGCCGAAGGCAGCAGCGTAGGCGTACGCAAAATCCGCCAAGCAGGCAGCCTGAAACAAGCCTATCGCGAACTGCGCGACCAAAAGCTGCACGGCGAAATCCTTGCCGAGCAATACCTTTCCGGCGGCGAATACACCTGCTGCGTATTCAACGGCCAAGCACTGCCCAGCATCCGCATCATCCCCCAAAACGATTTTTACGACTGGGAAGCCAAATACCGCCGTAACGACACCGTCTATCTCTGCCCCTCCGATTTGGATACCGCAGCCGAAGCCGGAATCCGCCAGTTGGCAGAACAAGCCTTTGCCGCCATCGGCGGCGGCAACACCTGCGGGCGCATCGATTTCCTAAAAGACGCAGACGGCCGCCTCTACATACTGGAAGCCAATACCCTGCCCGGCATGACCACACACAGCCTGATTCCCAAAGCCGCCGCCCAACAAGGCATTCCCTTCGCCGACCTGTGCGTCGCCATTCTGCAAAACGCTTTTGACAAGCGGAACACACCGTGAAACAGCTTCTGTTATGGATTGCGCTCGCCTTCCTGCTGATGACGGGCGGCATATGGATTTCCCGCCTGCCCTATTTCCAAATCGCCAGCATCAGCATCGTCAATACCGACGGCAGCGAAAACTTCCAACACGCCGACAGAGAGCGGATTTTTGAAACCGTGCGCCCCTATCTCACCGGCAGCTTTTTCAGCGTAAACCTGCACCATGCCCAACAGGCAGCGCAGCGGCTGGAATGGGTGCGCCGCATCCGGATAGACCGCATCCCGCCCGATGCCGTGAAAATCACCGCAGAAGAATACCGCCCCGCCGCCCGCTGGATGCGCAGCGGCGAGCAGGCAGGATTGGTGTCGGACAACGGCGAAGTCTTTCAGGCTGCCTATAACGGCACGCTGCCCGAATTCGACGGCGACGTGAACGAACAAAAGCTGATGCTGCTGCAATACGAAAGTTTCAATAACCAATTGAAGCCTTTGCGTTTGAAGATTCTGCGTTTACAATATAGCCCGCGCGGCGCATGGACAATGATGCTCTCCAACGGCATAGAACTGCGTTTGGGCAAAGACAGCGCAAACGCCCGCATGGCACGCTTTGTAGAACTGTATCCGCGCGAACTTTCCGCGCAGGCGAAATATCTGGACTATGTAGATATGCGCTATCCCGATGCCTTCGCCGTCAGACGGCGGGCAGATGCCCCCGCTCCCGAACCAGCCTTGGAACAGGAAGATTTCCCCGCAGAAGAAGCGGTAAAACCCCTCCCCGCTTCGGCAAAAACAAAAGCAAGAAAAAAGTAATTTAATTTTTGGAACAACGCATATGGTTGAAAAAAAGCAATATGTCAGCGCGCTGGATGTCGGCACGTCCAAAGTCATCGCCCTGATTGGAGAAGTAGTAGATGACGAAATCAACATAGTCGGTATGGGGCTGTCCGAATCGCGCGGCCTCAAAGCCGGTATGGTTACCAATATCGACGCGACCGCACAATCTATCAGACAGGCGATGAGCGAGGCCGAGCGCATGGCAGGCTGCAAAATCAGCAGCGTGGTAACCGGCATTTCCGGCAACCATATCCGCAGCCTCAATTCCCAAGGTGTCGTCAAAATCAAAGACGGCGAAGTCAGCCGCGCCGACATAGAGCGAGCCAAAGACACCGCCAAAGCCGTCAATATCCCTCCCGACCACCAGATACTGCACACCGTGGTGCAGGAATACATCATAGACAACCAGCCCGGCGTACGCGAACCCGTAGGCATGAGCGGTGTGCGGCTGGATACCCGCGTCCACATCATCACCGGCGCGGTAACCGCCTTGCAGAACGTGCAAAAGTGCATAGAACGCTGCGGCTTGAAAGTGGACGAAATCATGTTGCAGCCTTTGGTGAGCGCGGATGCCGTGCTGACCGAAGACGAAAAAGAACTTGGCGTGTGCGTGATAGACATCGGCGGCGGCACAACCGACATTGCCGTCTATACCAACGGAGCAATCCGCTACACCGCCGTTATCCCGATTGCGGGCGACCTGATTACCCGCGACCTCGCACAAGCCCTGCGCACTCCCTATGCCGCAGCCGAGCGCATCAAAATATTCCACGGCGTCGCTTTGGAAAATTTGGATGGTTTGGATGACATGGTGGAAGTGCCAAGCGTGGGCGACCGCCTGCCGCGTCAAATTTCCCGCCGCACGCTTGCCAGCGTCATCGGTCCGCGCGTGGAAGAGATTCTGGAACTTGTACTGAACGAATTGCGCCATGCGGGTTTCCCCGAAGAAGTATTGACATCAGGTATTGTCCTGACGGGCGGTGCATCATTATTGCGCGGCGTGGTGGAGTTGGCGGAAGACGTGTTCCGCCTGCCCGCCCGCATCGGAGTGCCACAGGATGTCGGCACCCTGTCCGACCGCATCCGTAATCCGCGTTACGCCACCGTTATCGGTTTGCTGCACGCCGCAGCCAAGCGTGCGAAACAGAACGGCAGTAGCGCAGGCAAACCTACCCGCCGCAACGACATCCCCGAAAAAACCACCGTTAAAGGCAGAGCAGAACCGGCAGGTCGCCGCCGAGATGAAGACGATGACGATGAAGACGGTCTGCTGCTGCCCGAACCCAAACCGCGCAAGCCCGGCATGTTCGGCAAAATTGCACGCTGGATGAAAGAAAACCTGTAACTTTCCGCACGGCCTGAGCCTTTTCAGGCTGCCTGAAAACCACTTATCCCCGAACAATGCTTGCACGAGAGCATGAGGAGCCCGAATATTATGGACAACAATCCCGTTTACAATTTCACGGAAAACGCCGTAGGTCCCGCCGTTATTAAAGTTATCGGTGTGGGCGGCGGCGGCTGTAACGCCATCAACAACATGATTGACAACCCGATTCAGGGCGTGGAATACATCAGTGCAAATACAGATGCGCAGTCTCTTGCAAACAATGCCGCGCCAACCAAAATCCAGCTTGGTGCAAGCCTGACTCGCGGTTTGGGTGCGGGGGCGAATCCCGATGTCGGGCGTGATGCGGCCATGGAAGACCGTGAAGCCATCTCCACCGCCATCAGCGGTGCGAATATGTTGTTCATCACAACCGGCATGGGCGGCGGCACGGGTACGGGTGCAGCCCCCGTGATTGCAGAAATTGCCAAAGAAATGGGTATTTTGACCGTTGCCGTGGTTACCCGCCCGTTTAAACACGAAGGCAAACGCTGCGCGGTGGCGCAACAAGGCATAGAACTGCTGAAACAACATGTGGATTCGCTCATCGTTGTGCCGAATGACAAACTACTGGGTGCGTTGGGCAAAGGTGTAACCGTGCGCGAAGCGTTCCGTGCGGCGAACAATGTACTGCGAAACGGCGTGGCGGGCATTTCCGAAATCATCACCAGCCCCGGTCTCATCAATTTGGATTTTGCCGACGTGAAAAACATGATGAGCATCACCGGCATGGCCATGATGGGCATTGGCGAATCCAAAGGTACCGACCGTGCCCGCATTGCCGTGGAGCAGGCAATTTCCAGCCCGCTGTTGGACGATGTGAGCCTGAGCGGCGCGCGCGGCGTATTGGTAAACATTACCACCGCGCCCGACTGCTTCATTTTGGACGAATACGAAGAAATCATGGCCGTAGTGAGCGAATATGCTTCGCCCGATGCCGAACTGAAATTCGGCACGGCAGAAGACGAAACCATGCCCGAAGAATCCATCCGCATCACCATTATCGCCACCGGTTTAAAAGAGAAAAACGAAAGCCAATCCGCATACGGCTCGCGCCACACCGTTGCGCCGACAGAAGCCGCACACCGCAGCCCGATGCACAATATTTTCCGTTCTGCCCGCGATGTCCGCAGCGCAAATTTGGTTGCCGAAGATTTTGTGGCGGCGGATTTCGCCAGCCAAAAGGTGATTGACGATTTTGAAACGCCTGCGGTGCTGCGCCGCCGTGGCGGAGGCGGACACTCGGAATAACCGGCAAGGCAGCCTGAAAGGTTTTCAGGCTGCCTGTTTTTCACGCGACAAGGAGCGTCATCATGCAAGACAACCAATCCATAGACAAATACCAAGCTATGAAGCTTGCCGCCATTCTGCTTTCTGTGCGGGCGGACGGCGACAATGAAACGCTTGCCGACCAAATGCTGGCTTTGGCAGACGTTATCCGCAGAAAAGACCAAGAGCGCGTTCGCGAACGCATCGGCAATCCCAAGCTGGGGTGTTGACCGCACGCAAAACAGGCAGCCTGAAAACAGTAAACGGTTTTCAGGCTGCCTTTGTTTATCCGTAATACAAGGAAAACGATGGTTATGGCTTTGCCGATTACGCCGTTTGTCGGCGGCGACCTGTGGCGGCTTGAGAAAAAGAGAGGGCAGACAGGTTTTGAACGGGTAGGGCGGACACTGGCTGTCCACGCGTTTGCATCTGATGGCAGCCTGAAACAATACTTTCTGCACAGACTGGCATATGCGCGTGGCAAGTTCTGTGATGCCGGCTGCAAAAAGAGCGTGTGGAATCGGGTGTATCGGCTTGCTAATCTTGCGTTGCTGTGGTTTAATGTTATGGTATAACAAATGAAAGGTAATCTATGAAACCGAACATTCATCCCGAAAATTATCGCACCGTATTGTTTTACGACAGCGGTGCCGACGAAGGCTGGCTTATCCGTTCCTGCGCCCCCACCAGCAGCACGATGAAGTGGAGAGACGGCAACGAATATCCTGTATTTCTGTTGGATACTTCTTCCGCTTCGCATCCTGCCTACACCGGCAAACAGCGCGAACACAGCAAGGTTGGGCGTTCGAGTACGTTTGCGCAGCGTTATGGCAATATGTTGTCCGTGTTTAAAAAGGATAAATAGCGCACAAAGCAGCCTGAAAACCGGAATCCCGTTTCAGGCTGCTTTTTTTCGGAGGTCATAGCCGTGTAAACAGTTTTGTTTGAACAAGCACTGTTTGCCAAACTTAATCTGATTCGGAAAACAATTCAGGCAGCCTGAAAGCATAGGTTCAGGCTGCCTGAATGGCGTTTGGGAAACGGGCTGTTTATTCACCGTCGTTGAGTGCGTTGATGCTGTATCCGCCGTCCACATAGGTGATTTCGCCGGTGATGCCGGATGCCAAGTCGGACAGCAGGAATGCTGCGGCATTGCCGACTTCTTCGGTGGTTACGTTGCGGCGCAGCGGATTTTGCGCGGCAACATGGGCCAGCAGTTTGTGGAAATCGGCGATGCCCGAGGCGGCCAGCGTTTTGATGGGGCCGGCGGAAATGCCGTTTACGCGGATGCCTTCTTTGCCAAGGCAGGACGCGGTGAAGCGGATGCCTGCTTCCAAGCTGGCTTTTGCCATGCCCATCACGTTG
>RBWB01583904.1_pt1 | contig 10969 bp, 9 predicted proteins | sample 2014201 | NCBI WGS metagenome assembly RBWB01 (sample SAMN10133834, study PRJNA383868) | Human oral metagenome, whole genome shotgun sequencing project. | isolation source: supragingival plaque isolated from 88 juvenile twins | host: Homo sapiens | place: Australia
ATGGTTGGCGTGCTCCTCAGGGGCCGACACATTGCATCAACCCGGAAGACCTCACATAAATTCCTGCACCGTCGCCACTGCCCGGTTCGACGGTGTGTTCAGGCCCGCACGGCTGCGGCGACATCATCGAAAATGTCGCGGTCCAGTACGGCACCGATCCGGCGGACGTCGTCGGGGTCGATGCGGATGATCCGGTTGATCCGCACCTCGCTGGGACGTCGCTGGGGGTCCCACTCCCCCGTCCCGATGTCCATCCAGCGCCGTCCGCTGCGAGCCTCCTGGACAGCGTCGCGGTCGTGATCCTTGGAGGTCAGCAGCAGCCCGAGCAGCCACTCGTGGTCGCGACCGATGATCAGCACAGGGCGGTCCTTGCCCTCCCTGTGGTCCTCCTCGTAGGGCACCCAAGTCCAGACCACCTCACCCGGGTCGGCCTCCTTCCCGGGGGCCGGGGAATAGGTGATCCTGGGGGTGCCCTTGAAATCGCCGGGATACTCGCGGCGTCCCGACCCCCCGGTGCGGCGGGAGTCGTTCGGACGCCGCCCCGCGCTGCTGGATGTCCCCGTGGTGCGCCTCCTCGTGCTGCGGCTCCGTCGCGATCTGTTCACGTCGGGTCTGAACTGGGCCAGAAGGTCGCGAAAGATCCGTGACAGCAGGTCACCCAGCCAGTTGCTCATGGATTGAGCCTAGAGGGTCCGCGCACGAGCTGCGGGCGTGCGGGGAAGGTGTTGTGGAAAGAAGTCACGTCCCCGGGGCAACCGGGCTGTGGAATCCGCTGGTGACCTACGTTAGAGAGGCCCGCGCCCGTCCGATGGGGGGGTTCGGGCGGGCGCGGGCGTCCTTGGGTCCCGGCTAGCCGGGAGCCGGCGTCGCGGTCCGCTGCCCAGATGGGGGGAACAGGCTACGTCTCCTGCGCTCCGGCGAGACATACGTTACCGCACTCACGGTTCACAAGGAAACCAATCGCCCCGCACGTTAACCGTGAATAATCCTTTTGGCCTCGCCGCGTTAACCGTGATTAATCTTTCCTGCCATCCCTTTGGTCCCCCACCTGGCATTCACCTTCGTCAAGGACGCGTTTCATACCTTCGTCAGTGGCGGATTTCGCACGTCGGAGGCGGTCAACATCACGACCGGATCACCGCTCCGACTCCAAACAGCGGGCTTGACGCCGGCACCACAACCTCCCGGTCGCCATCGGAACCACCGCAGAATCCCGGCGACGCCCGAATCTTGGACAGCCAGCAGCGCCCATCGAAACCTTCTGCACCTGGTCACCATCCCCGCGTCGATCGTTCCACCTCCCAGCCTCTTCCCGTGGGATCACCACCCGAATGGCATGATTGCCACCATGTCTGATGCACCCCTGACCGGCACCGTCGCCCTGCTCAGCGACGCCCCCCTCGAGGAACTCATCGGAGTCGTGGAGGTGCTCGCCCAGGAAGGAGTGGCGAACCTGTCACTGCCCGTCGACTCCGCGTCCCTCGAAGAACTCGTGGCCTTGTACGGTCAACGGATCAGGATCGGCGTGCACGGAGCGGTGAAAGCCCCTGCAACGCTGGCGACACAAGGGGCCGATTTCATCCTCCCGGACTTCGTGACCCCGGACATCGCAACCATCGCGGAGGCGCTCGCGCTCGCCTGTTACGCCACCGCCATGACCCCCACCGAGGTGGCAACCGCCCTGACAATGCCCGTCACCGGCGTGCAGCTGCGTCCCGCAGAGGTCGTGGGGCCCATCATGGCCGAGCACCTGCAACACATGGGACTGATCGATAAGACGATACCGAGAGGCGGGTTGATCCCCTTCACGGCCAAGCAGTGGCTGAGCGCAGGGGCTCCCGCGGTGTGTGTAGGCAGGCACCTGATCGGTGACGCCCTCAAAGGCGGAGACCTGGCAGCCCTCCGCGACCGCTGCCGCAACCTTCGGAACTAGGTCGCGCCACGGTCGTCGGGCCGCATTCAGCGGGGCTCGAGGAGTCCCGACGACCTTCCCTCACATCCCGCGACGCGGTTTCGGATCGCCTCCACGACGCGGCTGCGAACCCTGTGGCGGTTCCTCGTCACGCAGCCTGACCTGAGTGATCTCCGAGTCCGTGAAATCGTCCCAGTCCTCCCCGGGAGAACGCGGTTCGGGTGGCACGACGCTCTCACCTTCACGGAACCAGCCAGTCGGCATGGTCCGCGTCTCCTGCTGGGACACGACCCCCTCAGCGGCATCAGAGCGAAAAGCCTGATCGCCTTCGGATGTGAACCGCACCTCAGTCTGATCATTGAGTCCGAGCTCTGGCTCAGATTCCATCGCATCCTCCGGGAGCTCGTCGTCGAGCAGTTCCCCGTCGTCGAGCAGCTCTCCGTCACCGATCAACCCGAGCGTCCCCTCGTCGGCCTCCCTGCGTCGGGCTCGGACGATGAGGGCGAGCACCACCAGGGCGGCTGCCGCGACGGTGACAACGCCTCCCCCGATGAGCAGCCACAGCAGGGAATCGCCGCGACTCTCACTCTGCGCAGTCCCCGCAGACGGCGTCCCAGAGCCGATGGGGCCTCGCGTGCTGGCCGTCGGCGAAGGAGGCGGCGGAGCAGCTTCCTGCGTGCTCTCCCCCTCGGTTGGAGTCGGACTGCTCTCGGCGACAGGGGCCTCAATGGTGATCTTTTTCTCAGCCGACCCCGCCGGCAGACCGGCGGCACCGGCGAAGGTTGCGACCAGCTTCCCCTCCCCCACCGTGGCACTTGCTGGGATCTCCACGGAACCGTCGAAGTTTCCATTCGCATCGGTTTGGAGGGTGTAGTCGGACAGCGCGGCGCCGTCGTAGGAGAAACTCACCAGCGCGCCCGAGACCGGCCCACCCGTGGCGGCCTTGACACTGCCCATCACCCTGACGATGTCCCCCGGGGTCGCGCTCGCAGGTTCGGTCTCCAGGGTGACCGCGGTTGCACTCTGGTTCGCAAACTCAATCCGCGAGTTCTGTGCCGTTGGGGCGTGCTGGGCGTCCCCGGCATAGGTGATGACGAGCTCCTGGGGGCCTGAAATTTTGTCGGCCGGAACGTTGAACTCCATAACGAAAGCACCGTTGCCTCCGCTGACAACGGTTTGCAGCGGCTGCCCCGCGACGCTGGCTGTCAACTGCCCACCGCCCACACCCTGTCCGGAACTGTCCAGCAGGAGCCCCTGCACCTTGACGTGACCTGTAGTGTCCACGGCGACGTTGCTCTGGATCTGCGTGGGGGTCGGGTCCGCCCGAGCGTTGAGGCCCGGCAGAACCAAGGCCAGCAAGGTCGCCAGCAGCAGGCTCAGAGCCGTTCGTCTCGCCCGCAAGGTCGGTGAACTCATTCGGTTTTCCTTTTCAGGAGGGTCTTGTGCAGATTACCGGGAAGGGTCACAGGGTGTCATGGCGCCTGTACCACCAACGCCGGACCCTGGGGTGAGCGTTTCTGCCGCGGGCTCACGCCCTTTCACCCCCAACAGCCGCCGACACCCCGTCGCCAAGCCCGCTATCCAGCCTACCGTCTGCCCGCTCCATCCCAGAAGCCGTATTGAGAAGATGGGATGACGTGAACTTTCGGACATGGGATGATACTTCCGACACCCACTTCAGTGGTACATGGTTTGTACAAACCGCAACCACAACCTATCCTGAGAGAAGTTCAGGTATTTCTAAGAAATGAGGGGATCCATGGCAAAGGCACGCCGCGCCTTCCTGGAGGAGGATGACTACGACGTCCTCGACATCACCCCTTCCGCCGTCACTTCCCCACGACGGGAGGCAAAGCGACCGCGCATCCTTGGCAGGGTACTGGCCCCCATCGCGCTGTCAGGCCTGGTTGTCGCAGGCTCCTTCGCAATCGCGAGCAGAGGAAACTCCGACAAGGCCGCCGCCCCAAGCTACGAAACCACTGACCTCGGCGTGAGCCGCGGAGGAGAACGCGCTCCCCTGGCCTCGGCATCCCCATCTGGTGATACCGAAACCAGCACCCCGGCCCCGCTGCCGACTCCGACCGAAACCCCCGAGGCAACGCCAACGGAGACCGCAACCCCCACCGAGGAAGCCACCGCCACCGCTTCCCCGACCAAGACCTTCGACCCCTCCGAACTCGGCGAGAAAACAGGCGAGATGTACATCGCATCCTCGGCCAACGTGCGCACCGGACCTGGATCCGATTACGACGTACGAACCACGCTCGATGCGGGGCTGGCCGTGACGGTAACGAACGTCACCTCGAACGGTTGGCAGCAGATCTCCTACAAAGGCCGTGCAGGCTGGGTGAAGTCCGATCTGCTCACCTCCAAGAAACCTGAGACCCCGTCCGCCTCTCCCTCCAGCGAATCCGGTGGTTCCGGGTCCGGCGGAGGCGCTTCCTCCGGCGGCACCTGCTCGTCCTCCTCGGCGAAGAGCATCGAATCCGGACTCACCTCGAAGTCGATCTCCGTGCTCCACGCCGTCTGCGCAGCCTTCCCGGATGTGAAGTCCTACGGCGGCTACCGCAATGATTCCGGATACCACGGCCAGGGGCGGGCCATCGACGTCATGGTCTCCGGTGACCGGGCCTGGGAAATCGCTCGCTGGCTTCGCGAGAACGCCAAGAGCCTCGGTGTCATCGAGGTCATCCATGCCCAGAAGATCTGGACCACGCAGCGTTCCTCCGAGGGCTGGCGCTCCATGTCGGATCGCGGGTCGGCCACCGCGAACCACTACGACCACGTCCACATCTCCGTCGGCGGCTGACGAACACCCCCTGGGCTCCCCTCAGGGAGAAGGCGAAGCCACGTCACCGTCTCTCCCGTCCGCCTCCGCAGGGAGTTGCCGGTGACACCCCAGCCACCCGAGGTTGCTCAGGAGATCCCGTTGAACGCGTAGAGTCGCCACGACGCGCCTCGACCATCGCGCCACTCATACGTCAGGGTCGCAACCCCGGAGCCATCCCCGTGGATCCCCGGGAACCGGAGCGCCACCGCGTCGGCGGTTGAGAACGCAGGATCAATCACGAGGGCGTAGCGGACTTTCCCTTCGACGGGGTTGTTCAGCTTCTCCTCGAAATCCCGGTCCGGGGTGATGACGAACTGTTTAGGGTTCCTACTGGCCAAGACGATGGGGAAGGAGTAGGCGACATCCGTGATCACGCTGCCCTCGGGCAGATCCAGGGAGTCGAGATAGGCCGCCACCTGATCCTGCATGACGTACTGGCCACCCTGGGCGACCGAAAGAGCCAGGCTCTCCTCCCGAGCCAGTCGGGAATCCAGTGATGCCCACCACGCAAGAGGAAGGGGAGCAAGGATGGCAATCAGCACCGTCCAAGCCGTGACCTTCCGAAACGTCAGGCGCCCTTCTCCCCCTCGCAGGGCAGCCAGAATGTATCCGGCCATCACCACCCCCCAGGGAATCGCCATGAACTGGAATCGGAGCCATCCGAAGGACGATCCGCTCAAGAAGGCCCACTCGTCGAAAGCCAGGATTCCCCCCAGGATGGCGGCAGGCCCGAGCACACCAGCATCTCGTCGCAGCGCAGCGATCACCATGGCGATGACCACGAACAGGAGCGCAAAAGGAGCCACAGCAAACAGCTGGGCGGTCAGGTAGGCCAGGACTCCCTCGAAGTTTCCGCCCGTAACCTTGTCGATGGTTTCCCGGGCGTTGGTGACCTGTGCCGTGTTCCCGTACAGCGACGTGTAGGTCGTGAACCACGACCCCGCCACCAGACGCAAAACCAGCGCCCACGCCCCGAAGGATGCCGCGAAAGGTCCACCGACCAGCAAGCAGTCCAGCAGGAAGAGTGTCCTGGCTCGCCGTCCGCCTCTGGAGCGCCACAGGCTGACGCCGAGGACGATGAGCACTGTGATCAGCGCAGCCGCAACCGCCTCATAGCGCACCAGATAAGCCAGGCCAAGACCGAAGCCGGTGTGCGCGAGATGCCAGGGATCGTCCTTCCGGAGCCAGCGCGTCAGATGCAACGTCGCGTAGAGAGCAATCGCCAGGAGCATGGATTCGCTGGCCCCCGTGGCAGCCGAGAGCAGGATGAGCGGTTGGATGGCCAGGACTCCCGTCAGAACCAGCCCGGCACCTCGCCCCACCCCGAACAGGACGAGAAGCCGGCGGGCGAGCACCATCGCCACAGCACCGCAGATTGCCGAGACGATGACCCCAGCGAACGCCTTGGAGGCCAGCACGGGGATCAGGGGTGAGAGCAGAAGCAGAGGGATCGCCGCCAGCGATGGCAACGGATTCCAGACGGACCCGATGGCCGCCAGGTGAGGGTCCCGACTGAAAACCACGTAGTACCCATTGGCAACCCGGCTCATGGAGTCGGGAAAGATGATGTTCTGACTGATCAGCCAGGCCCCGACCCCCAGGTAGAGCAGCAACGCGAGAAGGGCCACGATCCAGTCGTCGGATATCCGCAGACGCCCGTCCTTCATCGTCATGTCCTCCATCACGCACCCCCCGGGTCAGCAGCCACCTGGCTGGGTTCTCCCTCGAGCGGCGGTGGGTTGGTCTTCGCATGAAGGCCGTGTGTCGTCTTCTCCCAGTAGGAGGGGTTACGAATCAGCTGCACGACGGCCTTGACCGCAGCAACCCACATCAGCAGCCAGTACGCGGGAACCAACAGCGCGGGAACCAACAGATCGGGACGTTCCATCACACGGGCCACGTACAGGCTCATGTACATGACGAGGAGGTTTCCCACCACCATACACACCAACCCCAGGTGGTAGATCCCGGGCGGGAATAGCCCGGCCACGATCGAGGACTGGGATGTGAACCAGATCAGGGTGAGGATCCAGAACACACCGTTGAGGGCGCTGAGCAGGGGGGTTCCGGCGATGAAGATGATCATGTCCGCCACGGCCCGCCATCCGAGCTGTCTGGTGACCAGGCGCGGCGAACGCATGTGCACCAGGAAGGTTTGCAGATAACCCTTGTACCAACGGCTCCGCTGCCGAACCCAGTTGATCAGGTCCGGGTTGGCCTCCTCCAGAGTCGTGGAATCGAGCACACCGACCCGGTATCCAGCCCTGTGTAGGCGGAGTCCCAGGTCGGCATCCTCGGTGACGTTCCACGGATCCCATGCCCCGACGGCCTTGAGCGCCGTCACCCGGAAATGATTGGACGTGCCCCCGAGCGGAATCGGGGCAGAGATACCCACCAGACCGGGAAGCATGTTGCCGAACCATGCCCCGTAATCCAGCGTGAACCAGCGTGTCAACAGGTTCTGCCGCGAGTTGTAAAAACCCAGGCGCGCCTGCACGCATGCATAGTCCGTCCCCAGTCTGTCCAGGGCCAGGACGGCTTTGCGCAGCTGGAGCGGATCGGGCCGGTCCTCCGCATCGAAGATCGTGCACAGCGTCCCGCGTGCAGTCAGGAGACCGTAGTTGCAGGCCTTCGGTTTCGTCTGGGGATCAGCTTTGGGAACCTGGATCACGGTCAGGTGCGCCCGGGGCCGCAGCTTGCTGGCCGCGGCAATGGTCTCGGCGTCATCAGCCTCCAACAGAAGCCGAATGTCCAACTTTTCCCTGGGGTAATCAATGCACTCCAGAGCCTCGACCAGCTCCTCAATCAAGGGCTCTTTAAAAGCCGGGACAAGTACCGTGTAAACGGGAAGCTGAGCGTCAGGGAAAGCCCGGGCATCTTCGTCTGCTATCTTCACCATTCGCCCTCCCCGGGAGCCGTGTTTGAAGAGAAGAAACCGGAACCCGAGCGCCCAGACGTAGGAGACAATCGCCAGCGCCACCAGCAGCACGCCGGTGACCCAGGGCAGAAAAATCAGGCCGAGCAGAAACAGCACCGCGATGGATATGAGAATCACCCGTTGCCATCGAGCAAGAACGCTGTGAGCAGAATACGCGGGAGAGCGATATTCCAAAGCATGACAGGCAACTTCCAGGGCTTGCTTCGGAGACATCGGATTCGAGTCCGGAAATGGCTCCAGCGTTTCTCTGAATCGAGCAATCGCTCTTCTATTGGCTGCTTGTTTGACCCGGGACGTCACAGAATCACCCCGATCCGCGACAGGACAATGATGAGGGCCAGCGCCACACCCACAGCGACGTAACGCGAGACCGGGATGTGGATCAGCTGATCAGAAGGAGCCCATCCGCGACGGAACAAAACCGCGCCAACAACACTCATCCACACGATGGCAACAACGATCAGGGCGATCAGGCGAGCAGGCGGAGGCAGCAACCACGCCAGAGCGGGCAGGGCCGCAGGACACACCCACATCATGGCTCGGGTACCACTCACTATCAGCATGCACGTCGCCAGGCAGAGGAGCCAGGCAATGGTGACGACCGTCGGATTACCGGCAGCTGGCCACTGCCGGAGCACCCAGATCCCTGCTCCAAACAGGATGACCGCGAGGATCAGATCAATCTCCCGATCGTCGATCCTGGGCTGTGTGCGACGAACGCAGAGCAGGACCTCGGCAACCAGCAGCGATATCAACCAGCCGATCCACAACTCTGGCAGCGCGGATGAATCTGGAATCGCAGCCGCAATCAACACCCCACACAGAAATAAGAAGACTGCATGTTCCCTTATTCCATGCAGCGCGGCGATCACCCCGGGCCCTCGTCCCTGAAATTCTGTCACCTTGTTTACGGCTCCACCCATTGACGCGACGACCTCCTATGACGCTTTGGACACGACGTGAGGAATACGCTTCACCTTCGACCGGACGAAAGAAAACAGCCACGCCGCACGACTGATCAACAGTCGCTCCCGGTCCACTACGAAGGTAATACTCCTCGCAACCAGTGGTTAGGGCGCATCAAACGGGGGGATGCGACCATGATCATCATAACCATAATCTCCCGCGAACCAAGGGACCTAGATTTCCCTAACCAAAGGCATTCAATGCTCTGGCCAAAGGACATGTATTTCATTGGCCGAAAGTATCGCCTCCGCCCGCATCACCCTTCGACAAGTCACGCAGGAAAACCAGCGCCTGGTAAGCGTCGCCGACGGATAGATCCCCCTGAATTCGCGGCTCCATCACGAATTTTTCAGTCTACTGAAAGCCTATCGGGTGACATGAATACGGTATTTTCACCATCATTTTCCCGCGGCGAAACGCGACGGTCACGACGCCGGGCCACGGCCACAGAAGCGTATGATCGCCCGGTCTGGCGCTCCACAGCGGGGCGAGATTTCCACAACAGGACCTAAGCTGGTGCCATGATCAAGCCGGTTGACGCCACCACCACTGCTGCCTGGGATGAGCTGGACGAGCTCGCCGACAATGCCGAACTGGATCTTCGCAGAGCTTTCGCCGACGACCCGGAGCGGGCAGCCCGTTTCACGTACACCGTCGGGGATCTGCACGTCGATCTGTCGAAGAACCTCATCAACGACGACGTCGTAGCGGCGCTGCTGCGGCTCGCAGAACAGACCGACGTCGCTGGCCGCCGGGATGCGATGTTTCGCGGCGAGCACATCAACATCACCGAGGACCGTGCGGTGCTGCACACCGCGCTTCGGCTGCCTCGCAACGCGGAGTTGACGGTTGACGGGCAGGACGTGGTGGCGGATGTCCACGATGTGCTGGAGAAGATGTTCGCCTTTGCCAACAAGGTGCGTTCTGGCGAGTGGGTGGGGGTCACGGGCAAACCGATCCGCACCGTGGTCAACATCGGCATCGGTGGTTCCGATCTCGGACCGGCGATGGTCTACGAGGCACTGCTGCCGTACAAGCAGCAGGGCCTGGAGTGCCGGTTCATCTCGAACATCGATCCGACCGACTGTTTCGTCAAGACCGCGGACCTGGATCCCGAAACCACGCTTTTCATCGTCGCATCCAAAACCTTCACCACCCTGGAAACCCTCACCAATGCCCGCATGGCCCGCACCTGGTTGCTGAATGCACTGGTCGCCGCTGGTGCCATCGAGGACACCGAACAGGCGCGCCGGGACGCGGTCGCACAACACTTCGTGGCTGTGTCCACCGCGCTGGACAAGGTGGCGGAGTTCGGCATCGACCCGGCCAACGCCTTCGGGTTCTGGAACTGGGTGGGGGGCCGCTACTCAGTGGGGTCGGCTGTCGGTCTGCCGGTGGCGATCGCGATCGGTCCCGACGGTTTCCGTGACTTCCTGGCCGGTTTTCACGCCGTCGACCAGCACTTCTGCACAGCCGATCCGGCACACAACGTGCCGCTGCTGATGGGGTTGTTGAACATCTGGTACGTCAACTTCCTGGGCGCCACCAGCCACGCGGTGCTGCCCTACGCGCAGTACCTCCACCGGTTCGCCGCCTACCTGCAGCAGCTGACGATGGAGTCGAACGGCAAGTCGGTGCGCTGGGACGGTTCCCCGGTGACGTGCGAGACGGGCGAGGTGTTCTGGGGCGAACCCGGCACCAACGGCCAGCACGCCTTCTACCAGCTGATCCACCAGGGCACCCAGCTGATCCCCGCCGACTTCATCGCGGTCGCCAACCCGCCGCACGCGATCAAGGACGGCGACGTGGACGTGCACGGCATGTTCCTGGCGAACTTCTTCGCCCAGACCGCGGCGCTGGCCTTCGGGAAGACCGAGGAGCAGGTGCGCGAGGAGGGCACGCCGGAGGAGATCGTGCCGGCGCGGATCTTCTCCGGGAACCGGCCCACCACCTCGATCCTGGCGCCCGCGCTGACGCCGTCGGTGGTGGGGCAGCTGATCGCGCTCTACGAGCACATCACGTTCGTGCAGGGAATCGTGTGGGGCATCGACTCCTTCGACCAGTGGGGCGTCGAGCTCGGCAAGAAGCTGGCCCTGGAGATCGCGCCAGCGGTTTTCGGCGACACCCACGCCCTGGCCGCACAAGACGCATCCACCCGGGCGCTGGTGTCCTGGTATCTGGAAAACCGGCGATGAGCTCCAAGAAGAGGTCGGGCAAACCGCGCCGCCGCCGCCTGGAGGTGGCGGCGGCCATAGCCCTGAGCGTCACGCTCGGCCCGATCGTGTCCGGGGTTTTCATGGTGGCCTCGGGCAGCGCCGACCGG
>RBWB01583905.1_pt1 | contig 10969 bp, 9 predicted proteins | sample 2014201 | NCBI WGS metagenome assembly RBWB01 (sample SAMN10133834, study PRJNA383868) | Human oral metagenome, whole genome shotgun sequencing project. | isolation source: supragingival plaque isolated from 88 juvenile twins | host: Homo sapiens | place: Australia
GAGTAAGAAAAACAGTATACTTTCAAGCAATGCTTTTTATACTCTTATATCAATAATAATAGGATTTATTGTAGGTGCATTACTTTTAAGTTTTGCAAAGATAAATCCGATGGTGGCATACAAGCAGTTATTTAACGGAATATTCGGCAAGCCTAAGTTTATGGCATGGTGCTTGATATATGCCGCACCTCTTATATTTACAGGGCTCAGTGTTGCATTTTCATTTAAAACCGGAGTTTTTAATATCGGTGCCGAGGGACAGTTTGTGGTAGGAACACTTACAGCCTGTATAATAGGTATATTGGTAAAAGCACCGGCAATCATTCATATACCTCTATGCTTTATCGGAGCCGCTCTTGCAGGCGGTATTTGGGGTGCAATAGTGGGAATCTTAAAGATTAAAAAAGGTGTAAACGAAGTTTTATCATATATTATGTTTAACTGGATAGCCTTTTATCTTTCAAATTTTGTTGTAAATCTTACAGTAATACATAAGGAAGGCGGAGGTGAGGCGACTAAGGATATTGCCGATACCGCAAGAATCCTTGCACCTAAGGCTGTTATAGCTGCAACAGGTGCATCCGCCGCCAACTGGGGATTTATACTGGCAATATTATTTGCGATAATTGTGTGGTTTATTATAAACAGAACCACATTGGGATTTAAATTAAGAGCCGTAGGTTTCAGCAACAGTGCGGCGGAATATGCAGGTATTGATACGGGAAAATCCTTCCTTACCGCTATGGCATTTTCCGGAGCACTTGCAGGTATAGGCGGTGCAATACATCTTATGGGGATGAGCGGAAGAATACCACAGTTTGCAGGTCAGGAGGGCTATGGATTCCAAGGAATTACAGTAGCGCTTATCGCATCATCAAATCCGATTGCCTGCATTTTTGCAGGAATATTCTATGGTGCGATGAAATACGGTGGCGGAAAGCTTTCACTTGTAAATGCACCGGCAGAGGTTGTTGATATTATAATGGGTATCATCATACTGTTTATAGCAATATCAAGTCTTTTTAGAAATTTATTTATGAATCATGGAAAGAAGGGAGCGGTATAATGGAAGTTTTAATAAGGAATACAGGTCTTCTTATAAATGCGATATTGATAGCAACACCACCTCTTCTTTTGGCAGCGCTGGGCTCTTGTTTTTCAGAGCGAAGCGGAGTGGTAAATATCGGTATTGAGGGTATGATGACAATAGGCGCTTTTATAGGTGCCTGTGTAGCATATTTTAGCGGAAACGGCTGGCTTGGATTTTTTGCGGGCGGACTTAGCGGTGCAATACTTGGAGCTGTGCATGCAATTGCCTGTATACAGTTTGGAGCGGACCAGACAATATCGGGTACCGCTATAAACTTTATAGGACCGGGACTTGCAGTCTTTCTTTGTAAGGCGATATTTGACAATTCATCAGACTCACCGGCTCTTGATACGGCTGCAAAGTTGCCGAAGATGTTTGAAGGAGTGTTTAAGTCCGGTTCATTCGGATATAATGTTTTTTCCACATACTCGGTTGCATATTTAAGTTTTGTTCTGGTGTTTGTAGTATGGTTTGTATTTTATAAAACAAAGTTCGGAATGCATTTAAGGGCTGTTGGAGAGCATCCGCAAGCCTGTGCCACACTTGGTGTAGATGTTTATTTGACAAGATATATCTGTGTTATACTTTCAGGTTTCCTTGCAGGACTTGGAGGAGCATTTGTTACATTGGCTACAGTAAGCCAGTTTAGACCTGCTGTAATAGTAGGACAGGGATTTATAGCTATTGCGGCTGTAATCTTCGGAAAGTTCAAACCGCAGGGAGCATTTAAGGCATGTCTGCTTTTTGGACTTTGTAATGGTGTAAAAGCACTTCTGGGTGCAGGTAATGCTATATCACCGAACCTGGTTTCAATGATTCCATATGTAGTAACAATTCTTGCACTGGTACTTGTTGTAGGAAGTACAAGAGTGCCTGCCGCAAATGGTAAGCCTTTCTTAAAGGCTAGATAGGGGGAGTATGTTAGCAACAAAATTATTTGATCATACAATATTAAAGGCGGATGCGACAAAGGCGGATGTAAAAAGAGTATGCGAAGAGGCAATGGCATACAGCTTTTGCTCGGTATGTGTAAATTCTTATTATGTGCCATATGTGGCTGAACTTTTACATGGCAGTGATGTAAAGATATGCACTGTGGTCGGTTTTCCGCTGGGAGCAATGTCTACAAAAGCAAAGGCACTGGAGGCAAAGATTGCCGTACTGGACGGTGCCGATGAGATAGATATGGTTATAAATATCGGAGCATTAAAGGATAAGGATTATGATGTCGTACTGGAAGATATCAAGGCTGTAAAAGAAGCCTGCGGTAATGTTTTGCTAAAGGTTATAATCGAAACCTGTCTTTTGACTGAGGAAGAGAAGGTGAAGGCATGTGAACTTTCAAAAGAAGCCAATGCCGATTTTGTAAAGACTTCTACAGGATTTTCTACTGCAGGGGCAAAGGTGGAAGATGTTAAGCTTATGAGAGAAACCGTAGGCAAGGATATGGGAGTAAAGGCAAGCGGAGGAATCCATGATAAGGAGTTTGCAAATGCTTTGGTTGAGGCAGGTGCAAGCAGACTTGGAACCAGTGCTACTATAAAGATAGTGGAATCCGCCTTTTATGATGTTTAATATTGGATAGTTTATGAATAGAGAAGATATTATAAAATTACCGAAACTTGATTTGCATTGTCATCTTGACGGTTCTTTGTCAAAGGTATTCCTGGAGAAAACTTTGGGAAGGAACTTTACCATGGAGGAACTTTCCGTAAGTATGGACTGCAACAGTCTGGTGGAGTATCTTAAGAAATTTGATATTCCGCTTGAAGCTATGAATACTCAAAAAAATATTAAAGCGGCAACTGTTGAGGTTATGAAATCTGCATCAGATGAAGGTGTAAAATATATAGAAATAAGATTTGCACCGCTTTTATCCGCTTCAAATTCTATGAGCACAAAAGCCGTAATTGAAGCTGTAATAGCAGGAATCCAAGAAGGAAGTGAGCTTTTTAATATACATGGTAATGCAATCTGCTGTGCTATGACACATCAGCCGATTGAAGATAGTAAGTCCATGTTTAAAATTGCAAGAGAATATTATGGCAGCGGAGTTGCAGGGCTTGATTTGGCAGGAGATGAGGCAAATCATCCTATAGGAGAGTTTAAGGAACTTTTCGGATTTGCAAGGGATTTGGGTATGAATTTTACTATTCATGCAGGTGAGGCAGGACCAAAGTCAAATATTAAGGGCGCCATAGACTATGGTGCAAAAAGGATCGGACATGGTATTGCTATGAGAAATGATGAAGAGCTTTTGAAGCTTGCAAAAGATAAAGGTATAGGTATTGAGATGTGCCCGATAAGCAATTATCAGACCAAGGCGGTTTTAAAGGAGCAGACTTATCCATATGCCGACTATATAAGGAGAGGAATACTTGCCACTATCAATACGGATAACAGACTGGTAAGCAATACAAGCATTACAAATGAGATATTGTTTTTACAGAAAAAATCAATGATAGATGACAGAGATATTCTTCAGGGAATCAAAAATGCCATAGAGGTATCTTTTGCAAGTGATGATATTAAAAATATGCTTTGGAAAGAATTATAATTTTTTTCATGATTAAGTATTATCAGTTGAAGGGTTTTATTTATGAAAAAATATAAAAGAGTTTTTGTTGTTGTATTGGATTCTTTAGGTATAGGTGCAATGCCTGATGCCGAAAGGTTTGGAGATGCCGGTACAGACACCTTTGGAAATATAGTAAAAAGCTATGGAAAACTGAATATACCGAACTTAAAAAAGCTTGGAATGTACAATCTTCATCCTGTAGACGGGGAAAGCGGAGTTGATAAACCGCTTGGAAGATTTTGCAAAATGGAAGAGATGAGTAACGGTAAGGATACTATGACCGGTCATTGGGAGATGATGGGGCTTAGAATTGACAAACCTTTCCAAACATTTACTGATACAGGTTTTCCAAAGGAGCTTATTGATGAACTGGAAAAAAGATGCGGCAAAAAGGTAATAGGAAATAAGTCCGCATCGGGAACCGAGATACTTGAAGAGCTTGCCGAAGAGGAAATAAATACAGGGGCAATGATTGTATATACTTCTGCCGATTCTGTATTGCAAATTTGCGGAAATGAAGAGACCTTTGATTTGCAAAATCTGTACAGATGTTGTGAAATAGCAAGAGAGCTTACAATGAAGGATGAGTGGAAGGTCGGAAGAGTTATTGCAAGACCTTATGTAGGTAAGAAAAAGGGTGAGTTTAAAAGAACTTCCAACAGACATGATTATGCACTTAAGCCATTTGGAAAAACAGCTCTCAATGTATTAAAAGATAATGGGTTTGATGTTATTTCTATCGGAAAGATAAATGATATATTTGTCGGAGAAGGAATCACAAAGGCATATCATTCAGATTCCAGCGTACATGGCATGGAACAGACTATTGATATGTTAAATGAAGATTTTACAGGTCTTTGCTTTACAAATCTTGTGGATTTTGATGCACTTTGGGGACATAGAAGAGATCCTATAGGCTATGCAAAGGAAATAGAGAAATTTGATATAAAGCTGGGTGAGTTTATGGAAAAGATGAATGAGGATGATTTAATTATACTCACCGCAGACCATGGAAATGATCCTACTCATACGGGAACGGATCATACCAGAGAAGCTGTTTTCTTTATGTCATATTCAAAGAAATTTGATGGCGGAAAATTACTTGATACAACCGATACTTTTGCAGTAATAGGTGCAAGTATAGTAGATAACTTTGGTTTAAAGATGCCTGAAAATACTATAGGTTACAGTATTTTAAGCAGCATCTAGGAGTTTTTAAAAGGAGTTTATATGAATCCGATTTATGAAAAGGTAAAAAAAAGTTATGATTACATAAGGACTGTTACGGATTTCACCCCTGAGGTCGCTTTGGTACTTGGCTCAGGACTTGGTGAGTTTGCAAAGCATATGGAAGTGGAATGTGAGATACCTTATTCAAATATCGAGGGTTTTCCCGTATCAACTGTAGCAGGACATGACGGAAAGTTTTTATTCGGCACTGTTGAGGGTGTAAAAACCGTTATAATGAAGGGAAGAGTTCACTACTATGAAGGATACCACGTTACGGATGTTGTACTTCCTACAAGACTTATGATAATGCTCGGAGCAAAAAAACTTATACTTACCAATGCAGCAGGAGCTGTAAATACCTCATATAAACCCGGTGATTTAATGCTCATTACCGATCATATATCCACCATAGTACCTTCGCCGCTTATAGGTGAAAATATAAGTGAATTCGGGACAAGATTCCCTGATATGAGCAATGTATATTCAAAAAGACTTCAAGATGTGGTAAGAAAGTCGGCTGATGAAGCAGGAGTTACTTTAAGAGAGGGTGTATATATGCAGTTTAGCGGCCCTGCTTATGAAACACCTGCCGAGGTAAAGCTTGCAAGACTGCTCGGTGCGGATGCGGTGGGTATGTCCACAGCGATAGAGGCTGTAGCCGCCAATCATATGGGAGTTGAAATCTGCGGTATTTCATGCTTTACAAATATGGCTGCAGGGATACTTGACCGTCCGCTCAGTCATGAAGAGGTTTCAGAGGCGGCAAATAAGGTTTCTCATATATTTGAGGGATTGGTAAAGAGTATTATAAAGAATATATAATAATGAGGGGGCTTTTGCCTCCCTTTTAATAATATAATTCTACGTAAGTGAATATAATTTTCAGATTTAAACCCTTGTTTTTTTATTAAATTCATTATAAAATAGCTTAAGATTGTTTTGTATTTAACAATATTGGTGGCACTATATTATGTACTTAAATATGGTGCCTGGATGGTCAAAATTTACTTTGATTATCGAATCTTATTAATTATACGGAGGTTTGTATATGGCTCAAATAGGAGTTTCTGCTATGAAACGAATTGAAGATTTGCTAGATACCGGAAGTTTTGTGGAGATTGGCTCATATATAAGTTCAAGAAACACAGATTTTAATCTATCGGGCAAGGATACTCCAAAAGACGGTGTATTAACAGGTTATGGTACGATTAATGACAGTCTGGTATATGTATATAGTCAAGACCCTTCAGTACTTGGCGGATCTATAGGAGAGATGCATGCTAAAAAAATCGTTGCATTATATGATATGGCAATGAAAATGGGTGCACCTGTTATAGGTCTTATCGACTGTGCCGGTTTGAGACTTGAAGAGTCTTTTGATGCATTGGATGCCTTTGGAAAAATATATTTGGCACAGACCAAAGCGAGTGGTGTGATACCGCAGATACAGGCGGTGTTCGGACTTAGCGGAGGCGGAATGGCAATAAGCAACGGACTTAGTGATTTTGTGTTTATGGAGAAGGACAGTGCAAAAGTATTTGTAAATTCACCTAATGCCATTGCAGGAAATTCGCAGGATAAAAATGATTATTCCTCTGCCAAATTCCAGGCTGAGGAGACAGGATTGGCTGATTTTATAGGAACTGAATCAGAGATTATTACAGGTGTAAGAGAGCTTATTTCTTTACTTCCTGCAAATAATGAAGATGATATGTCATATATTGAATGCAATGATGATTTAAACAGAACTACAGCCGAACTTGACGGAAGAATAAAGGATCCTGCACTTGCTCTTGCTACAATTTCCGACAGCGGATATGTACTTGAAGTAAAAAAAGACTTCGCAGGGGAGATGTTTACAGGATTTATCAGATTGAACGGTAATACTGTAGGAGCTATAGCCAACAGAAGTCTTTTATATGATGAAAATGGAGAGATTGTACAGGAGTTTGAGAATGTATTATCTCATCAGGGAAGTGACAAGGCGGCAGAGTTTGTTGTATTTTGTGATGCATTCAATATCCCTGTTTTAACAATTGTGGATGTAAAGGGATATAGAGCTACAAAATGCAGTGAAAGAAGGATGCCCAAAAACGGAGCAAAGCTTACATATGCATTTGCAAATGCAACAGTTCCAAAGGTAAGCCTCATAGTTGGAGATGCTTTGGGCAGCGCGGCACTTTCAATGAATTCAAAATCAACAGGTGCCGATATAGTGTTCGCATGGGAAAGTGCAAAAGTCGGCATGATGAATGCAAGTGAAGCCGTAAAAATAATATACTCTAAAGAAATTGATTCAAGTGAGGATATAAAGGCTACTCTTGAGGAGAAGACAAGAGAGTATGAGAATTTACAAAATTCAGTGATATATGCCGCAAGAAGAGGATATGTGGATGATATTATCACAGTAGCTGACACAAGAAAAAGATTATTGGCTGCCTTTGAGATGCTTTTTACAAAGAAAGAAGAAAATCCATATAAAAAACATGGATCAATTTAGAGGTGGATCATGAAAAATAGAATAAAGTATTTAATTTTCAGTCTGCTTATAGTCGTTATTATGGCACTTTGTGCCTGTGGAAAAAAGGTTCCGGAAGATATTTCAACTAACTTGACCTCAGAATCCAAGAAATTTATTATGGGGCTTTATAGCAAAAGCGATAGTGAATTGTACAATGAAATCGCAGCATTTGATCAAAACGGTCAAGCTGTTTATGCCGAAGGATATAGGAACTTTATAGAAACAAGAGAGCAGCTGGGAGGTTTGTTAAATATTAAGGACATAAAAGTATCATATTCAGATGGTAATTATGTTGTTAAGGCGGCTTACTCTGCAGAGCTAGGCAATGGAGAGATGACATTAGGATTAAAAGAAGACGCTAAAGAAATGGTTATATTGTCTTTTACACCTAAATATTCTTTGGCTGAAAAAATGGGCAAAGCCGCATTAAATACCGTTCTTGGAATGGGAACAGTGTTTATAATACTGATTTTTATATCATTTTTGATAAGCTTGTTTAAATATATAAGTATATTTGAAAATAAAATAAAGGCTAAGCAAACACCGGTAATTGAAACTAAAGAAAATAATACAGTTAGCGAGCCGGAGAATCTCGAAGATGATTTGGAGCTGGTGGCTGTTATTACAGCAGCTATAGCGGAGTTTAGTAATACAGATGCATCAAACTTAATTGTTCGTTCAATAAAGAGAGTTAAAAGATAATGGAGGGTAAAATGAAAAATTATACTATTACGGTAAATGGTAAATCATATGAGGTTTCTGTGGAGGAAAAAGGAGGAGTTTCTACTCCTGCAGCTGCGGTAGTTGCAACACCTGCAGCACCTGTCTCTAAACCTACAGCGCCTGTGGCAGCGGGAGGCGAGGGCAGAGTAAAGGTGGTTGCACCGATGAGCGGAAAAATTCTCGGTATCAAGGTAAGTCCTAATCAAGCCGTTAAAAAGGGAGAGGTAGTGGCTGTACTTGAGGCAATGAAGATGGAAAATGATATAGTTGCCACAGAAGACGGTACAATTGCAAGTATAAATGTAAATGTTGGAGACAGTGTTGAAACTAATCAAACTCTTGTAACAATCAACTAATATCCGGAGGGAGAAAAAATGGATTATATATTAAATACATTATCCAATTTGATTGCTCAGACCGCATTTTTAAATCTTACCTTCGGTAATCTGGTAATGATTTTTGTTGCCTTTATATTTCTTTATCTGGCAATAAAAAAAGGATTTGAACCGCTTTTGCTGGTACCTATCGCCTTTGGTATGTTACTTGTAAATATCTATCCTGATATAATGCTTAGACCTGAGAATTCTGCAAATGGTGTAGGAGGTTTGCTTCACTATTTCTATGTATTGGATGAATGGAGTATATTGCCATCACTTATATTCATGGGTGTAGGAGCACAGACGGATTTCGGCCCGCTTATTGCAAACCCTAAATCATTCCTGCTTGGTGCAGCGGCACAGTTTGGAATCTATGCGGCTTATTTTATAGCAATCCTTATGGGCTTTAATGATAAGGCGGCAGCGGCTATATCAATTATAGGAGGTGCTGACGGTCCTACTTCAATATTCCTTGCGGGAAAACTTGGACAGACCGAATACCTTGGACCTATAGCGGTAGCGGCATATTCATATATGGCTTTGGTTCCTATTATACAGCCGCCTATTATGAAATTCTTTACAACAGATGAGGAAAAGAGGATAAAGATGGAGCAGCTTCGTCCTGTATCACAGCTTGAGAAGATTCTTTTCCCTATAATAGTTACAGTAGTGGTATGTCTTATACTTCCTACTACAGCTCCGTTAGTGGGTATGCTGATGCTTGGAAACCTCTTTAAAGAGAGCGGTGTTGTAAAGCAGCTTACAGAAACTGCTGCAAATGCAATGATGTATATTGTTGTTATCTTGCTTGGAACCAGTGTCGGTGCAACTACAAGTGCGGAAGCATTCCTTAAAGTTACAACTTTAAAGATTGTTGCACTCGGTCTTATAGCTTTTGCCTTCGGCACATGGGCAGGTGTAATATTCGGTAAGATAATGTGCAAGGTTACGGGCGGTAAAGTAAATCCGCTTATCGGTTCGGCAGGAGTTTCTGCGGTGCCGATGGCAGCCAGAGTTTCACAAAAGGTCGGTGCGGAGTATGATCCTACAAACTTCCTATTGATGCATGCCATGGGACCTAATGTGGCAGGTGTTATTGGTACAGCTGTAGCTGCCGGAACATTTATGGCAATATTCGGAATAGTATAAGGAGGGATTATGGCAGATATTAAGAAAAAGCCTGTTCAAATAGTTGAGACTGTGCTTCGTGATGCACATCAGTCTTTGGTAGCAACAAGAATGACTACAGAACAGATGCTTCCTATAATAGATAAAATGGATAAAGTAGGATACAGGGCTGTAGAATGTTGGGGTGGTGCTACATTTGACGCTTCGCTCAGATTCTTACATGAAGATCCGTGGGAAAGACTTCGTAAGTTTAAAGACGGATTCAAAAACACTAAACTTCAGATGCTCTTTAGAGGACAGAATATCCTTGGATACAATCATTATGCGGATGATGTTGTAGAGTACTTTGTTCAAAAGTCGGTTGCAAACGGTATTGATATAATTCGTATCTTTGATGCATTAAATGATATCAGAAACTTAAAGACAGCTGTTGATGCGGCAAATAAAGAGAAGAATGCTGAAGTTCAAATAGCTCTTTGCTATACTTTGGGCGATGCATACACACTTGATTATTGGAAAGATATTGCAAAGAGAATTGAGGACATGGGTGCAGATTCTCTCTGTGTAAAGGATATGGCAGGACTTTTAACACCATATGCCGCAGAGGAACTTATAGGAAGCCTTAAGGAATCTACAAAGTTACCTATAGAACTTCATACTCACTATACAGCAGGTTTGGCGTCTATGACTCTTTTAAAGGCGGTAGAGTCGGGATGTGATATAATTGATACAGCTATTTCACCTCTTGCACTTGGAACTTCACAACCTGCAACAGAAGTAATGGTAGAGACTTTCAGAGGAACACCATATGATACAGGTCTTGATATCAACTTACTTTCTGAAATAGCAGACTATTTCCGTCCGATAAGAGAAGAATTTATAAAGAGCGGATTACTTAATCCTAAGGTACTTGGAGTAAATATCAATACTTTAAAATACCAGGTTCCGGGAGGAATGCTTTCAAACCTTATAAATCAGCTAAAAGAAGCAGGTAAGGAAGATAAGTACAGAGAAGTTTTGGAGGAGATTCCAAGAGTTAGAAAAGACTTCGGAGAACCGCCACTTGTTACACCTTCATCACAGATAGTAGGTACACAGGCGGTTATGAATGTGCTCTCAGGTGAGAGATATAAGTTGGTTCCAAAGGAATCAAAGAAGATAATGCTTGGAGAATTCGGTCAGACTATCAAACCTTTCAATAAGGAAGTGCAAAAGAAGATAATAGGTGATGAGAAGCCTATTACATGCAGACCGGCAGATCTTATTGCACCACAGCTTCCTGAGTTTGAGAAGCAGGTTGCAAAGTGGAAAGAGCAGGATGA
>RBWB01583927.1_pt1 | contig 10930 bp, 12 predicted proteins | sample 2014201 | NCBI WGS metagenome assembly RBWB01 (sample SAMN10133834, study PRJNA383868) | Human oral metagenome, whole genome shotgun sequencing project. | isolation source: supragingival plaque isolated from 88 juvenile twins | host: Homo sapiens | place: Australia
TGCTGATCTGCGGCATGTACCAGCTGCTGGGCCGCACCTTCGTCACCGGCGAGGGGAAGGTCATCAAAGGAGCCGGCATCCTGCCCCTCGACACTCACGCCAGCACCGACCGGCTCATCGGCAACGTCACCCTCGAATCCCCGGAGTTCGGCCAGGTCGTCGGGTACGAGAACCATTCCGGCCGCACCTACGTCGACGCCGGCAGCGAGCCCCTGGGGAAGGTGCTGCGCGGCGCCGGCAACAATGGCGAGGACCAGCAGGAGGGCCTGCGTTACCACAACGTGATCGGCACCTATCTGCACGGCCCGGTGCTGCCCGCCAACCCGAGGATCGCGGACTTCCTGATAGCCAAGGCCCTGGAACGCCGCGGCATGACGGTGGAGCTGGGGCCGCTGCCCGTCGACGAGATCACCGAGAAAGCGCACCGGACGGCCGCGTCGCGGCCCCGGTGAGGTCGCCGCGCCTCCGGCGTCCAGGAGCGGCCGGAGGATTCAGTCGGGGAGCGCCTGGATCCTCAGGACTGGGGGCTCGACCGGTCCGGGTCCGGCCAGCGGTGCTATCGCGGAGATCGCAGTCATGCCGAACACCACCGCTCCCAGGACGTCTTGCTCGGCGCTGTCGACCACCACAGCCGTTGTCAGGCAGCTGGCTACCATGATCAAGATGCCCAGGCAGCTGCGCATGGCGATCAGGTAGAACACGAGTACCGTCGCGCCTATCGTCAGGACGCAGGGCAGCAGGATGGCTCCCACGGTTTCAGCCTCGGCTCTGCCGCCAGTCAGCTTGGTGGCCATATTCTGGACCATCAGAGGCAGGTAGGCCAGCAGGCCGCCCAGGAGGCCCGCCACCGCCGACCAGGCGTGTTCCCCCAGAGTCGGGGTGTGGCCGCCAGGCGTCGAGCTGGGATTCGCGAAGCGGATCAACAGCACCGTCCCGCCTCCGAGGAATGCGGCGCCTCCCAGCCACGGCAGCAGGTAGTGCGCTGGGTTCGTGAAGGACAGCGGCAGACAGACCAGCAGGGCACCGGTGCCGACCGAGAACAGCACCGCCGGGTGCGCGGTGTCCTCCGAACTCGCCATCGACGGGATGAGGAAACAGCCGAGGACGACGCAGGCGACCGCGGAGGAATCCACCTCCTTGGCGTCGAGCTGTGCCCCGAGCGTGAACAGGCTCAAGCCGAGGAGACCCCCGACCAGCAGGGCCAGGAAACAGCGGCAGAGCATGCCGATCGTGATGGGTTCCTCCATCGTGACGTACAGGGGAGTCTTTCGTGCTGGTTCGCTCATGAGGTCGTTCTCCTTACGCTCGCATCCATGCGGGGTGGCAACAGCCCGTCAGCAGAGTTTCTCAGAATTTTTTCGACTGGGTTTCAGCCCCATGTGATGGGGCTGAAACCCAGCTCAGCCCGAGTGAAGATTGAGAAACACCGGTTCTGGGGGTTGAAGGTTGCTCCCACGTCTCCTAGTGTGGTCGCATGAAGTTGCAATAGCAAACTTCTCTTGAAGGCCGGTGCGGAAGCCGCGGTTGACGGAACCACGGGCACCCGCCTGATGTGTCGCAGTACGTAACAGGATTCGTACAACTGAATGGCCGATATGGTGCCGGTGTCCGGGACAGGCCAGGTCAGCGGGAGTCTGACGGTGGCTGATTGCCGGATGCAATGTGGCTGGCATGTCCGTGATGGCCTGTCATGAAAACCCTGTGCTCGTGACCCGGGGGTTTCCTGCATTCCCTCCCAAATCTGCAATCGTTTCCCCCTGGGTTGCGTGCACCTGTAAAACACCTTTGAAAGGACTGACAATGACTGCTGAGAAACGACCTGGAATGTCTCGCCGATCCTTGCTTGCTGTGGCGCCCATCGGGGTTGCAGGAGTTGCGCTGACAGCATTAAACATCCCTCAAGCTAGTGCTGAAGAGATGAGCGTTACTGAGATTCAAAAAGATCTGGCGTATCTGGCTCACTTGAATTTCTCTGATGTAGACGGTGTCTTCGGCCCGAGAACTTCTTATGGCGTGAGGGACTTCCAGGATAGGATGGGGCTTGAAAAAGACGGTGTGGCTGGGCCGCAGACACAGGGCGAGCTGATGCGCTGTGTCGGGATCATCCAGTCAAAGTTGGGTGTGAATGATGATGGTTACGTCGGTCAAGAAACAATTGATGCGACTCACGAGTACCAGAAGAAGCATCGAATTCTGCAATCAGGCCGAGCTGATCGTCTCACCCTCTTGGAAATGAAGATACATCTCGGTAGATACTAATGATGACAATGGGCGCGTGGTTCTGGCGGAACAGCATGCTTTTTGCTGGGAGGTTGAGCTGTCATTATTTGCTGAAAAACCGTTTTCTGGGAAACTAGATCGCAAGAGATCGACATAAAGAGGTGATTGCTAATGCCTCATCGTGAATGGGAACTAGGAGGCTATTTGGGTCAGTCAAATTCAAAGATGAGACTCACATGGCAACCCTTAAGGATTCTTATTTCAAGGAGAAGAAATGACTACTGAGAAACGACCTGGAATGTCTCGTCGGCAGGTGCTCACCACGGCTGCCGTCGGTGTGCCCGCGATGGGTGTGCTGGCCGCCACCAACATGCTGGGCGCGACTCCCGCCAACGCTGCCCCGCTGGCGACGGACGGCTGGTGGGGATCCGACACCACGATGGCGCTTCAGCGGCATTTCGGTCTGTCACAGACGGGTTGGGTCGACAGCCAGCCGGCCTCCCAGGCTGACTCGAATCCGGCGCTGGCCGGCGGCTGGGACTGGCAGCCAGATGGCAGTGCAGGCGGGTCGACCACGATCTCCGCTCTGCAGAAGATGGTGGGTGCCGGGGTGGATGGCCTGATCGGGCCTGCCACGATCTCTGCCCTGCAGGCCCGCTACGGGGTGGCGCAGGACGGGGTCCTCGACGGCCCATCCCTGACCATCCAGAAACTCCAGGCAGAACTGAACGCTGTCAGCGGCTACGGCGACTGACAGCACTCCCAACTTCCGGCCCCTTCCCCAGGCTCGGTCCTTCTCCCCGTCGGTGTGTGGAAGGACCACGACACATGCAGTCGGTCAACGCCCCCTTTCCGCGCATGTGGTGGGGAAGGGGCCGGATCTCAGGTCGTCGATGTGATGCAGTACTAGCTTGATGCGCTCCGGGATGGCTTGATGGGTTCCACCGCCATTCGTGCCCTGCAAGGTCACTATGGCCTGACGATAGACGGTGTCCTGGATGGTCCTTGGCCGGCTATCGCAGCATTTCAGGAGGAACTGGCTCGTCATCACTATTAATGTTGATGAATAGCTGGCTGGGTCGCCCGTTTCCTGACTCAGCCGGTTGCTCGTCTAATTTCGCCGGATTTTCTATATCGAAGGATAGGAAATGACTATCGAGCGGCCTAGAAAGTTCATTAGAAATACTGGTCAAATTTGTTCCGGTTGGGTGTTCTGTTTGGCGCGATGATAGTTTTGCATGAACCTCAAGGTGTGAGGTGTTGTGTGGTTTGCTGGGAAGGGGGTGTGCCGGGCCTGTGGCAGAGCGTGAGGTTTGTGGGTTTTGGCAGATCCCCGAAATTTAAGGAGGTGACAGATGGGCGATTTTCGACGGATGGTTTTATTGATTGCTTCTCTGGGTGCAGCGGTGCTAGGGGTCTCCTGTTCTGGGGGCGTGCCTGCTGAGGCCGGCCCGTCGGGTGAAGACAGTGTGACGGCGAGTGCGTCTCCGTTCAGCGATACTGACAGCCCCCAGCCATCGCCCCGGGGATCGCGCCTGCTGGGGCGAGTGGTGAATGAGGGCGGTGCCCCGGTGGCAGGCTGCCTCATCCGTATCGAAGGGGACTCTAAGGAGTACGCGATCGTCAGTGGCGCTGAGGGAGAGTTCGATATGGCTATCCCATCGGGGTCGCAGATCTTGATTATCGCTTGCGACTCGGAACTGTACGCAGAGACCAGCGTCACCGTCGAGGTGCCGAAAAATGAAGATTTCGCACAGGACTTCACCGTCCAAGCGCGATAATCGAGGTATTTTTCACGTAGGCTGCGCGATGTGGCATAGAAGGACGGTCGTAGGCACATTACCAACACCACCGCTTTCCCGAATCGCGTCATCGTCTACCTGCACAAGGACAATGGAACTCAACACTGCACAGGATGGCTCGTATCTCCCGATACCCTCGTGACCGCAGGCCACTGTATCTACAATGACGATGGCTGGAACTTCGATCTAGAGTACAGTTCGGGCGCAAATGGAGCTGAGCGTCCCTATGGAACCGCCAAGGCAGCCCGCATGATGACCGACCCTCAGCCGGTCCCGGCAATCGGAGGCTACGTGTCCTCAGCTTGACCAGGTGAACTACCGATGGCGGTGCAGGAGAGTCAGCAGCAATCCGGTGGTCGCTGAGCTGAGGACTGTGGGCCAGAGCTGTTCCGTTCCCCACAGCGGGAAAGCGAAGCAAACCACCATGAGCACCGAGGTCACAATCACGAAGCCGGTACCCGGACGGTCCGCCGACGAAACGAACACCTCATACCCTGTCATCCCGAGCACCACCAGACCCAGCAATCCAGCGATCTGAGCCGCCGTCGCCACCGGAACCCATCCGGTACCCCAAAAGATGAGGAAGACGATCAACACCATCGCCAGGCGGACCGCTCCCAGCTTCAGGAACACCGCCACTTTGAGGGGAGCAGGAACAGACTGCTTAGGAGTTGTCATCAGTTCTTGCCTAACCAACACCAGCTAGCACCAACAGCGAGGTTAACGGCCAATCCGACACCTCCACCCAGAAGCATCCTCGGAGCGACGGCACGCAGTAAGAAAGAGGCAACCTTCGCGTACTTGCCCTTCTTGAGCCAAGCGTAGACTCCTCCCCCCAACAGATCTTCACCTGCGCCAGGAACAACGTAGTCAAGGGTGCACACAGCCCACGCCCTTGACCCGAACGCATATTCCGGGTTGACACCTCGACCACCCGACCCATTGTCGTCCCCCTCAGGGAAAACGGCCTTACCCAGCACTGAGTTGAAGCCGTTAGCGATTCGACGCAGTTCGGCCTCAGGGGCTCCATCCGCACGAACAGCCTGAACATCGACATGCCAGCTACCATCCGGGGATTCATGCAAATAACGCTCGAAGATCAACTTGAGCTCGGCCTCAACCGTTGCGACTTCATCGGTCGTGCTCGCATGGATGGCATCCACAGCCGCCATGGTCCGCTCGTAGCGTTCTTTTCTGCGTTGCTCCTCACTGTGGAGCAGCTTCTGCAGGGCCTTCTCGATGACCTCGACCTGGGTGGTGTTGAAGCGCTCAGCAGCCTCACGAGCCAGGTTGCAGACCCGCTGTTTCTTGATATTGAGCGCCATGGATAAACAATACGACCTGATCCAGAGAGGTTACGCCTCTTGGTGGACGACGCCTGCCTCGACCTGAAACCGCTGAGCGGCCGGGAAATCGGGGACATCTGCCCCGACGGCGGCCGTAATGAGCACCTGCTCCGCGTCGGCCACAGCTCCGGCTTTTCGCCACTGTCCACAAAACGCCGGGCACTTCAAGGATCTGAGCCTGGGATTGGGTTTGGCCAATTCACGCTTCGCCCATGAGAGAGACCGGCAACCCGATATGCCGGGGGATCCGATAGCCTCAGCGAGTGCCCTTGCCCTCGTTGCCGGCTTTGATCCGCAGCCTGCCCGTCGCGTCGCACTCCGAGCGGGTGCATCGCGTGGTCACACTCGTCCGCTCGCACGCCGACGACCCGAGGCTGCCGGTGCTGCTCAACGCCCTGACCGGCAAATCCGACTACTACGCCCTGCTGGCGGTCGTCGCGGCCCGGGCGCTGGGCGACGAGCCCCGGCTGCGGGCCCTCAGCGCCCATCCCTCGCGCTGCGTCCGGCTCTGCGCCGTGAACTCACTGCCCCTCGACGCCGGCGATCCCGAGGCATTCGCCGCCCAGTACGTGGTATGCCCGGTCGGGGAGCGGCGACGCCTGCGCCGCCGTCTCATCGACGAACGCCACCACGACCTGGCCGCAGCGCTCCTGACGGCTCCCATCACGGACCGGGAGCGCGCCAGCCTCCTGGTGGCCTGCGACTCCGCGACGGTCGCGGAGCATCTTCCTGAGCTGGGGGACCTGGTGCCGAACCTGGCCTCCCTCGCCAAGCGGCATCCTGACGTCTTTCTCGCCGAGCTGCGCCGCCGCGTCACCGACGCCCCGGCCGACCGGCGTGCCGCTGCCTGGCGGTGGGCTGCTCCGGCCCTGAGGAGACTGACGCACAGCCGGCCCCGGGAGCTCGCGCTGCTTCTCGCGGAGGTGGAGAGGTCGCAGGGGCTTCCCGAGCCGTTCTACGCCGTCGCTGGGCCGCTGCTGGCCGCAGCCCCCGGCGAGATGGTCCAGGTCCTGGCCGCCACCGTCTTCGATGACCCCTGGGATGCGCAGCGTCTCCGCCGGCAGGTGGGTAGGCGTCTCCAACTCCTGAACCGGGAGCAGCGCGCCACCATCCTGCGGGCCGAACGCACCGACGACCAGGCGATGGCGGCGTACCTGCGGGCGCTGGCCCCCAGCGAACGCGCCCAGGCCTTCGCCGACGCCTACGAGGACGTCGAGCTGCGGAACCGGGAATGGGACGGGGAGCTGCTCGACGTCATGCCCAAGGACCTGCGGGAGGCCGAGGCGGCCCGCATGGCGGCGATGCCCACCAACCAGGGCTGGGAGGACCAGCTGAGGCTCGCCGCCCACCTCGCTCCCGGCGAGGCCCTCGCCGTCGCCGGGCCCTTCCTGAACTCCACCAACAGCGACGAGCGTGGTGCCGCCTGGTATGCGATCCTCGCCGCTGCGCTGCACAGCCGTGAACCCCAGGCGATCACCATCGCCTTCGCCCACATCGACGACCTGGTGACCGAGCAGGACCCAGTGCGCAATACGGCCGTATCGGCACTCGCGGTCGCCAGTGGCGACATCATTGCCCGGATTGCGGGTGAACGTCTCGGAAAGCTGGCGGCGATGCTGGCCGCCGCCCGGGACACGTCGCCGGCGACCTTCGCGTATCTGCGGGGTGCGCTCTGGCGGCTGGTCATCCACCGCGCCCAGCAGGGCGGGGACCTCCAGGAGCCCATCGCGCTGCTGGAGGCCCTGCCCGACCCCTGCTCCGCCACCGCCGGCCGGACGAGGATCCCGGTGCCCCTGCCCATCCCGGCGGCCGCCGGCAAGATCCTGGCGGCGGGCTTCCTGGAGACCATGAAGGCTGAGGCCGACCGCGACGAGTACCAGCTGGCGAAGGGACTCGCAGCGCTCCTTGGCCCCAGGCGGTACGACCTGCCGGAGATCAGCGGCATCATGCGCCGGGCCCTGAAGTCGCATGACCGCGCGATGCTGGAGACCGCCGCGCGGATCTGGCTGGGTCCCCGCAGGACCCGCGGGGAACGCCTGGGGGCGCTGCTGAGGCTCGATCCATCGTTCGTCACCCTCAGGTACGTCCAGGAGAGCATCTGCCGCCACCGCCCGGACCTGGCCGGGTTCCTCCACCGCAAGACCCCGGTCGCCGGCCGGCTGCACGGCGACACCCCCTATGTGGCGCTGGCGCCTGGGCCGTTCACGGGCTGGCTGCCCGAACAGAGCCGTCCCTACTCGCTGGACCTCGCCCGGCTGATAGCCGACGAGACCAGCAGCCAGTCCCGCTGGCAGCGTTTCGCGGCGGTCGAGGTGTTGCGGCGTCTTCCCTGGCTCGTGCCCGGCGTGCTCACGCCCGGTGACGCTGAACCTGAGATCCAGGAGGCGCAACTGGTCGCGGCGCTGCGCTCGCCGGCGGTGGAGTGGTCGCTCACCGACTTCCTGGAGCTGCTTGATAGCGGCCTGGCCACCGTCGCCATGAAGGCCGCCACCCGCGTCATCGATGAGCTGCCGCCCGTCGAGACGGCCAATGCCCTGGCCGTCGTGGCCGCCGACACATGGCGGAAGGTCGGCATCCGCAAGCTCGCCGTGCGGCAGATCGCCCGCCTGCACTGCCCGGGGGCCGTGGAGACTCTCGCGGACCTGGCCCTGGACCTCAGCACGCACCGCGACGTGCGGCTTGCGGCGACCGCCAGCCTGGTCGAGGTCCTTGACGAGGAACGCGCCTGGGAGGCGCTGGCTGAGGCCGCCGCCGGTGGCCGCGACGAGGCTCTCGTCCTCGCGCGTATCGCCCCGTCGCTGATGGCGCTCCGGCACCGGGGCCGGTTCGGCGAGGTCCTGGTGGCGGCCTCCCCGGATCCGGAGCTGGTGCTCGCCCTGCCCGGCTGGGGGTTCTGGACCCCGAAGGTGACCAGCCGGATCGTCGAGCTGCTCGACTCGCCTGAGATCCCCGTCCGCAAGGCGGCGGTGGAGGCCCTGGGAGGGGTGGGGTCGGGGCTGCGCTGGGGCCTGCTGCTGGTGGCGGTGGCCGGGATCGCCGTGGCCGCGGCAGATGAGTCGGACACCGCCACGGAGGACCTCGCCCACCAGCGCCTGCTGGAGGACGTGATCTCCGCGCTCATTTCCGGCAGGCCGCGACGCAGCATGGAGCACAGAGCCCAGCTCAAGGAGCTGGCGAGGGTGCTGGCGCCGTTCCCGCATGCAGCCCAGCAGCACTGGCGGGTGCTGCTGGCCGCCACGAACTGGGCCGACCCGCTGGCCGACCTGGCTGCCCTCGCCGGGGCCGTGTCCGATCCGTTGCGTGCCCACGAGGTGCTGAGGATCACCTGGGAGGTGGTGACGGAGCTGCAGGCTATGAAGCTGGGGGCCGACCTCGCGGTCGTCATCGATGAGTTGCTGGGACGCGGCGACGCCGTCGGCGGTGCCGTTGCGCTGGCCCTGCTGAGGCATGTGGGCGGTGAGTCAGGATGGGGCGATATGTGGCGGGCACGGCTGCGGGCCGCCCGCTCTCATCCGCTGCCGGCGGTGGTGGCGTGGGCGCGAGAGATCAACGCCGCACCTCTGTAGAGGCCCCGCCCTCATCGGCGGGATCCGTCAAAGGCTCGTCTTCCCCTGGGGGTGCTGTGGCGGGCCGCCCATCGACGGGGTGCCGGCGGGGAAGGGAATCTCAGGTGTGGGGTATGCCGTTGACGTAGAACCAGCGGCCGTCGACCCGCAGGAAGGAGCTGACCTCACGCATCACGCCGATCTGGCCGCCCTCCTGCCATTCCGCGGAGAATGAGACCATGCCCTCGTCGTCCCAGGCCTTGCCGGCTCCGCTGTGCTCGATGATCAGGCCGGTCCATCGCAAGTCGGGCTCAGGATCGATCGTCTCGGGCCGGGTGTTCGGATGCCAGGTCTCCAGCAGGTAGTCCGTCAGGCCGAGTGCGTAGGCGCTGTACCGTGATCGCATCAGTGCGACCGCGGTTGCCGCAGGCCGGCCCTCATGGATCGGACCGCAGCACGTCTCGTAGGGGCGGCCGGTATCGCAGGGGCAGATGTCAGTCGGATCACTCACTGTCCCAGTATCCACCGTTTCCGGCCAAAGTTCCGGCTGGTGTCCACTGACAGGACCTCCGCGGCCCCGTCTTCCCATGGTGGCTGAAAGGCCAGCTGTCAGTTGCTGCTCGCTGCTGCTGCCTCTTCCTTGGCTCGCATCATGTCCAGCGCCACCACCGTTCCAAGGATGGCCAGTCGCAGCTCTGGGGAGAGCGATGGGACGTGGAGGACGTAGCGGTCATGTCCGCGAAGAGCCTCGGCGAAGCCGACTCGCTCCCGGCTGGCCTGGGCGACGACGTTCCCGCTGCGGTTGCTGGTGATATTGAGCTCACGATCGGAGAAGCTGCCCTTGCTCTCCACCAGGAGTTCCTCTCCGGTGGTGAGCGTGGTGGTGATCCGGCGGGAGAAGAGTTTTGCCTGCTTGCTCACGGTCGCCAGCTGGGAGCCGTCCGCCCGCAGCAGCGTATAGGTGTCCCGCCAGATCTTTCGGTCGTCGCTGAGATGTGCCAGACGGGTGCCGTCGGCCTCCAGCAGGTCGAACTCCCGGGCGCCTCCGAAGAACTGGCGGACACCACTCTTCTGCGTGCAGCTGATCAGGCCGATCAGCGCTCCCTGGGCATCCTCGATGTTGAATTCGGTGGAGGCACCGGCGCGGGTCTGCTGGACGACGAGGAGATCATGATTCAAGAGAGACGTCGACTTGACCATGTAACCAGTGTAAGGACACGCCCTGGTCAAGATACAGTGGCGCAGGGGGCGTCGTGGTTGGCTGTCCGGTCCCAAGGAGGGGTCATGAACCCGCTGAGTGCTGAAGACTTCGTGGCGTGGGCTGATCAGCTAGCCGGGTTGTCCTGGCCGCTTGACCTCGACGGGTTCCGGGACGCGGCGGCTGGGCTCGGATGGTTGCCGACCGACAGGCCCTGGGAGTTCATAGTCGATTTCCCGGCCGGATCCAGGCGGGTGGTGCTGTTCGGCGGCAAGTCGGGCGGCATCCACAACATCTCCTTCCCCCTATTCACGCCCGAGGCCGAGTCCGCGGAGAATACCGCCAGGCTGAACGACCTGTTCGCTTCCTACGAGGCCGCCGGCACCCAGGCATGGGGCCGGCCGTTCCACGTCGACCTGAATGAGGACCCCACCCTCACCTGGCGGCTGCCGGGCGGCTGCGTCGGCGAGATAGTCGGCGGCTCAGACCTGATCCTCCTGACCTTCTTCACACCTCAAGGCGCGTTCATCTACGAATGATCAAACCCCAGTGCTATTGAAGTGCATTGCCATCACAGCCACGAGGTGAATGATGCCAGCAATCCACGTCTTGTCGGAGACCTGCTAGATCAGGCCGAGTGATTTCACAAGGTGGGGCATCCCGCTTCCAGGAGATGGCGGCAGATCCTCAATAGGAATTGCATTTCACTCTTAGGTGCGTTCAGTCACCAGGCCATTGGTGGCGATCAGCACGGTCTTTTTTGTGGACCGCTGTTTGCGGTTTTTAGGCATTGGCTGCTACAAGGTTGGATTCGATGAA
>RBWB01583929.1_pt1 | contig 10924 bp, 9 predicted proteins | sample 2014201 | NCBI WGS metagenome assembly RBWB01 (sample SAMN10133834, study PRJNA383868) | Human oral metagenome, whole genome shotgun sequencing project. | isolation source: supragingival plaque isolated from 88 juvenile twins | host: Homo sapiens | place: Australia
TCTTTAACGAGAACTCGGTGATGTGTTTCGGCGACGCCAAGGCGACGGTCCAAACGATCCTCAACGACCTGTGATCGCCCCCGGCGGTGGTTTCTCGAATTCATCGTCATGTCGAAGGACTTTCTGGGGCCCGTCAATGTTCGTCAGTTGCAGCCTTCAATAGGGTTGGCGGCGCGGACAGTGGAGGGCCCCAGAACCGGCTCCTCCTCCAGCAGAAGCTTCTCTCGAAGCCTTTCTGGGGATCGAAAGATCGGTGGTAGTCGGAATCAGGTGGAGGAGATGCATCCAACAGAAAATACCGTGGCCAAGGCATGTTTGAAAATGATCGCGAACAAACCTCTAGGTGAAATGTGGGTGGTCAATAAGACGGGAGATGTTTTCAATTCGGGCATTCCGAAACTATTTCTTCACTGACGCCGTCCCCGACTTTCCAGCCTTCGTTGGTCCTGACCACGTTGGTGCTCTCTTTCGTGTATTGTATCCGGCCTACGACTAATCCGCTCTCTCCGGTATTCGAATCGATTGCGTCAATGTTGCCGTTGTCGACGCATACCTGGACAGTCACGGTCCGTACGCCATTCACATCTTCCGGAGTCGAGGCTCCCAGCAGGTGGACAACAGTGAAGCCCTTCAAGACGATCCCGATTTCGCGGTTGCTCTCGAGAACATCCAACTGCAGGGTTTGCATTTCTCCTGTGGTGATGTCCTTCAGAGGTTGTGGGTCGGCATCTATACTGCTGTACACTTCGTCCCGGACGCGGTAGTACTTGATGAGTGTGTCAGTCGCCTCCAGTTGTTCGGTGTTGAAGTTCGCTGAAGGGTGTGGTGTCGCTGAGGTTGAAATTGGTGGGGACGGGCTCTCCGTGCTGTTTGGCGCCGATTCTTCACTGCATGATGACATCATCGCTGCGGCAGCAATAATTGCGATCGTGCTGGCCAGCCCGCTGCGCTGCTTCATTGCTCAATACCTCCAATGGTAACGAGACATCCTGTTGGCTTTCCGCTTCCCAAGGATCTTTCTGAAACTTCAAGCAATCCGTGATCCCGGAAGAAGGACCTGGGAAATGTAGTTGGCCTCGAGAAGAAATTCTATCGCTGTTCAGGGGGAAGCAGTTTCGATGTGGGCTGTTCACGTGGCGTGTGGCCGCTTTCGGAGCGTGGCATCAATGTCGACCGTCATGGCTTTTCGTGGGTTTCCGCATCGAGCCGATCCATCCACTCCCTGACGTGCCAGGTGGCCCGGACGTCGTCCTCGTTGTACTCCAGCACGCGCCTGCGCGCCGCTTTGCGCTCCGCGGCGTTGAGGCCGTCAACGGCGGTGGCGAACCAGGTCTGCGAGTTCAATCCGCCCGGTTCCTCATCGCGCCACGAGAACCCCGCGCCCTTGCTCGCGACCACCTTCAATCCCAGACCGTCTACAGCGACGAAGTTGTCGCGGACCAGCTGGAAAAGATCCACGAAATGGTCCTTGATGAGCTCACAGACCGCTGATAGATCAGGGTTCCCGCTGCGCTGGGCGAGACGACGCAGGCGCACCACCTCGTAGTCGGAGTAGTGGTAGACGAGCAGATCGGGGTGTTTGTTCACCAACCGCAGGAGCCAGCGGGCGAAATTGATTGCGAGATCCAGCTCTCCGCTGGGGGAGAGGTAGGTGAAAGAGCTGAAGTGCTGATATTTCTGTTTCCCCGTGGCGCGGTCGGTCAGCATGACCCCCCACAGGTAGGTGCGGTCGCCATCGTCGGTTTCGATGTCCAGGTCCACCTCCACCGGTGCTCGCGGAGCCTCGATGGGTTCCAGCGAGGCCTTTTCCAGGGCGACCCCTCGCTTCAGCATCCGGGCGCGCCGGGCGGCGGTGCGCAACCTGGCCTCCGAGCGGTCGCGATGCGCGGTGAGCGGCAAGTAGTCGGGAAGCAGAGCATCAACATCCGCGTCGGCCAGCTGCGAGACTGTCGTGATGCCGAGCCCCATCAGGGTCTGGAGTTCGCGGACGTCGAGGGGTGTCTTGGAGATGCGTAGCGAGATGTCGTCGTCGTCCATGCGAGGTCGACACGTCTCCCACCAGGCACACCACTCGCACTCCGGCACTCGGATGGGACGCACCGCAGGAGGGCGAGAATCATCTATTTCGCGGGTCATCGCCTGCTGGGCGACGTGCACCCGGAACCCGTGCTCGTGGTCGTAGCGTTCCAGCGCCGAACGGAGCCGGTGACCGCTGGGTGATGTACGGGAGAAGGTGCGCAGGAAACGCAGCTCGAGGGGAACCCAAACGATCACCCCCCTGGTGTGGTCGTCGAAACCGATTGATCCGACGATGGCAGTGGAGGCCGAACGACCGCAGGCCTGGAGCAGTCTCCAGTGATGGGCCAGCTCCAACAGCACCCCCTGCCGGTAGGACCGGAAACGGTATCCAGGGAGTGGTTCCAGAACAGTTGGGGAGGTGAGCGTGGAGACGCGCAGTTCCTTGGCGTTTCGCTGTTCCTCCAGCAGGCGATAGGGCTTGACACGCAGCGGCCAATAGCCGGGACGTCCACCGGGCCGGTCGCTACCGCGTACGAGGGCATCAGGGCTTCCGACACGGTGTCCCTGTTCGTCTGCCGGGAGTGTTCCGCCAATGATCACGGATGCGCCGGCGCCCATTGCGTCCAAGGTTTCGGTTGCGCTCTTCTCTCCGCGCAAATCGACCACGTCGGCGGCGCGGCAGAGAGCCTTCAGCATGGAATCGCGGAACTCCGAGCCGCCCGAGAATGCCTCTAGCAGCGACTCATCGAGAGGGTTCTCGGGTTTCGGGGTGCCAGGGTCGAAAGCGTTGAAAGTCTTGACGGGGCAGCTTCGGGCTGCGTATGGGTCCAGCAGAAACGTCATTTCCAAGCCCGGTGCAGAGCAACTATGCCGCCCGTCAGGTTTTTCCACTCGACGTTTTGCCAGCCGCAGTTCGCGATCAGGTCTGCCAGCTCCTCCTGCGCGGGCCACGCGAGGATCGACTCCGCCAGGTATCCGTAGGCAACGGGGTTGCTCGACACCTTGGCAGCCACCGGTAGAGCCCGCAACGCGCCGTGGGCGTAGATGAACCGCAGCGCCCGGTTCACCGGGGTGGAGAACTCCGCGATCACCATGCGCCCGCCCGGGCGGGTCACGCGCAGCAACTCCCGCAAAGCGGCGGCGGTGTCCTCCACGTTGCGCAGGCCGTAGCTGATGGTCACTGCGTCGAACACCGAGTCGGCGTAGGGCAGGGCCAAGGCGTCGCCGCGAACGAAGGGTAGCCGCGGGTGTTGCTGCTTGCCCGTTTTCAGCATCCCCATCGACAGGTCTGTGGGGAAGACGTGTGCACCCGCCTCCACGAAAGGCAACGATGACGTGCCGGTGCCGGCGGCCAGGTCCAGGATGCGTTCCCCTGGACGTGCGGCGACGGCTGTCACGGTTTCCCGGCGCCAGCCGCGGTCCCTGCCCAGCGACAGCAACGAGTTCAACAGGTCGTAGCGTGCGGCGACACCGTCGAACATGGCCGAGACCTCGGCGCGTTTCTTGTCGAGGTTGGCTCGGGTCTGGTGCATGCGCACACCTTATCGCCAGCCCTTGACAAATTTCAGTGCAGAACGGCCAACAAATCGACGCGATCGATGCCGTGGTGGCGCCACTGGCCCATCAGCTGGCCGACGACGTCGTTGATCGGGGCGCGGTTGAGTTTGTGTACCACATGCGGATACCCCGAGGTTTCCCCGGCTACCAAACCGCTGCCGAAGACCTTGATGTTCCTGGGGTATGGCGTGTCCTGCCCGATTGCCACGATGTCGGCGTCCGAGTCCTTCTCCCGGATCACCCGCACCAGCTCGTCCAGGTAGACCGGGTCGGTCTGGGCGTCGTAGCAGTACCGGGTTCCCAGCTCTGAGTGCTGGAGGGTCCCGATCAGTGCACCGCAGTCCAGCGGGTGGGGACGCCACGTGACGGGGACGTGGTAGACGGCGTCCATGGAGCGCACCAGCATGCAGTCGAGCCCCACAACGTCGTTGGGATCGACGAATCGGAACCTAGCGACGATCTCCAGGTCCGAGGAATCGCCATCGAACCACCATTGATCGGGAAGCCACCTGGCAAGCAGATCGAGTTTGCCGGGATGCACTGTGGCTTCGGGCTGGACGCGGGCAATTCCGCTCATACGGGCTACCTCCGTTGGTAATTTCCTGCATCCTACACAAAAAGGGCAATTGAGGACAGTAAATGTCATGAGCGTCGCATACCGCTGCGTGGTGCCCTGGTGCCCGGCTGGGATGCGCCACAATGGTCGCCGTGGCGAAGAAGGACATCGTTCTCAAGGTTGAAAAACTGAAGAAGGCCTACGGGCCCGTGACCATCGTGGAAGGTTTCGACCTCAAGGTGGCCGCGGGAGAGGCCGTCGCACTCACCGGGCGCAACGGCGCGGGCAAGTCGACGGTGCTGCGGTGCCTGGTCGGGGCCGATCGGCCCGATGAAGGTACCGTCGAGGTGCTGGGTGTGAAGATGAAGGAAACCAGCCCGGAAATCCGCCGCAACGTGGCCACCGTCATTGACGATCTCGATTTTTTCCCCGACCTGTCCGTCGTGGAGCATCTCGACCTGCTGGCGCGGGCCCACGGGATCGCTGACCCCGACGACCTGGTCGACGAGATCCTCGAGGAGGTGCAGCTCGTTCCTCAGGCCGGGCAGCTGCCCTCGACCCTGTCGTCTGGTCAGCGGCGACGCCTGGCGCTGGCCACCGCCTTCGTCAGACCCCGGCGTCTGCTGGTCCTCGACGAACCGGAGCAGCGGCTCGACGTCGAGGGCGTCGAATGGCTGGGGACCCGCCTCAAGGCAGAGCTGCAGGACGGCCTGGCGATCGTGCTGGCCAGTCACGAACCCAGCCTGCTGGCCGCCATCGGCGCCCGCGAGGTGAGGCTGGGGGAGCGTCGATGAGCGACGAACGGTTCGGGGTCATCGGCGAGGTCGATGAGAAACAGCTCCGTCTTCTCGTGCGCGACTGGCGGCGCGGCAGGGCTGACCGCAACCTCTTCCAGGCCATGCAGGACGCCTACGTGATGGTTTTCGCTCTCGTCCTGATCGGTGCCATGGTGATCAGCTCCATCATGCAGGCCCAACGCAGCGTGGCGGATTGCGCGGCCGATTCCTGCCGGGCGGCCCGGGGGCTGCTGCCCTGGGTCGCCGTCGCGGGATTCCTGGCCCTGGCCCTCGTGGCTGCGCGCCTGTTCGGTCCCGTTGTGGCCTCGGCTGCCGAGGGTTTCTGGGTCATGGACGGCAATGTCGACCGGCGCAGGATGCTTGCGGGGCGCCTCGTTGCCTCGGTGATCGTGGCTTTGGTTCTCGGCGCAGGACTCGGGGTGCTCGTGGCGGCCCTGGTCGGTGGCAACACCACGGAGGTTCTCACCTGGGGGCTGGCATCCGGCCTCGGATGCTTCGGGCTGGTGGCCTTCGCGGCCGCTGAGCAGGGCGCGGAGCGGCGCTGGATCACCACCGCGCTGCTGTGGCTGATCGGGATCATCGCCTTCGCCGCCCTGCTCGTCCTGGTCGCGATCTCCGCAGGGGTGGCGTCTATCGGTCTCGTGGCCGCGCTGAGCGTCGACTTTGCCTGGGTGGTGGCGGGCGGTGGTCTGCTGCTGGGCCTGATTTCTATCGTGCCCGCCTGGCTCCGGCTGCGCCACATGCGTCGCCAGCGACTCACCGCGGGGTCATCGCTGCTCGCGGGCATGCAGGGCGCCGCCTTCGCCCTCGATTTCGCCCTGGTCCGCGACATCCTGGTCGAGGACCAGGCACGACGTCGTGGGCACGTTCGTCCGACCCGCGGGTCGGGCAGTGGCGCGTGGGCCATCGTCCTGCGCGACCTGCAGCGGCTGTGGCGTGCTCCCAAGCCGCTGGCTTTCTGGCTGGCCTCCATTGCTGTTCCCTACGCCGTCCACGCGCTCCACATCGAGGTGCTGAACCCGTCGATCTCCGCGCTGGTGCTGATGACTGCCCTGATTGGTTTCTGCAACACGCTGCGTGTGCTGACCCGAACCAAGGGTCTTCAGCGCTGTTTCCCGTTCTCTCCGGGTGATGTCAGGCAGGCCGCCATGACGGTGCCCGCCCTGCTGGCGCTGCTCTGGGCGGCTGCGACGATGCCCGCTTTCGGGGGGATCTTCGGCGGAGCTGAGTTCGATCCGGTCACCGGGCTCTCAGTCTCCCTCATCACCGCGTTGGGCGGTCTGCTGGCGGCCTTCCGATGGGTGTGTGCGAAGCCCCCGAACTATGGCGGCCCCATGGTCTCGGTCGGGATCGGGGCCATGCCACCGGGCATGATGTTCTCCTTCATCCGCGGCATCGACATCGTCGCGTTGATCACCCTGCCGCTCGTCCTCGGGTGGCCATCTTGGATCTCGTTGGGCATTGCGACGGTCACCTGGCTGGTCCTGCGTTCCGGATTCGATCAGCAGGCCCTGATGGATGAACGTGAGGAGCAGCAGCGCTTGCTGGAGGAGCAGAAGTCCGGGCGTTCCGGCCGTGGTGGGGGCGGTGCAAAGGTGAGGGTGCAGCGGAAACGCTGACCTCACCGCCCGCCGCTCGTTGCACGTAGCTGAGAGTAGGCATTCCTTCTCAGTTTTCAGTGCGCTAGGCTGACGTTAATCAAGCTGGAAGGCGGGCGCGGATGACCACTTCACCGGAGGCTTCCCAAGACATGTGTCTTGAGCGCGCGCGCTCCTTAGCGGGACGGATGCTGCGGGGAGGGGCGGCCTGCTCCCTGGTCGCCTGGCGTATCAGCAGTCAGTACGACTTCGTCGCCCACGGGCTGACCACCCAGGGAGACATCGTGGTGGCTGTCCGCCCCGACGAGGACTGCCTGTTGTCCACCCTGCCCCCCGGCTGCGGGACCGTGGTGCGGATGGACCTGACCCGACACAGCAACGACGTGACGCTCTCGGTCATCGCGGCTTCCGCCCACCTGCTGGGCGAGCTCGTCCTGCTGCCGAACGCTGCCGTGGACCGCCTGATGTCCGAGAGCCAGCTTCCCGGGCGGGTCGCGGAACTGGCGCAGATCAGCGGTACCCGGATCGGTCTGGTGGTCACGGATCGCATCCTGGTGCATGACCACAGTGGGGTCACCCCGGTCCCGTGGGAGGAAGTCCATGCGACCTGCGCGGAAGCGCCCGAAGTCTGGTGTGACGATTTCGAGGCGCACGATGTCGTGGCTTCGCAGGGATGCGATGCCCTCTGGTGGGTGTGCCGTGCTGTGATCAACGGCAGTCTGCCGGGGCAGGCCACCCTTCGCCCGAGCAGTTCCGGGCTCTGCAGACACGTGCTCGACAAGGTTTTCTGCATCGACGTCGACCGATCGGGAGTCACGTTGATGCACGTAGGGGAGCACGAGACCGCGACAGTCTTCGCGCGTTTCGAGGATCGCCCTGCGACGCTGTCGGCATTGAGGCAGCAGGTGGCGCGTCTCGTTGAGGACTCGAGGCCGGTGCACCCCCACCGGTGCATCTGACGGCTGGTCCCGAGAGAAAGCTCAGGCCCCGCATCGAGCGGGGCCTGAGCTTTTGCTTTCAGACGTGGCGGCCCTGTGGGCCGTTCAGGGGACTCAGCGGGCCTCGTAGGAGGTGCAGACGCCGTCAACCACGGTGACGCCGGAGGCGCTGCAGAGCAGGTCCTTGTTGTGGGCGCATTCGAGGCGCTGGCAGGCGCCGACGCGGCCCTCGGCGGTGGGCAGGCCACCGCGGGCGTCGAGGGTGATGAAAGTGGTGCAGGCCGAGGAGCCGTCAACGGTGATCGCGAAGGCGGTGCAGCCCTTGTTGTTGAAAGCGCAGGTGGTGGTGTCGCAGGACTTGACGGGGGTGATGGTGGGCATTTCTAGGACCTTTCGTCTGTGGTGCATCTGACGAGAAATACGTTACGTCTGGTTCCAACCCCCTGCAAGCAAGAGAATCCTTTGCTGACTTGGGTAAATGAGCAAAAACGACGCGTAATTCTCCCGTCTTTAATGGCCCCTTGTGTTTCGAAAATTGAAAGCTTGCGAAATGTTTTCCGTCGCTTGTGCGGGGGCGTCGAGAAACCCCTAGTGAAGGAAGAAGAAGCAGGAAAGGCTTGCCTCGAATCAGCTGACTCGGGACGCATTGCTCCTGCCGTGAGTCGCCTGTCCCTTCTGATGGAGATGCTTACCTTGCTTTTGCCTATCGGCTCTACGGCTCGAGTGGGCGAGCGTGAGACGGGCGGATGGGCCTAGGGCAGGCGATTGCGGGGCGGGGGAGGCGTTTCAGGCCAGGCCGAGAGCCTGGAGCATCGGAACGAACTTGGCCTCGGTTTCGGCCAGTTCTGCCTGTGGGTCCGAGTCGGCAACGATCCCGGCGCCCGCGAACAGGCGGATTTCCCCGGGGTGGGCAGGATTGATGAACCCGCCGCGTAGAGCAATGACCCATTCGCCGTCGCCGTCGGAGTCCACCCAGCCGATGGGGCCGGCATAGCGTCCCCGGTCCATGGATTCCAGTTCCGCGATGATCTCCCCCGCGAAGAAGGTCGGGGTGCCGCAGACGGCCGCCGACGGGTGCAGCGCTCCCGCCAGTGCCAAGGAACTGATGTCGGGTTCCGCCACCCCGGTGATGTCGGTGGCCAGGTGCATGACGTTCGGGAGGGTCAGTACGGAGGGGGCTTCCGGCACGTTCATGGCGCCGCAGTAGGGCTCCAGGGCCTCGGCAACGGATGCGACCGCGAACTCGTGTTCCGCGACGTCCTTGCCGGAACCCGCGAGCTGCTCGGCCCTATGGAGGGGGTTGGTGTGGCTGGGGTCCAGGGAAACCGTGCCCGCCAGGACGCGAGACGTGACCAGGGTGCGGTGACGGCGGATCAGTAGCTCCGGGGTCGCGCCGACCATGCCGTCGACCAGGTAATTCCAGGCCATCGGGTAGGCCCGCAGGAGCCTGCGCAGTACATGACGCGGGTCGATGGGGGCTTCTGCGACGGCCTTCAGGGAGCGGGCCAGCACCACCTTGCTGATCTCGTTGTCGCGGATGCGTGCCACGGCCTCAGCGACGATGTCCGCCCAGTCCTGACCGGACAAGCCGTCAGGGACTAGTCGGATCCCCTCGGTTGGTACCACGGGATCGCCCTTGCTGGGCAGTTCCAGGCTGAGGCGGCTCTCGCTGATCCTGGTCATCCAGGCCTGCCCGTCGCGTTTGCCGATGATGGTCTCGGGGACGATCAGCACGGAACGGGTGCGGGAGCGGTCCGGGTCGAACGCGAAAGAACCAACTGCCAGGGGGCCGGTTCCCCAGGCCCCGGGGAGCTCTGAATCGTGGTCGATGTGGGCGCTGACCTCGCTCCACCAGACGTCGGCGGCGTCGGGGAAATCGGTCTCGAAGCGGGCCACCTCGCCCAGGGTGATGAATCCCTCGCCTTTCCTCAGGAATGCGGTGGCTCGCTCAGTGGTGAGAAAGTGCGCGAGGTCCCCCGGATCATCGATGGAGACGGTCGTGGCGCGCAACCGTTTCGTCGCGAAGTCAAGGCTCACCCAGGGAACGATAGTCGAGGCTGGCTCCTAGAGGCCAGAAGGGCTGGATGGCCAGGGACGGCCGAGGCTGACACACCGCTCGGCGGGTGCGATTAACGAACGCTTTTCGTTGTTAAAAACTGAGGTGTTGTCCCTAGTCAGGGTCGATTTATCGGGGGTTTCCGGGTGGTTGGTGAGAAAGAGAGGTCACCCCATAGACTGAGGCCTGAAGTCTGGTCCACGGCAACTTCGGGAGCCGGGTTCCTGATGAGCAAGACGAGGAGAGTCGAATGCCAAAGGCGGAAGCCGACGTCATCGTCGTCGGTGCGGGTCCTGGGGGGTCCGCTGCTGCGGCCAATATGGCGCGGCGGGGAGTGGGCGTTCTGCTGCTGGAGAAAAGCCATTTCCCGCGTGAGAAGGTGTGTGGCGACGGGTTCACACCGCGCACCACCCGGGCTTTGGTGCGCCTCGGTATTGACACCTCTGAAGAGGCCGGATGGCTTCACAACAAGGGTCTGCGTGTGTACGGAGGGCGGGTCGAGCCCTTCCAGTTGGAGTGGCCGAAACTCGCCGACTTCCCCTCCTACGGGCTGGTGCGAAAACGCGCTGACTTCGACGATCTGATGGCCAAACACGCCGTCGGGTGCGGGGCCGAATTGGTTCAGGGGGCCAACGTGACCGAGGCGATCCTGGACGATCGCACCGGTCGCATCGTTGGGGTGAGGACCCGGGACGGTGAGGAATACCGCGCCCCACTGGTCGTGGCTGCTGATGGCAACTCCTCGCGGCTGTCGGTTGCCATGGGGTTGAACAAGCGTTCCGATCGTCCGATGGGGGTGGCCTACCGCACCTACTATCGTTCCCCGCGCAGCAACGACGACTACCTCGAATCGTGGCTGGAGCTGTGGGACGGCAAACCTCGTGAATCCACCTTGATGCCTGGCTACGGCTGGATTTTCGGGATGGGCGACGGCACCTGCAACGTCGGGCTCGGCGTTCTCAACACGTCCCGGTCATTCCAGAAAACCGATTACCGGGAGCTGATGAAACGCTGGCTCGCCAACACTCCCGAGGAGTGGGGTTTCCGGGAGGAAAACCGTCTCGGGAAGATCCAGGGCGCGGCGCTCCCGATGGCTTTCAACCGGCAACCTGTCTACGGTCGCGGCCTGCTGCTGGTGGGCGACGCGGGCGGCATGGTCAACCCGTTCAACGGCGAGGGGATCGCCTACGCCATGGAGTCCGCGGAACTGGCCGCCGATGCCATCGCCCAGGCCCATGCCCGCGGGATCGGCACCGAGTCCGCCGAACGCGCCCTGCACGGCTATCGCACTCAGCTGAAGGCCCGCCTCGGCGGTTACTACAGGCTAGGAACCATCTTCGTGAAGCTCATCGGCGACCCGCGCGTGATGCACCTGTGCACCACCTACGGGCTGCCCCGCAAGA
>RBWB01583930.1_pt1 | contig 10922 bp, 5 predicted proteins | sample 2014201 | NCBI WGS metagenome assembly RBWB01 (sample SAMN10133834, study PRJNA383868) | Human oral metagenome, whole genome shotgun sequencing project. | isolation source: supragingival plaque isolated from 88 juvenile twins | host: Homo sapiens | place: Australia
GAATCTTTTCTCAACGAACCGTACCAACGCACCCGCAATTTCTATAAATCTGTAGGGTTTTTGCCCCTTGAAGAGACGAACCTGTGGGGCGAAGATACTCCCTGTCTGATAATGGTAAAAGCAATCTGACTGGCTTGACCGTATATAGAGCGCAGCCTTCATTCTGCCCAAAGCCTACGGCTTCTCAAGACAGCTAAAACGGGTTCTAATATTTTCCTGAGCCCTCTCACAACGTCATGTATAGACCTATTCCAAGGTAACAACCGTATCGCAGCGGGCAATGTCTTCGGGGCGGTGCGAGACCAAAACAGTTGCCGTACCGCCAGCGCGGGTTGCCGTGTCCAGATCAACCATAAGCGCCGCAGCTGATTCGGCGTCCAGATGCGCGGTCGGCTCATCCAGCAGAAGCACCGGGGAATCCACAAGCAGGGCACGAGCCACCGCAAGACGCTGCCGCTGCCCGCCCGAGAGGAACCCGCCGCCAGCACCCACCCGGGTGCGTAACCCCTCAGGGAGCGTATCGTACCACTGCCCCAGCCCCACCCGGCGCAGCACAGCCACCATCTGCTGCTGGGTGGGACGCTGCGAACGGTCACGGGCCAGCAGCAGGTTACCCTCAAGGGTGGACTCAAAAATATGTGCCGCCTGCGGGCACCACGCCGCGTAGCCGCGCAGCCGCTCAGTATCCAGCGCCTGACCGTGCGCACGAATCTGCCCAGCCTCCAGCGGCAAAAACCCCAGCAGACTCGCTAAAACAGTGCTCTTACCCGAACCCGACGGCCCGGTAACACCAGTCCACTCCCCCGCACGCGCGCTCACGGTAAGGCCCTCAAAGACAGGGGTCTCCATGCCGGGCCAGCGTGCGGCGGCGTTCGCAAGCTCCAAGGCGGGCCCCCGCCCAGACGCAGGAGCGAGCACCGAGGAGTGGGCACGGTTAGCAGCTTCCTCGTCGTCTGTGAGGTCAGGGATATCCGCCTCAGCCGCCACATCGGGGGCGATCCGGGCCACCAGGCGCGCAAAAGCGGGCCACGAACGCACCGCCTCAAGATGCCCCACGGTGCTCTCAATCATGCCGGTGCACATGAGCACCACAATCGCCGACTCCGGCGCCCCCACCGTGCCCGACACCGCCAGCGGGTACGCAATGACCGCGCACCACAGCGCCGCACCAAACCAGGCCACAACAGCCAAGGCACGCCCCGCACCCTGCGCATACGCCCCCCGGGTCAGTGCCCGCAGGTTCCGCGCGTCCACCCGTGCGGCGGCGGCAACCGCCGTCTGCGACACCCCGTTAGCGCGCGCATCCTCTGCGGCGCCAAGCAGGCTGGTGCTCAACCGCATCAGCTGCGCGGTCGATGCGCGCGAAGCCCCCTCAGCGCGGGCATCCGCACGCAGCACCACCCACGGGGCCAGCACAGTTGTGATAAACGCCGCGAGCGCCACCGGCCCCAGCGCCTGCGGCAGAATCACCCAGGTGCTCACCAGTGCCACGGCCATCACCAGCAGGTGCGCGGCGGGCGGCAGGATCACGCGCGGTATGCCGTCGCGCAGCTCATCAATGCCGCCGATGAGCCGCTCCAGCAGGGCGTCGCCGCGCAGCAGGGCGCGCACACTGCCGATATTGCGGTACGCCCCCGCCCATGCGCGCAGGCGCAGGGTGTTAGCGGCGGCAAGTACCCGCGAGTGGGTGAGCAGACGCTCAGCGTAGCGTGCGGTGGCGCGCCCCAGCCCGAAGAACCGCACACCCACGATGGCGACCATCAGGTACATCATGGCGGGGCCTTCGGCGGCGCGCACAATCAGCCACCCGGAGAGGGCGGTGAGGGCAACGGCCGCGAGTGAGGTTGCTGCCGCCATCATGACGGGCCCGGCGGCTTTGAGCACACCTATTTTCGTGAGCCCGCGCAGGGTTTTGAGGGTTGCAAGAACACCGGGGGCCGTGCCGGGCTCTGCGGGGCTGCTGGGCAGGGCCGCTTCCGTTGTTGTCTCCAGTGTGTGCGCCTGCGCTGGTGGTGCGGGCGCGGGGATTGGGGTGGGCGCCGGGTTTGTTTTAAGCGCCCATCGGTAGCCGCCGCCGGGGTGCGCTTCTGCCCGCAGCCAGAGGGCGCAGTGCTCGGCCAGTTCCCCCTCGTGGGTGACGATGAGCACGTTCGCACCGCGTGCCGCCAGCGCCCCTAAGGCGCGGGTCACCAGATGTGCGGCGTGTGCGTCCAGGTGTGCGGTGGGTTCATCCACGAGCACGCTCAGGCGGGGCTGCTGGCGGGCGGAGGCTTCATCACGGTGGTGCTCATCAGCGGCTGCGGCCCGGTATAGGGCGTCGGCGCGGGCGAGGGTGCGGGCGATCGCTAACCGGCGGGCCTGGCCCGCGCTGAGCGATTCGGGGGCTTGTTCGGCGAGGGTTTCAAGGCCCAGCTCAGCCAGATAGCCGGTAAGGAGCACCGTGTCGGAGGGGGCAAATTCGGTGTCTGCCGCGAGTAGCTGCGCGGCGTACTCCTGCTCGCTCTTAGAGGCGCTGAAGGCGTAGAGGGCCATCTCCAGCAGTACTGTGGGCGCGGCGAACTGCGGTGACTGCGCGATCATCAGGGTGTGCCCCACCCCGCTGACGGCACCGCCCACATGCACGGGCTCTGATGCGCCGGTGGGTACCAGGCCCTCACGTACCGCCCCGGACAGCACGCCGAGCAGGGTTGATTTGCCGCATCCTGAGGGTCCTGTAATCCCCAGGATGGTGCCCGCTCCCCCGCGTTCTTGGCTGCCGGGCAGGGTGAAGCTGAGGTTGCTGAGTACTGTGCCGCGGCCGGGGTAGGCGACGGTCAGTTTCTCAACCGTCAGGCCTTTACCGTTCTGCTCGTTACTGTGCGGTGCCTCGTGGGTGGTGGTGTCCGCTGGCTGGGGTGCATCAATAATGTTCTGGGCGGCCCGCAGCGCGGCTACCCCGTCTTCTGACTGGTGGTAGGCGGCGCCAACATCCCGCAGCGGCTGGTAGCATTCGGGGGCGAGCAGCAGCACCAGGATGGCGGTGTCTAGTCCCATCTGCCCGTTTACCAGGCGCACACCAATGAGCACAGCCACCAGGGCCACCGAGATGGTGGTGATGAGTTCCAGCGCGAGGGATGACATGAAGGCACTGCGCAGGGTGTGCATGGTGCGGGCACGGTATTTCTCGCCGATTGCCGCTAACGCACGGGTCTGGGCGCGTTCCCGCCCTAACCCGATGAGCACCGGCAGCCCGCGCACCAGTTCAAGAATATGGTCTGAGAGGCGGTGCAGTTCGGATTGTGCGGCGGCGGTGTCTTCACGCGTGGTTTTGCCGATGAGCACCATGAAGAGCGGGATGAGCGGCAGGGTGCAGGCCACGGTGATGGCGCTTATGGGGTCTAAAAGCAGCAGAACAACCCACAGGGTGGCGGGCACTGCGGCGGAGCTGACGAATGCGGTGAGGGTTTTGGTGTAGTAGTTATCGAGTGCGTCCAGCCCGCGTGAGATGAGCACGGCGGTGGCGCCGGTGCCTTCGGGGGTGTCGGCCCCGCCGGTTGCGAGCACACGCTGCAGCAGTTGCCGCCGGATACTTGATTTCGCCCCGGATGCGGCTTTCTGGGCGCTGAGGGTGAGCAGGTACTCGAATCCGGCGCGGGCCAGGAGGGCCAGCACCCCGCTGATAATGAGCGTAATGGTGATGCCGTCCCCGCCGCCGAGAAGCCACCCGAGCGTGCCGTCAAGTTTGGCTTGGGAGTCCCCGGCGAATTCGATGAGCGCCCGGTACTCTTCGGGGGTTGAGGTGTGTTTGCGGCGTTCGTGTTCGGCGGCGAGCGCAGCGAACCCGGCGTGTGCGGCCCGTGCTATGGCGGATGCGAGGGCTGCGCTGAAGATGACGGTGGCGAGGGTGTGCGCCATGGTGAGCACGGCGAATACACCCAGGTTTTTACGGGCGTTAGGCCCTAGTGGCGGGCGTTTGTTGCCGCGCTTACTGGCTGCCCCGTTCGAGGGTGGTGCGGTGCGTGTGGTGTTTTTAGTTGAGTGTGTGCTCACCGTTGGGCTCTCTTCTTGTTCCCCGGGTTGTTGGCCCTTGCGGGCTGTCTCATACACCCCATATTTTAGGGAACATTCCGGGAGGTTTCACCCGTTGGGGTGCGTAGGTATTTATGACCCGCCGCTCACCACCTGGCCGTCTTATGCACGGGGTGTAGCTGGGTGGTGTCGGTGGTGCTGCCAGGCTGTTGCAGCAGGTGATCGGGCTGTTATTGGTGCCCTTGCAGCCACGCCCCCGCATCGTGGCTTTGGGCCTATGATGCGGGGGCGTGTTTGTCAGCTGCTAAGGGGCCGGTTTCGCTGGCTTCTATTCCGCCGCTACCTTATTGGGCAGTTTCGCCAGGTCGGTGGCGTCGTGTGCAGCCGGGATGTGTTCAACGCGCAGGCGTTTGCGGAACACCCAGTACGTCCAGCCCTGGTACACCAGAATAACGGGCAGGCCCATGAGCCCGACCACGCTCATCACGCCCAGGGTGTATTCGGAGCTGGAGGCGTTCGCAATGGTGAGCGAGTGGGAGGCGTCCAGGGTGGAGGGCAGCACGTTCGGGTACAGGGCGGTGAAGATAGCCAGCGCACCGAACGCTATGAATAGGCTCAGCCCCGCGAAAGCGCGGCCTTCGCGTCCTGCTTTAGCGCTCAACCAGCCTAGGGCCACGGCCACAACCGCCAGTATCGTGCACAGCCATGACACCCCGTTGCCGGTGGTGAATTGCATGTACAGCACCCACCCGGTAATTGGCAGCAGGGCGATCGGCAGCAGGCGCACTAGGGCTGCGCGGGCACGGTGCCGGATTTCCCCGTCGGTTTTGAGTGCCACGAATGCGAGCCCCTGCATGAGGGAGAACCCTACCAGTGACAGCCCGCCCAGCAGTACGGGCCAGCTTGCCCAGGCGAAGGCGCCGCCCACGCGGTCGCCGTTGCTGTTAATGGGCAGCCCGATTGAGGTGAGCGCCAGCAGCGCCCCCACCAGCAGGGCGATGAAGAACGAGGATACTGAGATGGCGGTGTTCCACCCGTTAATCCAGCGTTCGTCGTTTTTCTTGCCGCGGTATTCGATGGCGACCGCACGGAAAATCAGTGCCAGCAGCGCCAGTGTCAGCGGAACGTACAGTGCCGAGAACAGGGACGCGTACCATAGCGGGAATGCGGCGAATGTTGCCGCGCCGCCGGTGACCACCCACACTTCGTTGCCGTCCCAGACGGGGCCGATAGTGTTCAGCAGCAGGCGGCGTTCCTGCTCGTTCTTGGCGAAGAAACGGCTCATGAGCATCCCCACGCCCAAATCGAAGCTGTCAAGGATGAGGTAGCCGATCCAGAACACGCCAACCACCACGAACCAGATGGTTGGTAGTGTCGGCTGGCCCGCGAAAATATTAAAGTCGAAGTTCATGATGTTGAGTCCTTCAATCCTTGGCGCCTAGTAGGCGAACTCCAGCACGTCCCGTTGTGCGGCGCTGTCTTTGTCGGCGTCGTCATGGTGGGATTGCACGAGTTCGGGCATTGCGGCCACCACACCGGATTTCACATATTTAACCAGTAGGTAGATTTCGACTACCATCAGGATGCCGTATACCGCCCCGAGGGAGATCAGGGAGAACAGGATCTCTTCGCCTGAAACACCGGGTGAGACGGCGGCGGCGGTGAACATCATGACGGCGGGGTCGCCTTCAGGGTTGGGTGCCACCACGAACGGCTGGCGGCCCATTTCGGTGAAGATCCATCCCAGGGCGTTGCCGAAGAACGGGGCGAGAATACCCAGGATTGCGAGGTTCTTCAACCATTTAGCGTCTGGGACGGTGCCGGTTCCTTTCTTGCGGGTCACCCACAGTACGTACACGTATGAGAGGGCGCCGATACCGCCGAAGGTGATCATGCCGCGGAACCCGTAGTAGGTGACTTCCATGAGCGGCAGGTACTGGATTTCTTGGCCTGCGCGTTCACCGTAGAGGGGGTTGTTGGCCAGGTGCGTGCCGTACTTTTCTTTGTATTCGGGCAGCAGGGTGTTCACGCCTTTCACCTCGGTGGTGAAGTTATCGTGCGCTAGGAAGGAGAGGGCGCCGGGTATCTCAAGGACGGCGTGTACTTTGTCGCAGTCCTGCGCGCCGGGGGATGATATGGACAGGACCGAGAAGCCGGTGCCGTCGTGGCAGGCTGCCTCGGCGGCCGCCATTTTCAGGGGCTGCTGGTGGATCATCAGCTGCGCTTGCATGTGCCCGCTAAGCCCCACGCCCATAAAGCCGATGAGGCCTACTACGGCGCCTACTCGCAGGGAGCGGAACCATACCAGGTAGTCTTTCTTGTCGCGGCCTCCGACTTCGGCGTCGCCGACCACAACTTTGCCGTCCTCTACGGTGTCGATGCCGTCTTTGCGGCGGCGCCACAGCTTGTACCAGGCGATTCCGACCATGAACCCGCCAGCAACCTGGATAGCACCGAAGATCACGTGGGGGAAGGTCAGCAGCGCGGTGTTATTGGTGAGCACAGCCCAGATATCAACGAGGCGGGGGCGGCCGTCGATCATTTCAACGCCGACGGGGTGCTGCATCCACGAGTTCGCGGCGAGGATGAAGTACGCCGAGATCCATGAGCCGGCTACGGCGGCGAAAAGGCAGAAGGCGTGTACCTTGGGCTTGAGTTTGTCCCAGCCAAAGATCCACAGGCCTAAGAAGGTTGATTCGACGAAGAACGCGAACAGCCCTTCCATCGCTAGGGGGGCGCCGAAGACGTCGCCCACGAATCGGGAGTACTCACTCCAGGCCATGCCGAACTGGAATTCCTGCACCAGGCCGGTGGCCACACCCATGATGAAGTTAATGAGGTACAGTTTGCCCCAGAACTTTGTCATGCGCTTGTATTCGTCTTTTTTGGTGAAGACGTAACGCAGGTACAGGTAGGTGACGACCATACCCAACCCGAGAGTTAGCGGCACCATGAAGAAGTGGTACACGGTGGTGATGCCAAACTGCCACCGCCCAACATCAAGGGGATCCATAGCGGTCCTTTTCTTAGTGTGTAGTGCTTATGTGGTTGTCGCCGGATCTGCCATAGATCCGGCGGTTATCTAAATGCAATGCCTCTTACACTACAACCTTTTATTTTCGGCATAAATCATGCGAATTTTGAGGGGGTCAGAGTGAGGCTTGACTAGGGTCTAAAGGTGGATTAAACGCTATCATCTTTTTGAAAGTATTTACCCGTAAATCATTATTTATAGGCACATTCCGTCGCGGCATGAACGGCAACAAACCATGCCCCGCAGGCCCCATCCCCTGGCAGGCGGGCCGGGAAATGAACAAAAGTGGCCCGGATAGTGCTTTTGCAAGCACTAAACAGCCACTTTGTTACAGTCACAAACTATCTATGAGAAAACACACAGTGAGTATTGTCACTATTTTGTGTTCAGGGTGTGCTAGATGTCGATATTTTCCTGATCCAGCTGGTGTGCACCGGCAATAATGAACTCCTTACGCGGGGCCACCTCCGACCCCATGAGCAGGGCAAAAGCGCGCTCTGCCGCCTCCGCATCCTCCACCCGGATGCGCCGCAGCATACGGTGGCGCGGGTCCATAGTAGTCTCAGCCAGCTGGTCGGCGTCCATCTCGCCCAAGCCCTTATACCGCTGAATCGGCTCCTTATACCCCTTACCTTCAGCAGTGAGCCGGTCAAGCAGCTCATGCAGTTCCCGCTCCGAGTAGGTATACACCATCTCATTAGGTTTGCCCCGGTTAATAACCTCCACCCGGTGCAGCGGCGGCACGGCGGCATACACACGCCCGTCCTCAATGAGCGGGCGCATATACCGGTAAAACAGGGTCAGCAGCAGGGTGCGGATGTGCGCCCCGTCCACGTCAGCATCGGTCATCATAATTACCTTGCCGTAGCGGGCTGCCTGAAGGTCGAAGGTTCGCCCGGAACCTGCACCAATCACCTGGATCAGCGCTGCGCATTCGGCGTTGGCGAGCATATCAGAGACCGAGGCGCGCTGGGTGTTCAGGATTTTACCGCGAATCGGCAGCAGCGCCTGGTATGAGGAAGACCGCGCCAGGCGGGCTGTGCCCAGTGCGGAGTCACCCTCCACAATAAACAGTTCAGAATGTTCCACGTTCCCCGAGCGGCAGTCCACCAGCTTGGTCGGCATTGACGAGGATTCCAGGGCGGTTTTACGGCGTTGCGCCTCTTTATGCACCCGCGCCGAGATGCGGGTTTTCATCTCCGAGACGACCTTCTCGCACAGGGCATTTGCCTGCGCCTTATCGGCCCGGCCGGTCGCCTGCAGGCGCGCCTTGAGCTGGTCAGATACCACTTTCAGCACAATCTGCCGCACCGCCGGGGTCCCCAGAATCTCTTTGGTCTGCCCCTCAAATTGCGGCTCGGCCAGGCGCACCGTCAGCACCGCCGTTAACCCGGCCAGCGCATCGTCTTTCTCGATCTTGTCGTTACCGACTTTGAACCTGCGGGCATTATCGGCCAGATGTTTGCGGAAGGTGCGCAGCAGCCCCTGCTCAAACCCGGTGGTGTGGGTGCCGCCTTTGGGGGTGGCAATAATATTGACGAAACTACGGATAGTGGTCTCGTACCCTATCCCCCAGCGCAGGGCAATATCAACTTCGCATTCACGTTCCACGTCGGTGAGCTGGGAGCGCCCGTCCTCCCCCAGCACGGGCACGGTTTCGGTGAATGAGCCACGCCCGGTAAACCGCCAGATATCGGTTACCGCGCTGTCATGCGCTAAGAACTCTACGAACTCACTAATGCCGCCATCATGTTGAAAAACTTCTTCGTGGGGGCCGAACTCGCCGGGGGTTCCGGGCACTCGGCGTTCGTCCCTAATGGCGATGCGCAGCCCGGGAATCAGGAACGAGGTCTGCCGGGCGCGTGAAACCAGATCTTCGTAGCTGAACCGTGCATCAGGGGTAAAGATCTGCGGGTCAGCCCAGTAGCGCACGCGGGTTCCGGTGACGCCCCGTTTTGCTCTGCCCACAATCTGCAGCGCCTCGGCGCCTTCTGCGGCCGGGGTGAACGTGTCCTCCGGTTTGGGGGTGCGGCCGGAGTCGAACCGCCCGGGCATGCCGTGGCGGAACGACATCTGGTAGGTTTTACTGCCGCGATCCACCTGCACATCCAGGCGGGATGACAGCGCGTTTACCACGGAGGCACCCACCCCGTGCAGACCGCCGGAGGCCGTGTACGAGCCGCCGCCGAATTTGCCGCCCGCGTGCAGCTTGGTGAAGACCACCTCCAGGCCCGACAGTCCGGTGCGCGGCTCAATATCGGTGGGGATGCCTCGGCCGTCGTCCTGCACCTCTACCGAACCGTCACGGTGCAGAATAATCTGGATTGACTGACCGTACCCCGCCAATGCCTCATCAACAGAGTTGTCGATAATCTCCCACAGGCAGTGCATGAGCCCGCGCGAGTCGGTCGAGCCAATATACATGCCGGGGCGCTTGCGCACCGCTTCTAAACCTTCAAGTACTGAGAGGTGGCGGGCGGTGTAGTTCGACGCGGCCAAGTCTTTCCCTTTCACAACGGTTTTCTTCGTAGGTCTATTCTATCGTGGCTTGTGCCCAGAAGCGGCTTAGCAGGTCATTGTCGGGCGCGCCCACGCCGAACCAGCACCGGGTGAAGGGGGCTGCTCCTCGGGTCTGTTCTCCCCTCTCTCCCAGTAAAAGCAATGTGGTGCTATTTGTAGTCCGGGTGCAGTTCGGACGCTCAGAGCGAAAGGTGACTAAGAGGGTGGGCTCAGCAGGTGGGTTTATGGTTGCATAGAGTTAGCACTCGTTTCTCTACATTTTTGAAGGGTGAACAATGACCGTGAACTCCACTCTCGACCCCGCCAAGGTACGTCAGCTGACCTCCCGTGACCGCTGCGATGTGTGCGGCGCGCAGGCTTATGTTCGGGCTGTACTTCCTTCGGGTCATGACCTGCTGTTCTGCGGCCACCACGCTCGCGCAAACGAGGCCGGGGTGAAGGCTATTGCGGGCACTACCTGGGATGATCAGACCTCCCACCTGTAAGTTTCTTGTTGTTGCGGCGCGCACCCTGAGCTTTTCAGGGTGCGCGCCGTTTATTGTTGTTTACCGCCCCGGTTTTTCGCCCGTTCTGCAGCGGGTGGGGAGTTTTTAGCTCCACCGAAGTTTAGCGGGGTGTTCATCCCATTCATAGTAAACATCGGAGAAATCGCGTGAGGCTAACTTCTCTGGGGCGATCAGCCAGTTCGCGGCCCCAAAATACCCCCACTTCACATCAGGGTCTAGTTCGTACTCTGTTCCCATGGTGAGTAAGTTGAACGTGTAACCCTTAGCGAAGGCCGGATGCTGCCTTGGGTCATCGTTAAATGTTTCGGGGTACCCGCCCAGCTGGGTGATAATGTCGTCTGCGTCGGGCTCTTCCACAATGTTTACCCCGCCCCCGCCTGTGGCGCGGCCCAGACTAATGGCGTCCTCATACCCATCAATGGGTTGTGCAGGGTACCTCTCGTTCCAGTACTGTGTGAAAAGCTCATCAAACGGTTCACGCAGATACTGAAGCGGGTTATGAAGCGCAGGCGCGAACTTTAACGCCAGTTCCGGGGTGCCCCGTCGTATGGGCCACACGTATTCAGGAAACTTGTCGGCCTCCCAATCGATATGTGCCGACTGGGCGTGCGGATTGGGGTCTGTGAGTTCGGGGTAATATATCACCCGGTTGTTGAGGGGGCTGCTCGGTGCGGTAGGGTCGGCACCCCAGCCGGGGCGCGGGGCAATCCAAAACTGAAGCATCCCGGACTCGGGGTACAGAGTGTTCTCCGGCAGCTCGGCACAGTTAATCTGCGCAATCATCCCTAAAGGCTGCCCGTCGGAGCCAAGGGGCGCATCCACCCCAGCGGGCAGGTACGGCACACCCCCAAACT
>RBWB01583931.1_pt1 | contig 10919 bp, 11 predicted proteins | sample 2014201 | NCBI WGS metagenome assembly RBWB01 (sample SAMN10133834, study PRJNA383868) | Human oral metagenome, whole genome shotgun sequencing project. | isolation source: supragingival plaque isolated from 88 juvenile twins | host: Homo sapiens | place: Australia
TTAAGTACTTATCATCTAGCAAAGCGTTGTCAGATCAAAATTGGAAGTATGCAAATCGTTCCGGAAGCGGCAAATTCATAACTATTTACCCTGTCGGTGATGAGTCATTTAGTCAATCTTTAGAAGGTCTTGACGAGCTGCTCTGCGAAGAAAAAGGACCTTATATCCTCTCCGATCGCCGTTGGAAAAATGGACCACTATATTATCGTTATGGTTCCTTCCTTCATCGTTTCGATGATGCTCCAGGAATGTCGTCACTGTTGAATCCTGAGGGAGAGCTAGAAGAAGATAAAAGACTTCCCGTCTATTCTCCTCCAAAATGGGCAAAGTTACCAATCTCTATCACTGCTGAAGATGACGGCTCAACGGTCGATTTATCGGACTTTCCTTTTGAAGTGAAGTCAGCTCTTCATTTTTCTAATGGCGGTGGAGTCTATATTGCTCGTACTACGACCGACAAGTACGCTCCGATTGGTATCGAAGTGGTTTTAAAAGAAGCACGTCCTTACGCTGGTTTGGATGCTTTAAATACTGATGCTATAGAACGTTTACGGCACGAAGCTAAAATGATGCAAGCACTTAAAGGCAGTCCATATGTGCCAATGATTTATGGATATCTAACGGCATGGGAGCATGAGTACATCGTTATGGAAAAAATCGCTGGCAATGTGCTGAGTAAGGAGTGGATGTTGTCTTCTCCGGTATTAAAAGTTGATCCAAATATCAGTCAGCGGAATAAATTCAAAGAGTGGGCAGTGGCGATGGTGCGAAGCCTAAATATAGCTCTTCAAGATATTCATCAACGGGATATTCTTCTTAGTGATATCCACATGCATAACATAATAGATTCTAACGGAACGCCAAAGTTTATAGATTTCGAGTTTGCTCATGAATACTCGGCCGACTGGAGGGGGCAGATGGGTGCCCCTGGATATGCTCCTCCGCCAGGCTTATATGGAAAGGACGCCGATCGATGGGCGCTTGGAGTGACACAACTCCAGTTATTCTACCCACAAGCTACTCTCGCAGGGTATGGAAGTAGCTTGAAAATCATAGCTCTGGTGGCCGAGACTATTAAAGCATTCGAATTGCCGTCAGACATCGGACGAATAATCCTTGCTAACACTGTAGAACTGTACAATGCCTGCGGCACTAAAAAGGAGGATCCCTTAAAACTCAACTCCGTGGCCGGGCAATTTACGGATATGCGGTGTCGTCAACCTTCTCTCGAAAAAGTTAGAAATAGCATAGCTACGCTGATTCTTAAAACAGCACAGCTGGATCAAAACAAGGAAGGACCAATATTTCCTTCGGACATCGAAGTTTATTTAGAAGATAAGAAAAACGCCTTGGATGGATTTGCCTACGGAACGTCTGGGTGTGTCTGGGCGTTGCATAATGCCAAGCTGTTACCAGAAGGACCTCTCAAGGATACACTTTTACGTGACCTCGCTAATAGTGAATCTACAGCTCCGGGATTCTTTCGAGGACGTGACGGTGTCGCATATCTATTAGAACAATTTGGTTACAGTGATATCGCCCATCAGTTGTGGACCAAGTCTTTAAATGACCTCAATTCTGTTGGACTCTGGGACGGTTATGCCGGGCTCGGGCTTGCACATTTAGACTGCTACGGAAATACCGATTTTGTACAGGAATGTTCTCTAAAACTCATTGAGTTGCTGGGACAGGAAAAAGAGGCAAAATCTGTCGGCCTAATTTACGGATGGTCAGGGGCGTCGATTCTATGGAGTCAGCTGTATCGCGAAACTCAAGATGGTGCTTACGTTGATCTGTCAAAAGCAGCCATACGTGCCGATCTAAAAAGATGTCGAGTTACACAAACTGGCACATTAGAATATGATGATAAATGGCGAACCCTTCCGTATTTGGGGGTGGGATCTTGTGGTGTTGGTATGGCTATCAACGAGCTTCGATTAGCAACGGGTGAAATTAGTTTTGCTGAGGAAGATGAACTGATACTTAAAGCCGCATCGTATGGTCAGTATGCTCACAGTGGACTAGCCCATGGTCTTTCTGGAATTTTGATTTATCTGGCTCATAGGCGTCTCTGTGATAACAGTGAGTATGTAAAAGCCACCATCGAACGCCACGCTCACTCCTTGAGAATCCATGCATTACCATATCGGAATGAAATAGCATTCCTCGGTAACCAAAGCCTTCGTCTTTCCATGGACTATTTTACCGGGTCGGCAGGAGTTCTAGCCGCATTGACGGCTATAGACGATCGAGGTTCAGGGCTTCCACTTATCGGCTATCGATAAGTGGAGAGAATAATAAAGTTTCTCATATGGGAGGAGGTGAACACTATGTCGACGATCCTTGATCTCCAGGCGATTGAGCCGGAGCAGGAGGTTGCGGAGGCTGCCCGTGTCAGCACGATCAGTAATGAGCACTGCTGGGGATGGCCTAGTGCTGTGACGACTCGCTACTGCTGAGCCGGTCGCCAGAGGTTGGGGGCGGCTTCTCAAAGCCGCCCCCAACCCAATCTTCATGGTGCAATCTTCTATCCGGTGACGATATCGATCTAGCGGACATCTATAAGTGCCGATGGATGAAAGGTGATTATATTGGCTTGGCAGCGTGAGCAATCTAGCCATCTTCACTACCAACGCTCGTTTCGAATGTTTATATGGGAGATTTATAGACGCTATCAAATTGAATTGACATTGGCTTTATTTTTAGGAATTTTTGCTTCTTTAATTTCTCTTGCTCAACCTTTAGTGGTTACTAACTTCGTCCGCCATGTTGAGATGGGTAAATCGACGATTTCTGATTTATCATTGTTTGTCTCATTGATTGTATTGGGCGGATTTTTTTATGGGGACAGAATCGGATATCGGAACGTATAAGCGAATCTCTGCTTTATACCGTGAGGAAGGATTTAGTCAATCACACGGCATGCCTCCCAATAAAAGAGTATTCTTTTTTTAGGTCAGGTGAGATTATAACTAAACTTTCTTCGGATGCTCAGCTCATAAAATCTTTTGTAGCTGGCGGATTTTTTAAGCTGTTCGGATCGGTTCTACTGGCGTTCGGATCTATAGTAGGCATGATATGGGTTGACCCAGTGCTATTCATCGTCGCGTTAGCCGCCATTTCTATCCTTTGCATTATTTTAACATTTCCGGGGATAAAACTGAAAAAAGCTACGAGCGAAGTGCAACAACATTTAGGCACAACTATGCATTTATTTGATCAGGTTCTAAAGAATATACGGATGATACGTGCACATAATTTTACAGCTCGGCAACTTGCTGATGTACTATCGGAGTTAAAACTTGTTAAGTACTATGGGTATAAGGCTGCCGGGACTACCGCAATAATAGCTCCGCTAAATACAATAGGTCTACAATTAATGATTTTAGTCATTTTGGGCATCGGTGGAATAAGGGTCGTGTCTGGAAATATAGATGTTGCAGCTCTTCTTACGTTTATTATGTTCTTATCTTTTTTATTAACTCCTGTAGGTCAAGCTATAGGCGCATATGGCGAAATAATGAAGGCGTCTCCTGCATATTATAGATTACAAAAAGTCTTTGATCGACCACTCGAATCGTCAGTCGAACAAATGATGAAAGCTCCGAGTAGCATCAGCGGGGAACATACTGATGTACACGTTAAGAATATCTCACTCCAATATCGGGAGGGAACATATGCACTAAAATCTGTTAATCTTAACGCAAAGCCGGGACAGATAACAGCCATTGTGGGTCGATCAGGTGCTGGCAAAACATCAATTTTTGATACGCTCGTAAGATTTTACGATGCAGAGGGCGACATCACCTTCGACGATGTTTCGATTAGTTTCATGTCGCGGGAACAAGTACGTGCTAGGATTCTGTATGTAGAGCAGGATAGCCCGTTATTGGAAGCTTCTTTACAGGAAAACCTTTGTTTGGATACAATGAGATCTAAGGAACAGTGTCTTGATGTTTTAGAACAGTTAGATTTGGGGCATATTGCTCGGCGAATCGGCGATGATTTCTTTGAATATAAACCAGGACTGCTTTCGCTATCTGGAGGTGAAAGACAGCGCCTTGCGATAGCACGTGCATTGTTATCTGAGCGACAGATAATTCTTCTTGATGAGCCGACAGCTAGTCTCGACCCGATCACTGAATGGAAGGTCAATGCAGCCGTTAAAAGGCTGGCTCGAACCAAAACAGTAATTGTGATAGCGCACCGCATTAGCACGGTAATGTCAGCTGACAATATTTATCTTATCGAGGATGGTGTTATAACTCACCACGGTAAGCATCACGAACTGATGTCCACCTCTAGAATATACAGAGACATGGTAGAAAAGCAGATGATCTCTATCAGTAAGGAGGGCTTTTCAAACGATGAGTTCGCAAGCAAGTAATCTTGATTTATGGCGTCAACGTAAAATTGAAGAGTTTATCTATTTTAGGGAACTTCATCGAGAGACAAGCACTTATCTTGCCAAAGAAGAGGATAAGTATACCAATATAGGACACACCGATGACTCTAGAACGTGGTTAACACTCAGAGAAATTAATGGAAATAAGTATGTTTTCCGATGCCTTAATGATTGTTTACGATTTGGACGTCAAGAATCTACAGGACGTCTACAAGAACTGGCTCGATTTGCTCTGCCAACAAACACTTCGATAGTCTGGGTAGACGTTTCGACTGACGGCCTGTATGCTGCGTTCATACTTAGAGATTTAACTACCGATACTCACGTTGGGTATTACTTAAGCAGCCGCGATGGCTCGACTGTGTCGTTCGGTGAGAATTCTATTACTAGGGCTTTCTGGTCTAATAACGGAATCGTATTTGTGATGGCCAGAAAGGATGGTACTGCTGAGAAGCTTCAGCGTGTCCGGTTCACCGATAATTATGTCGAAAATTTGTTTAGCTTCGATATTGGATCGTACGCAGATATACGTATCTCGAATGATGAAACTACGCTTCTTATTTCTGCAACATTGAGTGGTATTAAGAATACTTTTTCACTAGACCTAACTACCTATGACTCAAAGCCAAGTTGGGTGACATCATTGGAACCTCGTAGTTCGTTACGCTTGAGATCCGGGATGCTTTGGTACCTGACTCCTGGAAGTGTAAATGTTGCTAGGCTGGATCTTTCAGATGTTAGTTCACTACCAGATCAGATAAATCTTCCTGAAGGATTTGTTGCTTCTTATCTAGAGGATGCTGGCCCGTATATTGTCGTTGTAGGGCGACGCCTAGGATGTGCAGCTTGCGTGGCGATTCATGATGATGGAATCATGACAGAAGTTTCTTTGCCGAGAGGAAGTGCCATAAGAGTGGTACCGGGAATAGATAACAAGAAAGCGGTCATTAAGTTATCGTCCGTAGCTTTCCCTCTTAAATCTATTTGGTTAGACTCTAAGGCAAATATTTTGCCGAATAACGATGTGTTCACTTCACCTCACATAAATAGTAGACGCATTGAGATTCTCTCTTTTGATGGTACGCTAATACCGATATCGCTATTCTATATGGGAGACTTGTCGGGATCTAGAAGACCGTGCGTAGCCCATGTTTATGGATGCTATGGCATATCGCTCGAGCCAAGTTTTAACCCCAGTCTACTTCCCTTATTGACTCGAGGAGTCGTATTTGCTTTGTGTCATGTGCGCGGCGGGGGTGAATTCGGTCCAAAATGGCATGATGGTGGGCGCTGCGACAATAAGCTATTCAGTATATATGACTTTTTATCATGTCTCAATAATCTTCGAAGACTAGACTTTATCGATAATCAAAGAATCGTTGCGCAAGCAAGTAGTGCTGGAGGTTATGTAGCATCATCAAGTGTCGGCATTAGACCTCACTGGTTTAGAGGGCTTCATTTGATCAATCCGTTTCTAAGTGTATTATCTGAAATGATATCACCTAGCTCATCCAGGAGTTACACTGATCGTTACGAGTTCGGCGACTCGCACTTATTTCCTGAACTAAGGGATATCCAGAGCCTTTCCTTGCCGAATCAATGGGCTAGAAATAACGATGTTGGAGATCTCGATGTGTGGATAGATAGCCGTTTAAATGATAAGGTAGTTTCTTGGCGAGATAATCTAATTTGGGCAACATCCCTGGAGAAATGGGCTACAAGCTCTTCCGTCAATTTTAGGCTTTTCTGTAATTTTTCCTCGGGTGATCATCGCACTAGTTTTAATCAATCAGATACAGCAATAGTCAACTCTTGGCTGATAGAGATTCTACTGGGGCATACTAAAATGCTTACATAAGACTAAGGATGATGATAGCTCGACGATGAGTTTATTTGCGATGTCGTGAGAACTATTTATTAATGGGCGTGTTATTGAAATTGCTATTAGATAGTAAGGTCTCTGGCGGGCTCTCTACTCCGAGGAGCTATCAGCATATGTGTCTAGTTCTACTGTCCTGGCCTGCAATCTATCCTACATGCCTGCAGTCAATCCGTTGGTGATTCCACTCCAACCACAAATATGTTACAACTGCGTCGATACCATCGTAATAGCGTCAGTCGCAAAAGGATTAAGGAGGTGCCCATGAGGTCATCGTTCACTCAGACCGCTCACGAGTACCTCGTCGTGCCGGCTCGGCAGGTGGAGATTCCTGCTACTACGCCGGAGCGCTATATCACTGGCATTTATGCCCTGAACGTGCAGGCGCCGGAGGGGACCAGTGGGGATTGGCATGATGTGTTTCATCGGCGTGAGGGCGTGGATGATCCGGATGAGGTCATGCTGGGTGGCACCGCTGAGGTGGACACCAACCACATCTACGCTGACCTGGGCATCTATGAGGGACGGGACAGCCTGCTGGCCAAGGGGCTAGAGCTGCCCGCCGGGCCAGCGCCGGTCTACCTGGCCAACCACTACCGGGCCATCTTGGACATGGTCTACCACTCCCTGACCCATTACGGGCGGATCTACAACCTGACCGGTGCCACCACGGACTGGCTGGACACTCCGGAGCAGCAGCAGTACGTGCTGGAGCAGGCCACTCGGATGGCGCCCTTCCTGCCAACAGAGTCTCAACAGCGCTTGGCTGACTGGGTCAGTAAGGAGCTGGCAGCCGTCTAGGTATCTGAGAGGATGCACCCTCACTTTCACCTGCCGAACGCTGGGAGACCTACCCGGCACCCTTCGAAAAGGTCCAGCTTACCGCCGAGCAGCAGCGCCACGTCCACCTGATGCGCTCCATCGCCCAGGAGCTGACCGCCCAGACTGGCGACAACCTGGTCCTCAAGGCGGCACTGCTCTGCTGCTGGCCTACGGTCTGCCGCGCTTCTCGGTCGACCTGGACTTCGACGGCCGAAGACCCGCTGGCGACCTTCTCTGCTCGCGGCGTGCAGTAGGCTAGTGCGCATCCCGAAGACCACCGCACGAAGGAGCCCTGTGTTATGGCTCTACCGGCCGAGACGATACAGCGGGCGCCTATGGAACTATTGGACAAGGCCGAGAGGTCCTATGGGCGTGAGGAGAAGGCGCGTGGCGCCATCTTCACCCGACCAGCCGTCGTGGACTTCATGCTCGATCTCATCGGCTACACCGTAGACCAGCCGCTACACACCCTGCGTCTTCTGGAGCCATCATTCGGTGGCGGTCGGTTCATCCTCCATGCGGTCGACCGCCTGATTGAGAGCTGGCGGACGTCGGGTGGTGGCGACATCAGCCAGCTTCGAGGTGCCTTGTGTGCTGTCGAGCTCAATACCAGTACGGGACTCAAACAAGTTGGCAAAAGATCTAACTGAACGGCACTCGTAGGAGCGGAGCACGCAAATGGTTCACATAGAGGTCCGAGCGAATTATAAACCCACTTGGGATGAACACGATCGCGAACACATAATCCTCGTTCCATCTGACTGGAATGATTGGTGGAAGTTTAAGAATCTTTACACTGCTTGGTATCGCCCGCGTAGCGCAGATAGCGTGGATATTGTAGAGTTGGGGCCAGTGAAAATTGAGGATCCAACGAACGATGGTCAGGATAATCCTACGCACCCTCTTCCAGTTGGTTACAGCGCTGATAAAGTAGGTGATAACCTAATCTCATTGGGGCAAACCGATGAGTATTATCAGATGCTTTCAGAGTTGCCGGAATTTGAGAGAAATACGGTATGCACCGCGATGCGTGATGCAGTCGCTGACTCTACATTGCTCCAGGCAAACGTGGGCAAAAATGCGGTTCGCAGTTCATTGCTACGCTATATGTCACTCTCTACAGTCCAGGGAGAGTATCGGAGAATATTACGGCATGAAGGTGACGCTAATTACTTTCGACTAAAATATTGTAAGGGTAGTTTTGAGACGGAGTTTATCGTCGATCCAAAGTTAAAACCTAGGACCAATCTCCATGTGGTAATTGGGAGGAATGGAGTTGGCAAGACGACCTTGCTCCGAAGCATCACTCGGTTGCTGGCAACCGGCGATGAGAGCGGCCCCGACGAGAGCCTTTCCGTTCTAGATGAGGACGGTAACTCAGAGGGGATCTTATCGGGTGTGTCGTATGTTTCATGGAGCGCTTTCGACAGTCTTGATGTACAGGACTGGAATTTAAGCGAAGGTATCTTTTATAGCCAGATTGGCGTTAATGGCATACGTCATTCAACACCAGAGGGTAAGCTCGTTGTTCCCGAGGTAGTAGAATTTGGACCAACAGTTTCGGAAGATCATCACCAAGATTCGAGTGTTGCAGATGAAACACCTACAGGCTCGTTCGTGCGTGCCTTTTCATTAGTTATCGAGAGAAGACGGGGGGAACTGTGGCGGGAGACTACTCAGGCGCTTGAGAGCGATCCAGTGTTTCGTGAGCTTAATATTTTAAGACAGTTGAATGATATTCTTGATCCTCCGAAAACGCCAACGGGAGAACCAGGTCAACGAGGAATCGACCGAAGTACTGTTGAAAAGGCATTTGATTCCTTAAGCGATGGACATAAAGTGGTGCTCCTCACTATCACGTACATCGCAGCCACGTTGGCAGAGCAAACGCTTGTTGTGCTTGATGAGCCCGAGGCCCATTTACACCCCCCTCTGTTGGCGTCTCTCATTCGATGCTTGAACGATCTCCTTGTTAAAAAGAACGCGATGGCAATTGTTGCAACGCATTCTCCTGTGGTGTTGCAGGAAGTTCCGAAAACGAGCGCCAAGAAGCTATCTCGGAATTCTAAAGGTTTACGAACGTCGCTCCCAGAGATAGAGACGTTCGGTGAAGACGTCAGTTCGCTGACGCAGGACGTGTTTGGACTCGAGGTTTCAGATAGCGGGTTCTATTCTGTTCTGCGCGATCTTGCGTCGGACTTTGACGATCCTCAAGACGCAATCAATGAGCTTGGCCGACACATTGGAGTCTTGGGACGTTCTGTCTTGCGGTCACTTATAGCGGCGAAGCATCGAAAAACAGCAGAATCTGACCAAGGACTCATCTGAGCTGAAGAGCATGTCATGATTACCTACGATTCTCCGAAACACTCGAATACAGAAATCTTTAAACTCTTGTATAGCAAGAGAAGGAACAAAGTATCTGATACCACTTTGCTTTTGCAAGCGATTAAAGCCGCTGAGGATGAGTATTGGAACGAATGTGGTAAGGGTAATTTTGATTACAGCAGCATGGTGAGCGTTCCGCCTGGTCTTGACAATGGGGAGATGGTTGCACTTTATACAAATCATTTTGCAAAGAAAGAAGGCTCTGGAAAGCTATACTATGATGAGGTTGTCAAAGGAAAAATTTGCTGTTATTGTGGGCGCCATAAGGCGAGGCAGGCAGATCATTACAAAGAGAAAGCAAAGTTTCCGTTACTTTCGGTGTTTCCAGCAAATCTCCTTCCGTCGTGCGGTGATTGCAATCAAGCATTATGTGGTGTAGAACATAAGTTTCACGGCTATTTTGATAATATTAGCTCTCTTGACTGGTTAGGTGCTGAACTTTGTTGGGATGGTGAGCCTGAAGAGACGCCGGATGCCCATTTTTATGTGAAGTCTTCTTTCAGCAAAGATGCCGGTCTAGTCGGGCGAGTTTACTGCACTTTTGAGAAAGCGGGTATTGGAACACTTTGGGCGTGCGAATTGGCCCCTAAAATCGAACTGGCTCACCAGATTTTCTTGCGTGATGGAGACCTTGAATTAAGAAAATTAAGCATACAAGATCTCAAGGAAAATAACGAAAGTAACCCCTTTCATGACGCTTTGTTTGATGCGATGCTGAAATCGCGTTGGATTCGCGAACTGCCTGCGCGAAAATAGTTGGTTTGCACTGTCTGGTGGAATGCTTTTATTACCAATAATGGCAAATTTGTGTCTATCTTGCTGATTCTTCTCATCAGCATATGACACACCCTAAAACACCAGATTCCCCACACTCCCTCCACCGCATCCTCACCCTCAAAACCGCATTATTAGCGGTCTCCTTCACGCTTGCTGGGATTCTTCTCCTGATGCTCAATGCTTGGCTGGACGGTCTGGAGTTAGGTTCCTGGGCATGGGTGCGGGCGCTGCCGGTCAGTGAGGTGGGTGGGACGTTGCTGGCGGCTGGCCTGATTGGCACCGTTTTGGACATGGCGGTGCGTCGGGACCAAGAGGCATCGGTGCGAGCGCAGTTCCGCCGAGTGCTGCCCTGCCGTACCTCATTGAGGATTGGTGCCCACCGGTGGTCGAGCGGTGGTGAGGTCGTCTCGCTTGGGCGCTCATGTCGATTTAAGGTCCTGAAATAGATGTCGGTGCCGCGGAATATCCTCGTTTCGAGGCGTCCTCCCGAGCAGTTCTCGGGGGAGGGGTGCTACAAAACGGCTAGCTGATTAATTGATAGTGCCCCTCTGAGTCTCTGATGCCTCGTGTTCTGGTATTTTGCCAGGAAGGAGAAAATATGGCCAGATCTATTAGCCGTAGTGCGGTCAATGGGCGCATCGTCCCGGC
>RBWB01583934.1_pt1 | contig 10912 bp, 8 predicted proteins | sample 2014201 | NCBI WGS metagenome assembly RBWB01 (sample SAMN10133834, study PRJNA383868) | Human oral metagenome, whole genome shotgun sequencing project. | isolation source: supragingival plaque isolated from 88 juvenile twins | host: Homo sapiens | place: Australia
CGTCTATTCCGGGGTCTTCCTTCTGGGAATCCTCGGCGGTTGTCAGATCGTCGATCGAACTGAGATCTGAGGAGATCTGATTCTCCTTGATGTTCAGGGTCTCCTGAAGCTTACGCCTCTCCAGCCGCTCCTCACTGGCATAGCCGTACGTGATTGCACCAGCCGTCATCGGGAGTCTCCTCAGGGGGATGAGCATCAATGGTTAACTAGGTAGTCGCTATTGGTGAAGCGCCTCGCCAGGACTCCTGTATGATAGTGATCATGCTATCGGTTGTGGCGCTCGTCATCAACCCCTGCGATGTGCGGCCGCCGACGTCGTCGCCGGCTGCACGTGAGCGGGCGCACAGCCTTCGTGTCATCCCCGTCATGGTGAGTGCCGAGTCGGGACAGCTACCCTGCCCACTTGCGCGCCGGTGGTGGGGCCCATGCCTCACCGTGCTCCGGCGCTCCTCAGACGGAAGAAGAGCCTCATATGACCGTGCGCCAGGACCTGCGCAACGTCGCTATTGTCGCCCACGTCGACCACGGCAAGACCACCCTCGTCGATGCGATGCTCTGGGAGGCGGGCGCTTTCGGCGCCCGCGCGACGCAGGAGAACACGGCCGAACGCGTCATGGACACCGGTGAGCTCGAGCGGGAGAAGGGCATCACCATTCTCGCCAAGAACACGGCCGTCCACTACGCCGGGCCGGCCGCCGTCGACGCCGGGCTCCCCGAGGGCATCACCATCAACGTCATCGATACCCCCGGCCACGCGGATTTCGGCGGCGAGGTCGAGCGGGGGCTGTCCATGGTCGACGGCGTCGTCCTGCTCGTGGACGCCTCTGAGGGGCCGCTCCCGCAGACCCGTTTCGTCCTGCGCAAGGCGCTGGCCGCGAACCTGCCGGTCATCCTCGTGGTCAACAAGGTGGACCGCCCCGACTCCCGGCTCGATGAGGTCGTCTCGGAGTCCACCGACCTGCTGCTGTCGCTCGCCTCCGACCTGGCCGACGAGCACCCCGACATCGACCTGGATGCCGTCCTGGACCTGCCGATCATCTACGCCTCGGCCAAAGCCCGCCGCGCCGATACCGTCAGGCCCGCCGACGGCGAGCTGCCGGCCAATGAGGATCTCGAGCCGCTGTTCCGCACCATTATCGAGCGCATACCCGGACCGTCCTATGACGGGAGTGCGCCCTTGCAGGCGCACGTGACCAATCTGGACGCCTCACCCTTCCTCGGTCGCCTGGCGCTGCTGCGCATCCACAACGGCACTCTGCGCAAGGGGCAGACGGTGGCCCGGGCCCGTCGCGACGGGACCCTCGCTCAGGCGCGGGTCTCCGAGCTGCTCGTCACCGAGGGGCTGGACCGCAGGCCCGCCGAGGAGGCCCGTGCGGGCGACATCGTCGCCGTCGCCGGCATCGATGACATCACCATTGGCGAATCGCTCGTCGACCCCGACGACCCGCGCCCGCTGCCGCTCATCACGGTGGACGACCCGGCCATCTCCATGACCATCGGCATCAACACCTCTCCGATGGCCGGACGCGCCAAGGGCGCCAAGGTCACCGCCCGTCAGGTCAAGGACCGTCTTGATCGCGAACTGGTCGGCAACGTCTCCCTGCGCGTGCTGCCCACGGGCCGCCCCGACGCCTGGGAGGTTCAGGGACGCGGCGAGCTCGCGCTGGCGATCCTGGTCGAGCAGATGCGCCGTGAGGGCTTCGAGCTGACCGTCGGCAAGCCGCAGGTCGTCACCAGGATGATCGACGGCGAGCGGCACGAGCCGGTCGAGCGCATGACCATCGATGTCCCCGAGGAGCACCTGGGCGCCGTCACCCAGCTCATGGCCGCCCGCAAGGGGCGCATGGAGACCATGACCAACCACGGCACCGGGTGGATCCGCATGGAGTTCCTCGTGCCGGCGCGTGGCCTCATCGGCTTCCGTACCCAGTTCCTCACCGAGACCCGCGGAACCGGTATCGCCTCGTCCATCGCCGAGGGCTATGAGCCGTGGGCCGGGCGCATCGCCTCCCGCACCACCGGATCACTCGTGTCCGATCGCCCCGGCGCGGTCACCGCCTACGCGCTGATCCGCCTTCAGGACCGCGGTACGTTCTTCGTCGAGCCCGGCCAGGAGACTTATGAGGGCCAGGTCGTGGGGGAGAATCCCCGTCATGAGGACATGGACGTCAATGTGGTGCGCGAGAAGCAGCAGACCAATATGCGGTCCTCCACGGCGGACTCCTTCGAAGGGCTTGTGCCGCCGCGCAGGCTGACCCTGGAGGAGGCCCTGGAGTTCGCCTCCGACGATGAGTGCGTCGAGGTCACTCCGGACGCCGTGCGCATCCGCAAGGTCATCCTCGACTCCCAGGAGCGTTTCAAGGATGCGGCCCGGCGTCGTCGCGCTGACGCCTGAGTAAGAATGGCAACTATGACTGACGACCTCCCCGCCTCCGACGGCGCCCGCCACGACGAGGAAGCCGTGAACACCCCTCGGATGACCGGTACTCGCGTCCTTCCACCCCAGGACATCACCCGATTCAGCGCTGAGACGCCGGATATCGCGGCGGAGTCGTATCCCGCTGATGACGACGACGCAGGACCCTCGCACTCTCAGGTCGACGAGGTGGAAGAGGACGAGGGATCCGCTCCCGCGACCGTCGGTGACGTCGGGGGGCCGGAGGCGCCCGAGGAGAAGAGCCCGACGGGGGAGGGGTCGGCCGACGTCGATGAGCGCGCCGCGAGCTCGGCTGAGGGCTCGGAGGAGGCCGAGCCTGGGTCGGCCGAGTCCGAGGCTGAGGAGTCGGAGGAGGTCGAGCCTGAGAAGGCCGAGGTCGAGCCCGGGGCGGAGTCCGGGTCGGTCGAGGCCGTCGACGAGGACCGCGACTCCCAGACCGCCGAGGACGACGAGGCGGCGGAGGTCCCCGGGGAGGGAGAGGAAGAAGCAGGGGCCTCTGAGGACCGGGACGAGGCGATCGCCCCTCCCGTCGATGAGACTCTCGCGGCCATGTCCGCCGCGACGCCGGCCGAGCCGGCCGCCGCGCTGTCGGCCGCCGACGCCATGTCGGCCCAGACGCCGGCCGAGCCGGCCGCCGCGCTGTCGGCCGCCGACGCCATGTCCGCTGCGACGCCCGCCGATGCCGTGAGCCCGACGGATGACGCCCCGGGCGATTCCGAGGACGGCGAGCCCACCGCCCCTGCGCTCGCCGGTGTTCTCTCGAAGATCAAGGAGGCGCTGACGGCGCTCGTGCACGGGCATCCGAGCCGCGGCATGCTCGCCTGCGTCATCGGGGCGGGGCTGCTCGTGCTGATTTGGGGCGGCGCCGCCGTCGCCACTACTCAGCATGTCTTCTCCGGGACGGTTGTCTCCGGCGTCGACGTCGGCGGTATGAGCCCCGACGAGGCCCGTCAGACCGTGGACGACCGGGTCGCCACCATGCTCGCTCAACCCGTGACCCTCACCGTCGGCGACCTCACCGACACCCTCGTGCCCGCCGATTCGGGTGTGAGCGTCGACGCCGACGCCACCGTCGACCAGCTGGTCGGCCCCACCATCAACCCGGTGACGATCATCCAGCGCCTGCGCGGCATCGACGTCAACGCCGTCACCTCCGTCGATGCCGACGAGCTCACAATCGCGCTCAATTCCCGGCTCGACACCCTCGCCGTCGGCACGGCCGACGCCGTCGTCACCCTCGATGGCACGACCCCCGTTGTAACACCCGGCTCCACTGGAACCGGCCTCAATGTCGCCGCATCCGTGATGACCCTGAGCACCAGGTGGCCCCTGGGCCTGCAGACCATCGCCCTGACCGACGGCGTCGCCGAGCCAGCCATCACCGACGCCGATGCCCGATCTTTCGTCGACTCCGTGCTCACGCCCCTGCTCTGCGGCGACCTCACCATCACCGCCGCCGGGACGGATGCCGAGCGGACCGCTACCGGCACGCAGCTCGTCCTTACGCCCGCCCAGATCGCCGCTCTGACCACCATCGACACCACTGACGGCAAGCTCTCCGCCGTCCTCGACTCCCAAGGTCTTCACGACGCCATCATCGCCTCCATGGGCCGGATCGAGACTCAGGCGGTCAACGCCGGCTGGACCATCGACGGCTCTGCGACCGGTGCCGCGAGCGCCAGACCCCAGTTCGTCCAGCCCGTCTCCGGCGAGGGGATCGATATGGACGCCCTGACCCGCGGGCTCCTCGACGCGAGCGCCAGCGGATCCACGCCCGCCGACCGCACAGTCGCCCTGCCGATGACCGTCCTCGAGCCGGAGATCGACATGCCCGAGTCGGACTGGGGCATCACCGAGGTCGTCGGAGAATACTCCACGCCCTTCACCTCGCAGTACGGCCGCGATCAGAACCTCATCCGCGGCGCCGAGCAGATGAACAACCAGGTCGTCATGCCCGGGCAGACCTTCTCCGTTGAGGAGGCCCTCGGCCCGGTCGACTACGACCACGGCTTCACCGACGCCGGCGTCGTCTCCAACGGCGAGCATGTGGACGCGCTGGGCGGCGGTCTGTCCCAGATCGGCACCACCATGTTCAACGTCGGCTTCGAGGCCGGCATGGACGACGTCGAGCACCACCCGCACTCCTACTACTTCGACCGGTACCCGGCTGGACGCGAGGCGACCATCTGGACGGGTCAGAAGGACGTCAAGTTCGCGAACTCGACGCCGTACGCGGCCCTCATCCAGTCCTGGGTCTCCGATGGCGAGGTCCACGCCCGCATCTGGTCGACGCACTACTACGACGTGTCGATCACCGACTCGGGGCGCTACAACAACCGCCCCATCCAGACCGTCACGCGCTCGGGCGCCGGCTGCGAGGCGTACAGCGGCGGAAACCCGGGGTTCGACATCGAAGTCACCCGCACCCGCAAGGCCCCGGATAAGACCGTCCCTGACGACGTTCTGACCACGACCTACGACGCGGACAACAACATCCAGTGCTCGTCCGGGGAGACGGGCGCGACGGGAGGGGGAACGTCGGGAGCGGGGACGGGAAACCGCCCGACCGGTTCGGACCAGTCCTCGCCCTCGACACCGGGTCGGAGCTCGGGCGCCGACGGGCAGGCGCCCGCAACGACCAACAGGCAGCCGGCGACCTCGGGCCAGCAGGGGCGGGGAACCGGCCAGTCCACCGGGCAGGCGCCCGCGACGACGGATAGGCAGCAGCCGGCGACCACCGAGGAGCAGCAGCCGGCGGCGCCGTCGGGGGACCAGGGCGCCAACTCGGGCGCGAACTCCGGGGCCAACAACTCGGGCGCGAACTCCGGAACCGACTCGGACGCCAACGCGGGTGAGGGGCAAGGCGGCCGTAGAGCGAACTGAGCGCTGCGGACATGAGAAGAGAAAGCATGTTTGCAACCCCCGATCGTGGTCTGCTGTAGCGTCCACGTTTCCTGAAGGCAAACGGCGTGCTAGAAACTGAGGTTCGTAATAGAACGGTGATGGCGGTACGATGGCCTCCTGGCCTCGCAGTCGTTTCGACCGGGTGGAGTCTCGGACTCCGCCGCGTGCGTCTCGACGCGGAGGCACCGTTTCCCCCTCACCGCCGCGAGGAGAGCGCACATGACTGTGACGACGCCGGACCGCCCGTCCGCTCTAAACGCCTCGGGACAGACAAGACCTGCTCGAGGACGTGCAGCAGCTGAGCCCGACCCCCGAGGGCGTCACCGTGCCGCCGCCCCCCAGGAGATCAGCCCGGAGATGAGCGGGGCTGAGCACCGCGATGCGCCGTCGGTCGTTCCCGCCGGAGCGGGGTTCCAGTCCTACTCCATGTTCTCGGGCGGCCGTCCGGCGAACGCGGTCCCGGTCTACCGCAGCGCCGCCGGGCATGGTTCTCGGACCCGGTCCGATGCGGCGGGCGCCGGCGGGTCGTCGGCCTCGGGCGGTGAGGCCGCTCGAGTTCCCGGACGGTCCCCCTCTCCGGGGAGGGCCGCGCGGTCCGGCTCGGGCAGGGGTCCCGGGGCCCAGCGCCCGTCCGCTCCCGACAGATCCGCCGCGATGCCGCGTCCGCGAGCGGCCGAGCCTAAGGCGGGAGACGCGGATTCCTCGGCCTTCCCCTCACGGCGGCGGGCCTCCGCTTCATCGTCGGGCACTGCGACGACACGAGCGTCGGCCTCTCCGAGGACGGGTGCGCGCCGGGCGCGCTCCGACGCGGTGTCCGGCGGATCGGCCCGGTCGACGACTGAGGCCGAGCTCAGCGCCCTGCTGCTCGGTGGTGCACCCACCCGACCCATCGGCGTGACGCCGTCGCCGTCGACGCGGGCGGGGCGGCGGGAGGGCACGTCGGGCAGTGCGTTCACGACTTCCACGACCCACTCCGCGCCCACGGCCCCGGCGCCCGTGACGGGCTCGAAGGGACGCTCCCATGCCGCCGCTCCGAGCACAGTCTCCGCGCGGCCCTCCGCTTCTGCGCGGTCAGCGGTTTCCTCCATCGGTGCGCCCTCCGCGAGCGCTCCCGCGCATCCGCGTCCGGCCGCTCAGCCTCCTTCCCGACCGGCGGTCGCGACGCAACAGTACGGGACCGTTTCGACCCCGGCGCCTGACAGCGGGTCGCCGTCACCGATCGCGACGGGTTCGCACGGGAGCCGGCGGCGCCCCGTGCTCGCTCCGTCGGCACCGTCCGCCGCGGCCTCCGGCCCGGTCGGCGTCCTCTCCTCGTCGGTCGCGTCGGAAGCCGCGGACGGCGGCGGCCCGACTCTGTATCGGGTGGTCGTGGCCGACCAGCGGGTCGCCGTCACCGCCGCCCACGAGGCTCCGACCGCATCCCGAGCGCCGAGCCGGGCGTCGGCGGCCTCCGTGCCGGTGACGGTCCCGCCCGCCACGGTCTCGCCCGCCCGCCCAGCGTCGCCCGCATCGGCCGCACCGGCCCGGCCCGTCGCATCCGCCAGGTCATCGTCCTCATCCCGACGCTCCTCCACCCGTTCGGCGCCGGACGCGTCGGTCCGCCCCGCCGCATCCGACGGGGCGGGGGAACCCCCGGCGCGGGCCCGCTCCGCCTCTCCAGCCCGCGGCGCGAGCCCCCGGGCCCGCTCCGCCTCTCCAGCCCGCGGCGCGAGCCCCCGGGCCCGTGGCGCGAGTCAGGCGCGAGGAGCCGCGGACAGGCCCATCGCCGAACCGGCCTCCGGCTCAGCCCCGACAGCACCCGCCCGGGCCCCTTCGGGCTCCGGGGGCGGCGAGGTGTGGTCGGCCGGGGAGCACCTGACGTGGGTCGCGCTGTCCGAGCGCGACACCAAGGATTCGCGGGCCTCGCTGCGCTCCGGGCGGAGCCGGACCTCCGAGGCCGGAAGGGGGCGCGGGATCCCGACGGGGCTGAAGGTCGCCGTGCTCATCGCCGTCGTCCTGCTCGTCCTGCTGGTCGGCCTGGTGTGGCTGGCGCCGATGCTGCTCGGCCCCGACTTCTCACTGTCGCATATCGTCGGCTCGCTCCTCGGGCAGGGCCCGACGACGAGCGCGATCCCCGTGGGAGGAGCCCCCGTCTGACCGAGGCGGCCCCGCGGGCGTAGACATAACCGAGCGGAATCGAGGGCCCCGACTGACCGGGGGCGCCGATGGACGGGGCCGGCTGAGCCCGTGGTCCGGCTGCGCGCGGTCTCGTGCTCAGCGCCACGTTCGAGGCATCTTGGGCGGGGCGGACCCGTGGGACAATACTGGCCCTGTTCACGCCTCGCTGTCCGCGCGGCGCGTTCGAGAAGAAGAAGGGGATCCGCCCATGACTTACGTCATCGCCCAGCCGTGTGTCGACGTCAAGGATCGCGCATGCGTGGATGAGTGTCCGGTCGACTGCATCTACGAGGGGGAGCGGACCTTGTACATCAACGCCGACGAATGCGTTGACTGCGGCGCCTGCGAGCCCGTCTGCCCCACGGAGGCGATCTTCTACGAGGATGACGTCCCCGAGGAGTGGGATGACTACACCCGGGCCAACATCGACTTCTTCGAGCTCAAGGGCCTGGGCTCCCCGGGCGGCGCCCAGAAGACGGGGCCACAGTCCTACGACGACCCGATGGTGGCCGCGCTGCCTCCGCAGAACGATGAGTGGAAGGCCGAGAACGGCTACGAGTGACCGGGCCGGGGCCCGACGGGACGTGCTCGCCCGGGCCGAGGCACCGTGTTCGCGCTCGCCCCGCCCTCGAGGGCGGGGCGAGCACGGCTCGAGCGTTCTGAGACGCCGGTGTACGACAATGGGGGAGTGACTCCGATACTGCCCCGCGCTCTCGCTCTGCCCGATTTCCCCTGGGATTCTCTGCGCCCCTACCGGGTCCGCGCCGCTCGGCACCCGGGTGGCGTCGTCGACCTCGCCGTCGGCACGCCTGTGGACGAGAGCCCCGACGTCGCCCGCGCCGCCCTGGCGGCCGCGTCCGACGCGCCCGGGTACCCGGCCACCGTCGGCACCTCGGCCCTGCGAGAGGCCGTCATCGGCTGGATGGAACGGCGCCGCGGGGTGGCCGGCCTGAGCGATGACGCCGTCATCCCCACTATCGGCTCCAAGGAGTCGGTGGCCCTCCTGCCGCTCCAGCTCGGGGCCGGCCCCGGCGACATCATCGTCCATCCGCGCGCCGCCTACCCCACCTACGACGTCGGCGCTCGTCTGGCCGGCGCCACCCCCGTGCCCGTCGACACCGACGCCGACCCCGACACGTGGAATCTGCCCGCCGGTCGGGACGACGGCCCCGCCGCCCCGGTCATCGTATGGCTCAACAGTCCCGGCAACCCCGACGGCCACGTCCTGGGGATCGATCAGCTCGCCCGTGTCGTCGTCTGGGCGCGCCGACGCGGCGCCGTCGTCGTCTCCGACGAGTGCTACGCCGAGCTGGCCTGGGCCGAGCCGTGGGCCACCGAAGGCGTGCCGAGCCTGCTGGACCCTCGCGTCGCGGGCGCCCGCGACGACGGATCGAGTGACCTGAGCGGACTCGTCTGCCTGTACTCCCTGTCCAAGCAATCGAACCTGGCCGGCTACCGAGCCGCGTTCCTGGCTGGGGATCCCGCGATCGTCGGTGCCCTCACCCAGGTGCGCAAGCACTCCGGCATGCTCATGCCCGCCCCCGTCCAGGCGGCCATGGTCGCGGCCCTGGGCGACGACGCCCACGTGGCCGCCCAGCGGGAGATCTACCGGCGCCGCCGCCGGGTCCTGGTGGAGGCGACGGCGGCGGCCGGCCTGGTGAACGACCCCGCCTCGGCGGCCGGCCTCTACCTGTGGCTGAGCGGGCCGAGGAATATGAGCGCCTTCGACCTGGTGGGGGCCTTCGCCGAGCTAGGCATCGTCGTCGCCCCCGGGGACTTCTACGGCGAGGCGGGCGCCGGGCGGGTGCGCATGAGCCTGACCGACACCGACGAGCGCGTCGACGCCGCCGCGCGTCGCCTACACGCCACCGACCTGTTCCGGCCCTGATCGCGTTTGATCGCCGCCCGTCGGCACCACTGTGCTCGCGTAGCCCGTAGAGTGACCCGGGAACCGGACCAGGGCCCCGGCCGCGGCCCGAAAGGGAGCGGCGGCACCGACGTCGTCAGCCCCGAGGAGGCACCATGACCGATACGATCACCGACCCCAACGACCTGGACGTGCCGGGCACTCTCACCGTCGGCCAGACGAGCCTGGAGCTGCCGCGCGTCCACTCCACCGAGGGCTCCGACGGCCTGGGCGTGGCCAGGCTGCTCGGGTCGACCGGCATGGTCACCCTCGATCCGGGTTTCACCAACACGGCCTCGTGCACCTCCGACATCACCTACATCAACGGCGGTGCGGGGGTCCTGCGCTACCGCGGCTACCCGATCGCCGAGCTGGCCAAGTCCTCGACCTTCCTGGAGGTCGCCTACCTGCTCATCAACGGCGAGCTGCCCGACGCCAGGACCTTCGAGCGGTTCGAGCGCCGCATCGCCCGCCACCGGCTCCTCCACGAGGACTTCCGCAGCTTCTTCACCTCCTTCCCCTCCTCCGGCCACCCCATGGCGATCCTTCAGGCGGGCATCGCCGGCCTGGCCACCTACTACGAGGACACCCTCAACCCGCACGACCCCTACGAGCGCGAGCTCGCCACCGTGCTGCTGCTGGCCAAGATGCCCACGATGATCAGCTACATCGCCCGGCGCGCCATCGGCCTGCCGCTGCTCTACCCCGACCCGCAGCGCTCCTACGTCGAGGACTTCATCCGCCTGACCTTCGGCATGCCCTACCAGTCCTACGAGATCGACCCGGCCGTGGTGCGGGCCCTGGACATGCTCCTCATCCTGCACGCCGACCACGAGCAGAACTGCTCCACCTCCACCGTGCGCCTGGTGGGCTCGGCCGACGCCAATATGTACGCCTCCGTCGCCGCCGGCATCGGCGCCCTGTCCGGGCCGCTGCACGGCGGGGCCAATGAGGCGGTGCTGCGCATGCTCGACGCGATCCAGACCGAGGGCATGACGACGGCGGAGTTCGTCCGCAGGGTCAAGAACAAGGAGGGCGGGGTGCGCCTCATGGGCTTCGGGCACCGCGTCTACAAGAACTACGACCCGCGCGCCGCCCTGGTCAAGGAGGCCGCGCACAACGTCCTGTCCCGTCTGGGCAGCGCCGAGGGCGACCGCAAGCTCGAGATCGCCATGGAGCTGGAGGAGGTCGCCCTGAGCGACGAGTACTTCGTCTCGCGCAGCCTCTACCCGAACGTCGACTTCTACACGGGCCTGATCTACCAGGCCATGGGCTTCCCCACCAAGATGTTCACGCCGCTGTTCGCCCTGGGGCGCCTGCCCGGCTGGATCGCCCAGTACCGGGAGATGATCGCCGACCCGGCCAAGCGCATCGGCCGCCCGCGCCAGGTCTACACCGGCCCGATCGAGAGGCACTACATCGCCATGCACCGCCGCGAGCGCGCCGCCGCCGAGTACCCCGGCGTCCGCGCCGGCGAGGCCAGCCTGGACCACGTCACCCGGGTCTGA
>RBWB01583935.1_pt1 | contig 10912 bp, 6 predicted proteins | sample 2014201 | NCBI WGS metagenome assembly RBWB01 (sample SAMN10133834, study PRJNA383868) | Human oral metagenome, whole genome shotgun sequencing project. | isolation source: supragingival plaque isolated from 88 juvenile twins | host: Homo sapiens | place: Australia
GGCATTCATAAGACAATTTTCAAATTCATACTTTCCTACATGTGTTTTTGTTGATGACATTTTAGAACCTCCTGGGTTTTTGTTGGTGTTATTAGAATATATTTTAATTTTATCAGAAAAAGAGACTTTTTTCAATTTTAAATCGCTAGAGATTTATGATAACTTTAAAGAGAATAGCTATCATTGTTTTGTTCATTGCATTTTTTTATACTTTATGTTAATCTTTATTTATAATAGGAAATAAATTAAATTTTTATAATTCGTATATATGAGAAGAATATAAATTATAGAATTAGTGGGGGAAAGATTTTATGAATAATGAAGTTATTCTTTATAAAGATGGTGAACTGGAACTTCCGGTGGAAGTAGCTCCTGACAGGGAAACTGTGTGGTTAAATAGAAATCAGTTGGTGGTTTTATTTGACAGGGATGTAAAAACAATAGGTAAACACATAAACAATGCACTTAAAGAAGAACTTGATTCTTCAGTTGTCGCAAAATTTGCGACAACTGCTTCTGATGGAAAAACATATAAGGTAGATTACTACAATCTTGATATGATTATCTCTGTTGGATATAGAGTAAAATCTCCAAGAGGTATTGCTTTTAGAAAATGGGCTACATTGTACTGTTTTCTATTATTCTCACTCGATATGTCCATTAATATTATTTTGTATAAATGGCATAAAATCAAGGTTTTTATTATCAGATTTAGCCTTATTATCTAGTTTATTTCTGTTTATCTGATTTTTTGCAAGCATATTGCAAGCATGAAACAGATTAAAAAACAAATACGTTATATTCTGGTGAAAAGCTATTCTGCTCTTTTATCATTCATCGAAATAAAGTTTCTCATCATTTCTATCGAATCCTTTAACTCTGAAAGATTAAATCTTCTGTTATTTACATTTTCTGGATGATGTATTTGATGCCTTATATATTCTGTTAAAGTTAGCTTTTGAGTAACTATCGACCCATCTTGTTTCAACTTTTTATAATCGATCACCTGTTTACTAGATTTATAATCGTTAAGCCAACCTTGCAACTCAATAAAACCATATAATTCATTATGATACTCTTCTGTTATCTCACCAAAAGCCATGTAATTTACTTCGTTTAGCGATGGATAATGTAATTGACCCGGTGCAACATTTTGTACTTCTTTTTTTTGTTCTCCGTCTTTAAGCAATCTTAAATTTGAAAAATCCAGTCTTTTTACAATATTAGGACTATGTGTCGTTAACAATATCTGAGTTTTTGGCAATCTTGCTAATTCTTTTAAAGATTCAATTAACTTATACTGATTATTTGTGTGTTGAGATGTTTCTGGCTCCTCTATTGCATATATAACATTTGCATTTTCGCTATTTTCTGCTCTTCTTTCAGCCTCTGCTCTAAAAAAATTCAACAATATCAAACGTCTTACTCCACTTCCTCTTTTATTTATTGGAATGTTCTCATCTCCAGATATAGAAACGTTCTTGAAAACATCTTGCCACTTTAAGTTCTTTGCTGCAGGAATAACTGGATTTAAAGTGCTTGCAATTTCTGGATCCATTTCTCTTATTTTTTCTAAGGTTCTATTAGATACTTCTTCTATTTTTTTTCTAACTATATCTGCAATCTCCACAAGACTATTTTGTAAACTTTCTTCACTAATAATTTGTTTTACTGCTTCCTTTAATGGATCTTGTATTTCGTTATCTGAGTCACTATTTTTTCTATCTGATTGGAAAAGTGAATATACTGGTAAATATAAAGATATTTTTTCCCAAATTTTTTTTGCATCTTCTTTTGTGACATCAAGTTCAATTTCATCCAATTGTAGATTATTTGAATATTTTTCCCATATTCCTTTTCTCATTATTGAGTTGACACTCAAGTCACTACATTCTATATTTTCTTCTTTAATTAATTTTTTTAAATCTGAGTTCTTCTTTAATAATAAATCTTCACAACTTTTATTTGTTGGATGGCTCGCTTTTATATATACTTTTGCTGCTCCACCATTTTGAAATTTTTTTACTATCTCTAATTCTTTATTTTTATTCAAAAGATATTCGTCTGCAAGCGATGTTTCAACAGATGAATCTATTATCACCTTGTCTGGTAGATCGCAAAAGCATATGCTTATTACTGTTTCATGTTCACCATTTTTTGATTTAGCTATATTTACATCTGTTTTATCAATTTTCACAACGCCTTTACCATCATTGAAAAAGATATCCAATGCCTCTAAAATTGTTGATTTACCAACATCGTTTTTTCCTACTATAACAGTTAAATCATCAAAATTTACTATTGTTTCGTCCGAGTAACCTCTAAAGTTTTTAACTTTCATCGATTTTATTTTCATATTATCTCCTGTCTCCACATCATAATTAAACTTTATACTCTCCTGTGGCCTCTTTTATCATCCCATCATGCCAATCTACAGTCTCTAATGGCATTTCATGGTATTTATCAAATACTTCATACAGATACTTGTACTTAACCTTATTTTCAATTATTTTCTTAAGAGAATCTGTATCCATTGAAATAATCTTCATTCCTGTAATAGTCTCTTCCTCTCTTGTATAGGGAATTATTTTTCTATATCTGAAATCAGAAACGACATTCTTATCCAAATAAGTACTTACAAACAAACTGTAATCAAACGGATTATTAAATCTAATCCTATAATCTCCTAAATGTCTTGAAACAGGCTCCATTTCCATTCTTCTTTGATTGTTTCCGTCTGCAAGAGTTGCTTCAAGTAATAGCGAATGTTTAGGATAAGAAGTGCATGCTTCATATTCATATATAATGTCTGCATAACCTCCAGTTGCATGTGTTTTAGGCAATAAATTAGCTTCTAATGATAACTTCATGAAGCCCAAAATATTTCCTTGTCTTTCACTTACTTTATACCATATAATTCCCAAAATATATTCAAAGATAGTTGGTATTGCAGCCTCATCTGTAACAAGTTCTTCAATCCTTTTATCATCACGTTTCTCAAAACAATTTAGTAACTCTATAAGCACAGAATCGTTAAATTTCTTATCAATCAAAGTGTTAAATCTTCTGTATCGTTCATCATTTACATAAGTTGCAGCTTGTTCCGGACTCTTAATTGTAATTCCTAAATGTTTACTTAAAGCTACATATACTTTGCTAATATCTAACTTGAATGCTTCTGATATAGTTTCAAGCGAGGCATCAGCTCTGAGATTATTATCTCTACTAAAAGTTTTTGTATACAGAACATCAATAATTTCTTTAAAATAATATTTTGGAATCATATCCAACTTAATCATACGATCTTCAAAAATTAGAGTATCTGTAATATTAAAATATCTTCTATTTAAATCAAAATAATCAGATAAAGTCGCCATGGCTTTAAAAATATGTAAATATTTAAAAAACACTTCTTTTAGTTCTGTTTCATTTTTACAGTTTATAAATGGGCATTGTTTGTGAATTGAAGACTTCCCATTTTTTCTTACAACACCAATATTGGTTGTTTTAAATAGTAAACTTCTCCACAATGTTCCAGGTTTTTGATTTATATTCTTTGCAGAATTTAATAGTGATTCATAAATGTTTTCGCCATCAAGAAATACCTTCTTTAAATTCTCATATAATTTATAGTACGGCTTGTCATAGCTTCTGCTTTTACGATTCATTCCCACTAAACATATTAAATTTTCATCAACATAAGAGGTTATAAATTCTTCTTGTGCAAGTTTATAGTTATCCATTTGCATAAGCCTCTTATAAATTATTTCTTCCGGCAAAATTTTACCTTCTCGATATAATTTAATATCCGATATAATTTGTTTTGCACTTTCGTCATCTCTAATTAGCGGAACAAAATAAGTAAACTCGTCATAACTTAAAAACTCAAGTTCCGTCAGGCACTTTATAACCGCAATAAACGGTCTAACAATACTACCACTTACGTCTATACTTGTTTTAAGAAGCTGTTTTAGATAGATAAAGCTATCTCTATTAATATTAAACACATTATTGGTTTCAAAATCCCCGCTACTTGTTATTTTAAGGAGTTCTCTTCCTGCATCCGTAATCAATCTATCTTCTGTAATTAAACCAATATCAACCAACCCTGATGTTTTTTCTCTAGCATCTTTGTCTTTTCTTTTTGCTTCTCCTGTTAGGAAAGCTCTATCTTTCATAAAATCATAATATTTTTCTTGCAATTCATTGTTCCAGTTCCAACTTGATTCCTTTATGACCTCATTATAAAACTCATCAAGAAGTAACAATTGTGCCTCGATTTTTAAATTTAGTTTTGCCGTTCTAAAACTTGTAGTTCCTATGACCCAACAAAAACTTTGGTATGGAATACTTTTATTCGCCATTTACTTATTCCTCCAATTCAAAGGATAATTAGTAATCAGAACTTCTTCAGATATACTATTTTTATTTTTTCTGTGATAATTGCTATTTGAATAACTTTTATTTAGATGATTGCAGTAATATCCCTTATTTTCAATCCAATTATATAAAATATCATTTTTTTTATTTTTACTTTCCAAAACATTAGACAAAGCAAAACTAAAACCTTTTTCATTGGCTTCATCCAAAAACTTAAGTAAAGCTTTTTCTTCTATTTCAGTCCACATTCCATTTTCATTATATGTTGCATTTGTAATCAAATAAGGTGGATCACAATAAATAAAAGTCTCCTGAGAAAAATCATCTAACGAAATTTCTCTAAAATCCTTTTTCATAAACTGAACATCTTTGCTTTTTAATTCTTCAGAAAATAACACAAGCTTACTTCTCATTTTAGAGTTAAAATCCCTCTTCCCTACAGGAAGATTAAACAACTCTTTTCGATTAAAACGAATTTGATTGTTAAAAGAGAAAATCATCAATACATATAACATCAAGTAATCTGTTTTTCCAGCAAGGACTTTAGCGTTAAAATCCTCTCTTAACTTGAAAAATCTTTCTTTATTATATTGGGCTAAGCCTCTACTACTATTACAATCATAATAAGAATATCCATATAACGATGTATTGGATAAATCATATTCATCAATAATATTGTCTATTTGTTTTAATAAAACGTCAGTATCAGTTTCTTTGATAAATTTAATTAAATCTATTAGTTTTTCATTTGAATCATTAAAGATAACTTTTGAAGAAGATGAATTTATTCCAACATTTCCTCCTCCGGCAAACAAATCTAAAAATACTTCCTTTTCATCAAATAAAGGCTGCAACTGTTTTAGCAACTTAAATTTTCCGCCTGTATAATTAAATGGACAAGATATATTCATTTTCTTTTTTTCTTCGCTAAATACTTCGCATAAAAATAGTCTTTCTTTGTTGTCTTTTATATCTGATTTTCCAGTCGAAAAACTCTTGTAGTCTAATTCAAATATAGTAACTTTTCCTTTTTTGCTAAGAATTCTCATAATATCTTCATCCGGTATTTTAGCATTTGACCTATCATTCCCCTTATTAGACATATTGTTATATGAAAGCAAGATATACTTTGTATCAGCCTTTTCAATAAGTTCCTCAAATGCTTTTGTAGCTGTAATCAGACAGTAGTCACTTTTAAGCGAAGTCCTATCCATCTTTCTTGCAACCCCATAAACTTTAGGTTTTTCCCATCTTGCAACATTTTCAAGTAAATGATATGCATCGCAATACTGTCTTGAATTATATGGAGGATCCAAATACAACAAATCCCCCTTAATACTTTTAATAAGTTCATTTGCATCTAAGTTATAACAAATATTATTAGAATTTATCGTTTCTTCAGGTAATAAAACATTCAATACTAAAGTTTTTTCAAAGTCTATATTTTTTCTATACGCATCATAGTGTCCAACCGTGTTTGCAATCTTATCCATTGCATATAGAAGTGATGTGATTAATATTGCATATTCCTTAAAATTTATTTCTTTGTTTTTATACTTTGCTTCTATATCTTCTCTTATATATCCTATCTTGCTACAATCATCAGCAGAAAAGAATGTATCTGCGAAATTTTCTCGCATATAATTATTTTCTTTTGTTTTAACTTGATTATAGTCGTATATAAGCTTAATTATCTTTTTACTTGAATATTTTTCATATCCAAACCATGCATAATTGGAAATATAATTACTATACAGCAAATCATTTGTGATAAGCATTTTATCCTTAAAAGTATTCGCAACTGCACCGGTTCCACTAAATATGTCAATAACAATATTTATACCTTTACAATTTTTATCAACTGTTTTTCTTATAAAGTTAGAAAGGGAATATTTATTTCCTAAATATCTTCTGTTATTTATAAAAGATTGTTTTAATTCTAATTTGGATATTAAAGAATCTGTATCATCCTTTTGCTGTAAAGCATCTATATGCAAAAATCTTTTTATAATTTCAACTGTATTTTCATTCCAAAAGTATCTTCCTGTGTCACTTTTCGGAATTAAAATATTTTCTTTATCTATTAATTTATATAAATATGACTTAGAAATATCTAATTCTTTTATTACATCAGCGACATTGAGACCTGCCATCTTTATTCCTCCTTGCCATATTTTAATTTATTTAGTAGACATTATAGCATATTTCACTCATTTTTTCTATATTTTTAGCAAAAAATGGATGCTAATTGCATCAAAAAATAAAGAGTATCATTTATAGTACACTCCATTCATTGATATAACTTCACATCATTATTTATACCATGGCTCTGTTCAATTGTTTTTTGTCTTATGTCAATAAAAAGAATATGACTTAAGACAAATAAAACTTTTCTATGTACTAAAAACTAATCAATAATTTTAATTGATATTCAATTTTATGTAAAATGAAACACCTAACACAGAAAAAATCTGAAGAACTGTCAAGAGATGAGATTCTAAAAAAAGAATTGAATACTTGAAAGAAAACAATCTACTATAAAAAGAAATGCTATGGGAACGACCCGTAGCATTTTAAAATATAAAAAATCACTCAAAGAATTATCCTTCAGGTGATGTATTTCTAAACTTTGCAAGCATTTTGCAAGCACAACGCTTACAAAATGTGTATGTATAAAACTTTATAGCTTGTCTTTAACTACTCCCACTCAATAATTACCACATTATATTTGTTTCTTATTTTCATAAAACAGTATCTATTTAGTTTCTATTCTTGAGTGTTTTATACCTATTTTTTATAGTTTTTGAGTTTTTTAGTATCAAAATAGTATCAACAGTGATACTGTTATTTTACAGCAAAACTAATAATTTATTTATAATACATATACTCTGTATATCATATAACTTTTTCACATTCTACAATCTCTGAAATATCACAGTCTAATGTGTTACAAATCCTAAGCAAAACATCTGTAGTTACATTTTGCCCATTCTTTATTTTGTAGAATGTACTTTTACTCACATTTGCCTTTTCCATAAGTTCATTGTTTGTCATATCTAAATCTATTAGTTTTTTAAACAAATTTTTATATGAAAACTTTCTCATTTTCATCTCCTTTACTCGCTTCCAATTACCAATAATTCTTGGACTTTACCCGTATTTTTTATAAATGCTGTTGCAGCAGAAAGTATAGTTCCAATTTTATCCGGAATTTGAAGAGACTTACTGATTGCAGGTTGTACAACATATACTTTTACTTGCAATACTTTCGGTCCTTGCAATATTTTTTTTAAGGTTTTAAATTCTCCCCTAATAAATTTCTCACTACTTGCTCTTGATACCCTATCATTAATTTTCTTAAGAAGCATCGCCTTAGAGGAAACCCAAATAGTACTTTTTATCGCCTGCTGAGTTACTTCATACACATCCCCTACTGACGAATTATATTCTCTTCCTTTCTTTGCTTTACAATGGTACATTTCCACATAAATGAAATCTCCATTTTCTTCAATAGTAATAAAGTCCGCAATTTCACCTGTTCCATGATCAAATATGATATGTGAAAACTTGGATTCTTTTTCTAAGTAATTTCTAAGTCCATCTTGAATAGAAATCATTCCACCAGTTCCAGTTCCACATTCTAAACTTGTATCGACCTTCATATCATCCCATTTCAACGCACAAATTCGTTTTGAATCATATTTTTCCAATTCTAAATTCCCTTTTAAGACTTCTTGTCCACAATAAACAGTATCATTCGCCGTCTTAAAAGAGAGAGGATTATTAGAAAAATATTCTGCCAAAGAATATTCTTCTTTTCCATTTTTACAAATAAACTCTTTCTTTTCTGAGCTATAGTTTCCCATTAGATCACAGTTTATAACTTCACATTTATCAAATAGCTCAACTTTAAATTTGATGATATTATTATTTACCTCTATAATTTTAAATATAACATCTGTAATCAATGCTTTTTCATCCAGATTGCCTCTATATGCTATAGTACAAGGAGATATATACGATTTCTTATCCAAGAAGCAAAACAATATATCACTTTCATATTCTACAATCCTAACGGGGATTGGTAACTTATCATAATTTGTATTTGTTTTTACTTTTAATTTATCGTTAGAAATTTTTTCTCCGAATAAATCACACCACTTAATATATTCAGGAATAGTAAAGTAAGAGCTACTCCAAAATTTTGATCCACTACTATAACCAATTGTACTTTCGTAACCATCTTTTTTAACCTTACAAAATGCATGCCCTGCAGAAACCATTTTTCCTGTTGTTTCATCAATTGATGCAGCTGTATTTGATCCAGCATAAATCCTATAAGATTCTCCACTTTCTGAATACCTATTCTGCATTCCAGTGTTGAAAAATTCATACTCAGAAAACTCTGCCAGCACTCTATTCATTTCATCTCTTGGAATCTTATCGTAATTTTCTACAAAAGATTCTACTATTGATTCATACACCGCTTCAGTTTTATTTTGTGAATATATAAACAGCAACTTGGTGCTTGATTGGTAATGTACAATATATAATCCAAATTCATTATTTAATACACTATCTCCAGCTAACCATAATGGTGTACTACTTATCTTGGATATTCCTACGATAGAATTAGTTTCTTCACTTCTATATATATTTTCCCCAACTTTTAATTCTTCTGGGAATTTTCCATATATATCAAAGTTTGAAACTTTATATACTTTTGCATGGCAATTAGGTCGAATATTATTCAAAGATATCGACTCATCCTGATCTTCAGGTTTTGTGAAATTGTTCAAAATTTCATTAGCTTCCAGATCACTCTCTATTTTTTCCTCTGACATGCTTATTATCATATCTTGCCATGCAACATCACTTGAATATAATTTGTGATTTTCAATTTTAAGATTATCATCATTCATAGCAATAAACTTTGCAGTACCTATTTTTTCAGCATTAGTTCTTGCAAAACGACCAATGAATTGGAGAGTACTAGCAAGAGATTTATGCGGTTCATGTATTGCTGCAATTTTTAAATTAGGAAAATCAAACCCTTCGCCCAACATATCTACACAAATCACACCATCAAGTTCTTTTTTCTTAAGTAGCATTATGGTTTTTTCAACAGTTCTTGTAGACATTGCACTATCAATTCGTTTCAGTTTTAATTTCGTAATATTTTCATATAAATTTTCTAATTCTTTTGCTTTATCTTTAGTGTCAGTTCTTACCATCAAAAAATGATCATATCCACTTTCTCTATCATTCAGTAGAATTCTTTCTGCCTTTAAAGCAATTCTTTTATCCTTTTCAGTCCCTTCCTCTATTGGATTAAACATTATTTCGCCAAATACTCCGTCTTTATATGCTCTAGATAGTGGATAATTATAAACTGTCTTCCCTTTTATTTCTTTTTTATCCAATCTAAAAGGAGTGGCTGTAACAAGTAAAGATGGAACATTTATCATATTTTTTAATATTCGTTGCCATGTTGGAGCGGGAACATGGTGTGCTTCATCAATAATAATATAGTCAAAAACATTTTTTATCTGTGCATCAGAAATTGATGCAGCCACCTGATGGGTAGCTACCACTACATCAGCATTTAAAATTTCATCATCTACTTCTATATGATATAGATGCTTAGCTTCATATATGTTTGGAGCATTAGTATCTTTTGAAAATACTCCCACATATTTTAACGTTCTTAAACTTGCATAGTCGTTTGCAATTTGCCCCCTAACCATAGCACTAGGAGTAACAATTAAGACCTTTGCTTTTTTTAAAATATATGGTGCCATCATAACAACTGTCGTTTTCCCAGAGCCTGTGGGCATAACAATAACAGCGGAATCTTTTGAATTAAGTGTTGCATAAGAAGCAACCGCATGTATTGCTCCTATTTGAGCATTTCGAAGTCCCGCCTCTTTCCCTTCTGCAATTGGAAATCTTAAATTTTCATATAAATCGCTAAAATAACTGATTATAATCACCTCCAAACATTTTATTTTATTATACAATACTAAATACTCTTTTTCAAATAAGATATTCTCTTTTTTCGAACTCATGTATATATTTAAAAGGTTAAGCGCCTTTTTTGACACTTAACCTTTCCTAGTTTTTAGATTTTATCTTTTAATATCTTTCTTAGTTTTTCTAAAATCTTATCCCTCCTTTTGCTGATTGCTTGATAACTTACTTTTTCTTTTTTACCTATTGACCTTAGACTTTCTTCTTTGTAGAAGATGGCTTCCATTAACTCTCGTTCTTCTTTTGTGAGAGTATTTAATGCTCTATGAAGTTCTTCAATTTGCATTCTTACTTCTACAATTTTTTCTAAGTCTATTTTTTCATCTATGATGCTATCTACAAAATGTCCATCATGATCCAGTGCTGAAAATGATATAACATTATGCTTCCAATCTTTTCTTTGGAGATATTTTTCATGCTCTGTTATCTTCCAGTAGGCTTTGTAGACTTCTTCGCTTACAGGTACGGCTTTTCCTTTCACATAAAGGTAATATTCTTTAGC
>RBWB01583936.1_pt1 | contig 10912 bp, 10 predicted proteins | sample 2014201 | NCBI WGS metagenome assembly RBWB01 (sample SAMN10133834, study PRJNA383868) | Human oral metagenome, whole genome shotgun sequencing project. | isolation source: supragingival plaque isolated from 88 juvenile twins | host: Homo sapiens | place: Australia
CGAATGGGCGTACAAAATCCAACTGCACTTTCATTAAATTTCGAACGATACATTGATGTATTGTATTGTGCGGCGGATTAAATGCTGCTTAATATTTTTATTACAAACGCGAAATAAAAAGCCTAGAAACAAAGGTTTGTACGAGCTAGCTTCTACATCGCAATTATCAAATACCTTTTCTTGCGGCCTTCTTAATATTTAAGACCGCTATCTTTCGTAGTAAAATAAATTTTTACATTCGAAAAAATAGGCAAATCTTGTAAATTCTCTAGTTCTACCTTATACATACCTTTTTGTAAGGGCGTGCAGGCGATCGTCGCACTATATGCGTCATAGTGTTTCTCGCCCCTATAAATACTCGTTTGCATATACGCGGGGCGTAAATTCCTCACCTCTGCAAACACGGGTTTTAACTTATAATAAAAATACTCCTTTCCGCGTCCAAATTTATTCGGCTCATTATCTATTTTGTATATCTTTAGACTTAGCGGTATTTTGGTACCGCGCAGCAGCGTTTCGTTCACGTCGTATTCCCCTCCTATATACGTATTTGCGAACTCATCATCCAAGAGCTTCATATCTCTATCGTAATCGTATGAGACAAAATCCAAAGTAAAATATCTACAAATTTTATCATCTTTGTTATTTATATATAATTCCGCTTTATTGCCGGCTTTAGTTAAATTTATATCGGTAAATTCCATAGGAATGCGCGGCTTAATTATCAAATAATTTATAAGCTCCTCCGCCACATAACAAAACAAAATAGACGCCGCTATTATAAAAATAAATTTTAATACTCTCATATTGCTCCATTTATAGGCATTTTAGCGGATTTATCCTTTCGCTTTAAGCATAATAGATTTTATTCACATTCATGAATATATGGATCTTTTAAGGTGAATTCGCCATGATCTCCCAACCAAAACGTCGCGTGCTCAAAATTGTCAATCGCAAATGTCGCATGGTGCTCGCTGTATACCCTGCGTGACCTACATTTTTTACCTTTGTAATCATAGTGATCTGATAGCTTTTTATAAAACTCGATGCTTTCGTTATCAAAGTCGTAGCCCAGCGCGATATCTTGATTTCGCCCGTCGTAAAAATGGATATAGTCGAAATCGAGGTTATAATAAACCTTGCAATAACCATTTTCGCCGTTTATTATGGCATCGCTGCAATATTTTTCTAGCTTTAATTTCTCTTTTTCAAACTCATGCCGTAGCTTGGTTTGCTCAGACGGGTCTAAATTTTGTGTTTTCTCAGTAAAAAATTTCTCTTCATACCCAAGCGCCTTTTGCAATAAAATAGCCGCATATTCGGCTCTTTTAGAATAAAAATATAGAAAATAGGAGGTGTATAACATAAAGATAAAACCCGCAAAAATCATAAAATTTCTAAGTAGTTTTTTCAAATCGTTGCCTTTATATGCTCTATATCGGTGCAAATAGTTTCGCCTCTTTCAAAAAGAGCGATGACTTATTATATCCCGTTAAGATTAAATCGCATTTGCAATTTGATATTATATTTTGATTTTAATCTGATATAAGAATGACGGGGCGTAAAATTTATCGTCGTATCATGTAAATTCCGCGGGCAAAATTTATATAAATAAAATTCGCTTAACTGCACGCTTAGCCAAAACTCACGGAGTCTATATTTGTTCCTGCGAACAAACCCTCAAACGCACCGATTTAGAATTTAAATTTCTTAAATTCTATCTTTTCATCGAAAACCGACATCGTGCGCCGCAGCTCGTCTATATCGACATTTAGCACGGCTAAGAAATACTCCCGTAGCTGCACGTATTCATCTTTGTTTGCCATCAAAATATTCATTATATCGACGTTGGCGTTTTCTTTATATAGCACGAGCTGATCGTGAATGCCGAAAAATCCGAGGCTGCCATTATGTAGATGCATAAATATCTTAGAGCCGTAAAGCAGGGTAAGTACCATAGTAAAAATACAAACTATATTTCTAATATTAACACTCACGCTTTCGTCGTCTCCGCCAAACTTAAGCGCGAGTAAAACCCAAACGGCGATAACGATCTTAAGGGCTAACGGCATTTGCTGCCTCCAACTCCATCTGCAATCGAAGCTAACCGCCATCGCACCGATCTTTTGTAGCTCAAAAAATTTCACAATTTCGCCCTTTTTATAATACTCGACGGCGGAGTTCGTCATCACGAAATATGCTTCGCCCTCGCGCCTAGCCGCCTCTATGAGCGGTAAGAGCACTAGGATAAACATCCGCAATACGCCTAGCTCTGGCGGACCTACCACGATGATGGCAAAAAACAAAAATATTAAAAATACGCAGCACATCGCAGGGAATTGATATTTAACGTAATCGCGATATAGATGATCCGTGATGATTAATGGGGCTCTGTCATAATCTATGATTATGGTATGATCCTTGCTCGAAAGGCTCGCATTCTTGTCGGTATACGTTTCTGCGCTATCATCTGCAAACTCCGAGCCATCTAGTTTTAAATTCAGATCGCAAGCATCAGGCTTATCACTATCTGTCTGCGATCTGCGAGGCGCCTTTGCATGACTTCCGCGTAAGGCTCCTCTTAGCTCATCTAAATTATCGCTCAAATCGTCTCCTTAAATTTTACCCGAAATTTTGCCGCTCTTTTTTAGCCCACTCCGCAAACAAACGCTGCAAAAAGGCGTCCGCGGCGGATAAAATTTCGCTCGAATTTTAAAAGCTCCGTCTAGCCGAAGTTTACGGGATCCATATCGATCTCGACGGGCAGATGCTCAAGCGCGCGCGCGGCGTTGATCAGCGGCACGTGCGAGCTAGCGCGCAACAGAATTTCAAAGCGAAATTTCGACGCGATATAGGCGATACCGGCCTTACCGTAGCCGATGATCTCAAAGCTCTCGCTCGCCTTATCTTTCAAATGCTGCGCGGAATTTTCGGCAGCATTTTCGGCCGCTAAATTTATAAAATTTTGCGCGCTGCTCTTTCTTTCGAACTTTAAATTTACGCTACTCGCGCCTGCGTCGCAAGCTGAAATTTGCGCGGTATTTTTTAAATTTGAAGCATTTTTTTGGGAGCTTAAATTTACATAACTCTCGCGCAAATCCGAGCCTTGAAATTTAAAATTTGACATCTGCTTACTGCCCTGCTGCGCAGAATTTTCTAAATTTAAAGCATCTAAACTTGCTCGCTTCGAGCCTGTATCCAATCTATCATGCGATGCAAACGCGCTACCTCCCGCCCGTTTGCGGCGTAAAAGCTCAAGCGCGACATTCATTATCTCGCTCGCTGCTTTTTCGTTTTTATGCGAGATCAGCACGCGCAAAAGCCGCATATACGGCGGATAGAGCCCCTCGCGAAACTCCGCTTCGTCGCGCAAAAAATCGTCGTAGTTTTCGATATAATCCCTAAAAAAGCCGCTCTGGCGCGTCTGTATGACGACCCTGCCCTGCCCCGAGCGACCCGCGCGGCCCGCCACCTGCATCGCAAGCGCTAGCGTCTTTTCGCGCGCCCTAAAATCGGGATAGCTCAGATGCTCGTCGATCCCCATTATCACCGCAAGATCGACGCCATGGTAATCGTGCCCCTTACTAAGCATCTGCGTGCCTACCAGAATGTCGATTTTATGGGCGTTGAAGTTATTGAGCAGCGCCTCAAGCTTGCGCTGCGTGGTGATCTCGTCGCGATCAAATTTTGCGATGCGGGCGCTCGGGAAACGCGCCGCGAGTTGTGCCGCAAGCTCGCCGGTGCCGATCTTGCGCGCCTGCATCACCTCGCCGCCGCAGTTTTCGCAAGACGCCCTGTAAAACGTGCTAAAGCCGCAGTAATGGCACTTCAGCGCCGCAGCGTCCGCGTGATAGCTCATCCCGACGGCGCAAAACGGGCAGCGCACGATCTGCCCGCAGTTTTCGCAAACCATATATTTGTAGTTCGCGCGCGTCGGCAAAAACACGACCGCCTGCTTGCCGGCTTCGAGGCTGCGCCCGATCTCGGTTAAAATTTTGGGGCTCAGCCCCGTCTCGCTCTCGTCGAAAATGAAGCGCTTGGCGCTGCTAAAATAGGTGCCGCGCAGGCGGAAGTGCGGCTGCTTCGCGTAGGTGCTAAGCGCGGGCGTCGCGGAGCCCAAAACCACGCGGATGCCAAGCTTCTTGCCGACGAAAATCGCGGCGTCGCGGGCATTTAGGCGCGGCGCGGCGGCCGATTTATAGCTGTCGTCGTGCTCCTCGTCCACGACGATGAGACCCAGATCGCTAAAGGGCAAAAACAGCGCCGAGCGGGCGCCCGCGATGAGCCTGATCTCGCCTGCGTTAAATTTCGCTAAAATTTCGCGCTTTTTTTTGGGCGAAATTTTGGAGTGCCAGACGCCGAGCCGCTCGCCGAAATAGCTCTGTAGCCGCTTCGTCATCTGCGGCGTTAGCGAAATCTCGGGCATCAAAAACAGCGCCTGCTTGCCCGCAGCGAGCGCCTGCGCGATCAGCGCGATATAAATTTCGCTCTTGCCGCTGCCCGTATCGCCGAAAATCAGCGATGTCTCATTGGCTTCGGCAAATTTACGCGCTTGCTCCTGCGCGGGGGTGAGGTTTGGAATTTTACCTATTTGAAGCGGAGATAGCGGCTGCGAAATGGGGCTTTGCGCGGTAGCGTCGAAATTTTGAATTAGGACGGAATTTTGCGCTGAAGTAGAATTTTGAATCGAAACGGAATTCTCTCCCTTGGCAAAATCCCGCTCTTGGGTCAAATTTTGCGCGATGGCGAAATTTTGTTTGTATCCCGAACTCGGCGCGGCAACAAAATTTATTGTCGTAGCGGAATTTTGAGCCAATGTAGAATTTTGGATTGAAACAGAATTTTGTTCATTGACAAAGTCCCTCTCTTGGATAGAATTCTGTGCGGTGATAGAATTTGATGCCGAATTTTGTGAGGTAGGATTTGGTACCTGTTTTAAATTTTGCCTTTGCATGGAATTTGGCGCGATGGCGGAATTTATGACGGTAACAGAATTTTTTGAGATAGTAGAATTTCTCGTCAATGCAAAATTCTGGATTGAGGCGGAATTGTGTGTGGCACTAAAATCCCAGTCGAAAGCAGAATTTCGTGCGGTGATGGAATTCTGCTCGAAAATAAAATTTTGTTCGCGGGTAGAAGTTTGCTTGCAAGCGGAGGTTGGCTTACTAACGGAAATTTGCTTGCAAGCGCAATTCCGCTCGGTCGTAGGATCCTCCTGCAAATTCCGCAAATCCTGCGCCGTATCGCTTGCAGGCTCGAAAATCCCAAATGCAACGCCCTTTTCGCAGACATAGTAGTACGCGATAAAATTTGCAAGTGCGATCTGAAACGGGCTAAATTTAAGCTGCGAAATCTCTAAAATTTCCTTAGTTTTGAAGCTCGGCTTTGCAACCTCGCGCAGGATCACGGCGGATTTGACGCTCGATTTTACGGGAACGGATACGATTTGATAAGCTGGGATTTTAAAATTTGAACTATAAGTAAGCGGCTTTAGGCTGGCGCCCAAAACCGCAACTTCATAATAGAGCATTTAGCTATTGAGCTAAGGATTGACAAAGAGGCTCTTGATGATTGCAGTCGAACGAACCGACATTAGCCCTTGAGCCTGCAGGTCTAGAATCAGCAGTCGGATAGTAGTTAAAAGTAGTTGATTGACCGGCAACGGTAGCTGTATATGTGGACGTAGCATTAGCATTACCATTTGTAACTAAGCTCCAGCCGTTTCTGCCACCAGCTTTCATTGGATAGATGGGCTGCTGCAAAACACCTTCAAAAAGCGTACCGGCCACATCAGGGTTAGCTTCTAGACCAGGCCACGTAGTCACGCCCCTCATCATATTCTCGCTTCTAACTAGCGAAAGTCCGCTTCTAATGGCGGCGATATCCCCACGCATCTTAGCGATCGTAGCATCATCGCGCGTAGCGGCTAATCTAGGCACCGCGATGCCCGCCAAAATACCTAAAACGACGATGACGAAAACAAGCTCTATCATCGTAAAAGCTTTTAAATTTTTCATGTTAAATCCTTTGATTTAAAGTGAGATGATTATAGCCAAATTTAAATAAAATTAATTTTAGTTAAAGAAAAAATCCTGCATTTTAAATGGAATTTTGTGAAATTTCATTAAATTCTGCGATTTTTTGCCCGAATTTTACGGACGTATCAGCCGAGATTTCAAATTTCAAAAACTCGCTTTGCGCTACGAGCACGATCGTCGAGCCCAGCTCGAAATTTCCCAAATGATCGCCCTTTTTAAAGTTTAAATTTTCATATTCGTAAAGCGCCTCAGCTCTACTTGCGCATGCATTCGTTTGTATTCGCGCATCGAAATCAAATCTCATCTTGCCGACGTTTAAAGCACCCACGAAAACCATCCACAAAATCCCGCCGCCAGGCATTTTGCACTTTAAAATTACGCGCTCGTTTTTAGCGTAGAGGTTTGGAATTTTAAGTAAAAATTTCTTCGCCACGCTGTAAAGATCAGCGGGTATGTAAAGCGCCTGCAGCACGCTCAGATCGCACGGCGCGTGATAATGATGATAATCGCGCGGGCTTAGATAGATGTTTGCGTAGCTTAAATTTACGCCCTTTGTATTTTCGCCGTCTTGGGCGCCGATTGTGCTCGTCTCGCGGCTCGCACCGCTTTTATCGCTATAAATTTCAGCCTGCACGCCGCTCGCGGAATAAGTTGCGCCATTTTTATCGCCTATGATTTTCGCTTGCGCGGCGCGAAATTTCATCCCTGCGCCGGCATCTTTTGCGCATCCGGTTCCAACCTCGCCGCTCCCGTTCGTAGTAACCGCGGCATCATCTGAATTTTTAATGTCGCGGGTATCCGCTCCGTCGCTTTCGCTTGCCGTAAACGTGCGCCCCAGCAGCTCGCTAAGGCTGTATTCGCAGCCCTTTACGCTAAAAGCCCGCAGATCGTCGCAGCATCCGCTCTCAAAGACCACACCGTCGCTAGGGCTTATGAAGGCTCGCTCGTCTGCCGCTATCTCGCGCGGGCGCAGCAAGCGGCGGGTAAAAAGCGCGTTTAGGCTCGCGTAGCTTTGCGGCGGATCAAATTCGCTCATATCGATTTTGAAAAATTCCACATATTTGCGGTTGATAAAATTTTGTATAAATTTAGGGAATTTCACCGCGGCGATAACCCCGAAAATCCTCGAAATAAAACTTCTCATCTATGCCTTTCTAAGCTTAAGCAGCGCGATCTCGGCATCGGCAAAGACCCTTATCGGCGGGCCCCAAAACCCTACGCCGCTGCTTACGTAAATTTGCTTCAGCCCGTCGTTATACAGCCCGTAAAGATACTTCTGGCTAAGCAGTACCAAAAGCGTCCACGGGAAAATTTGCCCCGCGTGCGTGTGTCCGCAGATACACAGATCGACCTCGTCGCGCACGAAGTCCACGACGTATTTGGGCTGATGCGCGAGTAAAATTTTTGGTTTATCGGGATCTGCCTGCGCTAGCGCAGCGCCGAGATCGGGCTGCATGTATCCGAAGCGAAAGCCGCTAAGATCGTGCACGCCCATTAAATTTAGCCCTTCAAATTCCACGCTTTCGTTTTGCAGCACCCGCACGCCCGCTTTTTGCATTGCCGCGATAAGCCCGCTTGCGTCGCCGCGGTAATACTCGTGGTTGCCCGTGACGAAAAAGATAGGTTTTTTGATCGCCTCAAGAGGCTGCAAAATATCCCCGAGCTCATCCGAGCGCAGATCAAACATATCGCCCACGATCAGCAGCGCGTCATAATTTAGCGAGTTTATCTGCGCTACGACGCCTTGCAAAAACTCCTTTTTCAAAAACTCGCCCAGATGCACGTCCGAGATGACGGCAAAACTTAGCTCGCGAGCTAAGTTTTTGATTTTTATTTCGCGCTCGGTGATTTTTGGAATTTTTAGTGCATTATAAAGCCCCTTAAAAATATAGCTAAACGCCATTATTACGAAGGTTATGTCGATAAAGGTTTTTAAAAATTTTCGCCTGTTTTGGCTAAATTTAACCACATGCGCAGCGGCGCTTAGCACATCGTAAGCAAGGCAGATAAAAAAGAGCGAAAAGGACGCTGCCATGCAAAATACGCATAGCTTATAAAGCAGCTCGTTTTTAAAGCTTCCATTAAGCCCAAAACCCACAAAAAATATTGCATCTAAAATCGCCAAAGCTACGCAAAGCAAGCTCAAAGCGGGGCGAAAGATCACGAAATTTTTATATGGCGTAAAGCGCGCGCTGATCGATCTGTAGACGTAAAGATTAAAAAACAGAAATAAAACCGTGCCGACGATCGGGAAAATATAGGCGCTTTTCAAACTCTAGCCTTGGATATACTCGTCCAGCTTATCTTTATCAAAGCCCGTGATTTCTTGCTTATCGTCTAAAATTAGCGCGCCGCTCTTTTTAAATTTAGTGATGGTGCGCGAGAAGGTCTCGGGGGTAACATTTAGAATTTTGGCTATTCTAGTGTATTTCGTGCTCATAAAAATATCGAAATTCTCGCTGATAAACTTAGCGATCTTGCCGTCGCAGTTAAGCACGACTTGATTATCAAAGACCGCATTTAGCGCGCGGATCTTCTCAGACATCGATTTTAAAAGCTCCAGGCAAATCTTTGGATCGCTCATAAACTCGTTTTTAAATTTTTCATAATCGATCTTTAGCACCTCGCCGTTTGTCGAAAACACGCCGCTTGCAGGATAGCTCGTCTCTTCGAAATTTACCATCTCCGCCACGAGCGAGATGGGGCGGATCTCGCGCATATGGATCTCACGCCCCTTTGCGGAGGTTTTATAGATTTTTAAAATTCCTTTTAGCAGGATTAATAGATACTGCGAGCGCTCGCCCTCGAAAAATAAAATTTCGCCCTTTTTGTAGCTTTTATGGATGCTAATCTGCTCCAAACGATCGATTTGCGCTGCGCTTAGAGCTTTGAAATAAGGAATTCTCTCAAGCATCGCCGCGACCTATTTTTTAAGCAGGTCTCTTATCTCGGTAAGAAGTTTAATCTCTTCGCTAGGCTCGGCAGGTGCGGCAGGTTCCGGCGCAGGAGCAGGCTTTTTAAGCTTATTGATCGCCTTGATCGCGCAGAATATACAAAACGCGATGATGATAAAATCGACCGTTACCTGGATAAACGAGCCGTAGTTTATCGTAACGGCCGGGGTCTGCCCCACCGCTTCTTTTAGCACGATCTTAAGATCGGTAAAATTCATGCCTCCCGTAAGAAGTCCTAAAACCGGCATCATGATGTCGCTTACGAGCGAGGTTACGATCTTGCCGAAAGCCCCGCCGATGACGACGCCCACCGCCATATCGATGACGTTGCCTTTCATCGCGAATTCTTTGAATTCCTGAATGAAACTCATATTGTCTCCTTAAATAAAATGCGCCGATATTAGCCTATTTTTGCTTTGTTTTTGCTTTTTATTAGGAAGTAAAAAGTATAATCCCAGCTTAAATTTAAACCCAAAGGACCTAAATTGTATCGCTTCGCTCCGTCGCCCACCGGCGATATGCATATCGGAAATTTACGCGCGGCTATTTTTAACTACATCTGCTCGCTGCAAGATAAAAGCGGCTTTATTTTACGCATCGAGGATACCGACACTGCGCGCAATATCGAAGGCAAAGATCAAGAGATCATCGAAATTTTAAAGCGCTTCGGCATCTCGTGGCAGAGCCTGTATTATCAAAGCAAAAATTTAAAATTTCATCAGCAGTTCGCAGCCAAGCTGCTCTCCGAGAAAAAGGCGTTTTGCTGTTTTTGCAGCGAGGAGGAGCTTGAAGCGAAAAAACAAGCCGCCAAGGACGCGGGCGAGGCTTATCGCTACGACGGGCACTGCGAGCATTTAAGCGATGAAGAGGTGTTAAACTGTGAGAAGCCCTTTACCATCCGCCTCAAAAAACCTGATCACGCGCTGGAATTTACCGACGCGATCAAGGGCCATATCGCATTTGAGCCGCAGAATATCGACAGCTTCGTCATCATGCGCGCGGACAAGACGCCTACATATAACTTCGCCTGCGCCTGCGACGATATGATGCAGGGCGTGAGCTTCGTAATCCGCGGCGAGGATCACGTCTCAAACACCCCGAAGCAAAACTGGATCCGCCAAAGCCTCGGCTACGACGGCGAGATCAAATACGCGCACCTGCCGATCATATTAAATTCCGAAGGCAAAAAGATGAGCAAGCGCGAGGATAGCTCCTCGGTAAAATGGCTGCTTCAAAGCGGCTACCTGCCCGAAGCGATCGCGAACTATCTGATCCTACTGGGCAACAAAACGCCGCGCGAGGTCTTTAGCATGGATGAGGCGGTGGAGTTTTTCGATATCGCTAAAATTTCAAAAAGCCCGGCGAAATTTGACGAGGACAAACTCGCCTTTATAAACCGCGAGCATATCAAAAGAGCGAGCGAGCAGCGCCTGGCGGAGCTTTTTGAGCTTGAGCCGAAATTTGCGCCTTTGATAAAATTTTACACTCAAGAAGCGAGCCTTATCCCGCAGATTAAAGAAAAGATCGCAGCGATCTACGGCGCGAAAGATATCCCGCAGGAGTGGGCGGCGCAGGCGCAGGCGCTGCGAGAGGCGATCTTAAATTTATTAAGCTCAAACGGCGCAAGCGCGGAATTTAATGATTTCAAAGCGGCGCTTTCGCAGGCTACAAGCTTAAAGGGCAAGAGCCTATTTATGCCGCTTAGATTTTTACTAACCGGCGCACCTCACGGACCGGAGCTTAGCGAGCTGTATCCGCTGATCCGCGCCGATCTGAAGGAGATCGTATGCTAGCAAACAGCCTGATCTACGGCGCGCTCATCACCCTACACTACGCGCTGCAAGCCTATATGATCGTGATCTTTATCACGTGCGTTTTGAGCTTCATCCGCCCAAATCCGTTCGGTAAATTTTATAAAAT
>RBWB01583952.1_pt1 | contig 10891 bp, 12 predicted proteins | sample 2014201 | NCBI WGS metagenome assembly RBWB01 (sample SAMN10133834, study PRJNA383868) | Human oral metagenome, whole genome shotgun sequencing project. | isolation source: supragingival plaque isolated from 88 juvenile twins | host: Homo sapiens | place: Australia
CAAGAACCCAACGACTTTACATAAAATAAAAAATGGGCCATAGAGACGTCTCTATGGCCCATTTTTTATAAGAGGGTTGTCGCAAAGCAACACTGCGGCTTAGTTCTGCAGCAGCCAAGCGTCAGGATGTGTGCTTCTGAGCTGGTTGCGACTTTGCGCTGCCTGTGCTTTGTCATCGAACGAAGAAGCCACTACACGGAACCAACCGGTATGTCCATTGATGGTTTCGTTGGTTTTCACCACGCGTGCAGCAAAACCTCGATTGCGCAACGTTGTCATCACGCCCTCGGCATTGGTCTGATTGATGAAACTGCCCACCACCACACTATAAGCTTTGAGGGGCTCACCATTGATGACAGTGACACCACCGGCAATGGTGCGTACAGGTACATCGTCCACCACGACAGGGGTCGTCACAACGGGGGTTACTTCTTGCTTGGGAGCAACAGTCACGGTCTGCGTGTTGTTCTGCTGTTCCTTAGCACGAGCAGCTTCATAGGCTTTACGATAAGCGCTTTCTTGAGAGCCACAAGAAGAGAGGGACGCCACAGCGGCACAAAGGGAAAGGGCGAGAATGATGTGATTCTTCATGTTGAAAATGACTTTTATGCAATGAAAATGATGATTATTTCTACGAAAGGAAAAATCGTCCTCTGTTTCTGAGGAAAATCCGTTCAGAGGGAAAGATTTAATGTGGCAAAGTTACAATGAAAATCCTATTTAAGGCCAAGAAAAGGCAAAAAAAAGATTAAACCTTCTACTTTTGAGTAAGTTTATTGCCTTTTCTCAAATAAAAGTGCTATTTTTGAAGTCGAAAATTTATTAACCCTCTAACACCCAACTATTATGAAAGGTTTAAGCATCCTTGCAGCATTTCTTGGTGGTGCCGCTGTTGGCGCCGCTTGTGGTATCCTCTTTGCTCCCGAACGCGGTGAAGACACTCGCTCACGCATCGCTGAAGCTATCCGTAAGCGTGGCATCAAGCTCAACGGCAAAGAGCTCGAAAATCTGGTCGACGACATCGCCGACGAACTCAATGTGTCTAACGCATAATTCCTGACCGTGTTTTCAAACGATAAGAACATCGAAGCCTTGGTGCGTTTGGTCGAAAATCTCAAACGCTACGGAGAGTTACGCTGGGAGAGTTTACAGCTCGATTTTGTGAGCAAGATGACCCTTTTGGCCACGACACTCATTTTAGGAGCGGTGATTTTTGGCATCACAGCGCTGGTGGTCGTGTTCTTGTCCTTTGCAGCTGTCCACTTCTTGGCTTCACACGTTGGAGGATTGGCGATGGCCTATCTTATTGTTGCCGTGGGCTATGTCGTCTTGGCCTTTTTGGCCTATTCCCTACGGCGTCCTCTTCTGCTCAATCCGATAGCCACTCTTTTGGAACGCCTCTTCTTGGCCGACGACCATCGCCCCGAAGACAGCACGGGTTCTGATGGATATCGCGCTGCACGGCGTGGAGAAGATTACGACTACCTTTAAGATTGAATGCCTATGCCAACTTCATCCCCACTTGCTGCCTTGAAGGCACGTCGTGCTGCTGTGGAACAAGAGTTGAGCAAAGTCGAAGCGCAAATCGCCAAAGACTATGCCTTCTTAACAGCACCTCCTCCCCCGACCAACAATCGATTTGAAAACATCCTTAGTGTGGCCTCACGCGCTTGGTTTGTGGCCGATGGCGTCATGACGGGCTATAAGCTCTTCCGTCGTCTAAATGGCCTGACCGGTATTTTTCGCCGCAAGAAAAGCAAGCGCTAAGGTTTACCCTTGACTTTAAGAAAGCCCTTGCACCTTTGGCAAGGGCTTTTTTTTGAGTAAAACCTCACGGCCGATTCGCATGCTCTCTCTTCCGTGCGTTCACTCCTCACTTTTTCGACTACGACCTTTCGTCTAATCTATCTTTTCATGCCCATCAAGTCTTTCTTCATTAGCATTGTCTGCCTCCTGAGCAGCACGCTTCCTCTTCCCGCTCAGTCATTCAACATCATTCCCATACCTTCTCATCTCGTTGCTGGGCAAGGAACTTTTTTGCTGTCACGCAACACGTCCGTATGGGTGCAAACGCCCATCGCCACGACTGCGGCACAATATCTGACTCGGAAAATCAACCGCGCCACAGGTTTTTCGCTTCACGCCACAACAGGGAAAACCGGGAAATCCGGAATTTTGCTGCGCCTTTCGTCCACGCCGCTGCCTGCCGAAGGCTATGTGCTCCACGTGGATAGACGCGGCATCGAGTTGGAGGCCGGCGATGCATCTGGTTTCTTTTATGGCGTGCAAACTCTCCTCCAACTGCTTCCTCCCTCGGTCGAAGGAGAACGCGCTGCAATGGGCATTTCGGGGTGGGAAGTGCCGGCGGTGAACATCGAGGATGCACCTCGCTTTGCTTATCGCGGTGTGATGCTCGACCCCTGCCGCCATTTTCTGAGTGTGGAGGAGATAAAGCGCGAAATAGACCTCCTTTCTTCCTACAAAATCAACCGCCTGCACTGGCACTTGACCGACGACCAAGGCTGGCGCATCGAAATCAAGAAGTATCCCCAACTCACTGCCATCGGAGCGTGGCGCACAGAAGCCGACGGTACACGCCATGGCGGCTACTACACCCAAGAAGAGGTGCGCGAAGTCGTGGCCTATGCCGCTGAGCACGCGATGGAAGTCGTGCCCGAACTCGAAGTGCCGGGACATGAACTGGCCGCCATTGCCGCACTGCCCGAACTCTCTTGCAAAGGGGAAACTACCACGCCGCGCATCATCTGGGGCGTAGAAGAAACGGTGATGTGTCCGGGCAAGGAAACTATGTTCAACTTCCTGCGCGATGTCATTGACGAGATGACAGCCCTCTTTCCCTCCCGCTTGTTCCACATTGGCGGCGATGAATGCCCTCGCACAGAATGGGCCGCGTGTCCTCAATGCCAACAGCGGATGAAGAGCCTGGGCTACACCCGCGAAGCGCAACTTCAATCCTACGTGGTGGAACGTGTGGCGCGCTATTTGAAGAAGAAAGGCAAGACGGCCATCGGATGGGACGAAGTGCTGGAAGGGGGCAATCTGCCGAAGGAGGTTGTGGTGATGTCATGGCGTGGGGTGGAAGGCGCCACAGAAGCCGTCAAAGCCGGGCATCCTGTCATCCTCTCTCCTGCCAGCGATGGTTGCTATTTCGACTATCTGCAAGGCGACCTCGTCACCGAACCGATTGCTTTCAGCGTCTATGGCGACCTGCGCATGACCTACGGACTCGACCCTGTGGCCGCTTCGCAAGCCGATGAAGCCCAACGTCCCTTGGTGATGGGCGTGCAGGGCAACTGCTGGAGCGAATACATCCACAATCCGCAACACCTCGAATACAAAATCTTCCCTCGTGCTCTCGCCCTGGCTGAAGTGGGATGGTCCCCTCAGGAGAAGCGCGACTTTGACCATTTCTGTCGACGTCTCGACAGCGATGCAGCTCTGCGCCTGCAAGCCCGTGGCGTGAACTTCCACATTCCCCTTCCCGAACAGCCCGGAAAGAAGCGCGGTGACTGGGCTTCGTGCAATAAGGTCGTGTTTATGGGCGACAGCACTACCCTATCGCTCACCACCACCCGTCCGCTTGACATCGTCTACACCCTCGATGGCAGTCAGCCATCAGCGCGCTCTCCGCGCTACACAGGCCCCATCTGCCTGCACGACACCCGCCAAGTGCGCACACGCTGCGTCCTGCCCTGCGGCATTCTCGGTCCAGAGCGCACCATCGATGTGCTGCGCGAAACACCGCGCCCTGCTATTCCTTCAGGGACAACAGCGGAAAAGGGCATCAAGGTGCGCTATGTCAAGGGCAACTTCACCTACGCCAACGGAGCTCAAGCTCCCTTCGACCGCGACACCGTGGTGAGCACTTTTGCAGACGTGACGCGCCTCACTCCCCTGCCCAAGAACATGCGCGGAGTGGAGCACTACACCGCCATGGCCGAAACCCTCATCGACCTCCCCACCGATGGTGTCTACGAATGGACCACCCACAACGCCTGCCTTTGGATAGACGACGAATTGCTGGTCGACAATCGCGCCGTCTTCATTCCGCGCAATTCCCTCCAACCGGCTCAAATAGCTCTCCGTGCCGGACACCATCGTGTGCGCACCCTCTTTGTCGGGGGCATCTTCCAGGGGTGGCCCACCTATTGGGACGAAGGTTTCGTCCGCTTCCGGAAAATCGCAGAATAGCCTCATCATCTTTCCGCTAAAACCAACAACGCCGATTGCTTCACCGCAGTCGGCGTTGTCTTTTTTCGTTGTCTTTTTTCTGTCTCTCGTCCCCCACCGCGACAGTCCTCAAACCTCATGCTTCGTTTTGGCACTACGCGTCCGGCTGAAAAAAGTTCGTTGCTTCAGCAAGAAAAGTTCAAAAGGTAGGGAGCATTCTATAAACCAAAGTTTGGTTTATGTAATTCAAGGTTTGGTTTATATAAACCAAAGCTTGGTTTATGTAATTCAAAGTTTGGTTTATAGTTTATCCTTGGAGAAAGCAACTTTTTGTCGTAGGTAGCATCTTTTTCGCACTGCGCGTCGAACTATACGAGAACATGGAGACATCCAATCTTTGAGCGGACAGTAATATTAAAAAGTAGGGAGAGCGCTGCTTCGTGCAGCACTCTCCCTACGACTGAGGGGAAGAAAAATAGAAGTTCTGTAAGGGATTTTAGTAGAGATGTTCGTCCTGTTCGAGTTCTCGGCGGGTGAGACTCTTGCGGTCGATGGCGCGCCAAGCGTAGAAGATGTAGGCCAAGACAAAGGGGATGATGAGGGAAACAACGCCCATAGCCGTGAGGGTGAACTCGCTCGAGCAACTGTTGGCCAAGGTGAGAGAACTCTGCGGGTCGGCCAGCGAGGGATAGTAAGCCGTGTGGTTGTAGCCGGCAATCATCAGCAAAGCCCATACTGCCAAAACTGCACCGATACCGGTGGCCCAGATGCCGCGCTTGAAGGTGGGCATGAGAAGGGTTTTGGCAATGCCGAACAAGACGAGGACAACGCCCAGCAGGAAAAGCACGAGGACAGCGGGGAGTGCCAGGAAATTGTGGAAATATTTGTAGGCTTCAAGGCCGACCACGCCTGTGGTGGGATCGACCGCCCAACCATCCATCAGGAGCAGATGTCCCACGAAGGCGAGGAAAAGGATGAGGAAGACCACGGTGTCGATGAGCAACTGGCGACGCACGCGAGGGGCAAGTTGTTCGTCGTCAATGTTGTTGACGAGGTAGAGGTCGCCCAAAATGCGAGCGAGGAAGAAGACCACCAAACCGAGGACAACATTCCAAGGATTGGCCACAGCGTCAAGTCCATGCCAAGGATTGGCCCACTGGCTGATGGCAGGAGCGATGCTTTCGCCCATCACGTCTTTGTTGACCACAAAATTGGCGCCATGGAAGAAGGTGCCGACGGCAGTGCCCAAGAGCACCGGCCCCAACACACCATTGAACACGAGGAAGGCGCGATAGGTGGTCTTGCCCAGGAAGTTGCCCAGTTTGGATTGGAACTCATAGCTCACAGCTTGGAGCACGAAACTGAAGAGGATGAGCATCCACACCCAGTAGGCACCGCCGAAACTGGTGCTGTAGAAGAGGGGGAAGGAGGCGAAGAAGGCGCCGCCGAAAGTGACGAGCGTGGTGAAGGTAAACTCCCATTTGCGTCCTGTGGAGTTGACGATGAGCTGGCGCTCGGCTTCGGTTTTTCCCAAGGTGAAGATTTGGCTGTTGGCGCCTTGTACGAACATGAGAAACACCAAGAGTGCACCGAGCAGCGTGACGAGCAGCCACCAGTAGTTTTGAAGCAATTCGTAAGTAATCATGAGACGAAGTTTTGTTTGTGTATAATGGAGTTACTCTTGTTCGTGCTTCTTGATGGCACTAAACAGGATGCGCAGTTCGGCGATGAGGAGTGCGGTGAACACGATGAAGAACAGGAAGAAGGTGGTCTGCACACTGCTCACCGAGAGCTTAGAGATGGCAGCCCCCACGGGAAGGAGGTCTTGGATGGCCCAAGGCTGCCGACCCACTTCGGCCACAATCCATCCGGCCTGTTCGGCGAGGTAGACCAAAACCACGCTCCAAATGCCCACGTGGAGCAACCAGCGATGTTGTTGCAAACGCCCTTTGCGCTCGAACCACCAGAAGAGTGCCATGACGAGCAGCAGAGCACCGCCGGCACCCACCATCACGCGGAAGGGCCAATAGACGAGGAACACGGGCGGCACGAGATCTTCGACCTTTTGGATGTAGCCGTAGCCAAAATAGGCTTTGTGCTCTTCGAACGTCTTGCGAGCTTCGGCAGCCTTCTCAGGGTTGGTGTGGCGAGTGGCACGATAGGTTTTGAAGGCTTCGAGTGCTTTCTGTCCTTGCTTCATCTTCTCAGTGGCGGGTAGCACTTGTTCTCCCTCCGTATTGGTGTAGCCTTTGTAGAGAATGTCGTTGATGCCCGGCACGTAGCCATCAGCATCGTGCGTGGCCAAGACAGAAAGAACTTTAGGGACGTGGACGCCGGGAACGATAGAGAAAGGCGCCCCCTTTCCGCCATCGTACAATCCCTCGGCAGCGGCCAACTTCATGGGCTGGTGTCGAGCAATGTCCACACCACTCTGGTCGCCTGTTCCGGCCACGACAAGGGCTGCAAAGAAGCCTACGATACTGGCCACCTTGATGCTCTTGGTCGCCATCTTGACATTGCGGTTGCGCAGAAGATACCAGCAGCTCACCGCGACAACAAAGACTGCGCCGGTGAGCCAGCCGCTCGACACTGTGTGGAAGAACTTGTGTACGGCAAAGGATTGAAAAGCCACACCGAAGAAGTCCATCATTTCGTTGCGGACGGTGTCGGGATTGAAGTCCATGCCCGTGGGGTGTTGCATCCAGCTGTTGGCCACCAAAATCCACCAAGCAGAGATGGTGGCTCCCAAGCCGGTGAGCCAAGTGGAGGCCAAGTGGAACCCTCGGCTCACTTTGTTCCAGCCGAAGAACATGACAGCAATGAACGTAGACTCCATAAAGAAGGCCAAGATGCCCTCAATGGCCAAAGGTGCGCCAAAGATGTCGCCCACAAACCAAGAATAGTTGCTCCAGTTGGTGCCAAACTCAAATTCGAGAATGATGCCGGTGGCGACACCGATGGCGAAGTTGATGCCGAAAAGTTTTTGCCAAAACTGAGCCGTCGTTTTCCAAAATTCATCGCCTGTGCGATAGTAGGCCGTTTCGATGATGGCCATCACCAGTGCCAAGCCCAGTGTGAGCGGGACAAACAACCAGTGATAGCATGCCGTCAAGGCAAATTGCGCTCTCGACCAGTCGAGCACCGCAGGGTCAAATGCATGAAGTAATGTCATATCTATAAAATTAAGGATTGGATAATTCAGTGGCAACGTGTATCTCCTTTTCTTCGGGTGTTCCTTTCAAAACCGGCTGAAAGAAGAATAGGCGCAACACAGCAAACATCACGAACAGCTTGATAGCAATAATGAGCCACAGCGTACGCCCCCAGGTCATTTGTCTGAAGCCGTCGTAATAGAAATGTAAGATTGTTTTCAGAGGATTTCTCATATTGAGAATAAGAATTCATTGTTTTGTGGCTACAAAAGTAGTCTATCTCCTCATAACTACCAAGTGTTTTTTGAGATTTGTAACTTTTCAAACCTATTTTTCTGCATCAACGATATAAAAACGGGATTTTTAGGCTTGAAATTTGGCCTTTAACGGTGTTCTCCGTACCTTTGCACATCGAAAATGAACCTATGGCAATGAACATTATTCATACTCAAGAAAATCTGGCTGCCGCAGTCGCAGCGGCCAAGGCCGAAGGCAAAATTGTGGGTCTTGTTCCGACAATGGGCGCACTTCATGAAGGTCATGCCTCCCTGATTGAGCGCTGTGCAGACGAGTGCGACCTCACAGTGGTGAGCATTTTTGTCAATCCCACGCAGTTTAACGATCCCAACGACCTACGCAACTATCCTCGCACCCTCGATGCCGACTGTCATTTGGTCGAAAGCAAAGGAGGGGACATCGTGTTTGCCCCGGATGTGGCGGAGATTTATCCCGAACCCGACCAGCGGCGTTTTTCGTATCCACCGATTGACACAGTGATGGAGGGAGCACGTCGGCCCGGGCACTTCAATGGTGTTTGTCAGATTGTGTCTAAACTTTTTCTAATGGTCAATCCTGACCGGGCCTATTTTGGCGAAAAAGATTTTCAGCAAATTGCGGTGATTCGCGCCATGATGGCTGACCAAAACTTCCACTTCACTTTGGTGTCTTGCCCCATTGTTCGCGAAGAAAGTGGATTGGCCCTATCCTCCCGCAACACCCTGCTCACAGAAGAAGAACGGTGCGTGGCAGCCAACATCAACAGAGTGCTCCAAGAAAGCAAGCTGTATCGGCAGACGCACACGCTTGTCGAAACTCGAGAATACGTGACGGATACACTCAATCGGATTGAAGGGCTCGAAGTGGAGTATTACGAAATTGTGGATGCTTTCACATTAACCCCTCTTACAGACTGGAAGGAGAGCAAGCATATACAGGGTTGCATCACTGTATATTGTGGCGCACGTCCGGTACGCTTGATTGACAACGTTTCTTATCAATAATCCCAACACCCATAGAGGTTATAAGTAGGTGTTCAAAATTAACTCTAAACACCTACTTATGCCGTTTCTTCCTCGTCTTCTCCCCAATTCTCAATATTATGACGCTTAGCATTCTCAAATCAAAAATTCACTGTGCCACCGTCACAGAAGCCAACCTCCACTATATGGGGTCTATCACTATCGATGAGGCTTTGATGGAAGCTACCGACCTCTTGCCGGGAGAGCACGTCCATGTCGTTAATAATATGAATGGCGAACGCATTGAGACTTATGTCATCCGCGGCCCTCGTCATTCTGGATGTATTTGCTTGAACGGTGCTGCAGCACGGAAGTTTCAAGTGGGCGATGAGATTATCATTATGGCTTTTGCCGATATGCAACCCGATGAAGCTCGCACATTTGAACCCAAGGTAATTTTTCCGAACGAAAACAATCAGGTAGATTAACTTATGCTGCGCATCGGTATATTGGGCGGCTCGTTCAACCCCATCCACAATGGTCACCTCAGATTGGCACAAGCCGTGCTTGAACGAGGATGGGTCGATGAAGTATGGTTGCTTGTCTCACCTCAAAATCCTCTCAAAGCCCAAGCAGAATTGGCCGATGAGCAGTTGCGCCTTTCGATGGCGCGCGATGCGGTGAAGCAAGAAAATCACATCAAGGTGTGTGATATTGAGTTCTCGCTTCCTCGTCCCTCCTACACTTGGAACACCCTCGAAGCGCTTGAGGAACAGTATCCAGAGAATTGCTTTTCGCTGATTGTCGGAGGAGATAATTGGCAGGACTTCCAACGCTGGGCACACTGGGTGGAGATTTTGGCCAACTATGAATTGATAGTCTACCCACGTCCGGACAGCTCTATATCTCCCACAACTCTACCGCCAACAGTGCATTTACTTGACGCACCTCTTCTTCCCATAAGCAGCACTGATATTCGCAAGAAAATCAAGCAAGGCAAAGATATTTCAGAGGAAGTTCCCTCCTCTGTTGTTCCTGTTTGCCAACAGATTTATCGATGACCTTCTCTTTCTGATAAAATCCGTAAAGGAAAAACTCCCTCTCAAACTCTTACCGAAAGAGATTGAGAGGGTGTTTTTCCTATGGAGAGATTGTTACTGAGACAAGTGAGCAAGACACTCGACAATGGTTCATCACAGCGTGGCAGCCAAAGGAGAGAAGAGTCATAGCGCACCGATACAGAGGCAAATCATGCTCAGCAACACCAATAGCAAATCGACCGCCTTCGAACGTAGATTACTCTCACGAAATAGAAATGCCCCAAAAAGAAAACTCACCAATACGCTGCTACGTCGCGTCATAGACACGATAGCAATGAGAGCTTCCGGATGCGAAAGGGCAAAGAAGTAGAAAAGGTCGGCTGCTGTCAAAAACACACTAATACCGACAATGCTCCATCTCCACGCAAAAGGAGTGGAATGCTTACGCTTGGGCCACCAAATCGCAAGAAAGATTAAGCCCATCAATACGACTTGATAGAAGTTGAACCATACCTGTACAAACATGGCATTCAACCCCATACCACCAGAAGACAGAGGGGACAACAGAAACTTGTCGTACAATCCACTACAAGCACCGAGTAGTGCTGCCAAGACCAGCAAGAAAATCCACTTGTTGTGTGTAAAGTCTATTCCTTCTTTCTTTCCACTTCTACTCAGCAAGAAAAAGGAAATGATGGCCAGTCCTACACCAGCCCATTGCCAGGCATTAAAATGCTCGTTGAACAGAAGTAAAGCCCCCATCAGTGTCAATACCGGCCGTGTTGCATTGATAGGACCTACAATCGTGAGGGGAAGATGCTTGATGGCGAAGTAGCCACACATCCAAGATGATAGGACAAGGATGGCTTTTAGTATCACCCAGCAATGTGCCTCTCCATCCATGAGCGGAACATACCAATGACAGTCCGTGGAAAGTTGCCCGGTCACAGAGAGTAGCAATGTGGGAAGGAACAATGCACTACATATAATGGTGTTCAGCAACAATACCGGTATGACAGCGTTGTTCCGCAACGACTGTTTTTTGAAGACATCATAACCGCCCAAAAGCACGGCTGAACAAACAGCAAGAAAGAACCACATAGATGATATCAATATTGGACGTCCACCAAGAATAAAGCGTTGGCAGCAACACTTTCTCCTGCCGAACAGCGATTTTGGGCTGCAATGACCTTCCGAAATTCATCGATTGACATGCGCCCACGTCCCACCTCTAAAAGTGTTCCGACAACAGCGCGCACCATATTGCGGA
>RBWB01583956.1_pt1 | contig 10885 bp, 5 predicted proteins | sample 2014201 | NCBI WGS metagenome assembly RBWB01 (sample SAMN10133834, study PRJNA383868) | Human oral metagenome, whole genome shotgun sequencing project. | isolation source: supragingival plaque isolated from 88 juvenile twins | host: Homo sapiens | place: Australia
CTACGCCGCCCCTGGCACTTGAGGAGGCTGCTCGCTAGCCGAGGCTAGAAGCGATAGGAAGCGGTGAACTGCAGCGAGCGGCCGGGCATGTGGTAGCCGTCCTTCTCCGTGTAGTACTCCGAGAAGATGTTGTGGACGTTGGCCCCGATGCGCAGCTGCTTGGTCAGATTGTAGTGCGCGGAGGCCGACCAGATGAGGGCAGCAGGGTGCAGCAGCTGACCCGCCTTCTCTAGCTCGGGCATCTCAGCCTTGTTCAGCGCCGAGAGACCAGGGCGTACATCCGAGTAGTAGCCGTACCAGTTGTGCTCGTAGCGCTTGCCGAGGTAGCGCCCCGTCAGACCGAGGTCCAGACCGTAGGGAGCCTTGTACTCGATGCCGAAGGTGACATTCTGCTTGCGGATCGACTCCAGCTGCGTCCAGTCACTGGCGCCCTTAGCCTTGTAGCGGCTGTCGAACATGAAGGTCGCGTTGACATAGGTGCGCAGCGAGTAGCGATAGGCCACGAGGCTACCGAAGTCGTAGGAGGCTACGAGCTCCAGCCCGCTCATGTGCGCCTTGTCGGCGTTGTCGAAGCTCGTCACCGTGAGCTGCTTGGGCTGTCCGTTGTTGTCCAGGATGGGCTTGCCCTGCGCGTCGAGTGCGGCCTGCTTGCCCGCAGGCACCTTCACGATCTTCTGTCGGTGCTGCGTGTCGAAGTAGGTAGCATCCAGCTGCACGCCGAGCTCACGGTTGGTATAGCTCAGCCCGAGGTCATAGGTCAGCGAGGTCTCGGGACGGAGGGAGGCATTCCCACGCGTGACGCCGTAGGCCGTCTGGTACTCCCCTGCCTTCTCGTAGGCCGAGGGAGCAGAGAAGGCCGAGCCGATGCTAGCGTGCGCCATCAGTCCCTTGGTGAGCTCGTACTTGAGGCCGAGGTTGGGGCTGAGGATGCTGAAGGACTCGGTCGTGGCCTTACTGCGCAGGTCGGCATTGTCCTTGAGCGAGAGGCCCATGAAGTCGGCGCGCAGCCCTGCCGAGACGCTCAGAGCGTCGTCCAGCAGGCTGGCATGCCCCTGAGCAAAGAGGCCCAGCCCGCGCGTAGAGACATTGGGCTGGTAGGGCACAGCGGCCGAGCCGTCGGCCTTGAAGCTACGCGTATCGGTGTCCTGATTACGCGTGTCGAGCCCCAGCACCAGGCGATGCGCGCCGAGACGCAGCTCGTCCTGCAGGATGGCGCCCCAGCTGCTGCTGATCGAGGAGCTATTGCGGTAGTCTACACCCGTACCCACCTTATAGTTGTCACTCTGCTCGCGCGAGTAGTAGGGGGTGAAGGTCAGGAGGTGCGCCCCGAGACGTCCACGCAGCTCGGCCGAGGTCATGGAGCGGTTGAGGTCCTTCTTGCTCGTGCCGTAGACGCCCCAGATGGAGCCGCCGTTCATGATGCCATCGCCGCGGAAGAGGTCCTCGAAGATGTGCAGCGACCAGTCGTCGTTGAACTGATAGCCTAGGCGGGCATTGGCCTTGATCACGCCGAAGGTGGAGCCCGGCATTACCGCTCCCTTCTTCGTGGGGTCAAGGATGGCGTCCTCGAGCTTGGTCGTCTTGAGGAAGTTGCGCTTACCTACCGTGTAGCTACGCGCCTGCGACTCGTAGGAGGCATTGACGTCGAAGGAGAGACGCTCGGTGATGCTGCCACCGAAGCTCACCGCCCCGCGCCCCGTGCCGAAGGAGCCTGCCGAGGTGGTGAATACCCCCGTGATCGGGCCCGTGTGGCGCTTGGTGATGACGTTGATCACACCGCCCATAGCATTCGTCCCATAGATGGAGGAGAAGGGCCCCTTGAGCACCTCGATCTGCTCGATGCCGCCGAGGGTGAGCGTGGAGAGGTTGGACGTACCGGAGGGGATGCCATTGATCAGCACTGCCACATAGCGGGAGCGGGAGTAGTCGGGGATGAAGCCGCGGATACCGACATTGGAGAGGAAGCCTGGGTACTGGATGACGTCGACGGAGCTCTTATTCTTGAGCACGTCGGTCAGATCCCTCAGCCCAGCGGCCTCGATGGCCTCGGGGCGGATGACCTCGATCTTGCCGGGGACACGCTTGAGGGGGACAGGCGTACGCGTGGAGTAGACCATGACGGCATCCAGCTGATGCGTGGAGATGCTGTCGGCACTCGTGCCCTGAGCCAGCAGCGTCACTGGAGCTAGGGCGGAGAGGAGAAGCAAAGTTTTCTTCATAATTACTATTGGTTAATAACTAATACTTGTATCGTGCTAGGGATATAGGGGTCGGGGCTAGTTGAGCTGCTTGTAGAGGATGCGCACGAGCAGCTGGCGGAGCTCGGTGAGCAGCAGTTCGTGCCGCTGCTCCTCCGTCTGCCCCAGCGAGCCGATGTAGGCGCCCAGCTGGTAGCGCCGCGCGATGTAGACGAGGCCCAGCTGCGCGAGCGCTACGAGGCTAGCCCAGCTGATGAGCCCCCAGCGCCACTGGTCCACCAGGTGGAGCAGCGAGGCGATCTGCGCCGAGAGGTGCCCATCGGCCGCTAGACGCTCCAGCGCCTCCCGCCGCGCCTCCTCGCTCTGCCGCGCCTCGGGGTGCTCGGCACGGTAGCGTGCCAGCAGCGACTCAGCGCCGAGGCCGTAGCGCAGGCCCTGCTGGAGGAAGGAGCTCTGTCGCTGGGCGTTCATACCCGACTGCAGCTCCAGGGCGCGCGTGACAGCCTCCTTGACCGACTGCCCGATCATCTCCCCTAGGAGCACATGCTTGCCCGCCCCATAGAGGACGGTCTCGGACTCCTCATTGCACACGGCGATGAGGCTATCCGTACCCGAGCCCGTGGCTAGGCCCTCGGAGTAGCGGCTCGGGGCCATCAGTTCCTGCAGGGCGGCCGTCTTGGCCTCGGTGGCGGTGATCATAGCGCGGGTGAGCGCTCCTGCGTCGAGGCGCGCATTGATGAAGAGGAAGATATTGATCGTCCCTGGGGGGAGCAGGAGGCTGCGGCGCTCGAACTCGTCGTAGCTGGCCTTGTCCCCCGCGCGCCCGCCGTTGACATCGATACCCGCCGTGGCTATGGCCTGGACGGTCACCCCGTGGTAGCTGCGCTCGGCGCGGGCATGGTTCTCGATGAGCGCTGCCGTACCCATGCCCGTCGTACAGGCGGGGTCGAGGCCCAGCTCGGTGGCGATGGCGGCGTAGTGCTCGATGATGTTGGCGCCCTTGAGCCCTGGGCAGCGCTTCTGCAGGATATTGGGGTCGCGGCCTACGCTGTGGTTGAAGGCGTAGCGTAGGTCAGCGCGGTAGCCGCCATTGAGGTTGGAGCTGCTGACGACGCCGCGCCGCCCGCCGAAGCAGACGATCATCGCCTCCTGGGCGAAGTACACCGCGTCGCCTAGAGGCGTGTGGAAGAGCAGCTGCTCGGGGCTGAGGCTGGGGGACGGAGCTAAGGTCTGGGTCATCAGGAGCTAGGATCTAGTGCGGACGAAGGAGGCTACGTAGCTGCGCCAGTTCGTCCAGGTGATAGTATTCGGCCTCGAGGCGCTCAGCGAGCTGGCGTGCCTTGCCGAGGCGGACGAAGCCGCTCTCGGTATCGATGACGAGGCAGCGGTGGCAGCGCTGCTGCAGCAGCCGAGCGGCCTCGGTGATGCGGGCGGCTTGGTTCTCACTGCGCTGCGAGGAGGTAGCACGTCCGTCGGTCAGGAGGAGTACCACAGGGAGACACTCGGCCACACGACGCCGCTCGGCATCGAGGTACTGCGCCGCACGCTCTATGGCCAGCCACAGCGGCGTGCGCCCGCCCGTACGTATATCCTGCATCAGCTGCGCCGCGCGCTCGGCGCTGTGGGTGAAGGGCAGGCGCAGCTCCGCCTCGTCCTGGGCGAAGGTGATGAGGCCGACCTGATCGCGCTTGGCGTAGGCCTCCTTGAGCAGCTCGAGGATCGTGCCCTTGACGAGGCTCATCCGCTCCCGCACGCCCATAGAGCCCGAGACATCAAGCACGAAGAGGATATGGTAGCCGCCGCGGTGGCGGTACTGCCTGCTGCGGTAGTCCTCGGGGCGGATCGAGAGCCGCGCGGGGGCGCTGCCCTCCGCCCCAGCACGGAGGCGCTGATAGGGGATGGCGGCACGGATGGTCGCAGGGAGCGAGAGCTGGGCTGCCTGACTGCTGTAGGGGCGCACACGCCCCAGACGGCCTCGGCGGCTGGGCTGCTCGCTGTAGAGGCGGCGCCCCGAGCCGAGGAGCTCCCTCAGGCGCTGCACCTCTCTGCCCAGCGGATCGTGCAGGAGGCAGGCCTCCGCAGCCCGCTGTAGACGCGCCTCGGAGGGCGGTGCGGGGCTATCCGTGGGCTCCGTCTCGTGCGGGGGACGCGGAGCGGGCTGATCGCCTGCGGCCTCGGGAGCCTCGCCTCCTGCCACATCCTCGTCAGAGGCAGGGGGCGGCGGCGCCTCACCCTCGTCTTCGTCCTTGCCCTTATCCTCGGGCACCTTGTCGGGCTCAGGGCTCGCCCCGTCCTGCTCCTCCTCGGGGCTCTGTGGACTGTCCTCGGGCGCTTCCTGCTGCTCCTCGTCCTCCGCCCCCTCGCTGGGGGGCTCGACGGCAGGGGGCTCGGGCTGCGTCTCGAGCCAGCGATGCGCCAGCGCCAGCTGCCGCACGGCGTCGACATCGCTCCGCTCGGCACGCTGCTTGCTCTGCCATGCGGCCCAGCCTAGGGCGCTGCGTGCTAGGGCGAGCTCCGCCCTATGCCCCAGCGTCAGCGGCTCGGCACAGACCTGCGCCACGTAGTGCAGCAGCTCCGCGCCCAGCGTCATCCGCTCGAGGCGCTCGCGTGCGGCCTCCAGCAGGCTGAGGAAGGTCGCATCCTCCCCCGCCTTAGGCTCGCGGAGGGCCTCGCTGAGGATACGCTTGCGCAGGGCGAGGTCCTCCGTCGGGTGGAGCTCGACGAAGAGGTCGAACTTATCCAGCAGCGCCGAGGCTACCGCCCCCTCCTCGGGATTGGTCGTGGCGATGAGCGTACAGCGTCGCTCCTCGGGCAGCTGCTCCTGGTACGCCAGCAGCTGACTGAGGAGCTCGCGGCTGTGCAGGGGCAGCTGCTCCACCAGCAGGATACGCCCCTCGAGGCGCTCCAGCAGGCCCGAGCGCCAGCGCAGCCCGCCCTCAGCACCCAGCGTATAGCTGGGGTAGAGCATCTCGGGGCTGAGGCTCAGCGGCAGGTAGCTCACCTCATCGGGGTACATCGCCGCCACGCAGGAGAGGAGCATCGACTTGCCGCTGCCACTCGTACCACTGAGCAGCAGGCTCGCGCCCTGCCGACGCAGCAGGGTCAGGATGAGCGCCTGCCGGGCGGCCTCCGCCCCGATCCACTGAGAGAAACGATGCATCGTGCCCACCAGCCGTCTACTCCTTATTAAGGCTCTCGGCGAAGAGACGCTCGCAGAGCTGACGGATGTCCTCGGCGGCGAAGTAGCGCTCCTCGAAGGGTAGGCGTCTCAGGCGATGCGGCAGCACCAGTTCGGCCGCCGTATAGACGTGCTCGGGGCTGAGCTCCTCCGCTCCCTCGAGGGCGGCGGTAGCGAGGGCGGCCTTGAGCAGCATGATGTCCGAGCGGTGCCCGTCCACCTGCAGCTCGATCCCGAGGCGGGCGACGAGCTCCACGAGCGGCTCGGCGTAGCGCAGCTGGGGCAGGCGAAGGCGTGCCTGACGGAGGCGCTCGCCGAGCTGCTCCTCTTCCTCGCGGTAGCGGGCACAGAAGGCCTCGGGGTCGCGCTCGTAGTCTAGGCGGCGCTGCAGCACCTCGCGCCGAGCGGCGACACTGCGCTCCCCGCGCACCTCTACAGAGAGGGCGAAGCGGTCGAGGAGCTGGGGGCGCAGGTGACCCTCCTCGGGGTTCATCGTCCCGACGAGCGTGAAGCGCGCGGGGTGGCTATGCGAGATGCCCTCGCGCTCGATATGATTGACGCCCATAGCCGCCACGTCTAGGAGGATATCGACGAGGTAGTCTTCGAGGAGGTTGACCTCATCGACGTAGAGGATCTGCCCATGGGCGCGGGCGAGGATGCCCGGGGCGAAGCGCAGCTCACCCGTCGCCAGGGCATGCTCCACGTCGATGGAGCCGACGAGCTTGTCCTCCGTCGTGGCTATGGGGAGCTCGACGACAGAGAGCCCCTCGAGGAGCTGGCTGAGGGCGCGCACGATGGTGGACTTGGCCGTGCCCTTCTCCCCGAGGATGAGGACGCCGCCGAGGCTGGGGTCTACGAGGTTGAGCAGCAGGGCACGCTTCATCTTCTCCTGGCCTACGATGGCGCTGAAGGGGAAGTATCGAGGCTGCGTGCTGGAGCCTGGGGTCTTGGGGCTAGAAGAAGTACTCATTACTTAATAGGCTAGTAGGGCGAGGCTGAGGGATAAGCGGGGCTGAGGGATAAGCGGGGCGGGGAAACCAAAAGGCGGGAGCATAGCCAAAGGCGGAGGGAGGCGGGAGGCTAGGACTGCGCTGCAGCACCTTCCTCCAACGCGCCCTCACAGGAGAGGTAGACCTCGGTGATCATCTCCAGGGTCTCGGGGCGCGCCTGCCACATGCCGCGCTGGGCGGCCTCCAGGAGGCGCTGCGCGATCTCGTAGAGCGCCCAGGGATTGGCCGACTCGAGCCACTCCCTATTGGACGCATCGCCGAGGAAGTGCTCCGCCAGCGCCTCGTAGTTCCAGTCCAGGACGCTATCCGCGGTGGCATCCCAGCCGAAGACGTTATCCATATTATAGGCCACGTCATAGGCGCCGCGGTAGCCGTGACGCTTGAGGCCCTCGATCCACAGCGGATTCAGCAGGCGCGAGCGGAGGACGCGCGCCGACTCCTCCGCGAGGCTGCGCACGACGCTGTGCCGCGGGTCGGAGGTATTGCCGTAGTAGGACTTCGGCGCCTCACCGCGGAGCTTCTTCACCGCCGCGATGATCCCGCCGTGGTAGATGTACTCGTCGTCGATGTCGTAGAGGTCGAAGCCGATGATGTTCTGATTCTTGACCGTCGCCTCGACGCGGGAGAGCTTGCGCTCGAAGGCGCCGCGGGACACACGCCCATGCAGCTCCTGGCTGTAGGCATGGCAGCCCCAGGTGATGGCCGTCTCGCCGAGGTCGTCGCTGCTCTGCCACTGCTTGGTCTCCACGAGGATGGCCACGCCCCCGCCGTAGGTCCCTGGGGGACAACCGAAGACGCGGAGCGCAGCCTCCTGTCGTGCCGTCTCGGGGTCTATCCCCTCGGCCTGTAGCTGCTCGAGCTCCTCCTCGTAGTGCTTCTTCACCCAGTTGTCCTCGGGCGACTCGTCGAGGGAGAGGACGAGGCGCACGGCCTCATCCAGCAGCGTGATCAGCGTGGGGAAGGTGTCGCGCAGCAGGCCGGAGATGCGCGAGACGACGTCCAGACGCGGGCGCCCTAGTTCGCTGAGCGGGATGACCTCCAGGCCTACGACCTTGTCGGAGTGGTCGCTGAGCCACTGGGGACGCAGCCCCATCAGCCAGAGGATCTCGGCGATGTCCTCGCCCTGCGTCCGCATCTGGTCGCCCGAATAGAGGACGAAGGCCGTGGACTCGGGCAGGCTGCCCGCCGTCTCGAGGTGCTTCTCCAGGAGCTGCTGCCCGAGCTTCACCCCGATCTGATAGGCCGCGTGCGAGGGGATCTCGCTCGGGTCGATGGCGTACATATTGCGCCCCGTGGGGAGGATCTCCAGCTGGCCGCGGCTCGGGCTGCCCCCCTTGGAGGGCGGGACGAAGCCCCCGCGCACCCCGAGGGCGCAGTGGTCGAGCTCCTGCGTGATGCCGCAGAGACGGGGGTAGACCTCGTCCAGCGCCAACTGTAGGACCGCACGCAGCGCATCCGTCTCCCCCGTGCAAGGCCCGAGGACGGCCTGCAGCTGGCCTTCGGTCGGCTGTGCGCCGAAGCCCTCTGCCAGCATCGTCGTGATGAGCTGGCGACCGCGCTCGGTCAGCTCGTCGATCAGCATCGAGGCCGTCTGCGTGGGGCTGACCTTGGCCTCCAGCTGGGAGAGGAGGCCCTCCTCGGTATAGCCGTAGTAGCGTGCGAGGGCGTCCAGCAGCGTCGTCACCGAGCCGTGGGGCAGGCGAAGGAGCATCCGTATGCTCGCCTCCATACGCTCCTCGGCAGGTACCTGACCGAAGATATGCAGGCCATCGCGTACCATGGAGGCCTTGAGCTCGGCGAGCCAGTTATGCAGGGTGACGAAGAAGGCCTCCTCAACCTCCCCTGCCGCGGGGTAGCCAAGGTCCTGATGCAGCTCTAGGGCACGCGCCTCCTCGAGGAGCGCCTCACGCAGCACGGGGCGCTGGCTCTCGGCCACCGCGCCGCTGATGTAGCTATTGAGCCGCGCGTCGAAGTCCGCCAGTCCGCCGTAGGTCCCCCCCTCACGCATCGCGGGCTCCATATGATGCAGGAGCACGGCGGCCGAGCGGCGCTTGGCCTGAATGGCCTCCCCGATGACAGCGGTATGGTAGATGTAGAGGTGCGGCATGTCCAGCGTGTTGAGCTGGGGGAAGCAGGAGTAGGAAAGGGCCTTCTCCTTGCCTGGGAGCCACTCCAGCGAGCCGTGCGTCCCGACATGGATGAAGAGGTCGGCGCCGAAGACGTAGCGCACCCAGCGGTAGAAGGCGATGTAGTAGTGCGGGCAGACGATGTCCGTGCTGTGGTAGATCGCCTCGGCGTGCTCCTCGTAGCCGCGCGGTGGCTGCAGGCCGATGAAGACCTTGCCGTTGATGATCCCCGGCACAGGCATAGCCCCCTCGACGACCTTGAAGGTCCCCGGCGCCTTACCCCAGCTGGCCACAAGGCGCTGCTGCACCTCGGGCGTCAGCGCCTCGTACCACTCCTGATAGCGCTTCACAGGGATGCGATCCACGGCACGGCGCATCACTTCGCTCGGCTCGAGCCAAGAGCTGTCGTTGGTCACCGCACGGATGATCTGCTGGATGATGGCGTCGCCGTCGGCGTAGTGCTCGGGCAGCTCTATGCCCTCCTCGCGTAGCCTATTGATGAGGTGATGGACGGAGGCGGGACTATCGAGCCCCGCGGCGCAGCCGATACTATCGTTGCGCGGGGGCATGTTGTGGAAGATGATCGCGATGCGCTTCTCCGACTGGGGCTTGCGCTGCAGCTCGGCCCAGCGCATGGCGAGCCGCGCCACCCAGCCGAGCTCCGCCTCCAGCGGGGCGAAGTAAGGGAGCCCCTCGCCATTGAGCTCACGCGTGGCGATGGGATAGGCGTCGACCTGCCCGTCCAGCTCGGGGTAGCAGACATTGGAGATCAGCCCTATGGTGTCGAGGCCGTCCACGCGGCGGTGGTACTCCTCGGCGCTGTAGCCCGTCGCATAGGTCTGCAGGATGGGCAGCGCCAGCTGCTGCACGATGCCCGCACTGCTGTCCTCGGGCTGGGTATAGATCGCCCCACTCTGCTCGAAGATCCCCAGCGCATAGGGCATAAGGTTGATGATGCAGTGCGGCAGCACCTCGCCCTCGGGACGGAAGTAGCGGTCCAGCGCGTAGCTGATACCCCGCTCGCCGGTCACGGCATCCTCCGCTCCCGTGGAGAAGAGGGCATGGGGCTCGCCTCCGAGGCGGCGCAGCGCCGCCAGCAGCGCATCCACATGCCGCAGATTGTCCGAGCGGTAGAGGTAGAAGGGGATGATGATCCCGATGATGCTGCGGCCTCGCCGCCGTGCCTCGCCTAGCTCCGTGAGGCGTGCGGCCTCCTCGTCCTCGCTGTAGCCGTAGAGGCCATGCCAGCGGGGATAGCGCGCAGGGGCGTAGTCAAGCTCCAGCCCGCCGAAGCGGGAGGCGAGGAAGCGGTGCAGCTGGGTAGCGTTCGCCCTATCGTAGCACTTGACGTAGCGCTGTATCGTCAGGTAGTCGGCGGCACTGAGGCGTAGCTGCGGCATGAGGGCAGCGCACTCGTCCTCCATATTGTTGTGCACGAAGAGCGTCTGCTCCATCCTCAGCCCTGCGATGAGGCGCTGCAGTCCTCGGAAGCAGGAGACCGAGCCATGCGTCAGCACGAGGATGAAGTGCGCCTGCTCGGTGAGCTGCCAGGCAGCGGCATCCTGCGCGTTGAGTCGGGAGATCGCGACACGATCGACCTGCAGCTGCGCCTCGTCTTCGGAGGGAGCGACCGCGGTGTGCGCATCTAGGATATAGAGGATGCGGTAGGGCTGGGGCGTCATGGTCTAGAGGGACTAGAGGGAGAAGAGGAAGCGAGCAGTGCTAGGAGCTCGCCTATCGAGCCCGCACTACGGGGGCTGCTGGAGGAGGTCGTGAGCCACCAGCAGCCCTTTTCTATGGTCACGCGGGGGAGAAGGTCGGAGCTGTCCAGCACCTCGTAGCCCAGGCGGCTCAGCGCGCGGCGCGTCCAGAGCGCCTCGAGGCCTTCGCCCACCAGGGCAATGGGCTGGGTGTGCTGCTGCAGGGCGGTGAACTCGCCCGTCTGTCTGTCGTAGCTCAGCCCTGCACCGCCGAAGGTGCGCTCGAAGGCGCCGCTCAGCACCAGATCCTCGGGCGTGCCCGTCGTGATCTGCCCCGAGCCATCCAGTAGCCATACCGTATCGGCCCAGGAGAGCGCTAGCTCCAGCTCGTGCGTAGAGATGAGGATGCTGCGCCCCGTCTCGTGTGCCAGACGTCGCAGCATGAGGATGACCTCCAGACGTGAGGGGAGGTCGAGGTGTGCCGTCGGCTCGTCCAGCAGGATGAGGGGCGTCTGCTGCGCCAGCGCACGGGCGATCATCGTGCGCTGCCGCTCGCCGTCGCTGAGCGCACTCAGGGGACGTGCCTGAAGCTCCTCGAGATGGCAGAGACTCAGCGCCTCCTCAACGATCGCCTCGTCCGAGGCACTCAGGCGCCCGAGGTAGCCGATATGGG
>RBWB01583962.1_pt1 | contig 10877 bp, 5 predicted proteins | sample 2014201 | NCBI WGS metagenome assembly RBWB01 (sample SAMN10133834, study PRJNA383868) | Human oral metagenome, whole genome shotgun sequencing project. | isolation source: supragingival plaque isolated from 88 juvenile twins | host: Homo sapiens | place: Australia
TTTCTCCCAATTAAATAAGTCTGGTATGAACCAGACTGTCAAGTTTATTGTACGCTGTACATGCCAAAATTGCAAGCGATGTGTATACGTCCAAAACCTCCTGGACTCCTCTGGGTTTAATTTTAGCATGTTGGTGTAGGCTCTAAGCGGCGGGATTTGGATGTTTGGCCGGATTGGGTCGCGGTGGTTGAAGTGGGGGCGCTTAGTGTCGTAGTAAAGCAGCCAATTGGTTAGTTCATGGTTGAAGCGGGGAATGTCTTCAAATAGCAGCATTAGGTTAGGGTCAATGTATTCTTCTTGGATAGTACGGTTATAGCGTTCAATCTTGCCGTTATAGATCGGCTTTCTAACATAGTTCCAGAAATGCGTAATGTTTAGCTCGGCTAACTTGGTATAGAACTTGTCATGAAACTCGCCGCCATTGCCTGTTTGGATGCGGCTAATCTTGAAGGGAGCTACTACTAGCAGCTTGTCTATAAAGTCGCTAGTTACTTGGCTGCTGAGCTCTTTATAGGCGTAAGAGTAAGCAAAAGAGGAAGTATAGTAGCCTATCGCAGAAACGATGTAGCGCCGCACTCCGCGATGCATCTTAACAACACAATCCAGCTGCATTAAATCGCCTGGCGCTTTAGGGTAATAGCTGCCAGCGTCTTAGCTTTGCCTGCCGGTTGTATTTATACGGGCGCAGCTTGCCGGTTCCGAGCGTAATAACTAAGCCGCCGGCGGCTAGCCAGCTTCCCGGAGGCTTTTAGATGCCTCAGGATACGCCCGATAGAAGATTCGGAGATAACCGGGTAATTATGTTTCTGGCAGTAACTATCTAGAAATGGTTTCAGCTTACTCTTGCCAAGTCCAGGGTGGAGCTTACCGCAGGCGGATAATCTCTTCGTTAACCTGAGAGGGTATCTCACTCCGCCTTACGCGGCGCGGTCTGGTGCTTTTGGGCGCTAGAGCGCCGGGATGCTTTCTAGACGCTAAGTAGCGCTTCTGCCAAGCATAGACGGTGCTGCGGCTAACCGAGAAAGCATCCAGAGTGGACTTGATACCGTACTTTGCTTTGTGCTCTAACACCTTGACGCGAAATTCGGTTACAGCTTTAATAGATACGGGTATATTGGTGTAGTATTTCATAGCAACAATATACCCTTTTTGGAGAGACTTAGCTGGTCTCATTTTTTATACCCTCCACTCGCCCCTTACGAGATTAATACTTTAGCGGGAGGAGTCTAGGAGGTTTTTGAACTTGTACATAGTGCTATTCTGGCTGTGCTTTTATCTGTATATCTGTTTTAGAGAGTCTCTTAGGCTAACATTAGGTACCTTTTATGCTATTGCTATCAAGGCGTAAGTTATCCACATCGATTTTTTGAAGAAGATTCTCCAGACGAAACGTGGGAAGAACTTGGTCTCTTTTGGCTTATCAGTTGTAAGCAGCTTTGATCTTTTAGGAGGTTTTATGAGTAATATTACTACCCGAACCCGAATGAAAGATATTCTTCGCTCTTGGTTAACGTAAAACGTTATTATAATGAAGAGATGATTATGGATGATTTATTACTTGTAGATAATAGCCCTACTCGCAAAATCATTGAAATACGAAAATGCCCGAAGTGTGGTAAATAACTCACGGATTATCCAGCCATTTCTGTAGAAGACAATGAGATGGAAATCTGTCCAGAATGCGGGGTGACTGAAGCATTGCAAAGTTATATGAAAGTTAGAGTTGCGAAAAACAAAAAATAAGGTTAAATACAAATGGCATAAGAATTTTGTGAGGATTCTTATGCTACCCCGAGCGACGTCGGTTCGAGACTCACACAGCGTCTTTATAGTCGTTGCAGGAAAATTCATCTATTCCTCGCTCTAACTCCATATATGGAGACGCAACATGGGTTAATGACTCAAGGAATGTTTATATCATGACGAGCATAATTTGTATAGACTATCGCCGCATTCTGATGTATTTTTGTGATAAAATAAATGGTATGATACCGAGGATTATTGATAATCGCAAAAAGTCTTTAGCTTGCGTGCTAAGAGAGGAGGCTCCGAGGCATAAGCACTTGTCAGTGGCTACCGGATATTGGGATCTCTCGGGTACACTCAAAATCATTGACGAAATAGAAAATTACAAATCTATTAGATTGCTTATAGGTGCTGAACCATTTAGCTCTAAGAGATTAGATCTAGATAATCTCTATTCTTCTTTTCCAGAGCAAGATATTGCTTCGGACCTGCAGGATATTAGAAACTCCGATCGTGATACATTAGAAAAACTTCGTGAAACGGCAAAAGTTTTAGCAAGACTAGTTGACGAGAAGAAACTTGAGGTACGAGTTTGCCGCAAGCCGTTCTTACATGCTAAAACATATATATTTGGTACATACGAGTCTGAATCTCCAGTTGGCATTATTGGCTCAAGTAACTTCACTGGAAAAGGCTTACAGCTTATCAAAGATGGCGGAAACGCGGAATTGAATGCCGTAGAAACTGAACCGAGAATCGTTTCTTATATTCCGCAGAATGAGTCTCAGCAATACGGGCATTTAAGTTGGTTTGATTTGTTTTGGAATTCTGAGCATGTCGAACCTTGGTCTGGAAATTTCTCTAAAATCTTAAGGGATAGCCCGGTAGGCGATTTAACCTTCGGCCCATATGACACTTATATAAAAACTCTGATGGAAGTATTTCCAGATGAGTTAGTTGAACTTCCGGAACTTGACGCAAATTCTCAGGATATTTTATATAAATATCAAAATCGCAATGCTAGTATTCTTATCAATAAACTCGAAAAAATGGGAATGGCCATATTGGCTGATTCTGTAGGTCTCGGCAAAACTATTACGGCGGGCGCAGTAACTAGTCACTACATTAGCCAGGGCAAAAATCGCGTTGTTGTAATCGTCCCCGCATCACTAAAAGACCAGTGGCGCGATGATTTACGCAATGTGTTCAAGTTGAGTGAGGGCTTCGATTATCAATTAATTTCTCAGCAGGATATTAATCTCATTAAGCAACGAACCGAAGACTACCGTCAATTGAAGGCGAGCGTAGATCTATTTGTTATTGATGAGGCTCACAACTTGCGTAGCGAAGGAAGTGAAAGGCATCAGTGCATTCTTGAATGGCTCCAGGATAATCAAGAGAGTAAAGTTTTAATGCTAACGGCTACCCCCATCAATAACTCTTTGAATGATTTAGTTAATCTTATTCGTTTAGGGTTAAAAGGATCTCTTGATTCAGTATCAGTTCCATTTAAAGATCGTAATAACAGAATTCAAACTATTGACTTCTTTGATGCACTAGCTAGAATCCAGAAGGCTTCAAATCGTAAGGATAATTTTGACTGGGAAGATTACAAACCAACACTTATTAGCGGAATTAGCAGATATTTGGTGAGATCCACTCGCCAAGGCGTAGAAGCCGAAGGATCGTTAACTACAAGAGATGGTGAAGCTTGTCATTTTCCAGTAAGTGATGTAAAGAATGCTAGTTACTCATTTCCAGAAGATATCGCTTCTGCTGTTGCTAGAAACATAGATATAGCAGCTCCGAGTCTGAATAATATCAAGGTGCGCAATATTGACATCAATGCAATCACGGAAGAAACGCAAAGATCGAAACATCCATTAGATTTTGCTTCAAAATATGTTTCTACTGAAGAGATCGTCGGCGTTATTCCAAATATATTTCAGCTAACTACGCTTTTAGGATTTACTCCGTACCGAACGGATATTTATAGGCATGAATATTACGGAAAAACTACCGAGGAGCTAAAAGTACTCCTTTCAAATTCTAAAAGCGAGATTTCGCGTACAGTAAATATCCAACTCGCAGTACACAATATGCTACAAGTCACATGGCTAAAGCGTTTGGAATCTTCAACCTATTCTCTCGCAAAATCCGTAAGCAAGTATCGCAGTCGCTTGGAAAAATTTATAAAATATTTAGATAAAGGCTATATTATATCTTTCAAAGATATCTCAATTCTTGAAAATGAATATGGTGAAGATTTAGATCGGGCTTTTGATGATTATGAGGATTTCATAAAAGAGTTTAATGAGAGTGCTGATCCGAGCGAATTAAAACAAAGAGGTGTCGAAAAGAAACTAGCTGACCCAAATTATTATTTCATTGAACAAATGCGGATCGATGCCAAAAGAGATCGTGAGATATGCGACCTCATGGAGCGCTGTTTAGCGATGCTCTCTGCGCAGCAAGATACAAAGATGATGAAGTTCATCCAAGACATTGAGTTACTATTATCATCTAGAAAATATGGCAAAAAAGTTCTCGTGTTTAGCTTCTTCGCGGATACCATTAGTTATTTAAGGGATAATTTACGCTATGTTATTCCAAAAGATTCAGATTTTCTCGAAAGGGCAGAGTTTGTTTCTGGTCAAAATTCAAAAGTAGATGATATTACGAAACGTTTTTCTCCTAAGTCTAAAAAATACCAAATGAAGGAAGGTGACAAAGAAGTAGATTTCTTGTTTGCCACAGACATTCTTTCTGAAGGTCAAAATTTGCAAGATGCAGCAATTCTCATAAATTACGACCTACATTGGAATCCAGTTCGCATGATTCAGCGAAATGGTCGTATCAATCGTCTAGGTTCAGAATTCTCGGAAGTGTTAATTTCTAATATGACACCCGAGGATCATATCGAACTTTACTTGGAATTAGTATCACGTCTTGAAAGCAAGATTTCCACAATCAAGAATTCTGTTGGTCTAGATCAGGGGGTTCTTAGTAATGACGATGTTAATCCGATTGAGTTTGTCGAAAGTATGAAAAAATTGTATTGTGTAAATAATAAAATTGCCACAAGCACTATGAAGGATCTAGATAAGGACAATGATATTCTGTCTTGGACAAATGATCATATTTTTGCACTAAGAGACTTCCTAAATACTTCGGATAAAGTTATAGTAGAAAAAATCAAACGAATTCCAATGGGTAAATGGTCATATCTACCAAGCAATTCAAAGTTCGACCTTAGTCACGTGATTAGCCTGCAGAAAGCCATTGGAAAGACTTCAATTACCAATCAGCCAATTACGCAAACATTCTTCATGTCTAGCGAAGCCTTTGTAGATCCACATGTGACAGAAATTATGGATGATCAGGAGGCTCTAGACTTTATTAAAACAGCTCCGGACGATAATAGTCGTAAAACTGATAAAATCCATATTGACAGGCAAGCGATCGCCAACCGTGCCTCAAGAACAGCTAAACGTCGTGCTGAGAATGGAAAAAAGATTTATCAATTAACCCCAAGTAAAGAAGAAGCAGTAGAACTTATGGAGACAAAATATCGCAAAGCTAGTGATACTCCAATCCGTTCTATTATCGAAAATAATCTACGCGATTCGCGTCATAAACGTCAGTTTGAAAAATTGGTTCGCGATATACGTAGGGAGTTTAAGGAAGATGGCTTTATCAATATGCCAACAATTCAGAAGTTTAATAAACTAATAGATGAACTTTCGCAAATGGAAGTCGAGGATACCGTAGTAGATAAGGTCGACGATATCTTGTACTATATCAAAGAAAATAAAATATGAGCAACCATCAGACACTAAAAGATAGTATTCAGCAATTATCGATAAGTGCAGAACATCTCAGCACCGCCAGCGAGAAAGTTAAGGTTTTGTCGGTGGCTCTTGAAGTGGCAAATGAAATAATAGAGATCCTAGATCCAAATACTAGCGGGCTTAAACATGGCGAAGATGCTCTTGAGGAAATAATTTCGACAAATACTTTTCGGAATACAAAAATGGAAGAATGGTTTTCTTTTCACCCAATTTATCCGGATGAACGCCTTGCTCTAAAATTATTCGAATCTGACATTTGTGAAATGAAGTTTTATTGGTTAAACGATAATTCTACTAAGGCTCGCATTTCTGCAGGCGTTATGCTTACTCCTAACTGGGAGGATCGCGATATCACCGAGAACGATGACTATAAAGTGGGTGTCGATTTCTTCCTAAAGAAAGATGCAAAATCATTACTCATGGTTATTAGCCATCGTGGCAATCTTCGTGTTATGGAGTTTTCTGAACGTCTTACCCATACGCAGGAACAGATCCTCGATAGAATTTCTGGCGCATTATCACTAACCACCCGCAAAGACCTTCACGATGTTCTCTGGAAATCAATGGCACTCAGTGAAGTTAATAAACAATTCTATCAAGGCATCGCATATCAATTTACAGTTCTTTATCAGCATCTTATCCAAACCGGTAAAAATCGCGAGGATGCAAAGCTATTTGCCAACCGTCTATTGGGTCGCTTGTTATTTATATGGTTTTTGAGAAAAAAAGGCGTTATCGCCAACGAAGATGAATATTTTCCAGAAGAAATTGGAGACTCCACAGAATACTATAACTCAATACTTAAACCTCTATTTTTCCAAACGTTGAATACTCCTTATTATGCTAGAAAAAGTGGTGATTTAAACACCCCGTATCTTAATGGCGGCTTATTTGATGCTCATGACAATGATTGGCCACATGAAAAAACTATTTTCCCAAGAAGTTATTTTTCCGATCTCTACGCACATTTAGATAAATATAATTTTACAACCGATGAGTCTAGCCCAGATTATGAGCAAGTAGCTATTGATCCAGAAATGCTTGGGCGCGTATTTGAATCACTTCTTGCTGAACAATTTACCGATAGCGGTGAGCAGGTTCGTAAGGCTAAAGGTACTTTCTATACTCCTCGCGAAATTGTTAGCTATATGTGCAAAGAATCACTTCGTCAGTATCTTTACACCCAACTTGGTGACGAAAAATATTATGCTGGCGTCAATAAGTTGATTGACTCACCGGATTATGAATGGGAAACCGCCCACAGTAATGCAAAACGTGATCTTTGGCCATTTGAGGACATGACTAAGTTTATTCCAAAAGTAATCGGTATTCTTGATTCTTTGACAGTCCTAGACCCTGCATGCGGTTCCGGAGCGTTCCCAATGGGTATGCTTCAGCTTCTAACTAAAGTGTACGAACGCTTAGACTCGAGGTTCGACTCTTATGAAACAAAACTAAGTATTATACAGAATACGATCTTTGGTGTCGATATTGAGCCAATGGCAGTAGAAATTTCCAGACTTCGCGCATGGCTCGCTATTATAGTTGACGGTGAAGGACAGGTTGATCCGCTTCCAAATCTGGATTTTAAATTTGTTTGCGCTGATAGCTTACGCCCACTTGAGCAAAAAGTTGGTTTACTAGATAACCCCAGGCTTCACGAACAAATGGCTGAAGTGCGAACAAAGTTCTTTAATGCTAGAAAACCAGAGTCTAAGGATGAATGGAGAAAGAAATACTACAAGTTAACTTCTAGCACAAACATGTTTTCTAGCGGGAGAGAACTTCAGCTTGCTTCTTTCGATCCATTCAAGAACCAATGCTCCGCGGAATTCTTTGACTCTGAATATATGTTTGGAATTGATAAATTTGACGTTGTTATCGGGAATCCTCCATATGTGCATCTTGAAAAAATGAAGGATGTAGCAAAGCAAAAATACATGCCTTTGAATTTTAAAACGTATGAAGCTCGGGGTGATCTGTATAGTCTATTTTTTGAACGCTATATAAAAGCACTTAAGGATGATGGTGTTTTGTCCTTTATTACAAGCAATAAATGGATGCGAGCTGGTTATGGTGAAAGCCTACGAAATTTCTTCATAGACAACACACAACCGCTATTATTAGTTGACTTAGGCGGGGGTATTTTTGAAAGTGCGACGGTAGATACGGATATCTTAATTTTGAAAAAGACAAAGTACATTGCTCCAACAAGAGCAATTTCTGCTAGTAGAGATTTTAACGCCCAGGATATGGCAACGACTATTCGTCAAAAAGCATTTAATATAAAGTTCTCTCGCAGCGAAAGTTGGACAATTCTTTCGCCAATTGAACAAAGTATAAAAGAAAAAATCGAACGTTTTGGTACGCCACTTAAGGACTGGGATATTCGTATTAATTATGGTATAAAAACCGGCTGCAACGAAGCCTTTATTATTGATGAGAAGATTCGCGCAAAGTTAATAGCAGAAGACCCAAAATCCGCTGAAATCATACGACCGATTTTACGGGGCAAGGATATTAAGAAGAATAGTTATGAATTCGCAGGACTGTATGTAATATTAGCTATATTTGATAGTCATAAGTGGATAGAGCAAAAATATCCAGCTATATATAACCATCTTTCTCAATACGAGGACAAATTGAAAAAACGTGGCCAATGTAGATACTTATCGAGTGGTAAAATTCATCATTCGTCCGATCGTGATTACCCTGGCTATCCAGGAATGCATCATTGGTTAGAGTTAGATAATAATCCTCGTCAAAAATATATGGACGATTTTTCTAAGCAGAAAATAGTGTTTTCTCGTATATCAGGAAACGAACCATGTTTCGCCCTTGACAACGCAGGCCTCATGACTAATGATACGGGCTACATTATAACCGGAAATAACTTAGGGTACCTACTAGACCAGTTAGTTTCTCAACCTATCTGGTTTGCTTTCCGCCGTTTTTATATGGGAGGGGGGATAGAAAAAGAGTTTAAAGTGAACAACTTAAAAAATCTACCAATACCACAACCGTGTCACAAGTTGTCGCTAACAGATGATGAAATAAAGTTTATTTCTGCATCTGTTAAGCCGTAAAGTTCTGCAATTTTTTTGTCATTTAATATCTTCATGTCAAATCTTCGAGGAACAGGTAGATTAACAAGAAACGCTTTCTTGTACCGATAGCCACTTTCCCCAAGCCCACCACCGGCGTAATACGTCTTAAATATCCAAGCTGCTATATTTGAATTTAGATATTGTACTAAATAATCTAGGTGCTCGCCAGACATTATAAAAGCTGTCGCTTCTGGTATAAATCCCTCCTCGTCCAGCAGGAACTGCGGCGAACGAACAATCTCACTGTAGATAATTTTCTGCTTATTAAAATCGTCCATATATGCGCAGTCTCTTAGGTTATACAGGGTATCTCCTTTATCAGTTCGGTTCTGCAAGCGCTTTATAGATGCGCCCTTGTTCGGTTTGTCGTTCCAATCTTCCGATTCTAACCATTGTTTTATTGATGGATAGTTTTCAATTTTTATTCTCGGAACCACGGTGCCATCTTCTTTTTTATATCCGTTATGGGTAATAATTAAGTATAACCCCGCAAATTCATACCCATCTTTTTTAATATCCCTGCCTCTTAAAATAGGTCGTATGATTTCAGCGGATTTTGGGTCTTCTGAAATAAGCTTCGTGCGTGTTTGTTTGTTGATAATAAAAGCTTCGTTGCAACCGGTTAAAATACCACGATTGATCTTTATATCCCAGTCCTTAAGTGGCGTACCAAAACGTTCGATTAAAATAGTCACATATATGTATTTATATAGTAAGCAACTGTGTTGCGATGAACCTTTAGAACTCGCGCAATCATTGATAATGAATTATTATTAGCCAATAGCTCCGTAATAACTTCTTCTTTGCCATATAACTTACAATAGCGTTTGCCAGTAGATCCTTTTGGTCTACCTAAAATAACTCCATTTGCTTTCTTTCGCGCTAAAGCTTCTTTTGTTCTTTGACTAATCAGACTTCTTTCAATTTCAGCGCTAAGACCAAAGGCAAAAGCTAATACTTTGCTTTGTATATCGTCACCGAGTCGATAGTTATCCTTAACGGTCCAGACGCGACATTCTTTTGTCATGCAAATATTTATAATTTCCATAATCATAAAAAGGTTTCTACCTAGACGGGAAAACTCTGCACAAATTATAATATCGTCTTTCTTTATCTTTTTTAGTAATTTCCCAAGTTCTCGCTTGTTGTAATTCTTAGTGCCACTAATGGTTTCAGAAATCCAACCATCAATTTTAATGTTTTGTCGTTTGCAAAAATTATTTATTTCGAATCGTTGATTCTCAACAGTCTGTTTATCGCTTGACACTCGAATATATCCATAAATCATAATATTTTCCTATTTAATACGAATAAAAAACGCTCGCCGACTAATAGTATGCGAGCGATAATATAAAGATAATCTTAAGCGACAAAACCTTACTAAGCATATTGTATCATAGAAATGCCTTTGAGGGCTGCCGTGGTACAGTCAACTAAAATGGAACAAGCGTAAACTTTAGATATGTTAACGGATCTTTAAATAACTCAGAATGGTTGGCTCTTATACCATCCATTCTTTACATAAGTCTTGTATTGATGTGTTAAGATACGTTGTCCGTAGAGCTTTCCCATAGTATCGTTTGGCTATATCTATATCTATATCTATACCCCACTCCACATCAGTTCAGCTTTGTTTAGTATTAGTATTAGTATAATCTCCCTTGCTATGGTTATGGCTCTCATGATAGTAGCCTAGGAGTAGAGAGTATAGGATAAAGAGTGGTAGTTCATCATACGCATACCACTTGTCTGTAATAACTTAGACTCTCTAGCAAAGCCCTACTAGGTAAAGAGCTGCCAGGCTTAACTGTATCCTGAATGAATGATTCAAGGGTATTCCTATCTCTACCGTTATAGAAGCTTCCTGTAATACGTAAGGGTTAGGTTAGGTTAGGCTAGGCTAGGCTAGGTTAGGCTTACTTAGTTTAATTTAACCTAATATAACCCAACCTAACCTAACCTAACCTAACCTAACTCAGTAAGGTATAACCTAGTTCAGCAAGATATAGTTCTTAGTCTAGTTTAGGTTACCTACTAGCCTAACCCAGTTTAATAAGGCTTAGCTTAGTTTAGGTATAGTATAAGTCCAGTCTAGCTTAGTCTAGGGCTTAGGCTAGTTTTAGGTTTAGGCTTAGTCTAGGCTTACCTTACTTAACCTTACGTCCAGTGTCTG
>RBWB01583965.1_pt1 | contig 10875 bp, 14 predicted proteins | sample 2014201 | NCBI WGS metagenome assembly RBWB01 (sample SAMN10133834, study PRJNA383868) | Human oral metagenome, whole genome shotgun sequencing project. | isolation source: supragingival plaque isolated from 88 juvenile twins | host: Homo sapiens | place: Australia
TGAAATTAGACGTGTTTTTAAGTTTTAATGGTCAGGCCGAAGAAGCTTTTCGTTTTTATGCAGATCTTTTTCAGACAGAGATAAAGGGACTTGTACGAGCCAGTGAGATGATGGATCCAGCAAACCTTCCTGCAGAAAAACGGGATAAGCTTGCCTGGATTGCCTTAGATACGGAAAACTTGACCCTGAATGGTGAGGATGTAGGCGTTTTTAACGACCTATCAATTCCTAGCAATCATCAGCCCAATCAATGGTTGGTTCTGAGCCCAGACAGTAGAGAAGAAGCCGATGAGCTCTTTGCTAAGCTTGCTGAAGGTGGACAAATTCTCTATCCTTTAGAGGAACAAGCTTTCGCAGAGTTTTATGGTCGCTTGATTGACCGTTTTGGCATCGGCTGGGATGTGATGAAATGAGGCAGAAGGATGGTTTATAGTGAATCCCTAGCCCAGCAAGTCCGTGCCATTTTAGCTACTGATCTTCCCCCTCATGTTTTTGAAGAAGAGGTAGAAGAGAAGAAGATGTTTGGTGGTTTGGCTTTTATGGTCCGTGGTAAGATGACCGTTACTGTTAGTTCGAGAAGTCAAGAGCTTGTCATGGTACTCATCGGTAAGGAACTGGAAAAGCAGGAGCAGCAAATCGAAGTCTCTCTGGAACGCTTATCCTATAAGCTTGCTCTCTATGAAGGGCGAGTAGCAGATGCAGATCAAATCTTAGGCAGGTACGAGCCTTAGCAGCAGAGCCATTCTCATAATCTTGTGGCTCTTTTCTTTTTGGCAACACTTCTAAAAAAGTGATTGAAAATTTTCGGAAAATACATTGTTTTGTTAAATATAGTAGATTAGTTAGATGTTCTCGAGGAAAATATATGTTAGTATATTGCTTCAAATAATAGAAAAAAATTACTATTTAAGTGGATTTTTCAACCTAAAGACGAACATTATTGTAGAAATTCAAAAATAAAATTGACAAATAGCAGTATCTTGTGTCATAATAATGATGTAACGTTACAAAAATAAAAGGAGGAAGCAGAGTGTATAAAAAACCTACAATCAAAAAAGTAAAAGACACAAAAGTTCTTGCAAAAGTTTTTGCACGTATTGTTGTTGCATAGCAAATAGACTATTTTAAATATGGGACAGTATGTTCCATATTTTTATGTATAAAGGAGAAATGAAAATTCAACCACTATTTTTTAAAAAACAATTTTTGGCAATCTTTATAATAACCTTATTTATTGGTTTATCGTTTTTTCTAAAACTACACTCGCTTACATTTGTTTTTGAAGCTTATTTATTTTTGATTTTATCAATTACTTTTCTACCATATTTAAGAAGTAAATTATCCTATCCTTACAAATTACAAGTTTTATTGATAGGTGCCCCCCTTTTTCTTCCAATATTTTTGTATAGTGATATATCTTCGTCAAATCTAAAATTTGATATTTTAATTTTTGCTATAGGCGCATCTATAACAGTCTGTATTTTATTTTTGTTTCATAAAGACGAGATTATAAATCATCAATCTAATGCTTCAACCTTACTGTGTATATCAACTTTTGATTTGTTTTTTTCGCTTTTTGAATATATATATTATATTTTAGGAGAAGAAATATTTTATAGACTATTCTTGTTAAATTATTTTAGTGAAATAATCGGGCAAGTTTTTGCTTGCATATTTATTTCGGTTTTATTCTCTTATACACACTATTTAAATAGATGGGCTTCGGTATTTTTTTCTTTTAAAAATTATATTTCGTTGTTTATTTTTTCAATTCTTTTAGGAGCAATTTTCCTTCAAACGAAATCTATAATGACTTGTATAGTTTTACACATTATGTATAACCACTCAGAATTAATAGTGTTATATAAGAGATATAAATATAGCAAAAATAATAACAAGATAATAAATACTGAATCTCTTTTTGATGATTATGATTAAGAAAGGTTAAGGATGTTTTTAACAATTTTTTCAACATACAAGAGAAATAGAAGAATTCAATTAAGGGCTTATCCTATCTCTTTTATGTTTCAGAGAATGGTAGGGGCCATGCTCAGTTTATTGTTGCCAGTGCTTTTGTATTATTTTGTTTTTGACAAAAATTTGAGTAACGACTTTAATTCTCAAACAAATGGAATGAATTATTTATTTTATGCTTGTCTTGGTTATTGTGCGTATTCTATTACTATTGCTACACTTATGAATGTTGGACGTGCTTTTATTCTAGAAATAAGAGAGGAAACTATTGATAGTTTTCTAGTATCACCAGCTTCTAGGATTGGTTATTTCTTAGGGGTCTATCTAGAGCAGATTGGGAGATCTTTGATTGAATTCTCTGTAATATTTGTTTTTAGTTTATTTTTAGGGATGCCATTTGAATTTGCATCTATACCAGTAATGGTATTTAGTATTTTTCTTTTATCAGTTGTTAGTTTTTCTATGTCTATTTTACTTTCATCAGTAATGATATTTACAAGAGATACTTTTATAACTCAAAATACTTTGTTTATTCTATTGACAGTTTTATCAGGTATAACTTTTCCCGTAAAATATCTTCCAAATTCTATTCAAATTATAAGTAATCTAATACCTCTAACTCATGCAATAAATATTTTTAGAAGCATTATTTATTTGAAGGAAGTTCCAATTCAATCTGTTTATATTGTGGCTATTGAGTCAACTATTTACTTGTTAACGGGTTATTATTGGTTTAAGAATATAGAAAAGAAATTAATTGAAGAGGTGCTAAGCTAATGATTGAAATGAAAGATGTCTCAAAAAAATTTACAGTAAAGAAAAAGAAGAGGAAGATGTTTGGTCGTTCTAGTAATGTTGACAAGGTAGTAATTTCGAATATCAATTTAACTATCTCTAAAGGCAGTATAATTGGACTACTTGGTATTAATGGTGCAGGTAAAACTACAACTATTAAAATGTTATCTACCTTACTTGCGCCAACTGAAGGTGAAATATTGATTGATGGAATGAATATATCTAGTTGTCAAGAACTTTATAAAAATAAGATAAATTTAATATCTGGTGGTGAGAAAAATTTATTTTGGAGATTAACTGCTAGAGAAAACCTTGAATATTTTGCAAGTTTGTATGGAATTGGGAGCAAGGATGCTAATAAAATCATTTCAGAGGTTTTAAAAGTTGTTCAGCTTGAAGACTCTATTGATATTCCTGTTGAAAAATTTTCAAAAGGTATGAAACAGAGGCTTCAAATTGCAAAAGGTCTCATCAATGAACCAGATTATATTTTTCTTGATGAACCAACATTAGGATTGGATATTATTATTGCAAAAGAGCTTAGAAGTTATATTAAAAGATTAGCAACTGAAGAAAATAAGGGGATTTTACTAACTTCCCATTATTTACATGAAGTAGAAGAATTGTGTGACTATATATATGTATTGGAAGATGGTGTTATAAAAATAGAAGGAGCACCTAGTCAAGTAATTTCTTTATTAAATAAAATCATTAAAACACAGATAAAATTTGAAGAAAGAGATCCTTCTTTGGAAAATCAGCTTTTAAATTCTTCTAAAATTAATAAAGTAGAGTGGTTAGATGATAATACTTTAGAGATTGTTTCAGAGAAAGAAATTATTTCAGATTTATTTGGGATATTGGGGGTGGAGAGTTTTGAAAAAGTAATCTCAATCAGTGGAGTAAAACCGACCTTAGAAGAGTCTCTGATCTTAAGTTGGGAGGAAAATAATGAAAGTAAAGTTCAACATAATATCTTTTAAGGGAGAAGTTATTAAACAGAAAAAGAATTACCATAACTCTCTCTCGTCATTGTTATCATTACTGGTATGGCCGTTGTTAAATTTCATATATATATATTATACATATAGGTCGTTTAATATATCCTATCTCTCTACCTATGGGATTAAATCTTTCAATGAATTTGTCATTTTTTTAATAACAGGGTCTTTGGTATATAATTGCTTTTGGGCCATGGTACAAAGTGCATTTTATTTAAGTTTTGAAAGACAAAATGGGACACTTGAGACAGTTTTTATTACTCCAACTAATATAGTAAGCTATCTGTATGGCAGAGCATTTGGTGGTCTATTCACAAGTTTATGGATGTATATTTCGTTCACAATAATTACTCTATTCTTAATCGATAGGATAACAGTTGAAATGATACTTTCAACCCTTATATCCTTGATTATTGTTATTATTTCTGCAACAGTTTGGGGTGCTTTTATAAATTCGGTATTTCTAATATCTAGAGATTCAAGTTATATTTTTACAATCTGTGATGAACCGATGAATATATTCTCAGGTGCTACTATTCCTGTATCAGCTTTCCCGGTGTGGGGAAAATTTATTTCTTATATTTTTCCTGCAACATTTTGTATCAATATAATTAGAGGCATATATAAAGTTGGTTATTTCAATAATATAAATTATTTATACTATATTATTTCGATGATTTTTCTCATTTTTCTTACATTTGTAATCTCAAAATATTCTTACAAAAAAAGTAAAATTAATGGGGAACTGTGTCTTTATTAAAAGGAGAAGATATGTTAAAAAAGGCAATTAACGCTCACTTAGTAAAAGTTGATGATAAATATATAATTACTGATTCAAAGATTGTATTTGAAGTAAATGAATTGGGAGCTCGAATCTTTGATTTATGCAATGGGAAAAACACTATTGAAGATATCGCATCGAAACTGAGTAAAAAATATGTTGTTGATTACACAACCATTTTTAATGACTGTTCAGAATATATTGATGAATTAAGAAATTTAGAATTAGTTACTTAAACTTGTAACTTCCAATCAATCTTAACAGTTGATACGCAAATGATCCGAAAATAAAATGATTAACAAATTTCAGATATTATAAATTCTATTATTTCAAATTGAAAATTTGTACAAAAGTATTAGTTAATTTCAAATGCTTTTTTCCAAGCTTTCAACGACATTTTTTACAGCTATAATTTGGGTTAATTTATTTTAGGTGTCTTATGCTTTTTCTATATCTACGTAGGTAAGGAGATTTTGAAGTGGTAGTAATAACTCAGACAATTAATTATATACAGACAGCAGAACAGTTAGAAAAAATAGTTTCTGCTTTAGAAAGTTTAGATTTATACACCATACGTATTAATTTATCTAAACATTCTATTAGTGAACTCGAAAAAACAATTGATGTAATAGATTCTGTATTTTCATTGAAGGCTAATTTTACTTTATATTTGGATTTCCCTTTTCCAAAAAATAAAAGCAGAATTGAAAATTTAAATTTGGAATCAAATGACAATATAATTCGCGAAGGAACGGAATATATTGTAACAAATAATAGATTAGTATTTGATAAAATAAAAAAGAATACAATTTTATTAAACGCTGATTCTATTAATTCTGATATAGGAGAAACTATTTTTTATGCAGATGGCGAAGGAATGTTTGAGACTGTCTCCGTCTCCCCTCATCAAATTAAAATGAAAGCCTTGAATACTTTTTTGGTCAGAGAAGGTAAATCAATAATGTGTGGTTACAAGATAGAAAAAGATGAGGTTTTTGTTAACATTCTATATCGATTAGAGCGTTTGAAATGCCAAAAGAAATATTTATTGTCTTTTGTTAATAATAGTTATGAGATTTTAAAATTTTCAAAATTACTATCTTTACAATCAGACTCAAATATTATTCCTAAAATTGAAACAACTGAAGCTATTCGAAATATTTCTCAAATAATCCAAGTTAGTGATGGAATTATAGTTGCTCGTGGGGACTTGGCACTAAATCTTCCTTTGGAGAATTTAGCTAAAGCAATGGATTCATTAATTGAAACTGCAAGGAAGTTCGAAAAAAGGATAATATTTTGTACAGATATTTTAAGAAATATGAACGATAGGATTATTCCTGAGAGATCAGAATTGTTTGATCTGATATATATATCAAAATGTAATTGCAGAGATATAATTTTGCCTGCTTCAATAAATTTTTCATATGATACAGAGTTAGTTGTAAAAAATATCAATAAGGCAAAGGAACAATTAAAAAATAAAATAGAGTTAATTGAAAAAATCTTGAAATAAAAAGTTGAATGGAAGTAATTATGATTGAAAAAGAGTATAAGATAGTTTTAACCCAAAGTGAATATTTAACAATTTCAAAAAAAATAAAATTTGATGATATAATCCATCAAACAAATTATTACTATGACAGTAACACATTTGATCTTGAAAGACAGGGGTTGACAGTAAGAGTTAGAATAATTGAGGGAAAAGGTAAATGGCTTCAAGTTAAAAAAAAGCTTCAAAACAAAACTGATGGCATTACAATAAAAAAAGAATTTGAAGAAAAAATTGGGAACCTACCTAGAAATATTCGACTAAATCATTTGGAGTCGCTGATTCAAGAATCAATAGATACTGAATCAAGGAAAGTAGTCTTGTTAGGGGAAATGACAACAACAAGAATGCTTAGTCATAGTAATAATTGTGAAATTGCTTTAGATAGAAGTGAATATTTAGGAAAGACGGACTATGAATTGGAAATTGAATTTGAAGAGGATGCGGATTCAGTAAAAAAAATTCTTAAGGATTTAAAAATTCAAGGAAACATAAAAGAAGTTGGAAAGTATAGAAGGTTTTTAAAAGAACTAAAGAGGAAAATCCAAATTGAAAACGGAAAATAAACAATCAGTGAATATACTAAAAGTAACAAAAGGGCAACTTGATATTTCAGGAGGGGACTACTATTTATATGCTTTTTTGATTTATAATGAAAATAGAATAGAAGAGCATTATGCACTAGCAAATTTTTCTAATTGGAATGACAATGACATTATTCCGTTTAGAATTAACTCGGCCTGTCTTACAAGTGAAGTTTTTGGCTGTCAGAGATGTGATTGTAAATGGCAACTTGAGAGAGCGATTTCATATATTTCTGAAAAAGGATCTGGAGTAATTACTTATCATCCAAATCATGAGGGATTAGGGCATGGTATTTTTGAAAAGTTAAATTCATTTAAAGGACTCGGAGAAATAAACAGAAGTTATAAAGAAATATGCTCTGGGGAAGAAGACATTAGGGATTTTAAACCTGTTAAAGTTATACTTGAATATTTCAATATCAAAAATGTGTTACTCTTAGGGAATAATTTGCGTAAAAGAAGATTTATAGATGATTGTGGTGTAAAAGTTTCTGAAGTTTTTAACTTGATATATGATGGGGATATTGAGTCTATTAACAGGTATATAGATAACAAGAGTCGTAAACCTGAGCATTTTGAATTAAAGAAAAGGCATGGGTCATAATGAAATCAATTCTTGTTACGGGGAGTAGTGGTGATATTGGGAAACAACTTTGTAAAGAGTTACTGAAAGATATTGGTATTAATGTAATTGGTATTGATAAAGAAGAGTCAGCTTTAAATGATGAACGGTATCACCATATCCAATTAGATCTAAATAACTTAGAAGAAATTGATAGATTAAACTTGAGAAGCTATAATATCTATGCTTTTATTCATGTTGCGGGATTGTATTATTCAAGACCTTTAGAAGAATATAATCTTGAGTCCATTAATACAGTAATCAATGTCAATGTACTTAGTTTGATAATGATTGCTAGAAAGTTATTAACGGATTCTAAGCAATCGATATTGAAAAATATAATTATTGTATCATCAACCGCTGGTAAAATTGGTAGTAGAGATCCAATATATTCTCTTTCAAAAGCTGCTTTAGATGGCGCTATGAAATCAATCAATAAAAGTTTTGAAGGATGTAGGACTAATATAGTCTCACCTGGATTAATTGACACTCAAATGTCCAGGCGAAATCAGTCTGAAGAACGAAGGAGATATCATATTCAAAATACATTGGCAAAAAGGTGTGGTATGGTTGAAGATGTTACTAATTTGATTGTCTTTTTATTATCGGATAAATCTAGTTACATTTGGAATCAAAATATATATATAAACGGAGGCATGACTTGAAAAATATATTAATTGCATTTGAAGGATTAGATGGTTCTGGGAAAACAACTCAGATTAAAAAACTAAACTCCTGGTTTATTGATAATGAAATTGAGGTTTTTATTACTAAACAACCAACAGATTTTTATAGGAATGATAAACGTGTTCGAGATTACTTAGATTTTGGCATTGCTCCCAATATGTACTCAATAGCATTACTTGCGGCTGCAGATAGGACTTTTCAGCTTTCTACTGAAATAAATCCAAAACTGTCAAATAATATCAATGTCATATGTGATAGATATATTTATAGTTCTTTAGCTTTTTTTAAGGCAAGAGGGATTGACTATGATGAAATTCTACATATAAATAAAGATTTTACTGTTCCAGACTTGGTCATATTTTTGGATATACCACCTACAAAAGCATTAGTCAGAGTTGAACGCAGAGATAAGGGGAATCTTAAATTTGAAGAAAAAGATAGTAAGATTTTCGATAATGTTAGAAATAATTTTTTAGAAATTTTACCTGAGGATGCATTGATAATTGATTCTACCCAAGATGTAGATACTATATTTGAAATAATCGTGAAAAAAGTAGAGAAAATAATGAAAGGTGAATAATCATGTTTTCAGATAATTATATACAGAGAGTAGTTGCAACCAAGTCACACTTATGTGTTGGACTTGATCCTGTCTTAGACAAATTTCCATATTTCATTTTAAACAGAGCGAAAGAATTGTATGGGAAAAATCCTCAAGGAGCTGCTTATGCAATTTTAGAATTCAATAAAATTATTATTGATATTGTAGCTGACAAAGTACCATCGGTGAAGCCACAATTGGCAAACTATGAAAAATATGATAGCTATGGTATAGAAGCATTTTGGAAGACTGTTGAGTATGCTAGAAAAAAAGGGCTGTTAGTAATTGCAGACGCAAAAAGAGGTGATATAGGTTCTACTTCAAATGCATATGCTGAATCATTTTTTAAGAACAGCGAGGATGAATGGGCTTCTTCAGTTGCTGTTGATGCACTGACAATCAATCCATTTTTAGGCAGTGACGGATTAGATCCATTTATAAATTTAAATTCTAAAAAAGGGAATTTTGTTTTAGTGAAAACAAGTAATCAATCATCAGGGGAAATTCAGGATTTAGTTATTGATAATAAGCAAATAACAGTTTCTGAGACTGTTTGCGATTATATTAATAGTAGAGTGAAATTGGTTGGAGAATATGGTTTTTCAAATATTGGGGCTGTTGTTGGGGCAACCTATCCCCAGGAACTATCAAAGTTTAGAAAACTTCTTCCCCATAGTCTGTTCCTAGTTCCCGGAGTTGGGTATCAGGGCGGAGATATTACTCAATTAGAGGCGGGGTTTGATAAAAGAGGATTGGGCTCGATTATTTCGTGTTCAAGAGCAATTGATTATTCATATGAAAGCCAGGATGTATCTGAGATTGAAATGAAGTTGTCTATTAGTAAAGCAGTTGATGATTTTAACATGAGAATTAACTCCATGTTAAAAAGTGCCAATAAATGTTTTTGGGAGGATTAAAAAATTTGAAAGAGCAAATTTTAAATTCAATACTTAATAAAAACAATGCCAATATAAATGATATCGTTGAAAAAGTTATTGATTCTAGTCAATCGGCAATCCTATTATATACATCGTATTTTGAAAATTTAGGAAATAAAAATTCGGATATAGATATATATGTTTTCTTACCCGATGATACAAAGTTAGATAATTCAAATCTTAGAAAATATAGTAATTGTTTAGGGGTTGATGTAATTCAGGCTGGTGATTTAGAATTAGATATTGAATATTGGACAATATCTTCCATAAAAAGAATTGCTCAAAAATTTGCAGACAGTAAGGGTGTAGAGGGTAGCTTTGTTGATTTGAAAATTTTATTACGAATTTATCATGGTTATTTCATTAATTCTTCTAAAATTTCTTTAGATATTAGCAAATTTATAGAAGATATTGACATTTTGCAATTGTTAAAAAATAGAATTTCATTAGAAGCTCGATCTTTATATGATGAAGCAATCAAGATGTATGAAGTAAATGAATGGATTTTGGCTTTGGATTGTGCCAGAAGATGCATTTGGGAATGTGCATCCTATATAAATGCTTACTACGGCAAACCTAATTTAAAATCGAAATGGATTTCAAAAATTTTTCTCGATAATGCCGCCTTTGGGAATGAAGAGATTTTACAAGAGTATTTAAATCTTCAAATTTATTCAAACATATCAGAAGAGAATATAGAAAAGAAAATTTTGAGCATGTTTTCTCTTATACAGAGCATGTTAAGTGTTGGACTTTTTGATTGAAGTATAGCAATTATGTCATTTGAATCTTTTCTGGATGTTTACTTCTATGCAAGCAGTGAAGACTTCCTCAACTCCGTTGACGAGTTCCTGGCCCGAGCCGGAGGAGTTGGAATAATTGGCCTCTTCTCACAATTTTGTGACTCTTTTCGTTTTAGTAACATTTTTGAAAACAACTTGAAAATTTCAGAAAGAAGCTATAGAATAGAGGTCAGTTTTATAAAAAGGAGAACGAAATGAAAGAAAAACACATGCTGATCTTGGGCTGGGTGGCTACTTTTATGTCTGTTATGATGTATGTTTCCTATATCCCACAGATTATGAATAATCTAGCTGGCAACAAGGGTGATTTTATCCAGCCTTCAGTAGCTGCTCTAAACTGTACTCTCTGGGTCATTTATGGCCTATTTAAAGAGAAGCGGGACATTCCTTTGGCAGCGGCTAATATGCCGGGCATCGTATTTGGCTTGATTACTGCTGCTACAGCCCTTATGTAAGATGAGATTGGGAGTTATGCCCAGTCTTTTTTTGTTGGAAAATCATTGGATAAAGTACTCACTTCACTTGTAGCTATAGAGC
>RBWB01583970.1_pt1 | contig 10867 bp, 10 predicted proteins | sample 2014201 | NCBI WGS metagenome assembly RBWB01 (sample SAMN10133834, study PRJNA383868) | Human oral metagenome, whole genome shotgun sequencing project. | isolation source: supragingival plaque isolated from 88 juvenile twins | host: Homo sapiens | place: Australia
GAGTTTAGAGATTGGGGCATTAATCAATAACCTCGCATTCCATCATATACTTTGTCTGTTTCGTAGCCCTACGATGACACCGTGCAAGGATGAGAACGAATATGAAAAAGTCTTACCGGACAGCTATAGATTTATCTAATTGGGAGCTTGAATTTAAAAAAGAATGCGGAATTACCTATATAAAGGTAATTCCGCAAGGATTTATATGCTATTTAAGTTTTACCGGACAGCAATGATTGTTTTTACTCTTTTATTTTTTGATAGAAGAGTAATATCCTCATTGATCGTTTTCTTGTATTTCATCTTCATAATACTGTGAATAAAATTTTAGGTTCTCATACCCATAATAATTCTTCTTTTTGAATCTATTGAGCAATTCTGGATTCTTTGAATACGTATTACTTATGATACCGATAACACCAGGGGTTTGCTCCTTTTTTAATTCTTTCTTTGATATAAGTTCTAAGATATAGGCCACATCTTCGTCCAGATTACCCTCGTATTTTGTTTTATAGGGTTCCGTTAGAATCTTTTCAAGGAAAGGTATAAACATCGTTTGACAGTTATCTGCCTCTGTACAGTATTGTCTGAATATATTTCTTCTTAGCTTCCATTTTCCGTTTATCCCAATTCTCCCAAAGAATATAGAAAACCAAGCATCATTATCCTCATTGGCTTTCATCTTTTTAAAGATAAAGGCTTTAAGATTATCATCCCAATATCCAAAATCTTGTACCAATTCATATATGTGGTATAAATCTTTTTGCATATATGCAAAATCTGATTTCTTCCCATAGAATAGGTAATTATTGAAAGCCAGTAGATATAATTTATCATCATATACCTCTGAATGAATATTCAAATCGACAAATCTATCTTTCCGATATATGATAAGGCTATTTGGCTCGTCATCCATTAAAGGAATTAATTCCACTTCAATGATATCACTTGTCTTTTCTTTAATATCATATCCAAATATTTGTTTTATTTTAGACTGGAAATCTTGCGTACTCGGAAATTTAAAGCCACTTTTAGTCAAAAATAACTTTCTCTCATTTTCTATATTTTTCATATTATCTGCCACTTTCTTTGTCGCTATATTCTCACTGGATATTTGACCCTTTTGCTGATTTCTCATACATCCATAGCTGCAGCTAAACATTATGCATTCAAGAAAAATCATTGCTATTCTATGATTCCAAACCATAATTTCCCTTTTTTAATAACACTTCTTTCTAATAATACTAAAATAACATCTTTTAAAAAATTCTCAAGGTTAAGGATATTATCAATTACCTGGGTAACCATTTTGTTTGTCTTTTGACTTTTTCTATTCCCATAGTTTGTAGTATAGGTTGTTAAGCATCCGACAAATCCTACTGACCACCCACCATGAATAGCAATCCCCTCTCTCTTGATTCGCCTGGCCCGTTTATGTAACACTTTTCCCTCCCTTTTGTATCGCTAAGGTATAAATCGTAGCTCTGTGCTTTTAAACCTTTATTTATATTTTACAAATATTACTCGTAATATTGTGCTTGCCAGGTGACTCTTTGCTGTTTAAAATTCTTTTACGCACAATTCTATCCCAATTCATTTGACTATTTACCATTGTTTATTTCTTTCTTAGCAACAAATTTAGCTGTTTTTTAACAAACACAAGAATTTCATTCAAAAAAATGCAACACATTACACGACAAAATGATATCAATCACTAACAAAAGCAGCCCACTTTTTGCGAGAAAGTGGGCTGTTTTGCTGTTGACATTGCGACATTCGTTCACCGGATATACTTACGCTGCACGGGCATTGTACCCTCAGCATTGCGGCTCTTGGCATAACCATAATAGCGATTGTAGCCATAATCATAGTCATCCCAGTTGGGCGACGAGGTGTGATAGAGCCTTATGCGCACCCGATTACCACCCGATGTCGAGGCATAGCCCGTGAGCCAATCGTCGGTGAGACGATAGTCGTCGATGACCACGTTGCTATTTTCTTCGATGAAATGAATGTAGATGGTTTGATTTTCCACATGCCAACGAATGTGATTGGCGGTGTAGCGGCGACCATAACCTCGACCATAATAGTCCACCCAATAGCCCGTTCCCGAGGTGTAGCCATTGGTAAACTCAACTTCTGAGCGCGTGATGCGATAGATTTGCCCGCCATAGTCCACCTCAGAGAACACCGTTCCCTCCCAGGTTCCACTCAAATAAGACGCCACCACGGCATCGTCGTCGCACGAAGCAAAAAGCAATGCGCTGCACAAAAGAGCGGCAAAGCTCCAAACCGATAGCTGTTTCATATACATTATTCGTTTCATATTCATTCTTCTGCTACTTAAAAACATCGCAAAGATAAGAAATATCGCGCGAGCTACGCCATGATGTTTCTATATTTTAAATAGGGATTTCCCTTTCAAACGAGCAAAACAGTACCAAGAATCAACAACCGGCAGCGGAAAAATGGGGTTGCATGCCGGCAACCGACAACTCTAAAATTGCGTTAACATGTGGCATACTCCTGCGCTTGTCGAAATAAAAATCACTACCTTTGCACGCAAGCTGGCATCATCTTTGCCACATGGCTTTCAACAAGCATTCATCATTTAACAGCATTTATCAAAGAAGAAAATGAAAACCGTTTACGATTATTTCGTTAAAGACAGAAAAGGAGCGCCCGTAGCGTTAAAAGAATATGCCAACGAAGTGTTGCTCATTGTGAACACGGCCACGCAATGTGGTTTCACACCGCAATACGAAGCGTTGGAGAAACTCTATGAAACCTACCACAGTCGGGGGTTTGAAGTGTTGGATTTCCCTTGCAATCAGTTTGGTCAACAGGCACCCGGCACCGACGAAAGCATTCACCAGTTTTGCAAGCTCAATTACAATACCGAGTTTCCACGCTTTAAAAAGGTGAAGGTGAATGGCGACGAGGCCGACCCACTGTTCGTGTTTTTGAAAGAGCAAAAGGGCTTTGCCGGCTGGGATGAGAGCCATCCGCTCTACCCCATTTTAGACAAGATGTTGAGCGAGGCCGACCCCGATTACAAAGCAAAGAGCGACATTAAATGGAATTTCACCAAGTTTTTAATCAACAAAAAAGGGCAAGTGGTGGCACGCTTCGAACCCACTGAAAGCATGGACCACATTGCGCAAGAGATTGAAAAACTTTTAGACGCATAACGAATTATTTTTAGAAAGGAGAAAACAATATGGAGTATGTAAAATGTTTAATCATTGGTAGTGGTCCGGCGGGCTATACCGCAGCACTTTATGCCAGCAGGGCTAACCTCAATCCCGTGCTTTATGCGGGCTTGCAGACGGGTGGACAGCTCACCCAAACCACCATCGTCGACAACTTTCCGGGCTATCCCAATGGCGTGGACGGCAACCAGATGATGATGGATTTGCGCGAACAAGCGGCCCGATTTGGTGCCGATTTGCGCGATGGCGAGATTACCAAGGTTGACTTTAGCCGCAAACCCTACACCGTGACTACCGATCATGGCGAAACGATTGAGGCCGAAAGTGTGATTATTGCGACGGGCGCCACAGCCAAATATTTAGGCTTGCCCGACGAAAAGAAATATGCCGGACAAGGTGTTAGCGCCTGCGCTACCTGCGATGGGTTCTTCTATCGCAAGAAAGTGGTGGCTGTTGTGGGCGGTGGTGACACGGCTTGTGAGGAGGCTCACTACTTGGCTGGTCTTTGCAAAAAGGTGTATATGATTGTGCGCAAGCCCTATCTTCGCGCGTCGGCAGCCATGCAAAAGCGTGTGGAAGAGGCCGAGAACATCGAAATCCTCTACGAAACAAACACGTTAGGGCTTTATGGTGAGAACGGTGTGGAAGGTGCACACGTGGTTTATCGCAAAGGCGAAAGCGACGAACGGACATACGATTTGCCCATCGACGGCTTTTTCTTAGCCATTGGGCACACGCCACAGTCGGCGCTGTTTAAGGATTTCATAACGCTCGATGAGCAAGGGTTCATTTGCCTGAAGGGACAAAATCAGGCCACCAACGTGCCGGGCGTGTTTGCTGCAGGCGACGTTTGTGACCCTCATTATCAGCAAGCTATCATCGCCGCCGGCACGGGAGCGAAAGCCGCTTTAGATGCACAGGCCTATCTTAGCGAGCTCGGAAAATAAACAATCCGCCGAAGGTTAATGCGCCATTGAGCATCAACCGTTCGTAGCCCATTTCATATCCGGTTGTTTGTTGCGTCAGAAGACTCACTGCCCAACAGATGACCGGACTTATTATGCACACCCATGGCACCCACCGGCCGCGCACCTGATAGCGCGTAAAGAGGGCAAAGGCAAAGAGACCCAGCAGCGGTCCATAGGTGTAGGAGCAGAGGGTGTAGATGGCATCGATGACACTTGTGGTGTTGACCGCATTGAAAATTAAAATCATGGCTGCAAAAGCCACGGCCATGAGCGCATGGGTGCGCCGCCGAAGCCGCTCATCGTGCGGACGCTCGGCAATGTCGACACACCACGTTGTCGTCAACGCCGTGAGCGCACTGTCGGCACTCGAGAAGCTGGCGGCCACGATGCCGATGGTGAAAAACACCACGACGGCCGTGCCCAAGCGGCCCGATGCTGCAAAAAGAGGCAGCAAATCGTCGGTCAATGCCGGCAGCGGCGAACCTTGCTGTGCGGCCAACTGCATGAGCAACACGCCGAGAGCCAAGAACAACAAGTTGGCCGGAAAGAAGGCCAATCCATAGCTGCACATATCCTTTTGAGCCTCGCGCAGCCCCTTGCACGTGAGGTTTTTCTGCATCATGTCTTGATCCAGCCCCGTCATCACCACCACCACGAAGATGCCACTGAGAAACTGTTTCCAGAAATTCTGCCGACTCATGAAATCATCCCACACAAAGATGCGGCTGTGTTCGTCGGCCACGATGGCGCGCAGGCTGTCGGAGAGCGAATAATGGAGCGCGCTGTTCACCTGCCAAATGATGAGTAGCAAGGCGGCAAACATGCAAAAGGTTTGAAACGTGTCGGTGAAAACGAGCGTCTTAATGCCGCCGCGCCGCGTGTAGAGCCAGATGAGCCCCATCATCAGCACCACGGTGAGGGCAAACGGAATGTGCAACGCGTCGAGCACAAACCGCTGCAACACCATGCAGATGACGCCGAATTTGACGGCCGAGCCCAAGATTTTCGACAGCAAAAAGAAACCTGCGCCCGTCTTATAGGCCTGTTGCCCCAAGCGCGTTTGCAGATAGCTGTAGATGGTGGTGAGGTTGAGCCGATAGTAAACCGGCAGCAACACAAAGGCCACCACCACATAGCCCACGGCAAAGCCCAAGCACATTTGCAGATAGGTGAACTGCGTGGTGACGGCCATGCCGGGCACGCTGATAAACGTGACGCCCGAAATGGAGGCGCCCACCATGCCAAAGGCCACCAAAGGCCACGGCGATTGCCGGTTGCCCCGATAAAAAGTGTCATTGGAGGAATGGCGTGTGGTGAGCCGACTCAAAACCAAGAGCGCGCCAAAATAAACGAGAAGTGTGATTAAAATTGTCATCGTGGCTGCAAAATTAATAAAAAACAAGGGGACAGACGACGGTTTCTGCTGCTCGAATGCACGATTTTAATTAAAAAAAGGTGCGTTCTTCCTCCTGTTTGCAGCATCGAGAATATCTCTTTCCATTGTTCTCAAGGGTTGTTTCAACGAGAAATAAAAATTCCCGTGCGGCGAGGATTGAGGGACTATTTTTTCCATTGCCGCAAGGATTCATCAGCTAAGAATAGGAGTTTTTGCCTTAAAAATATGTTCGCAACGAGCGTAGATGGTGCATTTTCATGGCATCATTCCCTTCTGAAACGCCATTTTTCCACCCCGCAAACAAAATAATATGCCTATCGTTTGCCCGTCTCATAAAAATCTTCTACTTTTGAAGTGTTTCTAACCTAAAGGTCTATGAAGGGAATTCAAGTAAAAGAGTTGCACCAGGTCGCCGTTCGGTTTTCGGGCGATTCGGGCGACGGAATGCAATTGGCCGGCACCATTTTTTCGATGATTTCGGCCGAAGTAGGCAACGGCATCTCCACGCTGCAGGACTATCCTGCCGACATTCGCGCGCCGCAAGGTTCGCTGTCGGGCGTGAGCGGATACCAAGTGAAAATCGGTGAAGACGAGGTGCTCACGCCGGGCGACCTCTGCGATGTGCTTGTGGCGATGAATGCCGCCGCGCTGAAAACGCAAATTCAGTATGCAGCGCCCTCGGCTACCATCATCATCGACAGCAACAACTTCAAAGAAGAGGATCTGCGCAAGGCCGAATTTCAAACCAACGACTATCTTGGAGAGCTCGGCATCGATAGCGACCGCGTGGTAGCGTGCCCCATCACGTCGATGGTAAAGGCCTGTTTGCGCGACACCGAGCTCGACAACAAAGCCGTGCTGAAATGCCGCAACATGTTTGCTTTGGGCATCGTTTGCTGGCTCTTCAACCGCAGCCAGTCGCTGGTGGAGAGCTATCTGCGCAAAAAGTTTAAAGCAAAGCCCGATGTGGCCGAAAACAACATCCGCGTGCTGCATGCCGGCTATGATTATGGCTACAACACTCATGCTTCGGTTCCGGCCACCTACCGCATCGAGTCGATTCACAAACGACCGGGGCGCTACATGGACATCACGGGCAACAAAGCCATTGCCTACGGGCTCATGGCCGCCGCCGAGCGCGCGGGACTGCGCCTGTTTCTCGGCAGTTACCCCATCACACCGGCCACCGACATTCTCAACGAGCTGGCGAAACACAAAGCCATGGGCGTCGTCACCATGCAATGCGAAGACGAGTTGGCCGCTTGCTGCACCGCTATCGGCGCCTCGTTTGCGGGTGCGTTGGGCGTCACCTCCACGTCGGGGCCAGGCATTTGTTTGAAATCCGAAGCCATGAACTTGGCCGTGATGGACGAGCTTCCCTTGGTGATTGTCGACGTGATGCGCGGCGGTCCGTCGACAGGCCTGCCCACCAAAACCGAGCAAACCGATTTGCTGCAGGTGCTCTTCGGCCGCAACGGCGAAAGTCCCATGCCCGTGATAGCGCCCACATCGCCCACCGACTGTTTCCAAGCGGCATTCGATGCGTGCAAGATGGCCGTGGAATACATGACGCCCGTGGTGGTGCTGAGCGATGCTTATATCGCCAACGGTTCGGGCGCATGGCGCTTGAAATCGCTCAACGACTTGCCCACCATCACGCCACCCATGGCCACTGCGGCGCTACGCGACACTTTTTCGCCTTACAAACGCAACGAGAAAACGCTGGCACGCTATTGGGCTACGCCGGGCATGCCGGGCTTTGAGCATGTGATAGGCGGATTGGAGAAGGACTGTAGCACGGGCGTTATCTCCAACAATCCCGAAAACCACGACCGCATGACGCGGCTACGCGCCAGCAAAGTGGCGGGCATCGATGTGCCCGACGTGCCCGTTTTCGGCGACAAAGACGATGCCGAGCTGCTCATTGTGGGTTTCGGCGGCACCTTCGGCCATCTCTATACGGCGATGGAAGCGCTGCGCAGCAAAGGCGAGAAGGTGGCATTAGCCCATTTCAAATTCATCAATCCGCTGCCACAAAATGCGGCGCGCGTGCTCCTCGGCTATCCCAAAGTGGTGGTTGCCGAACAGAATTTAGGTCAGTTCGCAGCCTATCTGCGCATGAAAATCGATGGCTTTGCGCCACGCCAATACAACGAAGTCACGGGGCAGCCCCTGAAAGTGAGCAAACTCACGAAAGCGTTTTCAAACATCATTCACCAATAACACATCACAATGGAATACACCATCAACGATTATAAAAAGGGCAAACCACGCTGGTGCCCGGGTTGCGGCGACCATTTTTTCCTCAATTCGCTGCACAAAGCCATGGTCGAATTAGGCATTCCGCCCCACGAAACGGCCGTCATCTCGGGCATCGGCTGTAGCGGCCGCCTGTCCTATTATGTCAACACCTATGGCATGCAAACCATTCATGGGCGTGCAGCAGCCATCGCCAGCGGCGTGAAAGTGGCTCGCCCACAGCTCACCGTGTGGCAAATTTCGGGCGACGGCGACGGTTTAGCCATTGGCGGTAACCATTTTATCCACGCCATTCGCCGCAACATCGACCTCAACATCATCTTGCTCAACAACCGCATCTACGGCCTCACCAAAGGACAATATTCGCCCACCTCGCCGCGCGGTTTCGTGTCAAAGTCGAGCCCTTATGGCACCGTCGAAGACCCCTTCTGCCCCGCCGAACTCTGTTTTGGTGCGCGCGGACAATTCTTTGGTCGTGCGGTGGCCAACGATAGCGTCCACACGGTGGCACTTCTGAAAGCCGCACAGCAACATAAAGGAGCGGCCGTCTGCGAGATTTTGCAAAACTGCATGATTTTCAACAACGGTTGCTATGCACCCATCTACACCCGCGAAGGGCGCGAAATGCACGCCATTTATTTGGAACACGGCCAGCCTATGCTGTTCGGCGCAAACAAAGAATGGGGTCTCATGCAAGAGGGATTTGGCCTGAAGGTGGTAAAAGTAGGCGAAGACGGCGTAAAAATGAGCGACATCCTTGTGCACGATGCCCATTGCACCGACAACACACTGCAAATGAAATTAGCCATGATGCGCAACGAAGACGGCTTTCCTGTGGCCTTGGGTGTCATCCGCGATGTGCCCGCCCCCACCTACAACGATTGCATCTACGAGCAGTTGGCCGAGCAAAAAGCGAAGCAAAGCTATCACAACTTTGCCGAACTGTTAGAAACCAACGACACGTGGACGGTGGAATAAACCACGAAAAGGCGAGATAACAGCCTTCGGACTTGAGAAAAAGAGCGAAGTTGTCAATCTTTACATGCAAACGTAAGAGTAGCAAACAAAGAACAACTTCACTCTTTTTCAGTTTATGCATGTGAACACTTATGTCAATGCTGACACTATTCGTTCTATCCATGCCCGAAAATGAGGACACTTATTTAGGAGTTCATCCATACCTGCTGCATCTATGATGTTAATGCCATGAACAACCTTGTTATAGCCTGGAATAATCTCTTTCAGCCGCACCGATGGAGCTGTTGCTGGCGCATTGTCTATTGCTTCAGGATTGGGAAAAGCATTCAGCGTAGCCTCAAGATGGTCATATTTGATTTCACTGTGTTCAAACAATGTTTCAATGCCATTTTTAGCTGCAAAAACCAAGGTTTCGAATTCATGCAATTGGATATAAGGAATAAAACTGTTGCATGGGCGTTGCAGTCTTTTATCAACATCTGCTTTCATCGAGTTTTCCAACCATTCAACTTGCTCCGAGTGAGGAACATCCTTTTGTAGCTGATCAAAACCGGGGAAATCAGTTGGCAAACGATAAAAATCTACCATCATTGAGACGATAACATCGGGTTCATGCAGCACTTTCAGAATATCATTACACAGATGTTGATATTTTGTAAAACCACCATGTGAATGTTTTATTTTAAAGCATTGCACTTCGTTATAAATTCCTCGATTGCAAAGATACGGATGGAGCACACGATGCACAAAACGCTCTTCGCTTTCACCTTCAACAACAATTATCAATCTTTTCATCACAGCGTAGGTTGTCCATTAATAATGCTTTTTGTCCAAAGTTCGCCCAAGGAGTAGTCTTCCAACCAATGTTCTAAAGCACTACCGTCAAGCCGTTGAAACGTAGACTGCATTTCTTTGCGGTCAACAGTGATAATGTCGTGCGGTTCAAAATGGTTAACGAGGCCTACGGATTGTGTGGATATAATTAACTGGCATCCTCGGTCGGCCGCAGATTTCATCATACCTGCCAACAGCGAAATGGCTGCCGGATGCAATCCCAATTCCGGTTCATCAATAAGAATCGACTTGGGCAAATTGGGTTGCAACAAAAGCGTAGCCAATGCAATAAAACGAACACTCCCATCCGAGAGATCGTTTGCGTCAAAATATTTCTCACTATATTCCACATCCTGCCACTGCAAATTGATTTGCGCACTGTCAAATATAGAAGGAGCCAAGTTAAAGTTGCCAAAATAGGGAATAGCCATTCGAACAACCGCTTCAATCCTTTTCAGCGTCTTTGGGGCTCTTTCCTGCAAAGCATAAAGATAGGCCGGAAGATTTCCTCCGTCACTGCTGAGCATCCGATTGTCGTTAACATTTGCACTACTCCTAAGCGGCGAACCCACGCTGGTGTCATGAAAATGATAAATCTTATAGCTTTGCAAATAGTCTCGCAACCAGTTATCTCTATATATTACAGAATCCTTAATATTACTTTCACCAATATTATACGCTGGATAACCACTCCCTCTGTAGTAGCTAACCTCTTTGCCGATAAACAAGCTCCCGTTATCGCGGGGTTGGAGCACCACCTCATAAGCGTTATCTCCAAACTCCAAATAACCCTCCAACGTTTTTGTCTGTTTTAATCCATAGTGAAACAGGCGTTCAGCGGGGTTTTGCATCGTATAGTTATGCAAACGCTGTTCATAGATAACGTTAATCAGTTTAAAGAACGAAATGAAATTGGTTTTCCCCACACCGTTCGATCCGATGAGAATATTGATAGGTTTGAGTTCCAATTCCAGTTCACGAATAGACTTATAGCCTTTGATGCGTATTTTATCTAACATAGTCAGCCCTTATTTGCTTATTTGATGTATGCGTGCAAATTTAAGAAAAATAAATGAGTCAACCAATGAATCGCCGTTAGTTCCCGGGGGATTTTTCACTTTCCAAACAAAAACAAGTTAGATACAGTGTTTCTAATCCATTTCCGAACAAAAACACATTAGATACAGAGTTTCTAATCCATTTCCGAACAAAAACACGTT
>RBWB01583975.1_pt1 | contig 10860 bp, 4 predicted proteins | sample 2014201 | NCBI WGS metagenome assembly RBWB01 (sample SAMN10133834, study PRJNA383868) | Human oral metagenome, whole genome shotgun sequencing project. | isolation source: supragingival plaque isolated from 88 juvenile twins | host: Homo sapiens | place: Australia
TTCGCCCTGTGGGGCTACCTCGGCTTCCTCGACGACGCCTGCCTGCGCTGGGTGCGCGCCGGCTGCCCCGACGACCAGCGCCACAGCCTCATCAACGCGACCCTGGGCTGCCTGGAAGGAGCCCTCGGCGACTGGAGGAGGTGAGAGCGAGCAGCCCACGATCAGACTACACGCCCCCACCATTCCGCGAAGCCCCGGGAGGCGTCCGAATCCCGGACTATACGACGAACGATCAACTTGGTGGGCGATACCTAACCGTCTTACAAGAGGAGCCTGCAGGACGGCCGCGCAGGTCAGTATTCCAAACACCCCAGATCGTCGTTCGGATATGGCGCTCAGTTAGCACATCGACCACAGCCAATGACAAGATTGTAGCCAGGTAGTGACACACACGACGCAGTGGATCTCTGAAATTGGCCACCTGTCTACGGACTCGATCCGTAGCCTACCGGGACAGGGCGGCCACGGGTTGCTGATGACACCTCAGCGAGGGCTCTCTGGGACTGATTTGAGCAGATCACTCATCACCCCTACAAGGCCCGCAGTCCCGTCTCAGAGACACACCAGAGCCATTAAAGATCAGATAACCACCGATCAACATTACCGATCCCTGAAGATAACATACCCTGCCCTGCAACTGGAATCAGGAATGCCGGAGGAGATTTTTCTTCAAGGAAACGACGCGACAGAGAAGTCGAGGTCGACATCAGCATAGCCGATATAACAACAAGACCTCGCTGACAACAAGATTGAACATATATTTTCAACGCTCATTGTTTACCAGCCTTATTCCCAAACCGACCCATATTGAAACAGCCTTGATATTGTAGTTCTGAGGTCACAAAAGCCTCATTAGCATCACCTTTTAAATGAGTCGATTCCTGCGCATACCTATTGTAGAGCTCATCCATAACCTTTCTTGCAGTTTCACCATTCATCTTCGATAAATCCACCTTTCCCTCATCATTAACCACGACAACCCTCTTGCCGTCTTCTTCCTGTACGTTGATAGTCTCGTTAACCGAATTTTTGTCGATATATCCAAGTTCTATGAGCTGCATTACTGTGCTGACCGTGGCGGCCTTGCTATCCTGATCAGCAATTATGCCACTACTTTTCATTGCAGCAGAAAGATTGCCTGTGAATGTGTCGGTCGCTTCGTTCTTGAGCATATTAGTCGCGTTGCTCTTGGCGAATTCATAACTATCTTTCCATATTTGCTTGGCATTTTCTCCAAGGCCGGGAATAAAGGCTGTGCCCGCAAACACGGAGTCAATGATAAGATTATTCCTTTTATCGATGGCATCCGCATCCCCTTCAATTGGTGCACGGCTTGCCCCCATCAAGAAAGCGGCTACATTTGACTTGGCCCTAATTGCAGTTCCCAACTCGTCATCTGTTTCAGGATTACCAGTTCTATTTGCTATAGCATGCGTCATTCTTCTCTCTTCAATTCCACCGACTGATTCTGTGAGCGCTTTAAATTCGTTTTCATCTCTAGAGATAGTTTGAGTCACTCCGGCCAGACCTGCCACGGTAAACTTTGGCTGATATCCAATCCCCTTACTCCAAGCCTCATCGCTCTGATCAGGTGCCCCAGGTTCCATAGATTTGGGGTCTCCTGTCCCAGTGGCGATGTTGTCGAAAGCATATGGGTAGCATGACACCGTTTTCCTCAAATTCGAACGCGCTGCACCCGAAATTGAGTCGTAGCCTCTTGTTCCCATAATATGCCCTCCGACCCGATTCACCACACTGGTAGCAATCGCCGCAGCCTGCTTAGATGCGGAACCGCGACTATCTGTAGTCCCATCATAATGGTCAGCACCATGGGCTTCAGATGTAACAGACGAAATCCCGGTCCAAGCATTCGTCCAACTATTATCGCCGATCTCATGCCGAGCAATGAGCTTATCCATATTTTCTACGTCCTTTGCATTTCCCCCGTTAGGGGCGAGAAAACCTCGAGCCGCCTCCTCGTTCTCTTTGCAGCTCATCGCGCTAAGGACACCCAAAACCGGGTCATACTGGGATGTGAATTTGTCATAGAAGCGGGCGGGATCTTCGTCTCGCCTGGGGATCTTCCCTCCATTCTTAAGGGATGTAATGACGCTATCCGATGCCGCTTTCGCTTTCTGCCCTAGAGACAGAAGAAAGTCTGCTCCGAATTTTAGGTCGCTGACGCCATCCCCATTCGCGTCGTGGAATCCTATCATTTTGTTAAATATAGGAACCCTACTACTACCGTAGGGCACACTCGTTGTTTTAGCGCTACCGATTATCAGATCAGCGTTCCTCTCTGATTTTTCTTTATCCCAGGTCTGCGACGCTGTAGCAAGTACCTCGCCGAGAACGGGCGCCTGCCTATTATTGTCCGGATTTGAATCACCTATTTTGACGAGGTTCGCAGGTCCTATGCAATCGATGACGCTATTCGCATAGGTGGGATCACCTTTATTAGCCCTCATCGACTCTATGACCTCATCGAAGCTTCGGCCACTAGCAAGATTGCTCGGCTTCCCTTCCCTTGGAGGATAGCCCCCACCGCTACTTAGGTCATGAGCATCCGTGGCACCCTGAGCCCATTTTTCAAACTTGTCGGTGGTCTCCAAGCCGGCGGAGTCGTCAGCGACTTGAAGGTTAATCCCCCCTTTTAAATCATGAGACGCCACGCCATTACTGTTGAGATTCACCATCGTCGTTTTGCATCTTCTCAACTCTTCCGCATGCGACTTTATTTCATTAGCAGCCTTGACGACCGCCGATTCGAGGCTTCCCAGGCTCTCTCCAGTCTTTATCGGGTCATTAAGATACATGCAATGGACAGTAGCCTGCGCCTCTATTGCGGACTGAGCATACTCCTCGAGTTCAGCGATTCTCTTTTCAAGATTCTCGGGATTCATGTAAACGTTTACCATGACCTATCTCCTCTCACATCGGCTTCCATGTTGCATCGGGATCGTCCGCCCGAACCTTAGCCCTGTCATTCGCGTAAATGTTGCTGATCTCCGAATCGATAGTGCTCAGAAGACTCGACCCGGCAGCACTCACAGCATTCACATTGCTTTTCACAATATCATTGTGAGAGTCCGCCAACTTGCACGTCCACGTGTCAGGGGCATTCACCCACCCGTTAGACGACTGAAACTGTCGCACTGAGACCTCTTCCACGTGACACAGTCCGTCATCCACGATCCCATTGTCAGCGAACGCTCCCTTAGCAATTCCCTGAAGCCTTTCCAAGAACTGCAACCTAAGGTTCGGAGAATCCTTTTTATCCTGCTCATCCTTAGGCACTTCTTCGCCGGTCATCTCATCTCCTCACTACACGTTTTTACTTCCATTGACCATTGCACATCAACATCTCTTCAGACCGACTCCCGTTTTTTCCTCCTTCAATCGACCTTCGGTACCTGCACCCAGGACCAGCCGCCCGTCGTCACCATGACACCCCGGCCCTTGGGAACCGCGCCCCCGGTGGAACGAGGCAACCTCGCCGACAGATACGTCCCATCCTCAGAGGACCTAGGCGCCAGAATCAGACCCGTTCGGGTCTTACGCACCTGGGCCACCACACCCCGGTACATACCCGACACCTCATCGATACCGCACCCCACCAAGACACCGCCATTCGCATCTCGGCACGTCCTCAAATGCTCCTCAATCACGGGCCCGAGCGCATGATCGCCTCCCATAATCTCGAAATCGTCAATAACAATGAGCGTGTTCTCAGGCTCATCCTTCAAAAGAGCCTTGAGATCATCGGGCTTGGACTCCAGACCCAACCGTCCTAGAACCCCGTCACGTCTCTCCAGGGCGATCAGCGGCGAGCGCCGCGGCAGCACCAGCACCACGCGCGTCCCACCGTCCAGCGCCCTCTGCGCACCGAACATGAGCGCCGTCGAGCGCCCGGAGCGCCGCGGCCCGGCCACCAACACCCCGTTGCCGATCTCGTCCATGGACACGGGGATGAGCCCCAGGTCGTCGCCACCCACGGCCAGGGCGATATTCCCCGGCGCCAGCGGCGGCCCGAGCTCGAGCGCCTTCTCCTCGGAAATCGCCACCGGGAGCTCGTCCACGTGGCCCGCGGACAGCGCGCGAGGGATCTCTCCCCATTTCTCGCGGCTGAGCCGCCCCGCCTCCTGGATCGCCTCCACCTGGGCGGTTCCGTCGACGTCGGCCGTCAGAAGCGCCAGCTGCACCTCGCGGGGCCTGGGCCCGCTGCGGAAGGCCCGGCCCTGCGGCATGGTCAGCGGCACCTCGCGCGCCCTCATGCCCACCAGGTCGAAGTCGTCCGGGGATGGCATCCGCAACAGCAGCCGGTCCTCCAACAGCATCCCGAACCGGCCCCGGAACACGGTCCTGTCCCCGGCGACCACCACGCGCAACCCCACGGCGGGCCCCTCGCGCATGAGGCTTTCCACGCCCTCGATGACGGCCCCGCCATCGACATTGTCGAAGGTGGCCGTGAAGTTGTCCCACCGGTCGATGAGCAGCAGCAGGTAGGGCAGCCGCTCCGGTTCGGCCGCCTTGGCCCGCTGCTCGGACAGCGAGGCGAAACCCTGGGTGGCCAGCAGCTGCTGGCGGCGCGCCACCTCCCGGCCCAGCAGTCCCAGCAGGCGCCGGACCCGGTCCGGCTGGTCGCGGGTCGTCACCGCCCCCACGTGCGGCAGCGCCAGGCACGGCAGCAGCGCCCCGTTGCCGGCGTCGATCCCGTACATGTGGACCTCCGCGGCCGAGGCCGCGCGAGCCACCGCCACCGCGATCCCCCGTAGGACGCTGGAGCGCCCCGCCCTGGGGCCACCAGCGATCCCCAGGTGCCCGGCACGCGTGTAGTCCCAGGTCATGGGCCGCTGATCCTGCTCAGCGGGCAGGTCCTCCAGTCCCAGGGGCAGGGCCGGTAGGAAGCCCTCTGCGCGCGAGTCCGCCCCGGGCTCCTCCATCCGCTGCTCCACCTCATCCAGGGTGAGCAGCCCGGGCAGCGGCGGCAGCCACGGGCTGTGCGGCTTCTCCTTGCCCATCGCCCGGTAGGCGGCCCCCATGGCGTCCACGAGCGTGGCCAGGTCCGTGGGGATCGCGGCGTCCTCCTCCACCTCCGGGGGCGCCTCCTCCGGCCGGGAGAGCTCGTCCAGGGTCAGGGTCGCCGAGCGCAGCGCCGCCCGGGGCAGGGCGCCCCGCGGCCGTCCCCCCACCCGGGAGGACTGGAACTGGCGCAGGCTCGCGTGCCCCAGCCGGGCGTAGGCGCGTCCCGGGATCGACGGCGGGATGAAGGCCGAAGCGGCCGCCTCGATAACGTCCTGGGAGTCGCTCTCATCCGTGACCCGCAGGGCGATGCGCAGGTTCGTGTTCGACTTGATCTCCGCCGAGACCACGCCGGCGGGCCGCTGCGTGGCCAGCACCAGGTGCACCCCCAGGGATCGCCCGCGCCGGGCGATATCCACCAGGCCCGTCACGAAGTCCGGCAGCTCGGACACCAGTGCGGCGAACTCGTCGATGATGATCATCAGCCGCGGCATCGGCTCGTCACCCGGGGCCATGGCGGCCACGTAGTCCTCGATGTCCTTGGCGTCGGCCCCGGCCAGCTGGTGCTCGCGCCGGCGCAGCTCGGCGCCCAGCGACTCCAGGGCCCGGGAGGTCAGGTGCCCGTCGAGGTCGGTGACCATCCCCACCGTGTGCGGCAGGCGCGCACAGTCCTTGAAGGCCGCCCCGCCCTTGTAGTCCACGAGCACGAAGGTCATGGCCTCGGGCGTGTTGCCCACGCACAGGGAGGCGATGAGCGTCTGCAGCAGCTCGGACTTACCCGAGCCGGTCGTCCCGGCCACCAGGGCGTGGGGGCCGTCGGCGCGCACGTCCAGCCAGAAGTCCCCTTCGGCGTCCTCCCCGATGACCGCCCGCGTCGTGCGGCTGCACCGCTGCCAGGCCGCCAGGACGGCGTCGGAGCCCGGCTCGGGCATGGGCAGGACGTCCAGCAGCCGTGAGGCGGTGGGGATCGTGGAGTCCGCCCCGGAGGCGGAGACGTCGTGGACCGGGGCCAGGGCGCGGGCCACCCGCTCGCACCACCCGTCCGGCACCATGTCCAGGGTGACCCGCTCCACCTCCTCCACGTCGGTCTGGGAGACAGACGGTGCGGCGGGCCCTGTGGCCACCACGGCCCGGCACTCCTCGGGCAGGGCCGTGCGCTCCCGGTCGATGCACACCAGGCGCACACCGACTTCGGGGCCGCGGCGCAGCACCGGGATGAGGCCCGGGCGCAGTCGCAGGGCGTGCCCGCCGTCGAGCACCACCAGGACCTGCTCGTTCTCGGAGCGCCCGCTGCCGCGGTTGTCGGAGGCCTCCAGGCGCCGTTGCACCAGGTCAGCGAGCTCGCTGATGCGGCGGCCGACGCTCTCATCGTCCACGCCGACCCGGGCCCGGGCGCCCGTCCCCTCCAGGTTGCGCAGGTGCGGCAGCCACCTCGCCCAGGCCCAGCGCCCCGCGGGGTTCTCGCCGCGCACCGGCTCCACCAGGAGCACCATCTGCAGCTCGGCCGGCGAGTGCAGCACCGCGGCCTGGGCCGCCAACCAGGTCGCCACCTCGTGGCACCTGTCCCCGCACACGCCGACGACGCCGAGCTCCCCCAGGTGCACGGTCACGGGAACGTCCGGGGCCGTCCATCGCAGCGGCTCCTCGTGCTTGGCGCGAGCGGGATCGTCCACCTCGACGTCGCTGGGCAGGTCCGCCACCCCCACCCGCAGATCCAGCCAGTCGGGGTCGGCGGGGCGCCTCTCCCACAGCTCCGCCCGCGGCCCGGTGGCGCGCAGCAGGAGCTCGGCCGGGTCCGGGGCGTCCGAACGCCGCAGCCCCCGCTCCTCGGTGAGCGCCTTGAAGGCCGCGTCCTCGGCCTGATCCCGCTGATCCTCGTACTTGCGCAGGTTGTCCTTGTAAGTCTTCTTGTTGTAGGAGCGCCCCTGGATCTGGTTGGCGATCATCATGACCGGTGAGAGCACCATGAACAAGAGCGAGTAGATGCGCTTGGTGAGCAGGTACATCCCGGCTCCCATGACCAGCGGGGAGAGCATCATGGCGAACGGGAAGGGCGGCTTGCGCGGCTGCTCGGGCTCACGGGGCAGCGTGAACTTGGTGACCCGGATCGGGCGGGCCAGGCGCGGGGGACGGTTGAAGTTGATCGTCGGCGCGCCCGGGGTGGGTGAGGTCACGGCGTCGGCGGCGGGCACCGGGCTCAGGACCAGCAGGCTCTCCCCCACTGTGAGAACCGCCTTCTCCGGCCAGAGGGTCGCGCCCTTGAGCGGGCGCCGGTCCAGTTCCAGGAAGTGGCGCTGGCCATCGGGTTCCAGGACCTCGCGTCCGCTGAGAATCGGTTCCGGCGTCTTCCCCTTGCGCTTGCGGCGCTTCTGGCGGCGCCTCCGCTTGGAGGGCTTCTCGTCCTCCTTGGCGGCCAGGACGAGAGGTCCGGGCAGGGGACGACGGCGCGGAAGCGGGAGCGGCACCGTGCGCTCGGCCACGCCCGGCACCGGGCTCAGGAATACCTGTCCGCCCTGGGAGACCGTCAGGTCGGCGATCTTCTCCCGCCCGGCCTCGCCCTCCAGGGCGATGTCCCCCTCGGGCCCGCCCAGGGTGTAGCCGCCCAGGCTCAGGCGGTGGACCGCGCCGGCCCCGCGTCCTGCGATGACGCGCAGCTCGACGACGCCGACCGGCTCGACGTCGTCGAGCACAGCCGCGCCCAGCCCCAGCAGCATGCCATTGCGGATCGAGCCCGAGCCGATGGGGGCCTGCGGGTCGAGGCGACGGGGACCGTGCCATAGCGACGATGGCGGGGCATCGACCGGTTCACCGGCGCTGACCACCAGGCGGAGGGACTGCCCCGGCGCGCTGACGGGCAGGGCGCGGTCCAGGGCGGCGGCCAGATCGCCGACCACGGCGTCCTCTGGGACCACGATGATGAGGTCGCGGGCGTCTGAAGCCTCCTCGAGGGGGCGCAGGACACTGATGAACAACTGCATGGTCGACTCCTCAGGCGGGGCGACGGCCCACGGAGAGCCCCGGTGAGAGGTCCTCGACGAGTGCCGCCGTGGCGGGGTCGATCTGGTCAAGGTCATCGGCACCCGCGGCGTCGAGGAGAATGCGGATCTCCTGCTCGAGCTCGCCGCGGCCGCGGCGCGAGGCCAGGCGCAGGCGGTCGCGCCACAGCCCTTGGTCGAGCTCGACCACCTGCAGGCCCGTGGCGATCGCCGTGGCGGCGCCGTCGGGATCGGTGTCCCCGATGAGCTCGACCAGCCGATGGGCGGCATCCACCACGAGCGCATCGAACTGCCGTGCGGCACGGACCCGGGCCAGCCAGGTGTAGTGCCCCTCGGCGGCGTCGGAGACCATCGGGCCCCGCACCAGGCGCAGGGCCTCGGTGAGAAGCTCGACCTCCTGCTGCGGCGCGCACCTGCGGGAGGAGTCCAGCAGAGAGCGCAGCACGTCCCAGTCCAGGACCACCCCGGGCCCCAGCACTAGGCGACCCTCGGCGTCCTCGCGCAGATGCGGCGCCCCCTGGGAGTCCTGGCCGAGCCAGCTGCGCAACCGCTCCACGGTCGCCCCCACCACGTCCGCGGTGGCCCCCAGAGGCCAGAGCATCGCGCCCAGGATGGAGGGGCGGATGCCCTCGGGGTGGAGGGCCACGCAGACGGCGGCCTCGGTGAGGATGGAGCGGCGCGCCTGGTCCACCGCCCCCGCCGTCTCCACGAGCGTGTTGCCCAGGACCTGGATGCGCACCGAGGCGGCGCGCAGGGCGGCGGTGGCCAGGGGCGGCATCGGCGGGTCCGGCACCGGCGGGCGGCCGTCGTCGTGGGTCTCCTCGACCGGGGCGAACAGGCCCTCGAGCGCGGCGATCTCCGCCTCGGTGGCGCGCGAGGCCGTGACCATGATGCCCAGGGGGAAGATCCGGGCGGTGCCGGAGGCATCGATCTCGATCGTCCAGCGCCCCTGCCGGTTGGAGTCCGTGCGCACCAGGGCGTAGCTGCGTCCCGGTGGGAGCGGAGGAGGCGTCGCCCCGTTGCCGATGAGCATGAAGGTCGTCTGCGTCTCCGGGCGGCGCCCGGTCAGGACCCCGCCGACGCCGGGCAGGGCGGCCTGCCCCATGAGACTCTCGGGGGTCTGCAGGCGCTGGCCGGCGACCCCGTGCAGGGTGGCGGACAGGCCCGTCCCGACGACGTCGGCGTCCCGCGACCAGGGGTTGGTGCACAGCTCCAGGGCGAGGGCGGAGACGACCTCGGCCGCCATGGCGGGGTCCCCGGTGACGATCACGTCTCCATCCGCGAAGGCCAGGTCGATGAGGATGTCCGCGCCCTCAGGGGTGCGGCCGACCGTCACCAGCCCGGGCAGGGGGCAGGGCCGGTCCTTCAGCGGCGGTTCCTGGCCTGCGCGCAGCGCCCAGGTCATCCCCTCCTGCTGCGCCCGCCACGGGGCGGGTGCGTCCGGCAGGGGACGCGCCATGCGCAGGTAGCAGGCATCGTCGTCGATGGCGACGGCGTACGGGCGGGGGCTTCCGGGCAGATCGTCCAGGGAGCGCAGGACGGCGTCGAGGCGCCGCGAGCGGCTCTCATCGGCGCCGACACGCAGGAGGCGCTCAAGCTCGGCGGAGTCCTCGTTGAAGGCGCCCGCCAGCCACCGGCGCCTGGCGACGAGCACCGAGACCAGGGAGGCGGCCAGCAACGAGCCGATCGCCGGCATCTGGACGGGGGCGACGTCCCGCAGGTCCTGCCCGAGTCCGGCGGGAATGTGGTTGCCCTCCTCCTGCTGCTGCGGTGTCGGCGCAGCCGGGGCCGGGGCGGGGGTCGTGGGGATGGCCTCGACCCGGGCCACGGAGGTGGCGGACTCGGGCATCACCAGGAGCCAGCCGGGCTGGATGAGCCGGGCCAGCTCGAGGGAGCCGCCGTCGGGCTGCGCCCTGCCCGCGTTGAGGTCGTAGATCTGGGAGTAGGCGCGGCCCTCACCGAGGTTGCGCTCGGCGATGTCCCAGAGATTGTCGTGGTAGCGGCCTTCCGGGGGCTGGACGATGTACACCCGCTGCCCCACGAGCTGGGCGCCGATCTCCTGGTCGAGCTCGACCCCGTTGACCATGTAGCGCATGTACTGGTGGTCGCTGTCGGCGCCCTGCGAGGCGGTGGCGGCTCCGTCGGCCTGGGAGTCGTCGGCGGCGGCGGGCTGCTGGGAGGAGACGTCCTGGCTCACCGCTACGGCCGGCGTCGGCTCCTCCACGACGGGGGCGGCGGCCGCGGCGACCGGTCCGCTGACGGCGCCCAGGAGCAGGACCGAGGCGATGAGTCGGCGCACCAGCGACTGCATACCGCCCGAGAGCGGGACATGTCCGGGAACGCCGTGCCCCTTGATGGCCGAGGCGGCCTCCACCAGGGCGCACACCGTGAACTGCAGCCAGGCCAGGTAGAGCACCCAGATGAGGACACCCACGACGACGTCGAAGGAGACGGCCTGTGTGAACAACACGCTCATGTCCACGCCGGTCGGCAGGGGCGGTGGGCCCACTGTGGCCAGCAGGGCGGCGGGCAGGCCGATGATGACGGCCGCGAGGACGAGGCCGGAGAGCAGGGATCGCCATACCGGGGGCCGGGCGCTGCGCACGGGCGCTTGGAACCGCTGGGGGCCGGCGGCCTGGGCGCGGCGTCGTCTCGATGCGGTGGTCATGGGTTCTGCCTCCCCTCGAGGCCGATGGCGTTGCCCGTCTTCGGCAATCTGGGCCTCCTTCTCTCCTCTGGGCCGAAGGCGTTGCGGGCCTCTCCGGTCACGGTGACGTGGATGGATGTGACGCCGACCAGTCGCAGCATCGTGGTGGGGACGTCGCGTTCGACGGTGACCGAG
>RBWB01583982.1_pt1 | contig 10853 bp, 5 predicted proteins | sample 2014201 | NCBI WGS metagenome assembly RBWB01 (sample SAMN10133834, study PRJNA383868) | Human oral metagenome, whole genome shotgun sequencing project. | isolation source: supragingival plaque isolated from 88 juvenile twins | host: Homo sapiens | place: Australia
GGAACGTGCGGTCTATGTTGCTAAGGCGATAGAGAAATTCAGAAAAGGCGATTTAACCGGTGCAAATGAGTTCATCAGTGAGCCGATGGTTTTTGCTGACAACCAAGCGAAAAGTCAATTCGTTATTGGGCGCAGTTTTGATGAATTGAAAAATATTGCTCAATCCTATGGACTTGATCCTAAAGATGGAAAAGCTATGCGCCAATGGATTGAGGATTATATTGCTAAGGCGAGAGAGTATAGCGCCAATTCTGCCGCAACATCTCAAACTGTTAATAGTAACCCTCAAAGCACAGCAGAAACTCAAAGCAATTCGCAGCCAAACATCACCTCTGAAAATACCAATGAACCAATTGTCCAAGGTGATTTGGCTAATGCCACTCGCTATTCCTTTGCTGGAGAGAATGCACAAACTGCCAACAAAGAACTGTTAACTCAAGCCAAAAGTGCGGTAGAAAATGGACGCGACCCGGAAGCTATTCGTCAAGAAACAGGTTGGTTTAAAGGTGCTGATAGTAAATGGCGTTTTGAATTAGATGATAGCGAAATTACATTTAAAACAAAAAATATTGCTCAATCAATCAAGGGTGGCGCTAAACTTGGCGATTTAATCAATGCTGAAAAGTTATTTAACGCATATCCTGGATTAAAAGATGTTGCAGTTAAAGAAAGTCAAAGTGGTACTTATTATTCGCCAAGAACAAATGAAATATTCTTCAATACCAATGAAAGCTCAAACAGCATAAAAGGCGATTTATTGCATGAAGTACAACACGCCATTCAAAGAGTTGAAAACTTTGCAACAGGAGGCAGTCCAAAACAATTTAGCGAAAAGGTTATTGATAGAAATAAAATTCTAAGTGAAAACGAGCAACATTTTGCAAGTGTTTCATTCAATAAACTTTCAGCTAAAGGGAAAGAATATGCGAGAGCTATCAATCGTGGCGAAAATGTAGAGGAAAATTATCGTCTTTTATCAAATAATCCGAATGATAAAGCTAATTGGGCTGATTATTTGCATCGTATTAATAGCTCAAACGAATACAGACAATTAGGTGCGGATTTAAGTGTTATTTCTCCATTGGAGCAATATCGCCAATTAGCCGGAGAGGTTGAAGCGAGAAATGTTCAAATTCGCCTTCCGTTAACCGAAGCACAAAGAAAAGCTTCTTCTCCGAAAGATACGCAAGGCATACCGGATGAACAACAACAGGTGCGCTATGGGAATGGAATAAATCTCGCATTGAATGAATCCGCTAATTCTGATTTTGCGAAAGCGGTGGATAAAATTGCTCAAGGTAAGCGAGGTCGTAATGACCGTTTCCTAAATATGGGAACAACGCCACCTGTATTGAAAATGCTCGGGCTTAAAGAAGTTAAAGTGGCCATGCGGGAGAGCGTGATTGATAAAATACTATTCGAGCACAGTGTTTCGGTAGATGATTTAAAACGGATTCCTGCACAGATTAACAACCCTATTGCGGTAATGAGATCTAACCCAAGTTCTACAAACCCTAATGGTTTAGTTGTTTTAACTGAATTAAACGAAGTTGTGAATGGGAAAGAAAAGCCAATTATTGCCGCTTTACAGTTAAAAAAATCAGGCGATCAACTGGAGGTAATTAATATTGCCAGTGTTTATGGAAGGGATTTAGATACTCAGATTGGAAATGATTTATCGAGAGCTATTTACTGGAATAAAACAAAAGGTTATCAATTTGCTAGGACTGTTGGGCTTCAATTGCCATCGTCGCTCACTAGCGTAGATAACCTTTCTGTGTCTAATATTAAAACCGAGGCAGAACTAAGTCAATATCAAAGCGCAAAAAACAATCAGGAATCTACAACTAATCCTGAAATCCAACGTGCACAAGAAATTTTACGAAAAACCTTTGGTAAGGCGGCAGAGCATATTGAAGTCACCACGTTTGCTAACCCACCAAAAGACGTGAAGAACTTAATCACTTCTGATGTGGAGGGTTGGTTTAATCCGAAAACAGGCAAAATCACTATTGTCGCCGACAGCATTAAGCCAACTAAAACGATGACAAAAGATGAACGCTTGCAATTCGTTGCATGGCACGAAATGGCGCACCGTGGAATCAATGTTGGCTATAAAGGCACTTATGAAAACCTTATGTCTGAAGTCGGCAAGAATAAAGCCGTAAGTCAAATAGCCGATGCTATTCAAACACAGCGTAAAGGTACAGATGATTTAGCCTCAACCAATCGTTCCGTGGCGATTGAAGAAGCTATTGCTGAAATCATGGCAGCTAATGAAACCGGCAAATGGAATGAGATTGAAACACGTTACGGTGTAGAAATCAAGAAAGGGCAACGCCAATCCTCTAAATCATGGTTGGCAATGACCGCGCAACGAATTAAAGACTTCTTATCGAAATTTTTTGGCGTTGAGCGAGCAAACCAATTCTCCGATGAAGATGTATTAAACCTTATTGCCCGAATCAAAGAAAAAGCGATTGGTAAATATACAGAGGTTTCATCAGTAGATAACGGTGTTCGGTATAGTATTTATCATAGAAGAAACAACAATCCTGATTCACCTGATAATGGGGTTGGGTATTCAATGTTTGCTGAAGATGAATATTCTGTTGAGCATTACGGGGAAAATCATTGGATTTTACCAGATGGCAATAACGAAAAAAGAATTTATGCCGGCTCTGGCGAATTTAAGAATGTTTTAAATGCTTGGCTAAACGACAACAAGCCCCTGCTCGAAAGTGAATTTGGAAGATCTGATGATGTTCTTATCGATGGACTAATTGAAGAATCAAATCCTGAAGATATAGTTGATTCAGCAGGATTTTGGGATAACGAAAAATTGGTCAGATACTTTAACGAAGAGGTGTTAGCTCCTAATGGGTGGGAAATTGTTGAAACTAGAGATGGTGCAATATCATTCAATGATGAATTATCTATTAACGCAGATCAGGAAGATGATGTGCGCTTTAGCCGTAATGAAGAGCTCACCGAAGAACGCTACAACCAAGCCAAGGAAAATGGCGAAACCGAGCTTACATTCAAACAATGGCAACAAGTGCGCTCGCCTGAGTTTAAGGCATGGTTCGGTGATTGGGAGAATGATCCAGATAACGCATCTAAGGTGGTGAACGAAAGAACGGGCGAGCCGCTTGTCGTGTATCACGGCACTACTGCAATTGATAAAATTCTTAATGATGGATTTAAATCCGAGACGGGGAAATTATGGGTTCACCTTACAGATTCCAAAGAAGTAGCGGATTCATATCAGCAATGGAAAAGGGGAAACAGCCCCGGAACTCTTGATTTGTTTGTTAAATCGATGCACCCTGTGGTATTCGACGCACAAGGAAACAAATATAGCGAAATCGGAAACAAAGTTTTTGGTGCTACATATGATGCACAACGCGACGGTAATGATTCTATCCTAATAAAAAATATCAGGGATAACTATGATAGTTCCGTTCCGACTAAACCACATTTAACGGTTGTTGTTTTTAACCCCAACCAAATCAAATCCGCAACAATGAATCAAGGAACATTTGATTGGAACAACCCTGATATTCGCTTTTCTCGCGCCAACACAATGCAATCCGCCCTTGAGCTTTCCCAGTCCGCACTTGCTGAAAGCGAGCCAAGCATTTGGGATAGTCTGAAGGAAAAAGATTATTCAGGCTTTAAGGAGCGGTTTAATCGTGCAGTTGGGAAAGTGGATGAGTGGTTGGCTGACAGTCTTCGCCCGGTGAATGATTGGATTGATTCAATGCACCTTGAAGATCAAACAGGCAACACTAGCAGCCGTGACCATGAGAAGCGCCGCTTGAAAGATGCCATGTACACCGCCAAGGGGAAACGTGACGCAATGAATTCCGAATTGGAACAAGTCTATTTGAAACCAATCCTCTCTAAGATTGCCGCACTTTCTAAGGAGACCAAGAAAGGAAAAAATCCGATTGACGAATTGACGATGAAAAGAATGGTTGGCAACTGGATCTCAGCTCGTTATTCCATTGAGAAAAACATTGATTTACTCAATCGTGATGAAAAAGTTATGCGTGATACAAAACGCTTATTGGATAACGCTAAACAAAACAGTACAAGTGCAGAAGTACGCCGTTTGAATGATGCCTATTTGAAAGCGAAAGCGCAGTACGATAATCGCAAAGCGGACATTTACAACACCGACTACAAAAACAAAGGCAATCGCTTTAAAGTCGGTGTTGCTGGTGGCTGGTCAATCCCGGAAGCTGAATTGATTCTGAAGAACACCGAACAGCATATTAGTAAATCTGATTTAGAATCAGTTGCTGAAATGGTCTATGACTTGAATCAAGCACGTTTGGAAATCGATCGTGCAAGCGGGCGTTACACTGAAAAAGAATATCAAGAGTACAAGGCGAACCGCCATTACGTCCCATTAACAGGCGATCCGAACGCTGATGTCGATACCGACATTATTTCCGGCGCAAGTTCAAGTGCGGTCAATATCGGACGAGATAAAGCGCTAAAAGGTCGTACAAGTTCCGAAGCGGAAGATGCTATCGATGCAATGTGGAAATCCGTGGGTAAATCTACAACCTATGCCGGTTTCGCGGAGTTTAAAGGCAAGATTGATGACTTGTACGAAACGGAAGTAACCATGCTGAAAGAGAAAGGTTATTCCGATGCTCAAGCAAGGGAACAAGCCACAGCGAATTTAGGTATTAGTAAACGTAAAATGCAAGGTTTAACACGCTCGAGTGATAATGTACTAATTCGTAAAGAAGGTGGTCAATATTATGAATATGAATTGCCGGCACAAGCAATGGAAGCTTTACGCAATGATAACGTGGAATATGCTAATGCATTCCTGAAACTCATTTCTAAACCTACCGGCTGGTATGCTCGAGGCGTTACTCAATGGACTGTTACGTTTGCGCCAATGAATATGATGCGTGATACATGGGAAAAATCAGAATTCATCCGCGTTCAGAAACTCTACGATAAGAATAATCGTTTAGTGGATAACAAGACCATGGATAAAATCGGTCGTGCAACAATTGCGAATGCTTTTACCGACAAAGAAGTATGGCAAGCAACTAAACGCCTAGGTTTTGGTCAAGAATTACGTGATAGTGTGCCGGCTGAACGTATGCTTAAACAGTTATTGAAAGAGGGCGGTGTATCAAACTACGGTACTTATTTGGATAAATCCGAGGTGGATTTAATCAAACGCCTGAAAAAAGAAAACAACCCAATCGCAGGTAAGCTTGAGAAAGCCGGCAAAGTATTTGAAGGTTACAATAAAATGTTTGATACCGTTTCTGCATTAGCTGCTTATAAAGCCTTAGTGGAAAACGGCATTGATTCAAAACAGGCGGCGGCCACAACATTGGAGCTTACCAACTTCCGCAAAACAGGCTCCAAAATGCGCGGAATCAAAGCCTTGTATATGTTCTCACAACCAACCGTGATGGGCGCGACTAACCTGATTCGTTATCTTTCCACCCGCAAAGGTCAAATTCGTTTTGCTGCTTACCTTGCTGGGATGACCGCACTTTATACTGTATTGCGTTCAATGGACGATGAAGATGAGGGCGGTAACAAAATGGATCAGCTTGGTGATATTACCCGTTATATTCCGATTCCGATTGGTGGCGGTCATTACTTTAAAATCCCAGTTGGTTTTGGTATGCCACAAATGGCTTGGAATTTCTCTACAAATATCGTGAAAGGTGCGGTAAGTGATATTTCCTTAACTGAAGCAGGGACGAATATGTTAGTGCATTCGCTCAAAACATTCTCACCGGTATCACCTTCTGAAATTTCAGCGGCAAAATATCCAATGGAGAAATTGACATTGACCGCAACTCCAACAATTCTTCAACCGTTAATGCAGAATGTTCTCAATCGTTCCGCGTTTGGCAATAAGATCACAACAAACTTTGTGCGTGATGACAAATTGAAAGCGGAGCAATCCAAAGCGACAACCGCGCAATTCTGGAAAGATGTGGCATTATCTCTGAATGACAATTTAGGGATTGATATGCACCCGGAACAAATCAAAAACCTTTTCGATGGGTACAGCTCAGTGTTCGGCAGCCTTAAAGAGTTGAATACTGTCTTTATTGAAAATCCTAACCGTGAACAGTTAGGACGTAATACAATAATGCCTTTTATAAATCAGTTTATTGGCACCACTAACGAGTTTTCGATTCAAAGCCGCTACTATGAAGCTAGCGAAGAAGCGAGAAAAGTGGCAACAGAATATGAATCAAGAAAGAACCGTGGTGCGTTAGATGGTTGGCTAGATGACGATAAACGCAAGCTGATCAGATTCTACGAACAAGATAAAAGCACAACACAAACCATGCGAAGCGAAAAAGCAAAACTTACTCGTGCGTTACGTTCCGGTCAAATCAGTGCAGTTACTTATGAAAACGGGATTAAACGGTACAATAAAGACATGAGCAGAACACAAGCTCAAATCTTGCGTAAATATCGTTTAATGGAGGGATTGAACACAAACTAATCTATTGACAAATAAAATATTTGCAGTAGAATTTTCCACAATAGCCGAATTGTAGAAATGCGATTCGGCTTTTTATTGGAATTTTTATGCAAAAGCTAAATTTACAGAACGAAGCAGATAGAAAATCACTGATTGTTTATCTGAATACCCGGATTATTGAATACAAGCAGGACTTGTGTGAGGAGGGATTAACCCCTCAACAATACAATATTCTCCGAGGTAAAATTAAAGAATTGCAAGATCTCGTTTCAGAACTAGATCATTAATCATGAACCCGCTCAATGTAGCGGGTTTTTTATTATCAACGAATTATCACGAGCCGCTTTATGCCGCTTAATGAGGTAATACATGGAAAATCAAGACACCGTAGAATTTAATGCTGATGCCGCTTTTGAAGAAGCCGCTAATCAACTTGAATCAGGTGGACTAACTGCCGAAGTTAAACCATCCGTCGCAAATGAAGAAGTTCAGCCTACGCCCGATCAGCGTGTGGAAAATACTACTCAAGAAAGCAACCCGCAACAGCCGGAAGCACAAGAGGAGGAATTACCTGAATGGTTAGCTAGTGCCACAGATGAAGTGAAAGAAAACTTTCGTGTAATGGAAGCAGAGAAAAAGCGCTACGAACACATGGCTAAGTCTCAACGCGGTCGTGTTGGCGCGCTCTCTAAGAAATATCAACAGGCGCAAGCCGCTTTGGAACAGCTCAGACAAAATCAATCTACCTTTGATGGTGAGATTGAAAGTTTACGTACTGACTATCCCGAAGTAGCCGATTTCCTGTCCCGCTTTATCGCCGGACAAAACAAACGCCTTGAAGATATTTCTACTCCGATTGCTCAAATGGTGGATGCTAATGTGCAAGATTTCGCGCAGCAACAGCTTGAGGGTTCCATTTCGATGGTTACTCAAGAGGTTCCTGAAGTGGATAGTATCTTGCGCGATCCGATGTTTCATCGATGGGTAGATAATCAACCGAATGGCATTAAAGCATTGTTCAATTCTGACGACCCGCGCGATGCTATTTATCTGCTTACCGAATTTAAACGAGCCACCTCTTCCATTTCTGAGCAAAGAAATAAGCGTTCTCAACAATTATCAGCAATGTCGCTGCCAACAGGCCGCGCAACGCCTAAAGGCGGAGGTGAAATTGATGAGGATGCGCTATTCAACCAATTGGCCGCTGAATTTGATAAGCGGCGATAGTTAGTTCATCTGAGGAAAATTAATTATGGCTATTACTAAATATTCTGACATTTCTCCACGTACACAGGTTTATGCCGAGGCTAAATTATTAGCACATGCAGAACCTATACTCATTTTGAATAAATTGGGGCAAACGCATCCCATCCCTCAAAATAAAACGCAGACAATCAAATTCCGACGCCCTAAACCATTTGCGCCAGCCACCAACCCGCTAACCGAAGGTGTTACGCCTGAGTCGCAAAAAATGGTTTATGAAGATGTAACAGCTACATTGGCGCAGTATGGCTCGTGGTCTGAAATTACAGATGTTATTGCAGACACCCATGAAGATCAGGTTCTTTCAGATTTAACCATGATTTCCGGCGAGCAAGCTGCTGAAACTACAGAATTGCTAGCGTGGGGCGCAATCAGTAACGGGACTAACGTTATCTATGCTAATGGCTCTCAAAGAGAGTACGTATCAACCCAGCTTTCGTTAGATCATGTTCGTAATGCAGTTCGTAAATTGCAGCGTAACCGCGCTAAGAAGAAAAGCACCATCTTAGATGGCTCCATTAAATATGGCACTACCCCAGTTGAAGCATCATACATTGCAGTGTGTCACACTGACCTGGAAGCTGATATTCGAAGCATTGCCGGCTTCACCCCAGTTTCTCAATACGGCCAGCGCCAGCCTATCGTTCCGCAAGAGTTTGGCTCTATTGAAAATGTGCGATTTATTACTTCCCCGCTATTCACCCCTGAAGCAGATGCTGGTAATACTTTTGCCGGGAGAAAAATTTTATCTACCAGTGGCACAAAAGCCGATATTTATAAAATTATCGTATTCGGACAAGATGCCTTTGCAACCTGCCCACTAAAAGGCAAGGAAGCTGCGCAAATCTTAGTCCGCAACCCAGGGAAGGCGGAAAAAGGCGACCCATTAGGGCAGACTGGATCTGTAGCCTGGAAAACATGGTGGGCCGGCAAGATTCTAAATGACGCCTGGTTGGTTCGCATAGAAGTTGCCGCAACATCGTTGTAATCGTTTTAGTAACCTTGCCCTCCTTGTGAGGGCATTTTTTTTATAGGGGAATTTATGTCATACACATTTATAGACTTTAAAAAATCAAGCAAAGATGATTTGGTTAATCACTTGCGTGAACAGTGTGGAATAGAAAAGGATGGGAAGAAAGAAGAATTAATTCAAACAATTCTTGATTTTGAATCCGCTAACGGTCTAATCCGCCATGACATTCAGAAACAAGATGATAATCAAAGCGAAGCCGATCAAGCAGACATTCCTTTGACTGCTCAAAAGCGCGTCAGAATCATTATTTCACCAAGTGAAACAGATAAGGACGATGTATATGTAAGTATTGGTAACTGGGACGCTTTAATCAAGCGAGGTGTTGAAGTGTCAATTCCTTATCCCGCGTATTTGTTATTATCTAAAGCTGGCGAAAAGCGCTTAGTTCAAAACAAAGAAGGCGGGCTTGATGAATTTTTCGCTCCTCGCTTTTCAATTACCGTCCTTGGTGATGCTTGATGAATTTCCTGCAACTTACACAGCGATTGCGTCGCGAAATGAACGATACGGGCGAGGGCCCGTATGCTGTCACAAATCAAACCGGGCGCAATCTTGAGTATGTTGATGCAATTCGTGAAGCGTGGCTAGATATCCAATCTTTGCGCCTATGGAGCGATTATTTTTGGAATAATGGATTTAGTCTTGATAACTTGCAGTCACTGGAAACCTCGTCAGACACTCCGTTCATCCCAGAGCGATTTCATGTCGCTATTGTGTATTACGCCATGCAAGGAAAGTCGTTATCGCAGAATGCACAAGAATTAGTTATGCGTGGGCAGTACGAATGGGATAAATACCTTCACATCCTCTGCGAGATCTTTCTACCTACGCCGTCATTAGGGAAGTAAATGGCACAGTTACCAAGAATTCAGTCTCAGTTTATTGCAATTAGCGGTGGCATGGATCTATCTACTCCGCCAATTGCTAAAGCAAATAGCGATGCCATTAGCGCGTTAAATGTTCAGCCTAATTACGGAGGGGGGTTTTCCAGAATTGAGGGGTATGAGTGTATAGATGGCAAAACTATCCCGTCCGATATGATATATGCCGTTTTGGTAGTCGGGCCAATTTCCAGTAAAGAAAAGTACCTTAACAAAACATTCACGCATAACGGTAAGTTATGTCATATCATTGATGTATTAGACAACGCTTTTATTGTGGCTTTTTTAAAGCCGTCTGATTTTATTAACGGCACAACCTTTACTGTAAAAGGAGAAAGTTTTACTGCTATATATGTAAATAACTCGATAGATGGCGGGGTTGAGGATGATTTAAAATACCGCAGTATGTCGTTTGATCTTGGTATCAAATCCGTGTTTGAAGTTCCGGGTGTTGACAAAATCAGGGGGGTTGTTGAGTTAAATGGTGAAGTGATCGCATTCCGCGACAATGGAAATAAATGTTCCGCTTTTATCAGCTCAAATAACGGGTGGTCTACCGCTCCTAATACCTACATTGCGAAGTTGAAGAATTTAGTTAAACCAGAGAATTTACTAGATAATTCAAACTTTACATCAGGCAATACTAGAGGGGTCATACATTCTGTGTCGCTGGCGCCTGATAGCAAGTCAGGTTATGTAGTGTTATCTCAATCTGTTTCGGCGAATCAGCCATTACAAGTAAATAACATTACTTCAGCGACAGTAGAAAGATGCATGCAGGTTTTCTTGCCAAAAGGGAAGGATTGGAGGTTTATCTACCATAATTTTTATGGTGGCGCTGACACATTTTATGCGTACGGTTGCAATGGTGAACAGGTTGTTGAGATTCGTCCTGGTGGCGTTATCATTCCACTGCTAATAAATAACGACGCCCCGCAATATATTTGCGCGCACCGTAATCATTTGTTTGTATCTTTCCCTGGCGGTCAACTAGGGCATTCCTTGGTTGGGCATCCTAATAGGTGGTCTGTGTTGCTTGGGGCTGAGCAATTTGGACTTGGCGATGAGATTACGGCGCTTTCCTCAACCGCTGGTGGAGTGCTTATTATTGGGTGCAGAAATAAAACAGCCGGGCTATATGGCTCCAGTCGTGATGATTGGGTGTTAAAGGATATTTCCCATGTTG
>RBWB01583984.1_pt1 | contig 10849 bp, 10 predicted proteins | sample 2014201 | NCBI WGS metagenome assembly RBWB01 (sample SAMN10133834, study PRJNA383868) | Human oral metagenome, whole genome shotgun sequencing project. | isolation source: supragingival plaque isolated from 88 juvenile twins | host: Homo sapiens | place: Australia
TTGTCCCATTAGCATTAAGTATGCTTTCAAAAAATCATCTATTTCGCCATTCATTACAGCATCTACATTAGTGGTTTCATAGCTTGTACGAACATCCTTAACGAGCTTATAAGGGTGCATCACATAGTTACGGATTTGGCTCCCCCACTCTATTTTCATTTTGTTAGCTTCAATTTCATCACGCTTTGCCTGACGTTTTTTCAGCTCTATTTCATAAAGCTGTGATTTGAGCAGTTGCAAAGCCTTATTTTTATTATCCAGCTGACTACGAGTTTCAGAATTTTCAATAATAATTCCTGTAGGATGGTGCCTTAGGCGTACTGCTGTTTCTACTTTATTGACATTCTGCCCACCAGCCCCACTAGAACGCATCGTTTCAAAAGAAATATCTGCTGGATTTATCTCTATTTCTATGGTATCATCAGCCAAAGGATATACATATACTGAGGCAAAGGAAGTATGTCGCTTGGCATTACTATCAAAGGGAGAAATTCGCACCAACCGATGTACTCCATTCTCACCTTTAAGGTAGCCAAAGGCAAATTCACCATCTATTTCAAGAGTAACTGTCTTCACCCCTGCCACATCACCTTCTTGATAATTGAGTTCTTTTACTGAAAAACCTTGATTATTAGCCCACATCATATACATACGCATCAGCATAGAAGCCCAATCACAGCTTTCTGTCCCTCCTGCCCCAGCAGTAATTTGCAATACAGCGCTAAGTGCATCTCCTTCATCAGAAAGCATATTGCGAAATTCTAAATTCTCATACGCATCAGCATAGAAGCCCAATCACAGCTTTCTGTACCTCCTGCACCTGCCGTAATCTGTAATACCGCACTCAGGGCATCACCTTCATCAGAAAGCATATTGCGAAATTCTAAATTTTCGATGTGATGAAGGGTTTTAGCATAAAAATCTTCAACTTCCTCAGCTGAAATAGCATTTTCTTTATAAAAATCCATCATAATGTGGATTTCCTCTAGCATTTCTACAGATTTTTCGTAATCAGTTACCCATTTTTTCTGTGATTGTAACTTCTGAACTAATAGCTGTGCTTCTTTGGGATTGTCCCAGAAGTCAGGAGCAAATGTTTTTTCCTCTTCATTGGCAATTTCTATCCTTTTTTTATCTATTTGTAGATATTTTTCTAATGAAGAAATACGATTTTCGAGTTCTTTTATATTTTCAATAGTAATCATAGCTAATTATTTTAGTTTTTTTTAAGTAATTTCAAAGAAAAGGAAACAATAAAGAATAAAGATATAAAATATACAATCATAAAAGACAAAACATCAGAAGTTGTATCGGCTTTTTTGAAAGAAAATAAAGGAAATATAAAGCCTAAACAAGCAATAAATTGAAGCCCTGTAAGGACTAAAAAAGCCATTCCTATATATTTTTCCCATTTTCTGGAAACAATAAAAAGACCTAATAATATACTCAATAAACAAAGTGTATGAAATATATAAATATCTGACAATGAATAAAATGCAAGATAATCGATTTGTTCTACAATATAAGAATGTATAGCAAAACAAATCCATAAAAAAAGGAAAGGAAAAATAATTTTGAAAACAAACTTCATAAGCTAAAAAATAAAATGGTTGCAAAAATACTATTTTTCATATAATTTTAAAGTTAAAATGGTAAAAATATCTCTTTTTTATTTTTATAAAAGTAAATAAAAAACATCAAAAAACTTTATATTTCAATTATTTTTTATATTTTTGCCCAAAAAGATTTTTTATGAAAGTAATACATTTTTACAAATATCAAGGTACGGGAAACGATTTTATAATGATTGATAACCGTTTAAATTTATTTCCAAAAGAAGATACAAAATTAATTGCTCACCTTTGTAATCGCCGTTTTGGAATTGGTGCTGATGGACTTATTCTTTTAGAAAAATCTGAAGAAAATGACTTTTCTATGGTTTATTTTAACTCTGACGGTAATTTGAGTACAATGTGTGGCAATGGTGGGCGTTGTATCACTGCTTTTGCTCAAAAACTCGGAATAATAGAGCAAGATTGTACTTTTAGCGCAGCTGACGGACTACATAAATCACTAATAAACAACAACTTAATTCATTTACAAATGCAAGATGTTTCTTCATTTGAAAAAGCTAAAAAAGGATTATTATTAAACACAGGCTCTCCTCATTATGTTGAAATAAGAAAAAATATAGATGAAATAGATGTAAAACAAGAAGGTTCTAAAATACGTTATTCATTTGGTATAGAAGGAGTTAATGTTAATTTTGTTGAGCCTCTTAATGATAATCGTTTCAAGGTAAGAACCTATGAGCGAGGTGTTGAAGATGAAACCTATTCTTGTGGTACAGGAGCTGTTGCTGTAGCCATTGCTATGCACAAAACAGGAAAAACAAAGGATGAAAATATTATTTTAGAAACAAAAGGAGGTACTTTGGAAGTGAATTTTGAGGTAAAAAAAGAATTTTTAGGTTTAAAAATAAAAGAATATTCTAATATTTGGCTTATTGGAGCCGCAGATTTTGTTTTTGAAGGTAATTTTGTAGTATAATTATGGTTACATTACGTCCCATTGAGCCCGAAGATATTGATTTTCTATATAATTTAGAAAATGATATGACACTTTGGGAAGTTAGTGAAACTCAAAAACCTTTTTCTCGTGATGTTTTAAGAAAATATTTAGAAAATGCTCATTTAGATATTTACCAAACTAGACAAGTACGATTTATGATTCTTTCAGATAATCAATCTGTTGGCAGTATTGATTTATATGACTTTGACCCAAAAAATAAAAGAGTAACCATTGGAATCGTTGTTTTAGAGGCATTTAGAGGCAAGCACATAGCTTCCAAAGCATTGAATTTGATATATGAATATGCTTTTTCATACCTTGATGTTCATCAGCTAATTGCTTATATTCCAGAGGATAACACACCAAGTATCAATTTATTTAAAAAAGAAGATTTTAGGTGTTTTGGCGTACTTAAAGATTGGCTTTTCTTTAAAGGAGATTTTAAAAATGTTTTATTATATCATTTTTTTAAGGAACAATTTATTATAAAAAGTTTAGGATTATAAAAACCATAATAAAATGAAAAAAGCTATTTTTTTATTATTGATTTTATGCAATATTTCAGTATTTGCACAAGTTAAAAAAGTAAAGTTTAACCCAGTCCCAGTAAAATTAGAAAAACTGAAAATAAACCCTAATACTCAGGAAATTGCATACACAAGAAAAAAAATATTATTAGAAAAAAATCGTTGGTATCACTTCAATCATTTAGGACTGAATATGAGTGAAGTAGCCTTCTCTAACTGGAATGCTGGGGGGACAAATTCTATTTCCTTCTTAGCCGATGCAAAATTCAGAAGGAGATACGTTGTAGAACGTTATTTTTGGGATAATGAATTGTTAGTAAATTATGGTGTTAATATTCAAAAAGATGAGCCAATGAAGAAAACTGATGACCAAATTGTATTAAACTCTACATTTGGCTATCGTACAAACTCTCAATCGAATTGGTATTACTCTGCAAAATTCACTTTTAACTCACAGATAGCCAATGGGTACAATTATCCTAAAAAAGATGTTCCTGTATCACGTTTTATGGCGCCTGGTTATATATACTTGGGGGTTGGTACAGAATTTGCTCCAGAAAAACCGCTTATTACCCTCTTTTTATCTCCCATAACTATGAAAGCTATTTTCGTTTTTGATAGAGATTTGGCTAACAAAGGAGCGTTTGGGGTTCAAGCGGCTAAATATGATAATACAGGTAAAATAATACAAGATGGTAAAATGACCAAAATAGAAGCTGGTTTTTTACTTTCTGGGAAATATGATGTGCGCTTGTATGAAAATATTGATATGTCTAATCGTTTTTCTTTTTACACAGAATATGACAAAAATTTTGGTAATATTGATATTGATATTGAGAGTAATATCAGTATGAAAGTAAATGATTATGTACAAGCACGTTTGGGTGTCCATATTAAATATGATGATGATATAAAATTTTATGAAGCAATAGCTCCAAATGGGGTAAAATATTCTTACGGACCGAGGATACAACTGAAACAAATTTTAGGTGTTGGAATAATTTACAAATTCTAATATTTTTCTTAAAATCATCAGAAAAAATAGTTTTAATTACAATTATTTTAGTACTTTTGCAGAAAATTTAAACAAAAATGTCAGTAGCAAAAAAAGATATTAAAAGAATCACAACAAGCTCTCTTTTAGCTATGAAAGCCAAAGGAGACAAAATTTCAATGCTTACTTCATATGATTATACAATGGCAAAAATTGTAGATGAAGCAGGTATTGATATTATCTTAGTTGGAGATTCTGCGGCTAATGTAATGGCTGGGTATGAAACTACTTTACCCATAACGCTTGATGCTATGATTTACCACGGAGCAGCTGTTGTTCGGGCGTGTAAGCGAGCATTTGTTGTCGTAGATTTACCTTTTGGTACTTATCAGTCTGACTCTCAAAAAGCGCTCGAATCAGCCATACGAATAATGAAAGAAACAGGCGCACACGGAGTAAAATTGGAAGGAGGAAGAGAAATAGGAGAAAGTATCCAAAAAATACTTAATGCTGGTATTCCTGTAATGGGACACTTGGGGCTTACTCCTCAGTCTATCAATAAATTTGGAGGATATGGCGTACGTGCCAAAGAAGAAAAAGAAGCTGAAAAACTTCGTGAAGATGCTAAATTTTTGGAAGAATTGGGTTGTTTTTCTGTAGTTTTAGAAAAAATTCCTTCTGTATTAGGTACTGAAGTAGCTAAAAGCCTAAGCATACCTGTTATAGGTATAGGTGCAGGAAACGGAGTTGATGGACAAGTACTTGTAGCTCAAGACTTTTTTGGTATGTTTGTAGATTTTAAAGCAAAATTTGTTCGTCAATACTTAAACCTTCACGAGCAAATGACTTCTGCTTTACACCAATACATTACAGATGTAAAAAGTGGAGATTTTCCGAATGAAAATGAACAATATTAAATAAAAATTAATTTCTTTTTATAAAAACTTTGATAATACAACTTTATCAAAGTTTTATTTTTGTATGAAAACAACCAAAGATAATTTACAAGTTATTTACGAAGATAACCATATTATCGTAATTAACAAAAGAGCTGGCGATATTGTACAAGGAGATAAAACAGGTGACGAGCCTCTGAGTGAGATTATTAAATCTTTTTTAGTTGAAAAATATAATAAAAAAGGAGAGGCGTATTTGGGGGTCGTTCATCGGTTAGACCGCCCCACAACAGGACTTGTTGTCTTTGCTAAAACCTCAAAAGCATTACCTCGATTGAATGCTCTTTTTTCAGATAAAAATAATGTAAAAAAAACATATTTAGCCTTAGTTCATAAAAAAAATATTCCAACAGAAGGAGTTCTTACTCATTGGTTAACCAGAAATGAAAAAACAAACAAATCTACAGCTCATAACAAAGAAGTACCCAATAGTAAAAAAGCTATTTTAGAATATTGCCTCTTGAAAGAATTAGATAATTATAATCTTGTAGAAATTAATCTATTAACAGGAAGACATCATCAAATACGAGCGCAATTTTCTGCTTTAGGTTGTCCTATACGAGGAGATATTAAATATGGTGCTAAACGTACAAATCCAGATGCTAGCATTAGTCTTCATGCTTACCATTTAGAATTTATTCACCCTGTGAAAAAAGAAAAAATAAGCCTATATGCACCTGTTCCTGAGTTGGTAAAGCCTGCTAATATTGAATTATAACTTAATGAAAAAGAGAAATTAATTTGAATTAATTTCTCTTTTTTATATTTTACTGTGTAAAATAAATTAGTTTTCTTCTATAAATAGTTAATAATTTTGATTTTGAAATGAAGCCATAATATTTTCCTTCTTTTATTACGGGCAAATTCCAAGCTCCTGTATATTGAAATTTTTCCATTACCTCACTCATTTTATCATTTCCTATTTCTATGATAGCAGGTGGTTTTTGCATCAACTCTAATGCGGTAATTTTATCATATAAATCTACATCAAAAATCAAATAACGAATATCATCTAATAAAATAATTCCTTGTAAAACCTGATTCTCTCGGTCAAGAACAGGGTATATATTACGATTAGATTTTCGAATACCTTCATAAACTACATCTCGGAGTTTCATATCTGTATATACAGGCGTAAAATTATGCTCTACAACCTCTTCAAAATCCATAAGAGTTAATATGGATTGGTCTTTATTTTGAGAAATAAGCTCTCCTTTCCTTCCCAATTCCATTGTATAAACAGAATATTTATTAAAATATTTTGCTACTGAAAAAGATACCGCTGCAGTAAGCATAGCCGGAACAAATAGAGAATAACCGCCGGTTACTTCGGCTATTAAGAATACTGCTGTTAGTGGTGCGTGAAGTACACCTGTCATCAAAGCGGTCATTCCCACCAATGTAAAATTGGGTAATTCTGCCTTATACCCCAAAATAGGAAACTCATTAATAATACGAGCAAAACAATTTCCCATTACTCCTCCCATAAATAACATAGGTGAAAATATTCCCCCTACTCCACCTGCTCCAAAAGTAAGCGAAGTAGCTATTACTTTAACAAATGAAAGCCCTGCCAAAAGAACAATAATCACCCAAGGATTTGATAAATCCAAATCAAAAATATTAGATTTTAGAGATAATTCTGGGTGGCCTTCTTTTAAATGATTAATTATTTCGTGCCCTTCTCCATAAAGTGGAGGCATTATAAAAATAAGCAATCCTAAAAGAGCGCCGCCTAATAATATTTTCTGCCAAGGAGAATTTATTTTCTTAAAAAAAGCATTAATTTTTTCATAAACAAAAGTAAAATATGCAGACATCAATCCGCCTATAATTCCTAACAAAATGTAAAAAGGAATTCCTTTTAAAGAAAATGCTTTTGTTATAGTTATAGGGATAAGTACTTCATTCCCAAAAAAGAAATACGAGGTAAATACTCCACAAAGAGAAGAAATAAATAAAGGAATAAGTGAAGAAAGTGTTAAATCTAATCCGAAAACTTCAATTGCAAATAATATAGCAGCAATAGGTATTTTGAAAATAGCCGCCAAAGCTCCTGCACAAGCACAAGCTAATAAAAGCATTCTATTGGACTGATTTATATGAAAAAATCTTGATAAATTTGAACTAATTCCCGCTCCTGTTACCACCATTGGTCCTTCAAGCCCCACTGACCCCCCGAAACCAATAGTAATTGGCGCTGTTAGAATACTTCCATAAGCCTGAAAACGCTTCATTATCCCTTTTTGGTGAGCAACAGCATACAAAATAGAAGGTATACCGTGGTTAATATCGTGTCTTATAACAAATTTTTTCACCAAATACACAAAAGTAAAGCCTATCATTGGGAAAATAAAATAAAACCCATAAGTGATATTTTTCACCAAATTCCCTTCCAAAAGCCACTGAATAAAGTGAGTAAAACTACGCATAGCCAATGCCGCTATACCAGATGCTATACCCAATATTCCACTTAGTATAAGAATAAATTGCCTATCTGTAAGATGTTTTACTCGCCAGATAAATATTTTTTTAAGAAAAAGTTGTCGTTTGCTTGTCATTTTTTATTTTTAAAAAAACGATGCAAAAGTACATTTTTTAAATAAAAAATAAGATTTTTTTTACATTTTTAACAACCTAAAAAATTAGTTTTTAATAAAACTATTTTAATATACTAAATAAAAAAAGGAGTAATAAACAATTACTCCTTTTAAAATTTAAATATTATTTAACCGGCAACTCTTGTTGTATCCAAGCAGAAATACCTCCTTCAAGATTATGTAACTGAGAATAACCTAATGCTTGTAGAGCTTCACAAGCTTTTAAGCTCCTTGCTCCTCCTTTACAAGCTATTACAACAGGTTCATTTTTAGGAATTTCTGAATAAAGATTTGCTATTTTTGATAAGGGAACATTTATAATATTGGGCACATTGTAGGCAATTTCTTGCACTTCATTTTCTTCTCTTACATCAACAAAGAGAATATTTTTTTTAGCCATATCAAACCCTTCTAAAACGTTTATTTTTTTGATACTCATTGTTTTATATTTTTTTATTGTTCTACTGCATTTTTTATTCGGCAAATAGCCTCTCGGAGGTCTTTTTCTGAAGTTGCATAAGATAAGCGTATGCAATTTTTATCACCAAAAGCCTCTCCTGTTACGGTGGCAACTCCTGCTTCTTCTAAAAGATAAAGAGCAAAATCAGAAGCTGTATTTATTTCTCTTCCTCGTAATATTTTTCCAAAAAAATAAGAAATATCAGGAAAGACATAAAACGCTCCTTGTGGTTCATACACCTTAAATCCTTTTACCTCTCTTAGTAAATTTACTACAATATCTCTACGTTTACGAAATTCGTCTTTCATATACTGAAATGTAGTTATAGGAGTTTTAAGAGCTGTTATTGTTGCTCGTTGGGCAATAGTATTAGCTCCACTAGTAATTTGCCCTTGTATTTTATAACACGCTTTGGCAATCCATTCAGGAGCTGCTAAATAGCCTATTCTCCACCCTGTCATAGCAAAAGCTTTGGATACTCCATTTATTGTAATTGTTCTGTCATACAAACCATCTATTTGAGCTATACTTGTATAGGTTTCTGTAAAGTTTATATATTCATAAATTTCATCTGAAACAATGAATATATTTGGATATTTACGAAGTACAACAGCCAAATTTTCAAGTTCTTGTTTCGTATATACAGCTCCACTAGGATTTGAAGGAGAATTAAACCAAATCATTTTCGTTTTTGGAGTAATTGCTTTTTCTAACTGTTCAGGTGTTATTTTAAAATTATTTTCAATAGTTGTAGGAACTTCTACGGGAACACCTTGTGCTATTTTAATAATTTCCGAATAACTTACCCAATATGGAGCGGGTAAAATGACCTCATCTCCTTCATTAAGCATTACAAGAGCCGCATTAGCTAAACTTTGTTTTGCACCTGTTGAAACTACAATTTGTGATGGTTTATAAATAAGTTGATTATCTCTTTTGAATTTCTCACAAATGGCTTCTCTAAGTTCAAGGAAACCATCAATAGGAGAATACTTACTATAATTCTGGTTGATAGCCTCAATGGCTGCTTGTTTTATTATTTCTGGAATATTAAAATCTGGTTCTCCAAGACTAAGCCCAATAATATCCTTACCTTGTGCTTTCAGCTCTCTTGTTTTAGCAGCCATTGCCAAAGTAGGCGAAAGTACCATTTGGTTAATTCGTTTTGATAAAAACTTTTCCATTATTGCTTATTTGAAAACGAAAGCAAAGATACAATTTTTTAGAATTACTTTTATCTTTTATCAAAAAAATATCCCTTAATAATTTTAAGGGATATTTAAATTAAATGAAACTATTATTTATATTTCGTGCTCTCCTTTGATTTCTTTATGTTCGTAATCAGCAATCATCAAGCGGTCATAATCAGGTTTAGTTCCTTTACTGAAACGCTTGCTTATATTATCAAAAATTAGATAAACCAAAGGTACGATAATCAACGTTAGGAATAGAGAGGAAATAAGTCCTCCTATAATTACAATTGCTAAGGCATTGTTGATTTCTGCTCCTGCCCCCGAAGCAATAGCCAAAGGAATCATACCTGCTACCATCGCAATAGTTGTCATCAAAATAGGACGAAAACGAGCGTGGTTGGCTTGTATCAAAGCTGTAACAGTATCTTCTCCTTCTTCCTTACGGTGGTTAGCAAAATCTACAATCATAATCGCATTCTTTGCCACTAACCCGATAAGCATAATAATACCCAAAAGCGTAAAGATATTCAGAGACATATTAGCTAAAGCTAAGGCTACCAAAGCTCCAATGAACGACAAAGGAATAGAGAATAATACAATAAACGGACGTGAAAAACTATCATAAAGCACCACCATTACCATATACACAAGCAATATAGCTGCTATAAGAGATACTAAAAGTGTTCCAAAACCTTCATCTTGGTTCTCTTGTTCTCCTGTAAAGGTAAAATGTACATTGGCAGGTTTTTGTAAATCTTCTAATTTTCCTTTCCATTCTGAAACGATAGTACCTGTTGGGCGTCCTACCGATTGTGCTTGTACTGTAACCGATGGAGATTTGTCATAACGTTCTAACTGACTAGGTCCTGAGGCATAGCTTATTGTCGCGAATTGTGATAATTTAATCTGTTGTCCTAATGAGTTGATAAACATCATATTCTCAATATCTGCAATTGATTGACGACTTCCGTCCTCAAATACAATATTGATATTATATTCAGAATCTCCTGTGCGGAATTTGCTACTATCATTACCATTGAAGGCTATACGCATAGTAGTACCAACAGTAGCCACATTGAGCCCAAGCATCGTCATCTTATCACGGTCTATTTGTACACGAATTTCAGGGTTACCAGCCTCTGAAGTGAGCTTAACCTCTGTAGCTCCAGGTACATTTTTGAGCAATTGAGAAGCCTTTTCAGCATATTCTTGGGCTAATTCTACATTATCAGAAGTAACTACTAAGGCTATAGGAGCTTGTTCTGCTCCCATCATTCCTACTGGAACGGTTTTTACCTTAGCATCTACTAAGTACTGACTTAATTCACGTTTTAACTTAGCAGCAATAACAGTAGTAGATTCATCTCGTTCATTTTTATCAATAAGCGTGATTTGTATTTCTGATTTATAAGCAGTAGCTTGTGAAGCGCCCATACCGCTAGTCGATTGCCCTACTGTGGTAATCATACTTTCGATTAATGGCTTTTCAGTACCTTTTACTTTTAAATTTTTAAGATAATTTTCAGCTTTTTGAGTGATAAAGTTGGT
>RBWB01583993.1_pt1 | contig 10839 bp, 9 predicted proteins | sample 2014201 | NCBI WGS metagenome assembly RBWB01 (sample SAMN10133834, study PRJNA383868) | Human oral metagenome, whole genome shotgun sequencing project. | isolation source: supragingival plaque isolated from 88 juvenile twins | host: Homo sapiens | place: Australia
AGTTCAGCAAGCTCAACCGAACATTTTACCGCATTTTAAAGATAATTGCAAGTAAAAAATTATATATATTATATATAGTTAATAAATAAAATATGGAGGTACTACAATGAGAAATAATGAATTTATAAAGTTTGAAGTATTTGAAGAAGTAGCTGAAGAGATAAGAAAGTTGGTAGAAGCTGAAAGAGATACAATGGATAAGCTTCCAGCAACTGAAGAACTTTACTTGAGAAGATTACAAAGTATTTTAAATGAATTTGACAGAGTAAAGGCAAAAGGTGTAAAAGTAACAGATATAAATGTAGATACAACTGAATATTATACATTTTTAGAGTTTTTAAGAGAGAAAGGAAGGGTTATAGAATGCTAGAAAATCAAGATTTAAGAGAAGAAGAACAAGAAGAAGCTGAAGACTTTGAAAAGTTTTATAAATAAAGGAGACTATATGAAGATAACAGATTTGAAGTTTGAAATAGGACAATTTGGTAAAAGAATGAATTTAACAGCTGTTGAACCTTATTACAGTTATGAAGCTGGAAAAAAAACAGATAAAATTGAGGGTTATAAATATAATGTAGTTTTACTAGATATATAGGATATCTTAATGCCGTGAAAAAATTAAAAACAATGGAATTAAGGGGGTGTATAAAAAGAATAGAAATAATAACTTAAAATAGTAGGTAGGTAGGAGTAGGTAGGTAGTAATCAGGGTTTACAATTTAAAAAATATATGGTATAACAGGATATACCTGGAAGGTAGGTAGGTAATCGTAGGTAGGTAAAAATAAAAGGAGTGATGAAGTATGGCTTTTACATTAGGATTAACTAAGGAATATTTGAATTATATTAAAAGAGATGAAATTGTAAAGAATGATGATGACACTTACAAAGTACCTTTCATTAATGGAAAGACAGAAACATTTAATAAGAAAGATATTAAAAAAAATGTTATGGAGTATATAGAAGCTAATAAAAATACGCTAGAACCTGCTTTAAATAGTATTGAAGAACCAAAAGAAGAAGTAAAAGAAATAATAACAGAAATAGCAGTAAAAGAAGAAACAGGAATAGTCTTAAGAAAAGAAACACAAACTTTTATAGAGGATAATATTGAAGATTTAAAGGCTATGTTAATGGAGTATAGACTTAATAAAGGTACTGGAAAATTTGACAGTTATATAAAGTTGGATATACCACAATTCGTAAAGGATATACCTGTAGATACAGTTCTAAGTGTCAAGGGTAATAAAGAAACTTATAAGAAGTTTAAGAATTTTGCTGAACTGCACGGGGTTAGTGTAGGTACTCTTTTTAACTATTTAATATATAGTCTTTTAAATGGTTTTAATGCTTGGTAGGTTATAGTAGTTAAGTAGTAAAAAAGACTTTACAAAAAATAAATTGTATGGTATAACAGTAGGTAGGTAATCGTAGGTAGGTAGTAAAAATATAAAAAGGAGTGGTAAAATGACAACATTGACATTAAACATTGAAAACCAAACAAATGAAAAAATAGTGATATTAACAGAAAAACAATATAAAGAATTAATTGAAAAAATACAAGATTTAGAATATTATGCAGAAATAGCAAGAAGGGCTGAAGATTTGGATGCTGGAAATGGTAAGGTAATGACATTAGAACAAGCAATAAAATACGCAGAAGAAAAAGCAGCTGAGGCGGTAAAATAATGATAGATGATGAAGTTATTTGGCAAGATGAGGCAATATTAGAATATACAGGTTGGTTAATACTAAATGAAAGGAAAATATTTAATAAAATAAATGAATTAATAAAAGATATTAGAATTAATGGACTTTTAAAAGGTACTGGTAAGCCTGAGAGATTAAAACATTTTAAAAATAGGGCTATTTATAGCAGAAGAATAAGTGATGAACATAGACTAATTTATGACTTAAAAAATGATAGATTAAGAATATTAGGTTGTAAAGGACATTATAAAAAAGATTATGCAGATTAATAAAGGGGGAATTTATTGAGTTGAAATTTTATAACACTAAAGAAATAAAATCAAAAAATATAACTGAATACATTTTCAATATTGATGCTTTAACTGCTTTTGACTTTAAAAGAAGACCAGGAAGAAAAAGAAGAGATTTTGAAGAATTAAGTAGCATTGAAAAAGCTGAAAGTATGCAACGAAGGAAAGCATATTACCAGGACAAGCGATTTGAAATAAAAAGGATAATTGATTGTAATTATGATGATAAAAGTACCTTTTTAACTCTTACTTTTAAAGAAAATATACAGGATATAGAAAGGGCAAATCGTGAATTTACTTTATTTATTAAGAGATTGAAAAGGTACTTGAAAAATCAACAGCTTAAATATATTGCAACTTGGGAACTCCAGCAGAGGGGAGCAATCCATTATCATTTGGTGCTGTTCTCGGTCCCATATATAGATAATAAGAAGCTTGGGGAATTGTGGGCGAATGGATTTATAAAAATAAATAAGATTAAAGAAACTGTTAAAAATGAAGCTGTGGGGGTGTATATAACGAAGTATTTTGTGAAAGACTTAGAAAAGAAAGCAAATCAAAAAAAAGCCTATTTCTGTTCACGAAATTTAATAAAACCAAAAGAAACCAAAAAAAAGTTGGATTTTGATGAAATGAATGATATACTTACAGATGAAAAAGATTTACTCTATATTAAAAATTTTATTGCTAGAGAACTGTTAGAAATTGATGTTTCAACTGGTGAGAAGATTTATAGAGAAGTAAAAAAAGTTTATGTTGTAAAGAAAAATAAAGAAATGGATTTACAAAACAAAAAAAATATGCTAAACTCAGAAGTAAGACAAAAAGAGTTATCGCCAAATAACTCTATCTAAAATTTAAAATTTAAAAATATAATAGTAAAAATTTTTAAAAAATAATTGACTGCCAGGAAAATTATTTGTATTCTACCATTTTTTAAATAGTTGAATAGTCCATTTTTACTATAAAACATAACATATATGTTATGCCTGCTTTGACTTAATATACCATATTTTTTAAAAGATGTAAAGGATTTATTTACTAAAGTAAAAAAATGAGTTGTGAAGCAGGTTGCAAAAAAAATAAAAGCGATCTGCTTTTTTATATAAAAAAAACTTACTATTATATTTGTAACAAATTTTATACATAAGATAAATTCGTATGTATAGCCGTTCTGCTCGAAACGGTATAGCACCGTAATGGTGGTATTATGAATTGTAGCAAGGTGCGAGGCTACCTTTAAAAGTCTTGGAGGTGCTCTGAGTGGGTACTTTATTAGGGTTATAATTTAGAAAGTAAGCTAAAACTCTAGGTGTTGGGCAGGGCTAACACTGGCATATAATTAAATATGCGATAAAGTAAGTTAAACGATGCGAACATAGCGATATACGACCATTGTATCATTATCAATCGTTTTTTCCCCTTTTTACAAGGGGGAAAGTCTGCACTCAGCTCAATGAGCTCAACCGACCATAATATCATTGTTTTAATCAATTGTCAATATGTTTTTTAACATAGATATATAAAAAAATTGGAGGTACAATAAAATGAAAACAATAAGATTTGAAGAATTAAATAAGGCAATTACAAGAAAAAGGGGGAATGTGGAAGACAAAACTAATTTGATGACACAGTTACAAGAGTATGTTAAAGAAGAAAAGGAAGACATAGAATACTTGGAAAAATTAAGAAATGTTTACAAAAATTGTGTGAAGTTTGGAAATACTGGAAAAGATGTAGAAGTTGCAGATGTAGAATTTGAAGCATTTGAAAAGTTTAAAAAAGAATATCTAGAAAAATTTTATAAATAAAGGAGAGTATAAAAAATGAAGATAACAGAATTAAAGTTTGAACTTGGACAATTTGGGAAAAGAATGAATTTAGTAGGAGTTGAACCTTACTACACTTATGAAGCTGGAAAAAAAACTGATAAAATAGGTGGTTACAAGTATACTACAGTTTTGATGGATAGAGATTATGAGAAAATTGACATAAAAATTGAAGGTAATAGATTAATTGAAGAACAGGAAAAATACGATATACCTGTAAAATTCAATGGTTTAGAAGTAAGTTTTTATCAAGATTTTACAACTAAAAATCTATATTTAAAGGCAACAGCTAAAAATCTTGAAATATTGAAATAATAGGGGGTTGAGAATGAAGAAAGGTAAAAGAGTTAATCTAGATTATGTTTTGACTGATGTTTTAATAATCGGTTTAATAGGACTTTCTGCCTTTCTTCTTTTAACTTTTCTTATGGATTTGATAGGTTCCTATAAATTTGGCTTCAGCTGGTGGGATTATCGGATGCAAGCTCAAATCTTTAAAAAGAAATTTTTCAGGTACATATTGTTAGAACTCACATTTTTAGGCTTGTTTATTTGGATTGTTGTGAAGTTTTTGACCAGGAAGAGTGCTGAAGTTAATAGGAAGCTAGCTAAGTTTATAAAATACAATAATTATATAACCTATGAAATTGTCAATAAAAAGAAGAAGTTAAAAGATAAGGCAGATTTAAGATATATATTGAACCAGGATTATTTGACAATAAATATTTATTTGCATGGCTCAACTTTTGATGACAAGCTGAAGGAGAGTAGAGAGAAAATTGAAGACATTTTTATGACTTCAATAAGCTCTATGAGTGTAGACTTTGGAAAAGTAACCTATGAGATTGGTTTTAAGCCACTTGAAAGGATAGAGGCGATACATTATATACCTAATGCCATAGAACTTGATAAAACAAAAATCTGGGATTATAATACTATTCCCCACGGACTGATAGCAGGTTCAACAGGTTCTGGAAAGACTTACTTTTTAAATTACATTATATGTAATCTGTTAGCGAATGATGCTGACATAACTTTTATAGATCCAAAATCTGCAGATATAAAAGCAGTTGGTGAGTTAGTAAATCCACAAAAGACAGCTTGTACTGAAAATCAGATTGCTAAACTGGTGAGAGAGTTCAGCGAAGAAATGGAAGCAAGGCAAAAAATTATCGGAAAAAGTGGCAAGGTAAATGCTACATATTTGGATTTTGGAATGAAACCACAATTTTTAATCTTTGATGAATTAGCTGCATTTAAAGCTGGTGTTGAAAAAAAAGAAACTGCTAAGAGTGTTGAAAATCAGCTAAAAAAAATTATTTTGATGGGTAGAAGTACAGGGAATTTTGTTATTTTGGTAGCACAGCAACCAAATGCTGAAGTTGTTGAAACAGGTATCAGAGACCAGCTTGGATTGAAGGTTGCTTTTGGAAATATAAAAAATGAACTACGGTTGATGATGTTTGGTAGCGATATTAAATTGCATACATTAGACACTAGACAAAAGGGGGTGGGTTATATATCATTAGCTGGAATGGAACCATATAAGTTCTATGGTCCAAACTTGGGAAGTAAATTTGATTTTGTGGCTGAGATAAAAAAACTGATGATGTGTAAAATTTCACTTTGACCGCCACTGTTGCAAAATTTCGCCAGCGAAATTTAATGGAATGGTGCAACAGGGGTGGAACCAGCACAAGCTGTAAGGCTTGGGCGATAGAGGGTATACTTGATATATAGGATATCTTAATGCCGTGAAAAAGATTAAAAACAATGGAATTAAGGGGGTGTATAAAAATAATAGAAACAATAAAATAAATAGTAGGTAGGTAGGTGTAGGTAGGTAGTAAATAGGGTTTACAATTTAAAAAATATATGGTATAACAGGATATACCAGGAAGGTAGGTAGGTAATCGTAGGTAGGTAAAAAATAAAAGGAGTGATATAATATGGCTTTTACATTAGGATTAACAAAGGAATTTTTGAATTATATTAAAAGAGATGAAATTGTAAAGAATGATGATGACACTTACAAAGTACCTTTCATTAATGGAAAGACAGAAACATTTAATAAGAAAGATATTAAAAAAAATGTTATGGAGTATATAGAAGCTAATAAAAATACGCTAGAACCTGCTTTAAATAGTATTGAAGAACCAAAAGAAGAAGTAAAAGAAATAATAACAGAAATAGCAGTAAAAGAAGAAACAGGAATAGTCTTAAGAAAAGAAACACAAACTTTTATAGAGGATAATATTGAAGATTTAAAGGCTATGTTAATGGAGTATAGACTTAATAAAGGTACTGGAAAATTTGACAGTTATATAAAGTTGGATATACCACAATTCGTAAAGGATATACCTGTAGATACAGTTCTAAGTGTCAAGGGTAATAAAGAAACTTATAAGAAGTTTAAGAATTTTGCTGAACTGCACGGGGTTAGTGTAGGTACTCTTTTTAACTATTTAATATATAGTCTTTTAAATGGTTTTAATGCTTGGTAGGTTATAGTAGTTAAGTAGTAAAAAAGACTTTACAAAAAATAAATTGTATGGTATAACAGTAGGTAGGTAATCGTAGGTAGGTAGTAAAAATATAAAAAGGAGTGGTAAAATGACAACATTGACATTAAACATTGAAAACCAAACAAATGAAAAAATAGTGATATTAACAGAAAAACAATATAAAGAATTAATTGAAAAAATACAAGATTTAGAATATTATGCAGAAATAGCAAGAAGGGCTGAAGATTTGGATGCTGGAAATGGTAAGGTAATGACATTAGAACAAGCAATAAAATACGCAGAAGAAAAAGCAGCTGAGGCGGTAAAATAATGATAGATGATGAAGTTATTTGGCAAGATGAGGCAATATTAGAATATACAGGTTGGTTAATACTAAATGAAAGGAAAATATTTAATAAAATAAATGAATTAATAAAAGATATTAGAATTAATGGACTTTTAAAAGGTACTGGTAAGCCTGAGAGATTAAAACATTTTAAAAATAGGGCTATTTATAGCAGAAGAATAAGTGATGAACATAGACTAATTTATGACTTAAAAAATGATAGATTAAGAATATTAGGTTGTAAAGGACATTATAAAAAAGATTATGCAGATTAATAAAGGGGGAATTTATTGAGTTGAAATTTTATAACACTAAAGAAATAAAATCAAAAAATATAACTGAATACATTTTCAATATTGATGCTTTAACTGCTTTTGACTTTAAAAGAAGACCAGGAAGAAAAAGAAGAGATTTTGAAGAATTAAGTAGCATTGAAAAAGCTGAAAGTATGCAACGAAGGAAAGCATATTACCAGGACAAGCGATTTGAAATAAAAAGGATAATTGATTGTAATTATGATGATAAAAGTACCTTTTTAACTCTTACTTTTAAAGAAAATATACAGGATATAGAAAGGGCAAATCGTGAATTTACTTTATTTATTAAGAGATTGAAAAGGTACTTGAAAAATCAACAGCTTAAATATATTGCAACTTGGGAACTCCAGCAGAGGGGAGCAATCCATTATCATTTGGTGCTGTTCTCGGTCCCATATATAGATAATAAGAAGCTTGGGGAATTGTGGGCGAATGGATTTATAAAAATAAATAAGATTAAAGAAACTGTTAAAAATGAAGCTGTGGGGGTGTATATAACGAAGTATTTTGTGAAAGACTTAGAAAAGAAAGCAAATCAAAAAAAAGCCTATTTCTGTTCACGAAATTTAATAAAACCAAAAGAAACCAAAAAAAAGTTGGATTTTGATGAAATGAATGATATACTTACAGATGAAAAAGATTTACTCTATATTAAAAATTTTATTGCTAGAGAACTGTTAGAAATTGATGTTTCAACTGGTGAGAAGATTTATAGAGAAGTAAAAAAAGTTTATGTTGTAAAGAAAAATAAAGAAATGGATTTACAAAACAAAAAAAATATGCTAAACTCAGAAGTAAGACAAAAAGAGTTATCGCCAAATAACTCTATCTAAAATTTAAAATTTAAAAATATAATAGTAAAAATTTTTAAAAAATAATTGACTGCCAGGAAAATTATTTGTATTCTACCATTTTTTAAATAGTTGAATAGTCCATTTTTACTATAAAACATAACATATATGTTATGCCTGCTTTGACTTAATATACCATATTTTTTAAAAGATGTAAAGGATTTATTTACTAAAGTAAAAAAATGAGTTGTGAAGCAGGTTGCAAAAAAAATAAAAGCGATCTGCTTTTTTATATAAAAAAAACTTACTATTATATTTGTAACAAATTTTATACATAAGATAAATTCGTATGTATAGCCGTTCTGCTCGAAACGGTATAGCACCGTAATGGTGGTATTATGAATTGTAGCAAGGTGCGAGGCTACCTTTAAAAGTCTTGGAGGTGCTCTGAGTGGGTACTTTATTAGGGTTATAATTTAGAAAGTAAGCTAAAACTCTAGGTGTTGGGCAGGGCTAACACTGGCATATAATTAAATATGCGATAAAGTAAGTTAAACGATGCGAACATAGCGATATACGACCATTGTATCATTATCAATCGTTTTTTCCCCTTTTTACAAGGGGGAAAGTCTGCACTCAGCTCAATGAGCTCAACCGACCATAATATCATTGTTTTAATCAATTGTCAATATGTTTTTTAACATAGATATATAAAAAAATTGGAGGTACAATAAAATGAAAACAATAAGATTTGAAGAATTAAATAAGGCAATTACAAGAAAAAGGGGGAATGTGGAAGACAAAACTAATTTGATGACACAGTTACAAGAGTATGTTAAAGAAGAAAAGGAAGACATAGAATACTTGGAAAAATTAAGAAATGTTTACAAAAATTGTGTGAAGTTTGGAAATACTGGAAAAGATGTAGAAGTTGCAGATGTAGAATTTGAAGCATTTGAAAAGTTTAAAAAAGAATATCTAGAAAAATTTTATAAATAAAGGAGAGTATAAAAAATGAAGATAACAGAATTAAAGTTTGAACTTGGACAATTTGGGAAAAGAATGAATTTAGTAGGAGTTGAACCTTACTACACTTATGAAGCTGGAAAAAAAACTGATAAAATAGGTGGTTACAAGTATACTACAGTTTTGATGGATAGAGATTATGAGAAAATTGACATAAAAATTGAAGGTAATAGATTAATTGAAGAACAGGAAAAATACGATATACCTGTAAAATTCAATGGTTTAGAAGTAAGTTTTTATCAAGATTTTACAACTAAAAATCTATATTTAAAGGCAACAGCTAAAAATCTTGAAATATTGAAATAATAGGGGGTTGAGAATGAAGAAAGGTAAAAGAGTTAATCTAGATTATGTTTTGACTGATGTTTTAATAATCGGTTTAATAGGACTTTCTGCCTTTCTTCTTTTAACTTTTCTTATGGATTTGATAGGTTCCTATAAATTTGGCTTCAGCTGGTGGGATTATCGGATGCAAGCTCAAATCTTTAAAAAGAAATTTTTCAGGTACATATTGTTAGAACTCACATTTTTAGGCTTGTTTATTTGGATTGTTGTGAAGTTTTTGACCAGGAAGAGTGCTGAAGTTAATAGGAAGCTAGCTAAGTTTATAAAATACAATAATTATATAACCTATGAAATTGTCAATAAAAAGAAGAAGTTAAAAGATAAGGCAGATTTAAGATATATATTGAACCAGGATTATTTGACAATAAATATTTATTTGCATGGCTCAACTTTTGATGACAAGCTGAAGGAGAGTAGAGAGAAAATTGAAGACATTTTTATGACTTCAATAAGCTCTATGAGTGTAGACTTTGGAAAAGTAACCTATGAGATTGGTTTTAAGCCACTTGAAAGGATAGAGGCGATACATTATATACCTAATGCCATAGAACTTGATAAAACAAAAATCTGGGATTATAATACTATTCCCCACGGACTGATAGCAGGTTCAACAGGTTCTGGAAAGACTTACTTTTTAAATTACATTATATGTAATCTGTTAGCGAATGATGCTGACATAACTTTTATAGATCCAAAATCTGCAGATATAAAAGCAGTTGGTGAGTTAGTAAATCCACAAAAGACAGCTTGTACTGAAAATCAGATTGCTAAACTGGTGAGAGAGTTCAGCGAAGAAATGGAAGCAAGGCAAAAAATTATCGGAAAAAGTGGCAAGGTAAATGCTACATATTTGGATTTTGGAATGAAACCACAATTTTTAATCTTTGATGAATTAGCTGCATTTAAAGCTGGTGTTGAAAAAAAAGAAACTGCTAAGAGTGTTGAAAATCAGCTAAAAAAAATTATTTTGATGGGTAGAAGTACAGGGAATTTTGTTATTTTGGTAGCACAGCAACCAAATGCTGAAGTTGTTGAAACAGGTATCAGAGACCAGCTTGGATTGAAGGTTGCTTTTGGAAATATAAAAAATGAACTACGGTTGATGATGTTTGGTAGCGATATTAAATTGCATACATTAGACACTAGACAAAAGGGGGTGGGTTATATATCATTAGCTGGAATGGAACCATATAAGTTCTATGGTCCAAACTTGGGAAGTAAATTTGATTTTGTGGCTGAGATAAAAAAACTGATGATGTGTAAAATTTCACTTTGACCGCCACTGTTGCAAAATTTCGCCAGCGAAATTTAATGGAATGGTGCAACAGGGGTGGAACCAGCACAAGCTGTAAGGCTTGGGCGATAGAGGGTATACTTGATATATAGGATATCTTAATGCCGTGAAAAAATTAAAAACAATGGAATTAAGGGGGTGTATAAAAAGAATAGAAATAATAACTTAAAATAGTAGGTAGGTAGGAGTAGGTAGGTAGTAATCAGGGTTTACAATTTAAAAAATATATGGTATAACAGGATATACCTGGAAGGTAGGTAGGTAATCGTAGGTAGGTAAAAATAAAAGGAGTGATGAAGTATGGCTTTTACATTAGGATTAACTAAGGAATATTTGAATTATATTAAAAGAGATGAAATTGTAAAGAATGATGATGACACTTACAAA
>RBWB01584004.1_pt1 | contig 10821 bp, 6 predicted proteins | sample 2014201 | NCBI WGS metagenome assembly RBWB01 (sample SAMN10133834, study PRJNA383868) | Human oral metagenome, whole genome shotgun sequencing project. | isolation source: supragingival plaque isolated from 88 juvenile twins | host: Homo sapiens | place: Australia
ATAATGAAGACTTTGGTGAACTCCACAAAACAGACGAAAACGGCAATCGTCTTCGCTTTAGATTTGCGACATTATTAGCGAAGAAAGGGTAAGTTGGGACGCCTATGGCCCTAGAATTAACCGATTCTGTAGAACTTGCCAGAGTTGAAGAGATGATTAGTAAAAAATGGAAATTTGAGCTTATAGTCTCAAATTTCCATTTTATGTTTTTTCCTACTATAAAAACATATCAAAATATTTCTATCTATTAATTCCCAACTGGATTAAGATGGCGGCTTTTTGAATAAACGGGATAAATGAAACGATACGATGTACTACTTTCCATCGGTTTGGATATTGTGCCATTGTGTAGTCTATTTTCAATATTTCTGCATGTTTACCAAATAAATCATACAATTCTTCTTTAGAAGAAAGTCCCCAATGCATTTTAACCCCTTGTTCTCTAAATTCTTTTTGTTTATTTTTAGTAGCAACCATATGATGTTGTAACGTATCGAAATAACATTCATATTGATGAAATTCTCTCTCTAATTTTGTCGCTAATTCCTTTATATCATTTGTCTTAAAGTACATTAACACGCCTTCAATAATGAATAAGTAATCTCCTCTTGGATATTGTTCTTTTACAATTTGAATCCATTTATCATCTAATATCGAGTCAGCAATCATCTGTGAAGTAGCTGTTTCTTCAAAAAACTCTTGTCTTAATGTAATGACATCTAAAAAGTCTACACTGAAAAATGGAATATCTTCTGCTCCAATTCTTCCTTGCCTATCATCTAAACCACAGCCTAATTGAATGATAACTGGATGTTCATGAGTCTTTATAAATTTTTTGCAGCAATCATCAAAATATTTTGTTCTTAAACAAACTCCGATTTGATCAAAAAAAGAAATATTTACTATTGATGGAACTTGCTTCATCATTTCTTCGGCTTTTTGATCAATAAACAACCGATTCTTTTGTTCTCCTTCTAACGCTTTTGCTTGAAGTGTCATCAGCATCGTTTTAGAGACTTTATTTTCAAATAATTCTCCCATTATATCAACTCCCTTTTTTTCGGTATGCCTAAACTTTGTTTTATTCTACTCTTTTCTTGTTCCCTTTTCAATACCTCTATCACACAAAAAATCCTGCTAGTAATTTCTTACTAACAGGATTTATCCTATCTTATTTAGTTGATTTCACTAATAGCTATTCTCTTCAACTGCTTGATTTTTAATAATTTTTACAATACGGCTTGTGCCTAAACGACTTGCACCTAATGAGATGAATTTTTCTGCATCTTCTAAGCTAGAAATTCCACCTGCAGCTTTAATTTTCACTGAAGGGCCTACATGTTCTTTCATTAAAGCTACTGCTTCAAATGTAGCTCCACCTGTTGAAAATCCAGTTGATGTTTTAATATACTCTGCTCCTGCACGAGTCACTACTTTACATAATTCAATCAATTCTTCTGTTGTTAATAAACAAATCTCTACGATTACTTTCAAGATTCTTCCTTGACAAGCTTCATGAATTTGACGAATTTCTTCTTCTACTAAGTCGAAGCGTTTATTTTTTACATCCGTAATATTGATGACCATATCGATTTCACTTGCTCCATTAGCAATGGCATCTTTTGTTTCAAAAACTTTTACACTTGTTGTTGAATAACCATTAGGGAATCCAATAACCGTACAAATCGGTAATTTACCTTTGACATATTCTGCTGCTTGTTTTACATAGCTGGCAGGAATACAAGCTGAAGCTGTTCCATAATGAATCGCATCATCTAAAATTTGTTGAATTTCTTCCCACGTAGCATTTTGTGTTAATAAGGTATGATCGACGGTTGCTAAAATTTCTTTTAATTCCATTTGCTTCACCTTTCCTTATGCGTTTTGACGGTCTTGTGCAATTAAGTTACGTAATGCTTGTACAGCAACTGTAATCGCTGCTTCTGTATCATGAACAATTGGATTTTCTAATCCTGCAGCATTTCTTTCTTGGTTTCCTACTACTAAAAATGTTGAACCAACTCTTACGCCTAAATGACTAGCTACTACAAATAAAGCTGCTGATTCCATTTCTGAAGCTTTTACTCCTAGACGTTTCCAAGCTTCCCATTTTTGTTGTAATTCATAGCTAACTGGCATTACTTCTGGTTCATGTTGTCCATAAAATGAATCTTTACATTGAACAATACCTGCGTGAGTTGTATATCCTAATGTTTTCCCTGCTTGTAATAATGCTGTTACAACATCATAGTTTGCAACTGCTGGGAATTCGATTGGCGCATATTCACGAGTTGTTCCTTCAGTACGAATTGCACCTGTAGCAATAACAATATCGCCACCTTTTACATCGATATCAATTCCTCCACAAGTTCCTACACGAACAAATGTATCTGCACCACTTCTCACTAATTCTTCTAAGGCGATTGAAGCGGATGGGCCACCAATCCCTGTTGAAGTTACACTAACTTTTTCTCCATCTAAGTATCCTGTATATGTTACATATTCACGGTTATCTGCTACTAATTTTGCATCTTCAAAATGTTCAGCAATTTTCGCACAACGTTTCGGATCTCCTGGTAAAATAACGTATTTACCTACGTCTCCTTTACGAATGTTTAAATGATATTGTAATCCTTCTTCTGAATAATTTTGCATCTCTCTTCCTCCTTATAGGTATCATTTGAATACCTTAACTGTAAAATTATACCATAATTTTAACCATTTTGAAAACGTTCGCTAAAAAAATCAAAAAGAAAAGACTTCCTATAGTAGTATGCGTAAAAGCAGCCACTTTTGTGGCTACTTTTACTAGGAAATTTTGAGACCCTAGGCTCAAAATTTAGCCATGAGACTTGCTTCGCAAGGCTGCTGGCGTCCTATACTACTATTTTAGGAAGTCTAATTCTATATTATTAAGCTTCTGTTGTTGCTTCCACTGTTCCTTCAGTTACAATTCCTTCCGCTAACTCTTCAGTAGCTTCAACGAATTCTTCTGTTTGAACTGGTGTAGAAGTGCTTGTTTCCATATTACGGTAACGAGCCATACCTGTACCAGCAGGAATAATCTTACCAATGATAACATTTTCCTTAAGTCCAAGTAAGTGGTCTTTCTTACCACGAATAGATGCGTCTGTTAACACACGAGTAGTTTCTTGGAATGAAGCTGCAGATAAGAAACTGTTTGTTTCTAATGAAGCTTTTGTAATACCAAGTAATACTGGACGTGCAGTCGCTGGAACTTCACCATTCATAATTGCAGAACGGTTACGTTCAGTAAAGTCTGCGATATCTAATAATGTTCCTGGTAAAATTTCAGTTGAACCTGGATCCATTACACGAACTTTACGTAACATTTGACGAACCATTACCTCAACGTGTTTATCGCCGATTTCTACCCCTTGCATACGGTATACTTTTTGTACTTCACGTAATAAGTAGTTTTCTACTGATAATACATCACGAACACGTAATAATTCTTTTGGATCGATAGAACCAGATGTTAATGGTTCACCACGATGGATTGTTTGTCCTTCTTCAACATTTAAGCGAGCTGTAAATGGAACAGTATACGTACGTGTATCTGTTGCACCTTTAATTGTGATTTCTTTAGTACGGCTTCCCGCATTTTCATCAATCGATACAACTTCACCTGTTACTTCTGTAATCGTTGCTCCCCCTTTAGGATTACGAGCTTCGAAGATTTCTTGGATACGAGGTAAACCTTGAGTAATATCGTCTCCGGCAACCCCACCGGTATGGAACGTACGCATTGTTAACTGTGTACCAGGTTCCCCGATAGATTGAGCGGCAATTGTACCAACTGCTTCCCCAACTTCTACTTCTGAACCTGTTGCTAAGTTACGTCCATAACAATGTTTACATACACCATGTTTAGTATCACATGTAAATGCAGAACGGATTGTTACTTCTTCAATACCAGCATCAATGATTTTACGAGCAATATCTTCTGTAATTAATTCATTGTGACCAACAAATACTTCACCAGTTACTGGATCTTTTACAGAACGTTGTGCATAACGTCCAATCATACGTTCTTCTAATGTTTCAATCATTTCATTTCCTTCACGGATAGCTGAAATTGTTAAACCACGATCAGAACCACAGTCTGTTTCACGGATAATTACGTCTTGAGCTACGTCTACTAAACGACGAGTTAAGTAACCTGAGTCGGCTGTCTTCAAGGCAGTATCCGTCATCCCTTTACGGGCACCGTGTGTTGATAAGAACATCTCCATAACCGTTAAACCTTCACGGAAGTTAGATGTTACCGGTAATTCCATGATTTTACCATTCGGAGCGGCCATCAATCCACGCATCCCCGCTAACTGTGTAAAGTTAGAGATGTTACCACGGGCTCCAGAGTCACTCATCATGAAGATTGGGTTACGAGAACCAAGTGTTTTTGTTAATGCACTTTGGATTTCATCTTTTGCAGCATTCCATGTTTCGATAACACGTTCGTATCTTTCGTCATCTGTAATTAAACCACGACGGAATAATTTAGAAATTTCATCAACTTGGTTATGTGCATCTGAAAGAATTGTCTTTTTATTTCCTGCAACAGAAATATCTGCAATCCCTACTGTTAAACCAGCACGAGTTGAATATTTATATCCTAAGTCTTTCATACGGTCTAACATCATTGATGTTTCTGTAATGTGGAAACGTTTGAAGACTTCCGCAATGATTTGACCTAAGTTTTTCTTCTTGAATGGTAAAACGATTGGTCGTTTTTCAATTTCTTCCTTAATATTTGAACCTGGTTCTAAGAAGTATTTATCTGGAGTAGCTACTTCTAAGTTTTCCATTGATGGTTCATTTAAGTAAGGGAATTCGTCAGGCATAATTTCATTGAATAATAATTTACCAACTGTAGTTACTAACATGCGTTCTTTTTGCCATTCTGTAAATGGTTTATGAGGAAGCGCACTTGCGTGAATTGCAATACGGCTGTGTAAATGAACATATCCATTTTGGTATGCTAACATTGCTTCGTTCATGTCTTTGAAGTACATTCCTTCTCCAACACGACCTTCTTGTTCTAATGTTAAGTAATAGTTTCCTAAAACCATGTCTTGAGATGGAGTTACTACTGGTTTTCCATCTTTAGGGTTTAAGATATTTTGTGCCGCTAACATTAATAAACGAGCTTCTGCTTGAGCTTCTTGTGAAAGTGGCACGTGAACCGCCATTTGGTCTCCGTCGAAGTCGGCATTGTAGGCCTCACACACTAATGGGTGAAGACGAATTGCACGACCTTCTACTAGAGTTGGTTCGAATGCTTGAATCCCTAATCTGTGAAGAGTAGGTGCTCGGTTTAATAGAACTGGGTGTTCACGAATCACTTCTTCTAAAACTGCCCAAATATCATCGTCTAAACGTTCAATTTTACGTTTTGCACTCTTAATATTTCCAGCAATTTCACGTTCTACTAATTCTTTCATTACGAATGGTTTGAATAATTCAATCGCCATTTCTTTTGGTAAACCACATTGATACATCTTCAAGTTTGGTCCTACTACGATTACAGAACGTCCTGAGTAGTCTACACGTTTACCAAGTAAGTTTTGACGGAAACGACCTTGTTTCCCTTTAAGCATATGACTTAATGATTTTAATGGACGGTTACCTGGTCCTGTTACTGGACGACCACGACGACCATTATCGATTAAAGCATCAACCGCTTCTTGTAACATACGTTTTTCATTTTGAACGATGATACGTGGAGCATTTAATTCTAATAAACGTTTTAGACGATTATTACGGTTGATTACACGACGGTATAAATCATTTAAGTCACTTGTTGCAAAACGTCCACCTTCTAATTGAACCATTGGACGTAAATCTGGTGGGATAACTGGAATAACATCCATTACCATCCAACCAGGTTTATTTCCTGATTCACGGAAAGCATCTAAAATATCTAAACGACGGATTGCACGAGTACGTTTTTGTCCTTGAGCTGTTTTTAACTCTTCTTTTAATTCTGCAATTTCAGCTTCTAAGTCAACATTGTTTAATAATTCTTGAACAGCTTCAGCACCCATTGCTGCGTGGAAACGAGTTCCGAATTCCATACGTTTTTCACGGTATTCACGTTCACTTAATAATTGTTTTTTCATCAATGTTGTGTCACCAGCATCGATAACAACATAGCTTGCAAAATAAATGATTTCTTCCAACGCACGAGGACTCATGTCTAACACAAGTCCCATACGGCTAGGAATTCCTTTAAAGTACCAAACATGTGATACTGGCGCAGCTAATTCGATATGTCCCATACGTTCACGACGAACTTTTGAGCGAGTTACTTCAACGCCACAGCGATCACACACTTTTCCTTTATTATTAATTTTCTTTAATTTACCACATGAACATTCTAAATCTTTAGTTGGTCCAAAAATCTTTTCACAGTATAGACCATCACGTTCTGGTTTCAAAGTACGATAGTTGATTGTTTCTGGTTTGGTTACTTCACCATATGACCATTCACGAATCTTATCAGGAGACGCTAAACCAATTTGCATACTTTCAAAATTATTTACATCTATCAAGGGGCCAACCTCCCTCTTCTTTGGAATTGCCCTACGATTCCAATAGTTATTCTTAGTCTAAAGTTTCTTCTGTATCTTCTGAATCTTGAATTTCTTCAGTTTCTTCTACTGCTGTTTCAACTACTTCTGTTTTTTCTCCAGAAAGTTCAGCAATACGGTCAGAATATTCATTTAACTTACGTGTTTTTTCGCTCATTTTTTCAACATCATTGAAATTCATACGAGCATCATCGTCCATGTCTTCTAACTTAATTTCTTCATCATTTGCGTCTAATACTTTCATATCAAGACCTAAAGCTTGTAATTCTTTTACTAATACGCGGAATGATTCAGGTACACCTGGTTTAGAAATTTGTTGACCTTTCACGATTGATTCGTAAGTTTTCACACGACCAACAACGTCATCTGATTTGTATGTCAAGATTTCTTGTAATGTGTATGCAGCACCATATGCTTCTAGCGCCCATACCTCCATTTCTCCGAAACGTTGTCCACCAAATTGAGCTTTACCTCCAAGAGGTTGTTGAGTTACTAATGAGTAAGGTCCAATTGAACGAGCATGAAGTTTGTCATCAACCATGTGGGCAAGTTTAATCATATACATTACCCCTACTGATACACGGTTATCAAATGGTTCCCCTGTACGTCCATCATATAAAATTGTTTTCGCATCACGAGCCATACCTGCTTCTGCAACAGTTCCCCAAACATCTTCATCTTGCGCACCATCAAATACTGGTGTTGCGATGTAAATGCCTAATTCACGAGCTGCCATCCCTAAGTGTAACTCTAATACTTGTCCAATGTTCATACGTGATGGTACCCCTAATGGGTTTAACATGATGTCAACTGGTGTTCCATCTGGTAAGAATGGCATATCTTCTTCCGGCATAATACGAGAAACTACCCCTTTATTACCGTGACGTCCGGCCATCTTATCCCCTTCATTAATTTTACGTTTTTGAACAATGTATACACGAACTAATTTGTTTACTCCTGGCGCTAATTCATCACCTGCTGCACGAGTGAATACACGTACATCACGAACGATACCGCCTCCTCCATGAGGAACACGTAATGAAGTATCACGTACTTCACGAGCTTTTTCACCGAAGATTGCATGTAATAAACGTTCTTCTGGTGATTGTTCTGTTAATCCTTTAGGAGTAACTTTACCAACTAAGATATCCCCATCTTTAACTTCCGCACCGATACGGATAATTCCGTTTTCGTCAAGGTTCTTCAATGCATCTTCCCCAACGTTTGGAATTTCACGGGTAATTTCTTCTGGTCCTAATTTTGTATCACGAGCTTCTGAATCATAGTCATCAATATGGATTGAAGTATATACATCATCTTTTACAAGACGTTCGCTCATGATAACCGCATCCTCATAGTTATATCCTTCCCAAGTCATGAATGCTACTAAAACGTTTTGTCCTAATGCTAATTCACCTTGTTCCATTGAAGGACCGTCTGCTAAGATTTCACCAACTTCTACTTTGTCTCCTTTTGAAACGATTGGACGTTGGTTATAACACATACCAGCATTTGAACCATGGAATTTAGTAATATTATATTGGTCTAATGAACCATCTGCAGTACGTACACGTACTTGATTTGCATCAACAAATTCTACGATACCTTCACGTTTACATAGTAAAGCTACCCCAGAGTCATGCGCTGTTACATATTCCATACCAGTACCAATAAATGGTGCTTTTGGATTTAATAACGGAACTGCTTGACGTTGCATGTTGGCACCCATCAACGCACGGTTTGAGTCGTCGTTTTCTAAGAACGGGATACATGCTGTCGCAACAGCAACTACTTGTTTTGGAGATACGTCCATGTAGTCTACACGTTCTACAGGAACTTCTAAGTTTTCTGATACGTAACGAGCCATTACTACATCGTTTACGAAGCTTCCATCTTCATTTAATGGTGAGTTTGCTTGCGCTACTACATAGCGGTCTTCTTCATCTGCTGTTAAATAATCAATCTTATCTGTTACTTTATGAGTTTTCCAGTCTACACGACGGTATGGAGTTTCAACAAATCCATATTTATTGATTTTAGCGTATGATGATAAACTGTTAATCAACCCGATGTTTGGTCCCTCAGGAGTTTCAATCGGACACATACGACCATAGTGAGAATAGTGTACGTCACGAACTTCATATCCGGCACGGTCACGAGTCAAACCACCAGGTCCTAAGGCTGATAGACGACGTTTGTGAGTTAATTCTCCTAATGGGTTTGTTTGGTCCATGAATTGAGATAATTGAGATGAACCAAAGAATTCTTTAATCGCTGCTACTACAGGACGAATATTTACTAATTGTTGTGGCGTTACTGTCGCAACATCTTGGATAGACATACGTTCACGAACCACACGTTCCATACGAGATAAACCGATACGGAATTGATTTTGTAATAATTCACCTACTGAACGAATACGACGGTTACCTAAGTGGTCGATATCGTCTGTTGAACCGATGCCTTCATATAAGTTTAAGAAGTAACTAATTGTAGCTAAAACGTCAGCTGCTGTTACACATTTAATTTCATCTGGAATATTTGCATTTCCGATTACTTTAATCACTTTTTCAGGATCTTGTGGTGAATACACTTGAACAGATTGAATCGTTACAGGTTCTTGGATAACCCCTTCACTTGAAGGATATAATGTAAATAAGTTTGCTCCTGCTTCTAATGCTTGAGCTACTTTTTCCATAATTTCTTTTTCAAGAACTGTTCCTGCTTCAACAACGATTTCTCCTGTTTCAGGATGTACGATGTTTTCAGCAATTGTTTGATTTAATAAACGTGTTTTTAAGTTTAATTTTTTATTTACTTTATAACGACCTACTGCCGCAAAATCATAACGACGTGGATCAAAGAAACGAGCTGTTAATAAGTTACGTGAACTTTCAGCTGTTTTTGGTTCACCTGGGCGTAGACGGTCATAAATGTCTTTTAATGCTTCTTCTGTACGTGATTCATCCATACGTTTATGAACATCTTTATCTAATGTTAAACGTAATGTTTCACTTTCACCGAAGATTTCTAAAATTGTATCATCTGATTCAAAACCTAACGCACGAACTAATACTGTTAATGGAATTTTACGAGTACGGTCAATACGTACATATGAAATATCTTTTGAATCTGATTCATATTCTAACCATGCACCACGGTTAGGAATTAAAGTTGCGCCATATAAGGCTTTACCATTTTTATCTGGGCGGTCATGGAAGTATGAACCTGGTGAACGTACTAATTGAGATACAATTACACGTTCTGCACCATTAATGATAAATGTTCCCATTTCTGTCATTAATGGGAAATCTCCAAAGAAGACTTCTTGGTCTTTTACTTCTCCAGTTTCTTTATTCACTAAACGCATTTTTACATAAATTGGTGCTGCATAATTTGCGTCGTGATTTCTTGCTTCTGCAAGATTATATTTTGGAGCATGTAATTCATAATCTAAAAATTCTAATGATAAATTACCTGTATGGTCTTCGATTGGTGAGATGTCTTTAAACATTTCACGAATCCCTTCATCTAAGAACCATTGGTAAGAATCAGTTTGAATTTCAATTAGATTTGGTAATTCTAATACTTCACTGATTCGTGCATAACTTCTACGCACACGGTGTTTACCGTATTTCACATCATGATGTGCCAACTCTTCCACCCCTATATCATAATTTTATGAATAAATATTACAAATTTATTACATTGTTAAATTTTCGTAACAAATGCCGCCTGAAAGTCGTTTTTGAACAAAAAAAAACCAAAAGAATTTCTTTATCCCTTATTAAAAAGAGTGCTCATTCTTTTGTTTTTCCTAATATTCACGGGATTTCTGGACAATATTTCAGTTTCCCGCAAGACTATAGTTACACTTATTGCGTTACATTATTTTAGCGTGAAATTGGCGATTTGTCAAGGTTTTGAAGGACTTTCTTTGTGCATTTGCAAGAAAGTGCATACATTTTGGAACGTAATAAAAGAAAGCAGAAAAATGCTTTTTATTTGCGAGCTCGCCAGTAGCCTCGCTGGCGAGTCTCTTGGTTAAAAATCGAGCCTTGGTCTCTATTTTTATCTGCAACAGAAGCCATCCCCTGGCTTCTATTGCTTTCGCTACAAAAAGATTTTTCTGCTTTCTTTTATACTGTTTTGCGTTTCTTCACTATTCTTAACACTCTGTTATATCAATTTTTAAATTGTAGTGAAT
>RBWB01584006.1_pt1 | contig 10817 bp, 7 predicted proteins | sample 2014201 | NCBI WGS metagenome assembly RBWB01 (sample SAMN10133834, study PRJNA383868) | Human oral metagenome, whole genome shotgun sequencing project. | isolation source: supragingival plaque isolated from 88 juvenile twins | host: Homo sapiens | place: Australia
GTCCCAGCATCATCTCCTGGTCCGCGGGCAACGAGTGCTCCTACGGCTGCACCCTTGAGGCGGCGCTCTTCTGGGCCAAGGACTTCGATCCCACACGGCTGACCCACTACGAGAGCTCCTACTACCGCGACTCCAAGCGCCGCTACGACTACTCCTGCATCGACCTGTACAGCCGGATGTACCCGTCCCTGGAGGAGGTCCGGGACTACCTGAACTCCGATCCGGACAAGCCCTTCATCCTCGTGGAGTACAGCCACGCCATGGGCAACGGCCCCGGCGACCTGGAGGAGTACTGGGAGATCATCCGGGCCGACGAGCGCATGTGCGGCGGTTTCGTATGGGAGTGGTGCGACCACGCGGTGACCGCCGGGACCAGCGACGACGGCCGGCCGATCTACCTCTACGGCGGCGACCACGGCGAGGCGATCCACGACGGCAACTTCTGCGTCGATGGCCTCGTCTCGCCCGATCGCATCCCCCACACCGGGCTGGCCGAGCTCAAGAACGTCCAGCGCCCCGCCCGAGTGGTGGACTACGACCAGGACGCCGGGCTCATCACCATTCGCAACGACCTCGACCACACCGACCTGGCCCGCTGCATCCGCATCTCCTACGAGCTGCGCTGCGACGGCGACATCGTGGAGCGCGGGAAGCTGGCGATGGAGCGGCCCGTTCCGCCGCACTCGCAGGTCGTGATCCCCTGCGCTCCGCGGGTGCCGGACGCCGGTCGATGCCATCTGCGGGTGGTCTACCGGCTCGCCGCGGACCAGCCGCTGCTCGGCGTCGGGCACGTCCTGGGCTTCGACGAGGTCCCCGTTCGCAACGCCGACGGGCGCCACCGGCGCGTCCGGGCGCTCGCGGACCGTGCGGGTACCGGGGCCCCGATCGCGACGGCGTGCGAGGACGCGCGGATCGAGGTCGTCGCCGGTGGGCTGCGCTGCGTCGTCGATGCGCGCACCGGGATGCCCTCCGGGATGGCCGTGGACGGCGAGGAGCTCCTGGACCGCCCGATGGAGCTCAACATCTGGCGGGCCCCCACGGACAACGACCGCAACGTGCGCCTGGAGTGGGAGCGCGCCCACTACCACCAGGCCGCGGCGCGGGCCTACGGGGTGGAGGTCGATGAGGGGTCGGGATGCGTCACCGTCCGCGCCGAGGTGGCCATGGTGGCACCCAGCATCCAGCCCGTCCTGCGCGGGGAGACGGCTTGGACCATCTGGGACGACGGGGAGGTGGACCTGAGACTGGCCGTCCGCCGGGCCGAGGGATTCCCATCCCTGCCGCGGCTGGGCCTGCGACTCTTCCTGCCGGAGGCGATGCGCCAGGTCTCGTATTACGGGCTGGGGCCGTTGGAGAGCTATGCGGACAAGCGCCGTGCCAGCTGGCACGGGGAGTTCGCCGACGACGTCGAGGCCTTCCACGAGGACTGCATCCGGCCCCAGGAGAACGGGAGCCGGGCCGATTGCGAGTACGTGACCGTCACCGGCGGCGGCCTGGGCCTGACCTGCGTGGGGCGGCGGCCCTTCTCCTTCAACGTCTCGCAGTACACGCAGGAGGAGCTGGCCCGACGGCGTCACAGCACCGAGCTGCGTCGCTGCGGCTCGACGGTCCTGTGCCTGGACGCCGCCATGGCCGGTATCGGCTCGAACAGCTGCGGCCCGAGCCTGGCTGAGCGCTACCAGGTGAGCGCCCGCGACCTGGAGCTGGGGCTCTGCTTCCAGCTCCGCACCATGAATAGCAACAGCACGCACGATGAGGTGACGTCATGAGCGATGGGAACGCCGGAGCGGCGACCGGGCGAACGGCCGGGGGATCCGGAGCGGCCGTGGGGGACGCCCCCGGGACGACCGATGAGCGCACGTACCTGAGGTGGTACAACAAGGTGGGCTACGGCTCGGGCGACGTCGCCGGCAACGTCGTCTACGTGCTCCTGTCCGCCTTCGTCATGATCTACCTGACGGACACCGCCGGGCTCAACGCGGGCGTCGTCGGCACGCTCATGATGGTCTCCCGGCTCTTCGACGGCTTCTCCGACATCATCTTCGGGGCGCTGCTGGACCGCACCAACACGCGGATGGGCAAGGCCCGGCCGTGGATGCTGTGGGGATTCGTGGGCTGCGCCGCCATGATCATCGCGATCTTCGCGATTCCCACGAGCCTGGGGGACACGGCCAAGTACGCCTGGTTCTTCATCGCCTACACGCTGCTCAACGCCGTGTTCTACACGGCCAACAACATCGCCTACTCCTCGTTGACCGCGCTCATCACTCGCAACAGCTCGGAGCGGGTGCAGATGGGGTCCATCCGCTTCATGTTCGCCTTCGGGACGAATCTGCTCATCCAGAGCATCACCGTGGGCGGGGTGGCCATGTTCGGCGGTGGCGCCGCGGGCTGGCGGGCCATGGCGATCGTCTACGCGCTGCTCGGCCTGGCGGTCAACACCCTGTCCGTGTTCTCGGTCAAGGAGCTGTCGCCGGAGGAGCTGGAGGGCGAGAGTGAGAGCGGCCCCGAAGACGACAAGCTCTCGGTCGCTGAGTCGGCCAAGATGCTCCTGTCGAACAAGTACTACCTCATCATCCTCGTCGTCTTCCTGCTGACTCAGATCTTCACGGCCATGCTCAACATGGGCATCTACTTCATGACCTACATCCTGGGGGACGCCAAACTGCTGGGGACCTTCGCCTGGGCCATCAATGTCCCGCTCATCGTCGGTCTGCTGCTGACGCCGCTGGTCGTGAGCAGGTTCGGGGAGATGTACCGGGTCAACATCGGCGGCTACATCATCGCGACCCTCGGGCGGCTCGGGGTGCTCGTGGCGGCCTACCTCCACAACATTCCCCTCATGCTGGTGCTCTCCGGGATCGCGGCCCTGGGGATGAGCCCGTTGCAGGGGACGCTCAATGCCATGATCGCCGAGGCCTCGGAGCACACCTGGCTGCGCACGGGCAAGCGCATCGACGGACTCATGTTCTCCTGCACCTCGCTGGGCGTGAAGGTCGGCGGCGGGCTCGGCACCGCCGTGTCCGGGTGGCTCCTGGCGGCCAGCCATTACGACGGGCACCTGGATGTGCAGCCGAACTCGGCGATCCAGATGCTCTACGTCATGTACGTGTGGTTCCCGCTCATCGCCAACGCGCTCATCCTCTTCCTCCTCACGCGCCTCGACGTGGAGCGGGTCAACGCCCGCCTCAAGGCGGACGGGGCCGGCAGCGACACGTCTGGCGGGGTCGGCGAGGCTGGCGCGTCTGGCGGAGCCGGCGGGGCTTCCCGAGCCGACGGGGAGGCCGATGACGGCGTCGAGGGCCTGGCCGCCGCGGCCGGCACCGAGGACGGCGACGGCTCGGCAGGTTGACGCAGCGTGAACGACTGTGAGCGACTCACGGGTGGGGGTGAGACGGCGGCTTAGCGGCCTGACCTGAGACTGCTCGGATGACTCGCGGGTGGGGCGTCGCCGCCCCACCCGTGTTCTCCGTGCGGTGCATGTGCGGGCAAGGGTCTCCGCTCGCCTGCACGCGGCCCGTTTTCCTAGCCGTTCATCGCCTTCTCCAGCCATGTCCGTGCGGTGGTGTGGAAGTGGGATGTGCTGTCGACGGCGTGGAGCAGGACATTGGCGTCGACGATCACCGGGTGCCCTCGGCGTCGTACTGATCGAGCAGCTCGAGGGTCTCGGCGACATCGGTGACGTCGACCTTCAGTCCGACGCCAGCCGTCCGCTGCCGGAAGCGCGCGGGCTTCCGTGTCCGGTCCAGGCCCGCGCGCGTGAGCTCGTTGACGGCCTCACCCAGGCCGATGCGGTGCTTCCGGCGCAGGTGCTCCGCCGCAGCCGCGACCTCGGGATCGAGACGTACCATTGTCCTCACCTCGTTATCGTAACGCCGTAGCTTCATGGAACGTGCATCACTGATGCGCCTCAGGTGCCGACAGGGCGAGGTCGCAGGGGCAGGGCTGCCCTCCCCGGTCGCCTGCGCTCGGATCCGGGCGGCGACTGGATCGCGAATCGTGCCGGAACAGTAACGTGAGGCCATGACCAACCCCGCTACCGGCGATATCCCTCGCGTCCATGCCGATCGGCCCACCGTCGCGACCAACGGCAATGGTTCGATCCACCCCAGGGGAACCGCTCTGAGCACTCCCTACCTCGACGGCCCCACCCCGACCCAGCGGGCCGAGCGCGCCCCCTGGCGGGCCGAGGCCGCCGTCGAGATGCTCTCGACCGCCTTCCTCCGCCGCGGTTCCGCCACACCGTTCGTACGAGAGGTGCTCGTGCCGCTGATCCTTCTCGTCACGGGCATCCAGGTCTCGGCCGTGGTGGACGACGACCCGGCCACCGGTTCCCTTCCCCTTCTCGCCGTCCTGGTCCCCGCCGCCGTCATCGCCCTCTACGTCAGCCGCATGCAGTGGGTATCCAGCCACGCCCACGTGCGCGCCGCCATCGCCTGGGCCCGCAGCGCCCCGGTGCCGCGACGGTCCTGGGGGCACGACGGGGGGCCGGGCGCCTCCCCGGGCGGAGCCGCCGCGCCGGGGTCCGACGACGTCGTCCGCCCCGGAGTCCTGCCCGCCGTCGGCCAGTGGCTGCGGATCACGCTGCCCCGCCGGCTGCCCGGCCTCATCTGGGCGGTCCTGGCTCCCCCGATCGTGACGACCCTCGCGCGCGCCTACGCCCCGGCCCCCTTCCAGGAGACCACTCGTCTGGCGGGGACGGCGCTCGTCCTCGGCGTTGTTCTCGGCGGCCTGATCGACAACCTCGTGCTGTCGGCTCGGCTCGGGCGGGCACGGTCCGCCGTCGGGCTGACGGGGCTGGAAACCGGCGCCTGGACCCTCGCCCAGCGCTTCACCGACGACCCCCTCGCGCTGCCGGAGGAGGAGGCGGTGGTCCCGCGCCGCGGCACGGTGTGCGCCCGACTCGCCGGCATCAACTCGCTCCCCGATCAGTCCAGGCTCGTCGAGGTCACGGTCCTGGACGCTCAGATGGCCGTCCTCCGGCAGGCCGCCGACGACGTCGCCGGTCCCGGAGCCCCGTGGGCGGAGTCGCGTCCGGGCGGCCTCGGGGCGGATCCCGCAGTGGGCCCCCGGAGGGACGTGGCGCGGGCCAGACGGGCCCTGGCGGACCTGCTGGCCTCGGCGCGCGCTGTGACCGATCACGGCCACCGCGTCTTCCAGGCCGGTTATCTGCTCACATTCGTCCTCCTGCTCTACCTCGGTGCTCGACCCTGGGCCACCGGCGACGTCCTCGCCTGGCGCACCATCACGCCTGTGATCCTCAGCGCCGGGGCCACGCTCCTGGGCGTCGCCATGATCGGCACCGAGGTGAACAGCGTGGTCGCCGATGCCACCACCGAGCAGTTCCACCTGCGAGCGCTGCGGGACTGGGCCGCCTCCTGCCGCCTTCACGCGGCGTCCGGCTGGGCGGAGCCGGCGTGGATGCGTGACGGTCGATGGAACCTCCGACGCCGACCGGCTCGTATGACTCGGCGGGGGCTGGGGCTGTGGGTGCTCATCCTCCTGGTCGTCGGCGTCCTCGCCGTGGGCTGGACGGCGGGGGAGACTCCCGCGAGCCTGAGCCGCTCCGTCGCCTCCCTGCGCATCGAGACCCTGCGGTCCTGGGGGCTGGGGGAGATCGAGCTCGGCGCCCTGTGCGCGGTCGGGCTGGGGGTCTGGGCGCTCCCCGTGGTCGGGTGCCTTCGATGGGGGCGCGAGGTCCGGCGGCTGGAGGAGACTCTCCTGAGCGACGGCCTGGCGCGCATCAGCATCAACGGCGACGTCGTCGTCGATGACGCCTCATCGACGTCCGTCCACGCGGCGGGGACGGGGCGGGGCTCGGCGGCCGTGCTGGGGATCCCCGACGAGGCCCTCGTGGAGGGGCCGGGGGCGTGGGCCTCGGACGTGTCCGCCATGTCGTCGGGAGTCGCCGCGCCGTGGGAGTGCGGGGTGGCGGTCGAGCGGCTCAGTCGCCTGGCGGCGAACCGTCGCCGCGACTCCCGGGGCGGGTGGCTCCCCCTTCATGTCGGCCTGCTGGCGCTCGTCCTGGCCGTTGTCCGGCTCGGTGCCGGGCGGGGCTGGATTCTCGGCGTCCTCGTGGCGGCACTGGGCGGGCTCATGGTGGTCAGCGGAGTGGTCTCCTTCCTGCGGGACGTCATCCTCGACGCCCGGGTGCGGCGCTCTCTCCTGGCCTGGGCGCGGGAGGCTCGCGGCCCCTGGGCCTGGCCGGGCGTCGACGGGCCGGGCGGTGAGAGCGGTGGAGGCGCGATCGCGACCTGGTGGGATATCGACGGGAAGGCCAGGCCGGCGTCCTTCTTCGTCGTCATGGGGGAGACCTCCGCCCTGTGGTGGCTGCTCGCCCCATCGGGCGCCGTGCCCGCCGCGACCGAAACGCTCGCGCCGTTCGTCCTGGCCCTGCCGGCGCTGACATGGCTCATCAGCATGATCAGGTTCGCCCTCCTGGCGGCGAGTGCGCACCGCGCCCGGGCCGCGGTCGGGCTGCCGGGGCGGTGGCGGGTCCGGGACCGAGTGGAGGCGGGTGAGCGCACCACGACGACGGTTCCCGGCTGGCAGGCGCTCGGCAAGCCCGTTCCCGCGGCGGGAGGCGCCGTCCATTGGTCCTGGGGGCGGTGACCGACGGAACCGGACGCGGGGCCCAGCCCAGGGGCTCATTGGCTCGGCGCCCCGGCGGCCCAGGGGCGCCGTGACCCGAGTCGTCCAGGAACGCGCGGCTCGGCTCGGCGGCTCAGGGGCTCAGTGGTGCCGTGCTCGCGCGCTCAGTGGTGCTCGACTCAGTGGTGCTCGACCCGGCGGATCTCCTCGCTCATGTCCTCGCTCAGGTCGGCAGCCCCGAACTCCTCGGTCAGGGGCAGCCTCAACCGGAAGTCGGTGCCGAGGCAGAGCTCCACAACGCCCCTGGTCAGCTCGAAGTCCACGAGGTGGCCGCCCCAGGTGCGCTCGTCGTCGATGACGTGGGCGTGGCAGCCGGCCACCGAGATCCCCTGCTCGTACAGCGGCGTGCGGAAGCCGGCCACCGTCCCCTCGAAGTCCTCGCGCCGCACGATCTCCTCGCCGTCGGTGGCCTCGACCATGGGCCGGTAGGGCCTCTCCTGCTTGACCACGGTGCGCGCGCTCGCCCACGCGAAATGCCCCGTGACCCGCAGCGCGTACATGTAGTTCGAGCTCGGCACGAGGGCGTCGATGACCTCGGAGAACTCCCTGCGGCTGAGCGCCCCGCCGGCCCCGCCCACCTCCTGGCGGATTCCGGGCACGAAATTGGTGACGACGGCGTACGGGGTGCGCTCGCTCAGGTCGGGCACGCTCACCGACCCGTCGCCGCGCAGCCGGTAGCAGGTGCCGCCCAGGATCACCATCTCCCCGTCGAGCCCGTTGAAGGTGCCGATCCCGAAGGAGCCGTGCCCGAGCAGCTCGGCCAGGGTCATCTCGTCCTCGTAGACGCCTTGGGCCAGGGATGCGATGAGACTGGTCTGGAAGATCTGGTGGCGAGTGACGGTGCGGGTCTGCGAGGACGTCATGGCGCCAGGGTAGCGACGGATCCGGCTCGGGGGGCGGGAGGGTCTGCGCCCGCCCGCTCCCCTCCCCGCAAGGGGCCGATCCCATTCCTTCCCCCGCAGGGCGCCCGATCCTAGAGTCGGGTCATGGTCCGACCGCGTGCACGCTCCATCCTCCTCGTCGTCCTCGGGGTCGTCATCGGCTTCGCCGTCGGCTCGGGGGCGACCCTCACCCTGGTCGACGCCTGGTTCAGCGGGCGCACCGATCCCGATCCCGAGGACATCGCTGCTGCCGGACGCTTGCAGGCGGCTCTTGAGCAGGCGGGGCAGGAGCAGACACTGCTCATCGGCCCTAGTGTGAGAGAGAATCCCGCCGGCTCGGGCGACTACGAGCTCAGTGCGACGTTGCCCGACGACACGGGGCTGGAGGAGGTCCTCACGATCTTCGATGGTGTCGAGGCGACCGTCGAGCAGGCGGACGTGAGTATGGGGGATAAAGGCCGCCTGAGCCTTGCGTGGACTGTCGGAGGAAAACGGATGGGTGTGGAGGTCGGCCTCAGCGGTACCTCCACCGGCACGCTTCGAACCGGGCTCACGACGGCGCTCGCCGCGGTACAGGCCGGCGCTGAGCGCGCCAACGTGGCGATGAGGAACTCTCCGAAGGCAGTCGAGGTCGACTGGGGCGAGGCCGAGGCCGCCGGCCTCTCGGCGGCCCGGCCCGGCCAGGAGCAGAATCCGGCGGGCGATGCCATCATGTACTCCCAGACCGCCTGGGTGGATCGCGTTCAGGTGCGGATTGAGACCGAACCGGGGGCCCGGAGTCTGATTGAGACGGATATCGCAGGCTGGGTGACTGCCGCGAAGGACGCCGGTTTCACCGACGTGCAGCTGAGAGCCTCGGACTCCGGCATCTGGCGCTCTTTCCGCGTCTCAGACGCCAGGAGCAGCTCGGACATCGAGGCGGTGGCTCCGCCGCTCCTGGCGGCTATTGATCGATGCGACGTCAGTACTGGAACGGAGTTGAGCACTGGCCAGCAGTATGGCAATGACGCTGCGCGCCTGGAGTACGACTGCCGAGACGGATGGCTTGCGGTCGCCAAGGAATCCGCAGACGAGAACACGAGGGAGACGACGGACCCCGAGGCCGCGCAGCGGGCCCTGGACGCCGCCCGGCGGTGAGGCGACGGCGGCCTCCGGCGTACCGGTCCGCATCGCCGAAGGGCTGCTCGCCCTCGTCCATGGGCTCTTCGCCTTCCGCCTGCCGGACTCTCCGCGGTTGCTCGTGGTACGCGGCAGCGGAGAGCAGAGCGCGAGAGGAGGACGTGCCCTCATGGTGGGGCGCGTGGGACTCCTGAGACATCACGGGACTCATTCGGGCGAGGACGTGACCAAATCTGCCACAAAGGCACTGCAAGGCGGAATCAGCGACGGAAAAAAGCCCGAAATATCAACGATTCATTGTGCGCCCTCCGACGAGATCCGGGCCTTTGTGGCAGATTCGGACATTTTCTGAGGTCAAGGCCGTCGTGATCGCCTTGTCGCGCTGGCGCCTGGTCCGGGTTCTCAGGGATGTGACCGATCCTGGTGATTGGCGGGGTGTGCGTTATGGCCTGTTCACGGTTCTGTCCCTGGCCGTGACGGGGGTGGCGATCTCGTCCACCCGCACCGCGGGGCTCATAGAAGTATGATCTCAGTCAACTAAGTGGCGCAGGCTCACATGCGGCATCCGTATCTATTGTGATGCCTTGATGGCCGGGCGCCGGGGAGCGGGCACGGCGACGCAGGGAAATGGGCGTGGGAGGCCGCCGGCTCGCAGTCGGCCCCGCTCAGGCTGGTTATGGGCGGTCGCGTTTGTCGTCGAGCCGTCGAACCGAGGTAGGTGCCGGGGTGAAGCTCTCGGTGACGACTCGGGGTTCCGAGCGTCCTGATGCGCCTTAACGGGGTGGAGATCTAATGGCCGCAGTTTCGTGACCGAGTATGAGACGCGCATCATGGATTGTCTGTCAAGGTGATCTCTAGATTCAGGGAACTCTCAGATTAACCTCGTATTTTTCTCGAAGGGTCGACTGTGTCCACCATCCCCATTCCCAGAGCGCTTGGCACTCCTGCGCGTGCGGTGGGTGCGCTCGTCGCACTTGCTGCGCTCGTCGCCACGCTCCTGACTGTCCTGTCCATGCAGGCCCGAGCCGCCAACAACCCGTCGATCACCGTCTCCGGCCTGTCCCTGGTGGTCTCCAACGCCAACGGTGCCGAGGAGCCGGACAACACCTCGGTCAAGGTCGATGACATCCTCAAGCTGAAGTTCACCTGGGATGCCCGCAATGCTAAGGCCAAGAGCGGCGACTCCTTCCAGATCCAGCTGCCCGAGCAGCTCCGCAACCGGGAGCGCCTCTCCGAGCCGATGAAGGTCTCCCACCAGGGCGCTGAGCACACCATCGGTGAGTGCGTGATGGACGACCGCGCCATCACCTGCACCTTCAACAGCACTCTCGACACCATCATCGGCCAGGGCTTCACCGGCCTGCAGGGCAATGGAACGGCTCTGGTGCTGGCTTCTCAGGCCAGCGACTCGGCCAATGTGACAATCGATGCCAACGGCAAGCAGACCGAGGTGCCTGTGCCCGGCGGCAAGATTGCTGAGAATGTCGGGCATGCCTACAAGCCGCAGTGGATGAGCAAGTGGGCCGCCGATATCACCAGCACCTCCAAGAAGGTGGACTGGGAGGTGACCTTCGGGCCTGACCAGGTCAAGGAGGCGCTTGAGAAGAACGGCCAGTCGCTGACCGTGGACGGCAGGACCCGCTCGACCATCACCTTCTCCGACGAGCTCGGCCCCGGGCAGGTCTACGTCCCGACTAAGAGCGACTGGAAGCTGAGCATCGGCGCCGCCCAGGGGAGGAACAACTTCTATGGCCAGGTCACCGACGCCAGCGGTGCCGATAAGGACGTCAGCCAGGGCGACTTCGACCTCGACGTCACCATCCAAGGCAACACCGCCACCATCGCCGTGACCGGCCCCTTCGCACCTCAGACCAACTACCACATCTACTACTCCTCCACCCCGACCACGGCCGACGGCGTCGTTCAGGCCGGCGTGGAGTACACGAACAAGGCCTCTGTGGTGGGGAGCGGTCTGGAGCACTCCTACTCGGTGCACTACACCAAGTCCTTCACCATCAACGTTGAGATGAAGCCCGGATTCGGTGGACTGGACATCACCAAGCTCCTCACCGGGTCCGAGACCGCCAAGGTGCCGGCCGGCACCACCTTCCAGGTGGGCATCAACTACACCCTGCCCGGCGGTGCCACCGTGGACACCTACCCGGG
>RBWB01584009.1_pt1 | contig 10810 bp, 8 predicted proteins | sample 2014201 | NCBI WGS metagenome assembly RBWB01 (sample SAMN10133834, study PRJNA383868) | Human oral metagenome, whole genome shotgun sequencing project. | isolation source: supragingival plaque isolated from 88 juvenile twins | host: Homo sapiens | place: Australia
GAATCCGCTTTGAATATACCGGCACCGATGTGGATGCAATCCTAGACCGCCTACCTACAGCAAAGATAGAAAGCGAAAAGGATGGTAAGTATATCATCAGGGCAGAGGTGTTTGGAAAGGGGATTGATATGTGGCTAAGGAGCCAGGGGGAGAATGTGAGGGTGATAGAGGGAAAGTATAGCTAACTATATATTTAATATAACTTTTAACAGGAGGATTGATGAAAAGATTTGGGCAAGGGCTGAAAGAAGATGTGGAACAGTCTGAAGTATTGGGAATAAGCAGGTATATAAGAGAAATAATGGATATGCAGGTTATTCAGGATGCACCGTTTTTCTATGAGCAATTGAAAAGGACATTAGAAAGGATATTGGATCAAAGCTTTAGAATTGCTGTGGTTGGTGAGTTCAGTTCAGGAAAGTCAACTTTCATAAATGCTTTGATAGGTAAAGATATATTAAAACATGGTGCTTCTGAAACAACAGCAACTATAACTGAGATAGAAAATATTTCGGACAAAGATACTGATGATTATTTTGAAGTATATTTTGAGGATGGAAGCGTACAGACTGACAATAACTTGAATAAGATTTTAGACTACACAACGACTAAAAGTGAGGCATATGAGGTTGCAAGGGAAATTCAAAAAGTTGTTATTCATAGCAAGATAATAGACACAGATAAGCCTCTAATATTTGTAGATACTCCAGGGTTAAATGGAGTTGCAGATAATCATAGAGATAAGACTCTTAGCCAGATAGAAAGGGCTCATGCTTGTATTTATATAATACCAATGAGAGGTCTGGGTGAGAGCGATATCGAGTTTATCGGACATATTTTAGAGTTCCAGCAAGATATTATTTTCGTGCAAAACTTTATTGATGAGTTTAAAGAAAGCGAAGGTGACAGTTTAGAAGTTAAACTCAGGGAACAAAATGAGATTATAAAGAATAAGATACTTTCAGATAGTAAAGTACTTCGATATAGGATTGTAGGAGTTTCAGCAAAATTGGCATTGATGGCAAAGGATGATGGAGTGCTAAGGCAAGAAGGTATTGAAAATACAAAGGAAGTAAAAGATAAATACTTGAAAGAGTCTTGTTGGGAAGGTGTACAACAAACACTAGAAGACATTATAAAAGAAAATCAAAAAAATAAAAATCAGATATTAAGTTCAGTTGATGCAGTGGTTGGGATTCTTATGCAATTGGAAGATATTGTAATGAATAGACTGGATATTGAAAAGGAACTTTGGGCTAAGTCATCTGATGGAGAAATCGTAAGTAAAGTAAGGAAACTGAAAGATAAGCTAATAGAATGTAAAGATAAAAGGAGGAAAGAGTTAAAAGATTTTGCTATAAGTGAGTGTAGCAGGTTAGAAAGAGTAGTTAAAAATAAGATTGAAGATGACCAGGATATCGTAAAGGAAGATATTTTGAATAGAATACGGTCAATTACTGATGTAGATGATTTTGAAATTGATACAGATAATATAATAGAATTAATGTATACGAAGGTGAACAATATTCAATCTTGTGTAAACGGACTATTGAAATCAGGATATCAAAATATATTGGAAACAGTGTTGATTCGAGTTTTGGAATATAATGCTGTAGAAAGTAATGTTATAAAATCAAATTTTACAGCTAAAAGTTTTAAAATTGAAACGGAACAATTCACCAAAGAGGAGAATTCGATATCAGTTGAAAGCAGAAAACTTGCCAGGGAGGAAAATGCAAAAAAAGAATTAGAAAAGAAGCGTTTACAGTATATAGCAGATATGGATAGTACAAAAGAGGATATTAAGTCTAACGAGTACTATATAGCTAATAAAGATAGAGAAAAACAAAGGGAACTTAGCAGATTAGGAAGTGAGCCGTCTCTAGGTACTAAAACGGTAACTGAGACATATACACAAAAGAGAAATATTTTATTCAATTGGATTCTTGGAGAAAAGGAGATGACCAGACAAGTCCAAGTAGTTGATGATACAAAAAGGCGCAAATGGAGGGAATATAAATACAGTATAGAGAGGAGATATAACGAAGACATAAAAAGGGCGAAGTTTGAACAAAGCAAACTTACCTTAAAGTTAAATGAACTTGAGGATGAATTGAGAAACATGAAGACTGAAGAAGCTTCTTTACGTAAAAGAATTGAGGGTACAAAGAAATTATTAGAAAGCAAACAATTAGAATTGGAAGAGAAAAAACGTTCGGCCAAGCGTGAGTATCTTGAAAACCAGAAAAGGAATTTTAGTGAACAAATAACTCAATACTTTATTGAAATCAGCAAGAAGCTTATGGATAGTATGAGAGAATCATATCAGGATAATAAGCTACTGGTTGAAAGCGAAGTGGAAAAAATGTTTGAATCCGGATTTGAGTTAGGTATGAAAGACTTGGAAAACGCACTTAAAAAGGGAGAAGAGGCAGTAGCTCCTTGTGAGGAGACTTTGCAAAGAATTACTGCAATCAGAGAAAACTTAGAAAGGTATATAAAAGCAAATGAAAGCAGAACAAACAGCTGTACAAAGTAGAGAAGAATTAATAGCAAGGAAGAAACAGATTATTGATATTTTGGATAGAACGATTGAAATTTTTCAAAATGATGGAAATATGGATAGAGTTGAGGTGTTCCAAAAGTTAAAGGATGATTTTATAAATGAAGAGTACAGTATTATAGTAGTGGGTGAGTTCAGTGCAGGTAAGTCGACCATGTTAAATGCACTTATGGGAAAGAAAATACTTACATCATTTAGTCATGAAACTACAGCAACAGTTAATTTTTTGAGACATAAGGATGTTGCACAAAATGATGAGGAGGGTAGAATCTTTTATGCTGATGGTAGAGAAGAGGTATTAAATATTGCAGATAGTGATACAATTGCAAAATATGTAAGTACAAAAGGAAATGATGTTGCCGGTAGTATTAAAAGTGTTGATCTCTATCTGGATTCTGACTTTTTAAAAGACGGAGTTTCAATTATAGACAGCCCGGGATTAAATGGATTAGCTGAGGGACATAGAAAAATAACCGAGGATCAGATATTAAAATCACATGCCTGTATCTTTTTATTTACTGCTGAAAGAGCCGGTGGTTCAAGATCTGAGTTTGAGTTTCTTGAAAATGTGCAAAGTAAAGTGAATACTGTATTTTTTGTGCTAAATAAAATAGATGTAATTAAAGCTTCAGAGGGTGAGTCTGTAGAGTCAGTTGTAAATATTTTAAAGGATAATTATAATAAGGTATTTCCCGATAGGGCAGTACCTGAGGTCTGGCCGGTGTCAGCAGGAATGGCTCTTGAAGCAAGAGATCCAAATGGTACTCAAAGTAAATTATCAGCAAATGAACTGAAAGGATTGGAAGAAAAGTCTTTGATGTCAGCCTTTGAAGACAGGTTGATGCAATTTTTGGTTCGAGGAGAAAAGGCAAAAGAAATATTTTTGGCCCCTTTAGACCGAATAAAGGCAGTTGCCGGTGATGCCAGGGAAGAATACATACAGGAGATTGGGCTATTAGAAAGTAAAAAGGACAGTTCTGAGATAGAAAAGCAGATAGATGAATTGAAAGAGGCTATGGATGAGGGAGAGAAGAAGATTTTAGATAAGAAGAGTGATGTTATTCGCTTTGTAAAAAAAGCTAATAAAGATGCTATAAATGCATTAAGAACGGAGCTTGAAAATCTAAGAACAAAGAAGATAAGTGAAATTAAAAGCTACGAAAACAGTGAGAATATTGATGAAATTATTGGATATTTTGAAAATTTTGAAAAAGATTTTTCGTATAAAACTAAGAGGGTAGCTGAAAAGTCTATTGGAGAGCTGATGGATGCTATAGAATATGAAATTCAATCCGGTACAGATGATTATTTTAAAGGAATTGAAGTAGGGAGTGATGATTCAAGTATCGGGTTTAGATTTGATAGTCATGTAAATCTTGAGATGACAGAGGATTTGTTCACAATAGGATTAGATAAAATGGATGAAAGATCTAAGGCTATTGAAAAAGAAATTAAGGAAATTGAACAATCTATAGAAGACAAAAACGAAGAGGTAATGAAATCAAGAAGGGCATTACGAAAACTGAATGAGCTTAAGGCAGAAAGAGAAAAGATTGAGTTTAGTAGAGATTATATTGAAGGTCGTGTAATTCCGGATGTTGAATATATTGACAAAGAAGAAGTCGCTAAGGAATGGAGAGGCGGTATCTTAGGAATAATAGGGAATGTACTAATGGGGGCCAAAAAGCGAACCAAAGTTGTAAGAGTAAAGGATGACTCAAAATATAAAGAAGCACTAAAACGACAGGCTGAGGACTTGGAAAAGGCAAACAAAAAAGAGGAAGAAATTAGGCAGAAGATGGATGCTATTACAGGTGCAGACAATCCTGATATGCTTGAGTTGTATGAAAGTCAAAGACAGGAACAGGAAGATAAACTTGCTCAAAAGAAGGAGGAGCTTAGCGAGGAGATAAAAAGAAAGATAGACGAGATTAAGACCAAGACAAGAAAGAATATAAGAAATATTCAAAGGAGACTGGAGGATGCTTGTGAGGATATGATAGAGGATGCCGAGCAGCAGATAAAGTCGGAGTTAAAAAAGAGAGAGTCAATTTTAGCAGAGGTTATTTCTGCAAATATAGAAAGTCGCATAAAGGCAGGCCTTACAAAGGAGGCTACAAGACTGGAAAAGTTGATGGAGCAGCTTAACGCATCAGAAAAAGATAAAAGTTCGAGACTTGATATTTTGCATAAGAAGGATGATAAGATCAAAGAATTGTTGAGTGAGGTTATTGATTTACATAGTGAAATTTATAGTACACAAGTTGATAGTATATTAGAGTAGGAGAGTTATATGAATATTGAAAAAGGTATTGAGATAGCTACTTGGCTGGGAAAAGACCAAGATGTATATATGATGGAGGGGCTTAAGAGGTTAGAAGATAGAGGAGAACATTTTGTAACATTTTGGGGACATTATTCTGCGGGAAAATCCAGGCTTATAAACAACATTATAGGTAGGGATATATTACCGGTACAAAGTAGAGAAAGTACAGCGGCTTTAACATATATTAGGTATGGCAATCTGGAACAATGTGTTGTGCATTTTTTGGATAAGAGCGAAAAAAATGTAGAGTTATCTGAATTAAAAAAAATCAATCAAAATGATGCAAAAGATATTGATCTGGATAGTATTGATTATATTGAGGTTTTTTTACCGGATGAAGTGTTAAAGACAGGAATGATAATAGTAGATACTCCAGGGATTAATACAATTGTAAAAAAACACCAAGATCTGGCTGTAGATGCTATAGAACAGTCCGGAATGATAGTATATGTATTAGGTTCCTCACCTACGAATGTAGACAGAGACTTTATTACACAGATAGATGAATGTGGAATAGATATTTTATTTGTAAGGACAAAATGTGACCTAATCAATTCGGTTGAGGAGGATAGTACAGCTTCTATAGAAAAAGATAGGATACTTTTGCAATCAATGATTTCTCAAGAAGTAAACTTAATTCCTATTTCAAATGAAGAGACCAGTAGTTGGTTTGCCAATCTTGATAAGATACATAATGTACTTGATGGAGTTTCAGCAAACATAAAAGACAAAATAAAATTATCCAGAAAGCATAAGTTGGATAAGTGCCTTTGCCTATACAAAGAAGAACTTGAAAATCAGAGTAAATTGATGAAAGAACAGCTATGTGGCAGCAGTAAAAAGTTGGATGAGGAAATTGCAAAATATGACAATCAACTTGAACTGCTGCAGGCCAGAGAAGAACAAGGGGAAAATAGAATAAAATCTGAACTTGAGGATTCGAAGAAACAGGCAAAGAGGAACTTGGAGGATATAGCAGAAAAAGAAAGCCAAAATTTGAGAGAAAAGTTAGGCGAGCTCAAATGGAGTATGAATATAAAAAATGACGCTGATAAATTATATAAGACTCAGATAGATAGAGGTTTAAAGGAAGCTTATGTAGCTTTAAATAATTGCTTTAATATGGTATTAGAGAGTGAAAACAGCAGTATTGAAAAGGAATTTTCAGATATTGACTTTGAAGCACCTGAAGTTGAGATAGGAATGATGGAGCATGACAATGAGAGATGGCGTGCCACATTACAGGAAAAAATTAGTACAATAAATAGAGAGTTAGATAATCTTAGCGAAAGAAAATCAGAGTTAGACTTACAATCACAAAGTGGATTATCTGATGAAGATATACAGGCTGCAAAATTAGAATTGGAAAGAATAAATAAGGCAATATCAGATATACCTACTGATCCGGCAATGGTAGAAGTAGAATCAAGCGGTATGAAGCCTTCAGAAGTATTGAAAGTTATTGGACAGGTAGCAGATATAGCCACAATACTATTACCTGGAGATGCTTTTGTACAAGGGGCAAAGGCTTTAGCCGGAACAGCAAAGTTTAGCAAGATTCTAGGAAAAAGCAAATACATACTTGAAGCGGGAAAAAATATTGCAGGAGCGGCAAATGTTGTGGACACAATAAGAGATGCAAGTCTTATTACCGGGAAATTAAATAAGGTTATGGGTAAAATAAGTAAAAAAGAGGCTGTTACAGTGTTTGTAGAGGATAAAGCCAGAAAAGCTCAGGATGCCTTTGACAAGTTTAAAGAAAATAATAGAGATACAAATATATTTGATATGCTTTCAATTGCTTATTGGACAGAGAAGTTAGGAAAGAACTTTGATGCCCCGCCACATTTGGAGATTGACTATGATGAAGAGGCAAGGAGGAAGGAACTTAGAGCTGAACTCGAGAGACAAAAGAATATAGCTATGGAAACGATGATTAAGCAGAAAAAAGAGCTGCATATAATTCAAAATGCAAAAGAAGAGGCTGCTGAAAGAGAAAAGTTTTTAGAGCAAAAGAAAGATTGGATTGAAAAGGAGGAACGAAGGCAAGAAGAAAGAGGTAGGAAAGAAAGAGAAAAAAACGAAAAAAATATTATAGTTGAGCACTATACAGAGCATTTTCGTACTAATATAGATAAGCTTTTAAATGAGTTACTCATTAAGCGTATAAAATTGGTTGGTAATAATATAGAATTTTATATTGCCAGAAAAAATGATTATATTAGACAAAGTATATTTGAAAAAAAAGGTCAGCTTGAAAGTTTAAAGAACCTAAGAAGTAATGGTGATGAGGAGTTAAAACAACGCATACAACAATGTGATCAGTATATACAGGAATTATCATGAAAATTTATATTACAGGAGACGGATCAAGACATCAATACCTAAAAAAGTTGGTTGGTATATCTGCTGCTAAGGATTATTTCGGAGAGGAATTTACAGTTGAAAATAAGGATGTTCACATTGTGAATTCCTCCAACTTGGAAAATACCAGTGGTAAGATTGTATCTAGGAGAATACCGTTAAATACAGAAGTTGTTATAGCAGGAAATACACAAGTAACAGAAGACTTTAATATTGATGAATTAGAATCATATGATAGAATTTTGATATTTGATGAATATCCATATAGGACAGATATTGAGTGCAAGAGAATAGATAGTATATCCGAAAATTATGATGTTCAAAACTATGAGATTGTTTTGATAAAAAAGGAAGAAGAAGGACTGAAATCCGATATATCAACTGCTGAAGAAGCTATGTTAAGTGCTAAAATGATTTATGAAGAAGATGGGCATAAGGTTATTACATATAGTATTGTGTCAGAGGATAAGATTTTAGAGTTTCCTCAAAGTTGTTGTAGAAATAACTTAAACAAGAGATTTAAAAAGAGGTTGCAATCAGCAATGGAGAAATTGGATAGTGGCTTTGATATAGACTTTTTGTGTGATTATTCAATAGGTCTAAAAGATGAAATCACTAATCCAGGGCATATAGATAGTTATATTTCTATTGATAAAATACAAAATAAAAAAGTAAGAGATGTTTTTATAAAAGGATTCAGCTTGGATTTTTTTGGAGACAACTCAAGTTCAAAAATGATTAGGAATTTTGTGGAGGGGCTGTATAGAAAGTATACTAAGGAAATAGCAGTATGGGACATTGATAGAGATATAAATTTAATATACAATGATATTGGAAGAAGTTTTTTTGAAAAAATGAAAAGCGGATGGGATTTTCATTTTGCCGGAAGTGATACGGATTATATTATGTTTAAGAACATATATAACGAGAACATTGTTGAATTAAAGCAAAGTGCAATTTCTTTTTTTGAGGTGGATATGCCGGTAATTATTAAAAATAAGATATTAGATAGAATAAAAAGGCTTGAGGAGTTACTCTATGATTGAAAAGATTAGTGGTATTATAGGAATAGGATTAGTTATTGGGAACAAAACTATCGGAATATTGTTCGGGAGAAATTCTGATGTAATATCAATAATAGTACTTATAGTTGGGGTGTTATTACTGTTAGTTGCAATTATTAAATATGAAAAAAAGAGAAATATTGAGATTGATGAATATAAATCGTATAGAGAAGATAAAATAAAACTACTGGAAGGAATTGCTAAACAAGGTACACTGGAAAGCTGTATTAGTATATTAGAGAACAATATTAAAGAAGTTTATTTAAATAATAAAGATGTTAGTAGTAAATTAGAAAAAGTCTGTGAGAATATTATAACTTTGAGGGATATTCATAATGCAAAAGCATCAGATTTTAAGATATTGATAAAGGATGAAATCACTTCAAAAATTGTGGATTTAAGAAGTGAGGTCTCACAAAAGCTAGATGCAGTGTGTGAAAGTAATGAGAAATATGGTTGGATTGATTCAGACAGAAAAGCATTACTTGAATTAGAAAAAAGTCAAGAAGAAATGCTGTGCAGTAGCAATAAATTGTTAAATGAAGTTATAAGTACTAATAAAATTGCAAATGACAGTAGAGAGAAGGCCATGTCAGAAATTCAAAGGAATTTTGAGAGCTTTTCATATTTACCTACAAAGATACAAGATATAGTTGCAGATACATTTGAAGAGGTAGAAGCTAAATTTGATGAATATACGCAAAATAGCCAAGATACTACTGAAAGATATTTTGATAATATGGAGGAGATGGCAGGAAAAGTTAATAAAAAGACTACAGATTTAATAAGAAAAATTGATGATGAGTTGTTGGAAACAAGGAAAATGTTTGAAAATACATCTGAAGCATTAAATGTACAGATTAAAGAACTAACTAAACAAACTGAGTTGTTTGAGAAAACTATGGATGGAATTATGTGTCAGCTGATGAAAATGTCTGAAGATGATGCTAGGATGATTAGGGAGCTGATAAATGGGAATTGATAATAATGGTTTATTATCATTGATACAAAAATTGAATGAAGAGATTAAAAAATTAGGAGCCACAATAATATTTATAAATTTGCTGAATGATAATAGTTTGAGAAAGAAAGCTGATTCAATAATGTTATTACAGGGGCTCATAAATAGAAATCTTCAAGTTGGCAATTATAGATCTGTGCTTCACTACGTTATAGCTTTAAATATATTAGTTCAAGATTTAAAAAGGTATGATATTGTTGTGAGGGAAAAGATTACTCATTTTCTGTTGGTGTAACTAGTCATCACATAATAAAAGTGTATTTTTTAACAATTGCAGATACTATTAAAAAGTCTGTAAATAAAAATCTTCTAAGTGGAGTGCTATTATTTAGGGGCAGTCGATAAACTCACTATAATATGCTACAGTTAAGTAGCGGAGGTGAGAATTATGCAATACGACAAAACATTCAAAGAAGAAGCTGTTCGTCTTTCTGATGAAATAGGTCTCAAAAATTCTGCGGTACAACTTGGTGTTTCTTATTACACCCTATCCGGATGGCGTAACAAACGCAATAAATACGAACAGAATGCTTTTCCAGAAAGTGGTTATAGATATGTTCCGGGAGATATTAAAGAGCAACATATCCTAGACCTTGAAAAAGAAAATGCAGAACTAAAACGTTTAAATGAAATACTTCAGGAAGCACCGGGTTTTTTCGCTGCACGACGAAAGAAGCAAGAGCTCACAACAGGTTTATATTTATACGTGAACACGAGGGAAGAGGGCAAATAAAAGCTATGTGCAAACTGCTCTGTGTCAGTGAAAAAGGTTATTACAAGTTTAGAAGAAATCTTGAAAAATCTGATAAGGATTCTGTTCTTTCGGTGATAATGCAGGAGATTCCTGATGAGTCTCCATATAATGATAATTATGGTGTACCTCGTATGCAGCTTTCTTTATCCCAAAGGGGATTTAAAGCCGGTATACGCCCTATAACCCGCATAATCCGTGAGAGTGGATGGCTTCGCAAGCCTCATCGCAAACCAAAGGGAATGACTCATTCAACAACTGAGGTTCGATAAAAAAGAACTTAATAAAACTGGATTTCTCATCTGATAAACATCATTCAAAGATGCTTACCGACATAAGCCGGATTCGGTGTATGGTTGGAAGACTTTATATTTCACCAATCATGGACTGCTACAATGGAGAAATTGTTGTCTCTTGAAATTAGAGATAACATGAAAAAGGAATTCTGCATTGATACATTTATAAATGCAATATAACACTATGATATCAATGGTGGTGTATTGCACTCGGATCGAGGTAGTCAGTATACTGGTGAAGAGTTTCGAACAGTTCTTTTGGAGGCCGGAGTAACACAAAGTCTTAGTGGTGTAAATCACTGCTATGATAATTCCAGGATGGAGAGTTTCTTTTCAACCCTGAAGAAGGAACTGCTATATCGAATTCCACATATAAAATGAAAAGGGATGATGTAAAGTCAATTATCTTCAGATATGTATTCATC
>RBWB01584010.1_pt1 | contig 10810 bp, 7 predicted proteins | sample 2014201 | NCBI WGS metagenome assembly RBWB01 (sample SAMN10133834, study PRJNA383868) | Human oral metagenome, whole genome shotgun sequencing project. | isolation source: supragingival plaque isolated from 88 juvenile twins | host: Homo sapiens | place: Australia
CAACGCCTTCTCCCTTCATCCCATCCATCAGTATGCGCAAAGGACGGTTAAAGCGTACGTGTCGTACGTATTGGGTTTCTTCTATGGCAGGCATGGCATCGAGAATATCCTTGCGGAAGAGTCCATCGGGAATGTTGGTGTCTATCGTGAAGTAGCCAACGCCGAAGCTAGTGAGGTTTTGGAAGAAGTGCGTACCTTGGCTCGGGTCTACCCGATAGTTTTTCAACGCCACCTCGACAATGACACGTGCCGCACTGATATGTGGCCATTTTACGGGTACGCCCAACCAAAAATCGCTCGAACCCCAACGTCCTGGTCCTACGAGAATGTAGTTGCGGTCGGTGCCAAGAAAGCCACTGTTGATGCGTTCCACATCTTCGGCCACGCGATAGTTGTCGGCAGCCGAGAAGTTATCATCGTATTTAACATACACCACATCGGTTACGTCGTCGCTTACGCCATGCCCCAGCGAGTTGTGCGAGCGCAGCAAGCAATGCTCGTCGGGAATGGCGGTAATGTCTTCGTCGAGCATTTGCTTCGAGTCTACGATGGGACGGATTTGCAAGAGGTTAAATTCGCCCGTGCGATCGGGGTTTATGTTGCAGGCAAATTCTATTTCCACGGGTCGCTTCATGGCCTCTTCGCCATAGCGCATGGCCATCTGCATGATTTGCGGAAGAGGGAAAGCGTCGTGCCTGAGCACACCGCCGAAGGTGATAAGTTTGCGTCCGCCATCGTAAAGGCCATCGCGAATGATGCGGTCGTTGGGGTCGTATGTGGCGGCGATAAAGTGCAACGAACGGTCGGCTTCGGCCTCCTTCACACCTAGTTTCAGCATGTTAAAACCGTCGTCTACGGTAAAGTCGGTGTCAAGATGCTTGGTGTCGAGAGCGTAGAATTGCGTTTGCGTGTCGCGCAGAGCCGCTTCCATCTCGCTTGTTTGCAGCACTTGGTTGGGGTGATACGGACTAACGCGGAGTGTCTGACCGCCATCCACGATGTATTTTCCCAATCCAAGGGCAAGGTTGGCAATGCCGTCTTCGGTTCGTTCGTCGCCAACAGGGTAATAGTTGATGGAGCGAAGCACACCGCTGATGTTGGGGTAAAACCGTCCGTCGTAGTCTTTGCCCACCACGGCTTGTAGTATTACGGCCATCTTCTCTTGGTCGATGACGTTGCTTGTGGCCGACATGTAGGCCTTGGAGTCCTTATAAAACACCGAAGCATATACGCCCTTGATGGCTGAAGCTAAGAGGCGGAGCATCACTTCGGCATCTTCTACGTATGGAATCATGTACGTGCTGTATATGCCAGCAAAGGGTTGGTAGTGCGCATCTTCGAGTAACGAGCTGGAACGCACGGCTATGGGGCAGCGTGTAGCCTCGAAAAAGGTGGTGAAATCGGCTTTAAGGCTATCGGGGAGCTGCGCTGCAAGGAAATGGTGCAGTATCTCGTCGTCGCTGGCATCACTGAGAGCGATTTGGTAAAGGTTGTTTTGCTCCATGAACTGGTCGAAGAAGTCGGTACACAACACAACGGTTTTGGGTATGTGTACCTTCACGCCTGGGAAGCTGTTGAACTCGGGATGGCGCTTGATAACATTGTCGAGAAATGCCAGTCCACGCCCTTTTCCGCCCAGCGAGCCATCGCCGATACGTGCGAAGTGGGCATAGCGGTCGAACTTCATGCGGTCGAACACGGCCACCACGCCAAGGTTTTTCATGTTGCGATAGCGCACAATGGCCTCGAAGATAATTTGTCGGTGTGCGTCAACATCCTTTAATTTGTGCCACGTTACGCCTTTGAGAAAAGCCGAAACGGGAAAGATTCCCCTGGCTGAGAGCCATCGACTAACGTGGTTTCGGCTGATGTGGAAGAGCATCGAGTCGTAAGGGATGTTGAAGATGTTGTCTTGCAGCTGTTTGAGCGAGCTGATGCGCGCCACCTCCTCACGCGTTTTGGGGTCGCGAAAGATAAAGTCGCCGAAGCCCATGTGTTCTTCCATCAGGTGGCGTAGGTCAAGACTCATCTTCTTCGAGTTCTTGTCTACGAAGCGAAAACCCTCCGTTTCGGCCTTGGCGCGGTTGTTGGCCTCTGCACTTTCCATAATTAGCGGCACGTATTCGTCGCGTCGGCGTATCTCGCGCAGCAACTTAAGGCCTGCCTCGGGGTCTTTGACGCCATCTTTGGGAAAGCGTACATCGCTGATGACGCCCAGTGTGTTATCGTGGTATTTGTCGTAATAGGCCATGGCTTCTTCGTAGGTTCGGGCCAATACCACCTTTGGCCTGCCGCGCATTCGCAATGCAGCGGCGTGACGGTTAAGGGCTTCGGTGGAGATACGCTTGCTCTGAACGAGGATATAACTGTATAGGTTGGGTAGGATGGAAGAGTAAAAACGGATGCTGTCTTCTACGAGCAGAATCATCTGCACGCCTGCTTCTTCGATGTCGTGCTCCACATTCATCTTGTCTTCGATGAGCTTGATGATGGAAAGAATAAGGTTGGTGTTGCCCAGCCAGCAAAAAACGTAGTCGAAGATGCTGAGGTCTTCGTCTTGCATACGGCGTGTTATGCCGTGCGAGAAAGGCGTAAGCACCACGCAAGGCACCATGGGGAAGCGGTCTTTCACTGCACGCGCAACGGCGAAGGCATCGTTGTCGGCATTGCCTGGCATGCAGATAACCAGGTCTACACTCATGCTCTGCATCACCTCTTCGGCCTCTTCTACGGTGCTTACCTGTTTGAACGTGGGTGGATAACGTAGCCCCAGCTCCACGTACTCGTTGTAAATCTTCTCGTCGATGCGGCCATCGTCTTCCAGCATAAAGGCATCGTAGGGATTGGCCACGATGAGCACATTATATATACGGTGCTTCATCAGGTCGATGAAGGTGACGTCTTTGAGCAGAATGTCGTTCCACTCTTGGGGTATCTTGTTATCCATATCGTTCTGTTTTATCGTGTGGAGCATGCTGCGGAGGCTTAAGTTGGCAGCCTTGCGGTTGATATTTGCAGCCATACAAAATTAAAATAATACGCCCGAACACCCAAAACATTTGTGAAGAAGTTGTGCGTTGTTCTATGAAAAGCGAGTAAAAACGACAAAATGAATATCAAATTTAGCGATAGAAAGGAAGTAAAATGAAATGCAAAAGAGTGCTTATTGATACCAAATGTGTGCGCAAACATTGCATCTTGATATAATATTTATTCATTTTATAGCAAAAATCAACCATAATTAGATTTTTAGTTGCAAAACATTTGGAGAATGTTTAAATTTTTCCTAGCTTTGCAACATTCATTAAACTCTTGTAAATCGAACACACGGCATTTAGCCATCCTTCTGTACTGGATAATCAATACGGCAACCGAGAAGGGTTGCATTAATAATAACTAATGAGAGAAAATTTATGGGAAAAAGGTTTACTTTGCTATTGGCCAGCCTCTTCTTATGTGTGGGAGCTGCCTTGGCCCAAGTGAAAATCTCTGGAACGGTAATCAGTTCTGAGGACGGACAGCCTGTAATTGGTGCCTCCATTGTTGTAGTAGGCACTGGTCAAGGCACGGTTACCAACGTTGATGGACAGTTTACCCTTACCGTACCCGAACGTGCGAAGCTGCATATCTCGTCGGCAGGCATGAAAGCAGTCGACGTAACGGCTAAGGATAACCTGCGCATTATGCTGGAACCGCTCAACACAACGTTAGGCGAAGTGGTGGTAACGGCTATGGGCATTAAGCGCTCGGCCAAAGCTCTGGGCTTCTCGGCAACAGCCGTTAAGGGCGACGAGATTGCCGCAGCACGTACCAACGACATCATGTCGAGCCTCTCGGGCAAGGTAGCGGGTGTGCAAATATCCAGTTCTTCGTCCGACCCAGGTTCGTCTAAGTCGGTTATTGTGCGTGGTATCAGCTCGTTGGGTAGCACCAACCAGCCACTATACGTTATCGATGGCGTGCCATTGACTAACAATGCGGTGGTGAGCAACAATGGTTTGAACCGCGGTTACGACTTCGGTAACGGTGCCAGTGCTGTGAATCCCGACGACGTGGAAAGCATGACGATCCTTAAAGGAGCAGCCGCAACGGCCCTGTATGGTAGTCGCGCTGCTAATGGCGTTATCCTTATTACCACCAAAACGGGTAAGAAAGCCCAAAAGGGATTGGGTATAGAGTATAACGGTGGCATGCAATGGGAGACGCTGTTGCGCCTGCCGCAGATGCAAAACGACTTTGGTATGGGTTGGTATGGCAACAAAACCGACAACGAGAACGGCTCCTGGGGGCCGCGTTTCGATGGTTCGTGGTTGCGTTACGGAGCGGTTTACGAAGGCACACAGAACTTTAAGAGTTACGTGCCAATAAAAAACAATGTGCGCGACTTCTTCGACACGGGCTATAGATATAGCAACAGCGTGTCGCTCAACGGTGCAACAGACGTGAGCAACTTCTTCCTCAGCCTGTCGCAGATAAGTCAAGACGGTATCATACCTACCGATGCCGACAGCTATAACAAGTACACGTTCTCGGCTAGGGCAAGTCATAAGGTGAACAACCTTACGTTCAGCACATCGCTTAACTATGCCTACCAACGTAACAACTTCGTGTCTACGGGTCAGGGGCTAGGTTCGATGTACAACACCATTATGCAGACGCCACGCGACATCAGCATAACCGAGTTGGCTGACCTTAGTAACCCCTTCAATACACCGGGTTATTACTACACGCCTTATGGTGTAACCAACCCCTATTACATTCTGAAGAATTATAAGAACGAGTTCGAAAGCGAGCGCTTCTATGGCAAGTTGCAGCTGGATTACGACTTCTTGAAATACTTTAAGCTTACCTATCGCTTTGGATTAGACACCAGCACCGAACACCATGATATGGGCGAGCCCAATATGTCGGCACTGTTTGAGGGCACACCTAACTGGGAAGACGCCCTACGCAGTCTAACCGGGCGAGTTAGCGAGCGAACAACTCGACGCCGAGAGATAAACCAAGACGTGCTGCTTACTTTCGACAAGGATATGACGGATGATTGGCATCTCAACGTTTTGGCTGGTTTCAATGGCAACGAGCGTAAGTATAACTACCAAGATTCTGAGATAACGAACCTCACTATACCCACTTGGTTCAATCTGGCGAATACCGCCGACAAGCCGACAATAGATAGTTACCAGCGCACCCAACGACTGATGGGCGTGTTAGGACAGGCCGAGGTGGCGTTTAAGAATATGCTTTACCTCACCGTTACAGCCCGAAACGACTGGTCGTCAACGCTTCCGCGTGGCAGCCGCTCGTATTTCTATCCCGGTGCAACGGCTAGTTGGATATTCTCTGAAGTACTTCCAGAGAACGTTAAGAAAACCATTAGCTACGCTAAGCTGCGTGCAGCATGGGGAAAGACGGGTAACGACGCCCTGCCTTATATGACGGCAACGGTATATAGGCAAGGACTTTCTAACAGTAGTGGATGGTTTAACAGTGGTTTCCCATTTACCAATGGCAACTGGAACTCGTATAGTGTTGGCAATACACTTGGTAGCAGCACGCTAGGTCCTGAAATGACTACCGAGTTAGAAGTGGGATTGAACATGGCTTTCTTTAATAACAGGCTCAGTTTCGACGCTTCGTTCTACAACCGAACCAGCGATCACCAGATATTTAGCCTCGATATGGATGCCGCTTCGGGCTATCTTTACCAGAACATGAACCTTGGAGAGATACGCAACCGTGGTGTCGAACTGATTGTTAGTGGAACGCCCGTGAAGCTGAAAGACTTTGCTTGGGACGTAACTTGGAACTTCACCAAGAACTGGAGCAAGGTTATCAGCCTGCCCGAAGAACTGGGTGGCGAATCGTCTATCTATGGAATAACAGGCGGAGTGGGACTTTATGCCAAGGTGGGAAAAGAGTTAGGCGTGTTCAAAGCATACGTACCGCTGCGCGATCCCGCAACAGGAAAGGTCGTAGTTGACAATCAAGGCCTGCCCATACGCGATCCCAACCAGCAGTTTGTGGGAAGTATGAACTACAAATACACCATGGGCATCAACAACACCTTTACCTATAAGGGCGTAAGTCTTTCGGTAGACGTAGACATACGTCAGGGTGGAAAGATGTACTCGCGCACCAAAAGCGTCAGCTATTTTACGGGTAACGCAATGCAAACGGCCTATAACAGCCGCAACCCATGGATTGTTCCTAACACCGTTGTACAAACGGGTACCGATGCACAAGGCAAACCCGTGTACGAAGATAACACCACACCGCTCAACGCTTCCAACATTTATAACTTCTGGAACAATGGCGGTTTGGAGATGGGCGCAGGCGATCTGATCGACAAATCGTATATTAAGTTGCGCGCCATAACGCTCAGTTGGGCACTGCCTAAGAAGTGGATAGCCGGCACTTTCCTAACCGACGTGCGGCTGTCGGCCTTCGGCAACAACCTCTTCCTTTGGACACCGGCCGAGAATACCTTTGTAGATCCCGAGCTAACCTCGTTTGGCAACGACCTTAAAGGTAACTTCGGTGAGTGGTCGGCTAATCCTAGCTCGCGCAAGTTCGGCTTCAACGTCTCCGTTAAATTCTAAACCCGCAGCATTATGAAAAAGTTAATAACTCTTGCGGCTGTTGCCCTTGTGGCATTAAATAGCTGCAATCTCGACATAAACGACGACCCCAACTATCCGTCAGGGCCACAGGTTACGCCCGAGAAGATGTTACCTTCGGCCGAAAATGCTATCGCCGACGTACTGGGCGACCAAATGTTCACCTACGCAGGGTTCTTCTCGCAGTATTTCGAACAGCGTCCGGAGCAAAACCAATACAACAACTTGGCCGAGCTGAACATCGACGAAAGCAGCAACCTTTTCGACCGATGCTATCGCATGCTCTATGCTGGTGCGCTGAAAGACCTGCAAGTGATAATGGAGAAAAGCCCCAACAAGGCCAACCATTACGTATGTACCGTACTTAGGGTATGGGCCTATCAGCTCATCGTTGATAACTTTAGCGACGCACCTTACTCTGAAGCGCTTATGGGACAAGCCAACCCCACGCCCAAATGGGAAGACGGAAAGACCGTTCTTATGGGTGTGTTAGACGAGCTGGATAAGGCAGAAGCCAATCTAGGTGATGCAAGCATGAACTTAGACGACCCATTGATGGGCAAGAAATTAAGTCAATGGAAGGGTTTCGCCAACGCCTTGCGCCTGCGCATTTACATGCGTTTCATCGATGGTGGAGTAGATGTGGCTAGCTATACACAGAAGGTGAAAGACCTGGTTGCAGCTAACGCGTTTTTCAAGGGCGACGTAAAATTCGACGTTTATACCAATGCCGAAAAGCAATACAACCCCTGGTATGGTGCTATTTTTGCCCTGCGTGCCAATAACTTTGCCGCCGCTTACCCCATTGTAGAATACTATAAGGCCAACAACGACCCACGCATAAGCTACGCCATTGCTAAAATGAGTACTGGTAACTACGTAGGACAGTTGCCTGGTTCGAAAGTATCGATGAAAGAATGGCGTAACAATTTGGGTTGGAAAAACGAGAATGTGAGTCGCATTGGTATTGGTGTGATGGCTGCGAAGCCAGTATACGCTTTCTCTGCCAGCGAACTAAACTTCCTTCTAGCCGAGGTTCAGCTGCGTTTTAACAACGATGCAGCCAAGGCAAAAGAGGCTTACGAGGCTGGAGTAACTGCCGACTTCGCTTTTAGAGGAATGGAAGGCAAGGCTGCGGCTTTCTTGAAAACAGATGCAGTCAAGTTCGATGGCAAGACCACCGACGAACAACTCCACCTCGTTTACATGCAGAAGTGGGCGGCATTCTTTATGTGCAACCACATGGAAGCATGGTCGGAGATTAGGCGCACCGATGTTCCTAAGACCAGTACGAAGACTGCTAAGCAGATATTCGATGGCGATGCTTATACCCCAGGCGAACTAATTGTGCCTGCTGTGAACCATATTCAGGTGGGTGGATTGGCCAAACGACTTCCTTACCCACAAGATGCGCGTAAGTATAACAAGGTTAATACGCCTCCCGAAAAGAAACTGAGCGACCCCGTTTTCTGGGATGTGAAGTGATTTTTTTGAGGAGTAAAGGAGTAATGGAATAAAGGAGTAAAAGAGTGAAGAAGTTAAGGAGTTAAGCCAAAGGCTTTTGTCAACTCATCAACTCGTGATTCCCTCAGCCTGTAAACTCGCTAATTCACAAACTTATAAGTTTGTATAACGCACCAACAGAAACCATAGCATGACCATAGACCCTCTTAAACAAAAACGCATATCACTCCCCTCTCCCCTTGGAGAGGGGCTGGGGGTGAGGCTGGTTTCGCTTTATAATAACGCATAACACGCAAAAAACAATGAAGAAATATATCATCAACCTATTGCCTGCACTGGCACTCGCGTTTACTCTGGGTGCATGTAGCGACGATGAAAAGACCGACTCTACCGTGCACCACATCATCTACATGAACATGCAAGGTGATGAAATGGAAGAAGTGGCGGTTGGTTTTAAGTACGAAGACCCTGGTTGTATGCCCACATATATGGGGAAAGACTACTCGGCAAACATGGTGGTTACTGGCCTAGATGCAGTAGACACCAGCAAGCCAGGACTCTATGGCATAACATACCGCTGTGCCACACCCGATGGTGTCAAGGCTACTGCACAACGAACGGTGGCCGTTTGTAATCCCGATGCAGCCGTTAAGATATCGGGAACATACATCACCGCAGCGGGAACAAAGTGCGTAGACGCCAACGGTAAAGAACAAACGTTTACGAAAAGCACTGTCAGCGTAACCCAATTGGCCACTGGCCTGTTCTCTGTTAGCGACTTGCTGGGCGGATATAATGCTGCCATGAAGGCGGCCAACACGCCAACGGGAAGCTCGGACGAGATTGAAGCGTTGTTGCTGGTGGCAGACGACGGTAGCTTTAAGCCTTATTCGGTGAACATCGCTGGTAAGGAAGTGGCCCTAGACAACTTCTCCGACACCTCTTACGATGCGAAGAAAGGTGTGCTGACGTGGAAAGTTACCTATCAAGGTAACACCTACACAATTGTGTTGAACAAATAAAAAGCAACGATTATGAGAAAATACATCATACATTTGGCCACTGCTGCCATTGCCCTAGTGGGCTTTGTGGCTTGCGACGTTGAAACCAATGAGAAGCCGGGAGGAACTGCCGTTGAACAAATGGCGGGCTTTTGGGATGTGCGTGTACACGAAGTGAACGCCGACGGTACGCTTACGCCGAACGTTTTCGGAAGTCGCACCTATAACCTACAAACCTATAACACCGTAGAAAACGTCGACGACAAGATGTGGGTTAACGTCAGCGTACCCAAGAAATGGAGTATGCAACTTGTTACGCCCATCAATTACGGTGCACGAACCTTTTCTTGTCAAAACGTAAAGGCGATGTACAACGATCCCAACAAGGATTCTCCCACGTTGGCAACCATCACCGAGGGTAAGGTTCTTGAAGGACAGGGTCGCAATCTGCATGGATTACCTGTAGATAGCATCGTGTTTAATGTGCAATTCAGCACCGATAGTCCCGCCAAAACCTATCGTGTAACTGGCACGAGGCACACCGGATTCACCGAATGATTTAAAGGTGAAAAAGGTGAAAGGGTGAGAAGGTGAACAAATAAAAAGATGAAGCCTGGCTGATAAGACTATAAACTGATTAGTCTACAAGCTATGGTGCAAGTCTGCATTGCCCGCTTAAACCTAACGCATTAATTCTCTTTAAATACGCTGTGTTTAAATTTTTGATTCATGTTGAGGGGATGTGCCGTATGGCGCATCCCCTTTTGGCGTTTTGAGACCTCTGCAAAACCTGCCACTTTCTCAATTTTCATCTCTATAATTTTAAATGAGTGAATATTTATAAGCAACTGATGCCGCAGACGACTTTAGTGCAAATAACACCCTTTCTTTGGCGTATTTTTCCCTTATTTGAAACAATTGGACACAATAATCCCTGGTGTCCCTATATAAGTTGTAGGCAATGGACTCCATTATATGTTGTGCATGTGTCTTTGAGAGACTAACATTCCTTGTTCTGCAACAAACCATCTATGTATAGAGCCAAAGGTTCGCTCTACTTTGTATCGTATCTTAACTTATAGCGCTATTGACCCTCTGCTATCTTTCGGTAATCTCATGTCCTCTTGTGCTCTTATGCATAATGCGGCTTTTGAGTCCCATACGTTTGAGGTTTTCCGTATTCTCAGCTGTGTCATATTCTTTATACGCATACACAAGTGCCTTTTGTGGTAGATTGGCCTTCTTCAAAGGCGTTTCTAAGTGTTTAATGTCACTTTCATTGGCTACCGTTGTATCTTCAGCAAGTACCATTCCATTCTCATCCGTTACCGTATGGCGCTTGTAACCCAAATGGGACTTTCCCATCTTCTTTATCCAACGAGCTTCTGCATCCACATTGGGTCTGACGACCTCTTTGACCATTGCCTTTTCTAAAGCCTCCATGTTCTCATCCTCTTTTCTATCCTCAACTGCCTCATAACTCTTACGCGAGTTTGGGATAAACACAATCCTTATGCCTTCTGTTGCGTAGCACTAGTTGACGAGAAAGTCATTTCTTTACTTCTCCAATCTTGTTCAGAGGGCATGGTTTCTTGTCCTGAACTCGCCAATCAACCTCTCCATCGTTCGCATTCTCATAGTCTCGAGAATACACTTTCTAAGCCCTGATTATGCATTATTAGATTAATCGCCGTGTTATATATGTTTTGGACGGCTGTTCCATGT
>RBWB01584011.1_pt1 | contig 10808 bp, 8 predicted proteins | sample 2014201 | NCBI WGS metagenome assembly RBWB01 (sample SAMN10133834, study PRJNA383868) | Human oral metagenome, whole genome shotgun sequencing project. | isolation source: supragingival plaque isolated from 88 juvenile twins | host: Homo sapiens | place: Australia
ATCCCGCCTGCTCCAAAAGGAACTGAGCGACATCTTCCTCCACCAAACCAAAGCCATGCCCGGCGTTCTCGTGTCGGTGAGCAAGTGCTACATCAGTCCCGACATGAGCATCTGCCGCGCCTATTTGAGCATCTTCCCCTCCGAGCGCGCGGCCGAAATCATGGACAACATCCACCACAGCGCGACCGAAATCCGCTACGAACTCGGCTCCCGGGTGCGCCACCAACTGCGCATCATCCCCGAACTCAAATTCTTTATCGACGACTCCCTCGACTATTTGGAAAACATCGACAAACTGCTGAAAAAGTAGCCTCGAAAATACCTACTTATGTCCCTTTCCTTTTTCATTGCCCGCCGCTACCTCTTTTCCAAACAAAGCCACAACGCCATCAACATCATCTCGGCCATCGCGATGGGCGGAGTGGCGGTGGCCACGATAGCGATGATTTGCGTGCTCAGCGTGTTCAATGGTTTCCGCGACCTCATCGCCACTCTCTACACCACCTTCGACCCCCAGCTGGTCGTCGTGCCGGCCAAGGGAAAGGTTGCCGCTGCCGACGATGCCGCTCTGCTGAAAATCCGCGCACAGAAGGATGTGGCTGCCGCTTCGGCCACCTTTGAGGAAAATGCCCTCATCCTCTTTCGCGGACATCCGTTGGTGGTGAAAATCAAAGGCGTCGACGACCAATATGCCCGCGTGACGGACATCCGCTCCATCCTGCGCACCGACCATCAGACACATCCCGAACTCCTGCTCACCGCGGCCGAAATCAACTACGGCATCCTCGGGCAGGGACTCAAACAGCAAATCGGTACTGCCGACTTCGGCGAACTGCAAATCTGCGCCCCGCGTGCCGGCGAACGCATCAACATCGCCAACCCCATCGAATCTTTTTCGGTCGACAATCTCCACGCCAACGGCATCTATTTCGCCGTCGATCAGCGAAAATACGACGACCACTACATCCTCACCTCCCTCTCTTTCGCCACTGCTTTGTTTGAGAAAGAGGGGCTTATTTCGCGCCTTGAACTCAAACTCCGCCCCGGAGCTGATGTCGACGCCGTTAAGGAAGAACTGCGGCGCTTGGCCGGCAATCGCTTTAAGGTGCTCGACCGCATGGAGCAACAAGCCGATGTGTTCAACGTGATGCAGGTCGAAAAGCTCATTGCCTACATTTTTCTCACCTTCATCCTCCTCATCGCCTGCTTCAACATCATCTCTTCGCTTTCCATGCTCATGCTCGAAAAGCGAGGAGATGTCTCGACCCTGCGCCATCTCGGTCTCTCTCCGCAGCGGGTGCGCGGTATCTTCCTCACCGAAGGGTGCTTGTTCTCCCTTTTCGGTGCCGTGGTGGGCATCGGTTTGGGCGTGGGGCTGTGCCTGCTCCAGCAACATGTCGGACTCTTCCGGATGGGAAACGGCAGCGACTTCCTCGTGCGCTACTATCCCGTGGCCGTAGAGTGGGGCGATGTAGCTTTGGTTTTTGCCACCGTTGTCGGGGTGGGCTTTGTTTCGGTGTGGTATCCCGTCCACGCCATGAGCCGCCGCCTGTTGGGATAAAATCTTCATCGCCTCTCGTCATGCCTGCACAGCACAACAGCCCTTCTGCGCTCGGGCGCGTCTTGAAGTACACCGGTATCTTCGGTGGCGTACAGGGATTTTATGTCCTCATGTCGGTGGTGCGGAGCAAAATCACCGCCGAACTCCTCTCCACACGCGGTGTGGGGCTCATCGGCAATTTCAACCGCGCGGTCGACTTCATCGGGGCCGCCACTGGATTGGGACTGTCTTTCAGCGCCGTGCAGCGCATCTCTCGTCTGGCCGAGCGCGGCAACGAGCGCGCCACCGCCCACTACGTCTGTCTGGTGCGTTCTTGGATACTCATCGCTGCCCTTGTCGGCCTGCTGGTCAAGGCCGCCGGAGCACCCTTGTGGTCGTACTTCTACTTTGAAACCACCGCCTACACTCCTCATTTTCTGCTTTTAGCCCCACTTGTCGCCCTCACCACGTTGAGCGGGGGCGAACTGGCCGTGCTCAAAGGGTTGCGGCGCATCAAGAGTATGGCCCTTATCTCCACGCACAGCACCCTCAGCACCCTCACCCTCACCACCTTGCTCTATGGACAATGGGGCGTGGCCGCCATCGTGCCGGCCCTGTTGCTCTGCACCGCTGTGCTCTTCGGGCTTCAGCTTCGCACCACCCACCGCCTCGTGCCCTACGCCGTGCGCATCACCTCGTGGCGCTTCCTGCGCAAAGGGCGCTTGATGCTTCGCCTCGGGATGGCCTATGCCCTCTCCAACTTCATTGCTCTCGGCGCAGAGAGTGCCGTCCGTGCCCTCATCCTGCGCCATCCTGAAGCGGCCGGTCTCCCCCTACTCACAGGCACGGAGGCCGTCGGTATCTACGGCACCGGGCTCACCCTCGTGGTCACCTATTCCCGCCTCATCTTCATGTCCATGGATGCCGAATACTATCCTCGACTTTCGGCGCTGACCCACCGCATTGCTTTGCAAAACGAGGCCGTCAATCGGCAAATAGATGTGCTCGTCCTGCTCATCTCCCCCTTCTTGTTGGCCTTTGCTCTCTGCCTGCCCTATCTCATTCCCTTGCTCTACACCCCTGCTTTTCTGCCTGTCGTCCCCATGGTGATGGGGGCGTTGCTTGCCCTTTTCTTCAAGGCCGTCGTCACCCCCATCGCCTACCTCTCGTTGGCGCATGCGCGCAGCCGCCTCTATCTGGGCTTGGAACTCACCTATTCTGCCGTTTCGCTCCTCCTTCTCGCCGGTGGTTACCTCCAATTCGGTTTCAGTGGCGCTGGTTGGGGCTTGACGTTCAGTTATTTGATTTATCTCTTCGTGGTCTATTTTAACTGCCGCCGTGCGTTCGGTTTTGCTTTTGAGCGCACCACCTTGCGTCGTGCCCTTTCCCAATTGCTTTTGGTACTCCCCGCCCTCCTTGCCATGGCCTTTCTCTCCTCGTGGGCACGCGCAGCCGTGGGGACTGTCTTCCTCCTGGGGTCGCTCGCCCTCTCTTGGCAACTCCTGCGTCACGCGGTTCATCTCCCTGCTCGCCTGCACCGTCTTTTCCATCGATCTGAGGATTAAGCACCCCTCATTTGCTATTCCAAAATAAAGTTTTGCCCACAACGATGGGCTTTACATGCAAAAGGGAGAACGTTTTCTTGGAACACCCATACGATTTCCGTAACTTTGCATCTTGAATAAAACTCTAAAACTCAATATGCAAGATATTCGCAACATTGCCATTATTGCCCACGTCGACCACGGAAAGACGACCCTCGTGGACAAGATGCTCCTCGCAGGAAACCTCTTTCGCGCCAACCAACAGACGGGCGAACTGATGCTCGACAACAACGATTTGGAGCGTGAACGGGGTATCACCATTCTCTCCAAAAACGTTTCTATCAACTATAAAGGTACGAAAATCAACATTATCGATACCCCGGGGCACAGTGACTTTGGCGGCGAGGTGGAGCGTGTGCTCAATATGGCCGACGGGTGCATCCTGCTGGTCGATGCTTTTGAAGGTCCGATGCCGCAAACGCGATTTGTCCTTCAAAAAGCGCTCGAAATCGGACTCAAACCCCTTGTGGTAGTCAATAAGGTGGACAAGCCCAACTGCCGCCCCGAAGAGGTTTACGAAATGGTGTTTGACCTGATGTTCGACCTCGGCGGCAATGAAGACCAGCTCAATTTCCCCGTCATCTACGGCTCTGCCAAAAACAACTGGATGGGTGCCGATCCGTCGCAGCCCACCGACAACATCCACTACCTGCTCGACCAAATCGTGGAACATGTGCCGGCGCCCACCCGATTGGAAGGTACACCGCAGTTGCTCATCACTTCTTTGGACTACTCCAACTACACCGGCCGCATTGCGGTGGGACGTGTGCACCGCGGCGTGCTCCGCGAGGGCATGAACATCACCATTGCGCATCGCGATGGTACGATGGAGAAGACCAAAATCAAGGAAGTGCAGACTTTTGAAGGTATGGGACGCCAGAAAGCAACGGAAGTGGAGAGCGGCGACATCTGTGCCGTCATCGGCCTCGAAAACTTTGAGATTGGCGACACCATTACCGATTGCGACAATCCCGAACCCCTTCCCACCATTGCCATTGATGAGCCGACGATGTCGATGCTCTTTGCCATCAACGACAGCCCCTTCTTCGGAAAAGAAGGTAAGTTCTGTACCTCCCGCCACATCAACGACCGTTTGCAGAAGGAACTGCAAAAAGACCTCGCTCTGCGCGTCAGCCAAGGACAGGACACCGACAAATGGGTGGTGTCGGGACGTGGTGTGCTCCACCTCTCAGTGCTGGTCGAAACGATGCGCCGCGAGGGCTACGAACTCCAAGTCGGTCAGCCTCAGGTGATTTATAAAGACATTGACGGCGTGCGCCACGAACCCATCGAGGAACTGATGATCAATGTTCCCGAAGAGTTTGCTTCTAAGATGATCGACATGGTGACGCGCCGCAAGGGCGAAATGACTTCGATGCACAACATGGGTGAGCGGGTGGACATTGAGTTTCTCATTCCCTCGCGCGGCATCATCGGTCTGCGCACCAATGTGCTCACCGCCTCGCAGGGCGAAGCCATCATGGCACACCGCTTCAAAGAATATCAGCCTTTCAAGGGGGACATCCAACGCCGCTCCAACGGTTCTATGATTTCGATGGAGTCGGGTACGGCTTTTGCCTATTCGATCGACCACTTGCAGGATCGTGGCAAGTTTTTCATTTCACCACAAGACGAAGTCTACGCCGGTCAAATCGTGGGTGAACACATCCACGAGAAGGATTTGGTCATCAACGTGACGAAGGCGAAGCAACTCACCAATATGCGTGCTTCGGGTGCGGACGATAAGGCGCGCATCATTCCGCCTACGATTCTCTCTCTCGAAGAGGCGTTGGAGTACATCCGCGAAGACGAATACGTTGAGGTAACGCCCAAATCGATGCGTATGCGCAAAATCATTCTTGACCACTTGGCACGCAAACGTGCCGGAAGAGAGTGATTGAGCGTGCCGGCACAAAACTTGTCTTGGCGCTGACCATTTGGTACGTAAGTGCGTCGGAAGAGAGCGATATTCCGTGTAAATTTGCTTTCACCTTGTCCACACAGAGCACGTAAACGTGTCTGGTAAGACACTTTTCTACAAACCCCTATGTGCAAACAAAGCACTTATCGATTGTGTCTGGTGTAAGCTGAAGCACTTCCCTGCAAGAGAGCTTGAAAGGCTCGTCATTCACTAAACGGAATGATTGCTTTATTTGCTCGTGTTGAATCTGCAAGAGAGCCTGAAAGGTTCATCATTTACTAACGGAATGATTACTTTGTTTGTTCGTATTGAGCTTGCAAGAGAGCCTGAAAGGCTCACAATTCATTAACCCGGGGTAAGTGGAGCATCGCGGAACTTACCCCGGGTAGTGAGCGCCCCACAAATAGGTACCCCAACGGGGTACAACAGCATCGGCATCAATTTCTCGTTTGATATGAGTTATACCCATCTACTCTACCACATCGTGTTTCGCACCAAACGTAGTCAAAAGGTGATTGTAGAAGAACATGAGCGCGAGCTTTACAGATATATGTATGGCTTCATCCGAGGAAAGGGGTGCCTGCTTTATCGCATCAACGGTATGCCCGACCACATCCACCTATTGGTGAGTTTACCGCCTACCCTTTGTGTGGCGGAGTTTGTCAAAGGGCTAAAACTCTCTTCTCATCATTATCTGAAAGAGCACAAATCCCTTTTTCCTCACTTTGAAGATTGGGCGGTGGGTTATTGCGCTTTGACCTATAGTGCCAATGAGTGTGAGAAGATTCGACAATATATCATTAAGCAGAAAGAACATCATCGTGTGCATTCCTTTGCCGAAGAATTAGCTTCTTTACTCAAAGAACAGGGAGTAGATTACGATACGACCTACTTTCTGCGCGATTGAGCCATTAGGGTAGCACCCTTTTAGGGTGCGTCGCAGGAGAACGTGATCCACCCGGGGTAAGTTCTCCTTCACTTACCCCGGGTTACTGAACTTAGAGCCTTTCAGGCTCACCTGCGCAACACGTCATTGGTTTCGTTTCCCCTTGCACCAGATATTATTTTTTAATGAACTAAATTATCCTCTCTCCAATGCCCACTCCCACTCCCAAGCCTTCATGGATTGAAAAAGGTTATGTAGACGAACCCATTCCTGCGGGCATAGATTTGAAAACCGAGATTCGCCGCCTTGCCCAGGAGAAAAATGCGGTCATTCTTGCCCACTACTATGTGGACGGCGCACTGCAAGACATTGCCGACTTTGTGGGCGACAGTCTCGCTTTGGCACAAAAAGCATCCACGACCGATGCCGACATCATCGTGATGTGCGGGGTACACTTTATGGGCGAAACGGACAAAATCCTCTGTCCCGACAAAACGGTGCTGATGCCCGACCTCAACGCGCTTTGTTCGCTGGCAGAGAGTTGCCCCGCGGAGTCGTTTGCCGACTTTGTGAAGGCGCATCCCGACCATAAAGTCATTTCCTACGTCAATACCACCGCTGCCACCAAAGCCTATACCGATGTGGTGGTGACCTCCACCAACGCGCGGCAAATCGTGGAGTCGTTTCCCAAAGAACAAAAACTCATCTTCGGGCCCGACCGCAATCTCGGAGCGTACATCAACAGCGTGACGGGGCGCGATATGTTGCTCTGGGACGGAGCATGTCACGTGCACGAGCGCTTCTCGCTTGAAAAACTCGTAGACTTGAAGCGCCAATATCCCACGGCCAAAATTCTGGTACACCCTGAGTGTCAAGGTCCTGTGGTGAAGTTGGCAGATGTGGTGGGCTCGACTGCCGCCCTCCTCAACTATGCCGTTCGCTCCGAGCACGACACCTTCCTGGTGGCCACCGAGAGCGGTATCCTCCACGAGATGCAGCGCCAAGCTCCGCAGAAACAGTTCATTCCTGTTCCGCCCGACGACAGCACTTGCGCCTGCAACGAGTGCAACTACATGAAACTTATCACCTTGGCAAAGGTCTACAACTCCCTCCGCTACGAGTGGCCCACCATCGAAGTGCCCACGGAAGTGTGCGAGAAGGCGGTGCAGCCCATCCGACGCATGCTCGACATCAGCCGCGAACTCGGTTTGTAACCATCAGTTTCCGGCTCTATAACTGGAAAACAAGACGCCCACGCAAGAAATTTCATCGGAATGAAGGAATTTCTTGCGTGGGCGTTTATATTCAAAATGGAGGCGAAGTTTAGTATTCGTCTTCGTTGAAAAGAAAGTCTTCTTTGGTCGGATAGTCAGGCCATACGTCTTCGATGGTTTCATAGACTTCGCCCTCATCTTCAAGTTCTTGCAAATTCTCCACCACTTCCATTGGCGCGCCGGAGCGCATGGCATAGTCGATAAGTTCGTCCTTTGATGCAGGCCAGGGGGCATCTTCGAGTTTTGAGGCCAGTTCGAGAGTCCAATACATGATGATGTGATTTTTGTGGGTAAGCCGGGCTGCCCTTTCGTGAGCGCAAGAGCAGGGTTCTCAATTTTCGGACGCAAAAATACGCTTTTCTTTGGACTATCCAAACTTTTCCCCCACTTTTTTCTGCGATGTGGCAAAAAATGAAGGAGAAAAACCATTCGCCCCTCGTCTATCAACTGCAATTTTCAAACGTACTTTCAAGGCGAAGAACGGAAAAACAACGTATACTTTCTCCCAGACAAACGCAAACGATTTGAAGAGAAATTTGTACCTTTGCAGTGGGGCAACTCCCCCTTGCCACGACCGCTCATCCTGCTATCGTAACAAAGCAATGAACAATAAATATCTCATCCTCGCAGCGCGCACCATTTCCGCCCTCTTCAATCCGTTCTATCTTCCCACGGTGGCGGTGACGCTGCTCTTGATGTTCAGCTACCTCAACCAGCTTGACAACCACTACCGCCTGGCCTTTGCGGGCATTGTGGTTATCTTTACGTGGATTTTTCCACTCATCGCTATCTACCTCTATCGGCGTATCAATGGCTGGACGAGCCACCAAATGAGCCGCCGCGAACGCCGCTTCGTGCCCTACATCATCAACATCGTGTGCTACGGCAGTCTCTACATCCTCATGCGCTCGCTCCACATCCCCACTTTCCTGTCCACAGTGGTCATGTCGGCGCTGTCGCTTCAGATGGTGTGTGCGCTGACCAATGTGTGGATCAAAATCTCCATCCACGCTGCCGCCTCAGGCGCAGTGGTGGGCATGCTCATGGCTTTCTCGCTCGTGTTTCATTTCAACGCCATTGCCTGGCTCTGCCTCTCCATCCTTCTGAGTGGGGCAGTGTGCAGCAGTCGCATGATTTTGAAGGTGCACAACTACCGCGAACTCTTTTTCGGCGTTATCATCGGCCTTGTCTGCGGCTGGGCGGTGGTCTACTTCATTTAGACGAAACTATTCTTTTTTTCTCCATCATTTCTTCTCAAAACCCTCCCCCAACATGACTCCTATCGTAAGCATCATCATGGGTAGCACCAGCGACCTCCCCGTTATGGACAAAGCTGCAAAGCTCCTCGACGAAATGGAAATCCCCTTTGAAATCAACGCCCTCTCGGCTCACCGCACACCGGCCGAAGTGGAGCAGTTTGCCGCTTCGGCACAAGAGCGTGGCATCAAGGTGATCATTGCCGCTGCCGGTATGGCTGCCGCCCTGCCCGGTGTCATTGCCGCCAACACCACCCTCCCCGTCATCGGCGTACCCATCAAAGGAATGCTCGACGGGCTCGATGCTCTGCTTTCCATCGTCCAAATGCCTCCCGGCATTCCCGTGGCCACAGTAGCGGTAAACGGAGCGATGAACGCCGCCATCTTGGCCGTACAAATGCTCGCCCTTACCGATAGCGCCGTGGCTGAACGCCTTGCAAACTACAAGCACAACTTGAAGAACAAAATCGTCAAAGCCAACGAAGAACTTGCCGCCACGACCTACAAGTTCAAGTGCTGATCCCCTCGGGCCGAAGTGCCCTTTCTCCTCTCCCAGATTCATGAAGAACATAGATCTTTTCAATTTCAACCCCCGCAAAAGCCATGAGGTGAAGGTGGGCAATACGCTCATGGGCGGCGGACATCCGCTCCGTCTTCAAAGCATGACCACAACCCTCACCACCGACACCGAAGCCAGCGTCGAGCAGTGCATCCGCATCATCGAAGCCGGTGCCGACTTGGTGCGCCTCACCACCCAAGGCACCCGCGAGGCTGAAAATCTGCGCAACATCCGTGCCGAACTTGACCGCCGAGGTTACCACACCCCTCTTGTGGCCGACGTGCATTTCAACCCCAACGTGGCGGATGTCGCAGCGGGTATCATCGAAAAGGTGCGCATCAATCCCGGCAACTATGTCGATCCCGCCCGCACCTTCAAGAATCTCGAATATACCCCCGAAGAGTATGCCGCCGAATTAGAACGCCTCGAAACGCGCTTCAAAAAACTCATCGACATCTGCAAAGCCAACGGCACCGCTTTGCGCATCGGCGTCAATCACGGCAGCCTTTCCGATCGCATCATGTGCCACTATGGCGACACACCGGCCGGCATCGTGGAAAGTTGTATGGAATTTTTGCGTGTCTGCATGAAGGAGCAGTTCCTCAACGTCGCCATCTCCATCAAGGCCTCCAACACCGTGGTCATGGTGCAGAGCGTGCGTCTGCTGGTCGAAGCCATGGAGCGTGAGGGGATGGACTTCCCCCTCCACCTCGGTGTCACGGAAGCCGGCGAAGGCGAGGACGGCCGCATCAAAAGCGCTGTGGGCATCGGAGCATTGTTGGCCGACGGCATCGGCGACACCATCCGTGTTTCCCTCTCCGAAGATCCCGAACAGGAAATCCCTGTGGCCTACAAACTCGCCTCTTATGTTTTCGGCACGCGTTCCGGACATCCTCGCATTCCCGCCCTCGCCTGCTTGAAATTCGACTGGCTCCACCCCCAACGCCGTCCCACCTGTCCGGTGCTCAACATCGGTGGAGAACATGCGCCCGTCGTCATGTCCTATCAAGCCGACACCCGACTGGCAGCACCCACCTACAACGGAGGAGTGCCCCATCCCGACTACACTTACTTCGGAGAAAACCTCCCATCCGATTGGAAAAAGCGCACCGCCGCTGCCATCGTCGACGCACCTTCGTGGACGGGCGAAGCCGGCACCTATCCCGCTTTCGTACCCGACTATCTGATGTTTGTGAGCCAATGTTCGGCCAAAGCCAAATTCCTCTTCCTCTCCTATGTTCAGCTGAATGAAGAGGTGAAAGCCTGCCTCAAATATCATCCCGAAATCGTCATTATCGCGCAGTCCAACCATCCCAACCGCAGCGGCGAACTCCGTGCGTTGGTGCACGAAATGGGCAACGCCGGACTGACCAATCCGGTTGTCTTCTTCCAGCAGTATGCCGACCGTGAAAAAGAAGATTTCCAAATCAAAGCTGCCGCCGATATGGGAACGCTCATGTTCGATGGCTTCACCGACGGTCTGATGCTCGCCTCTCCCCTTGCCGAGCGTGACGAAACCGCTTTCGGTATTCTCCAAGCCGGCCGCCTGCGCATGACCCGCACGGAGTACATCTCCTGTCCGGGCTGCGGTCGCACGCTCTACGATTTGCAATCGACCATCGCCCGCATCAAAGCCGCCACCGCCCACCTGAAAGGCTTAAAAATCGGAGTAATGGGTTGCATCGTCAACGGCCCCGGCGAAATGGCCGATGCCGACTACGGCTATGTAGGTGCCGGCCCCGGCCAAGTGTCCCTCTATCGTGGAAAA
>RBWB01584016.1_pt1 | contig 10802 bp, 8 predicted proteins | sample 2014201 | NCBI WGS metagenome assembly RBWB01 (sample SAMN10133834, study PRJNA383868) | Human oral metagenome, whole genome shotgun sequencing project. | isolation source: supragingival plaque isolated from 88 juvenile twins | host: Homo sapiens | place: Australia
CTAATGCACTAGAGGTGAGCAATTCCTGTAAAGAATGCTGCATACATACCACCTTAAAATTAATACGCTAACAAACAACGTGACGATAGATAAACACAGAAGAGTACTACTCCTCAGAGAGAGGTACATTATGCCTGAGAAATGAAATCCATACTGTGATCTAGATTTAAATTTTAACAAAAAAATAACTTTTTATTCCATTTTTAGCTACAAACATAGTCAAAAACGGAATGTATCAATAAAGAAAAATGCTATATTTTCTCACTGTACTTTATTTATAAAAAATGATTAATCAACTTTTACATAAGGATTTGTTTGCTTTTCGACCCCAATCGTAGTGTAAGGACCATGGCCGGCAACAATAATCATATCATCACCCAAGGGATACAATTTTTCACGAATAGACGAAATAATATCCTCATAGCTTCCACCAGGAAAATCCGTACGGCCAATACCACTTTTAAATAATACATCACCGGTAAAAGCAATCCGTTTTTGATGTTCGATAAAACCGATATGACCGGGCGTATGACCGGGTAAGTGTAACACTTCAAAGGTAAAATCACCTATCATCAACACTTCACCTTCCTTATCCAACCAACGATCAGGCTCAAAAGCAGCCACCTCAAATAAGATACCAAATTTTTCCGATTGTTGCGGCAGACTTTTAAACCAATAATCATCTTTAGAATTTGAACCTAAAATTTGTACGTTGAAATGTTGCTTTAACTTTTCTGCCGCCCCCACATGATCCAAATGGCCGTGAGTAAGCAAAATCACCTGTAAATTCAGGCCTAATTCCTCAATACGTTTAATGAGTTTATCAGCCTCGCCACCCGGATCAATAATAGCGGCATTGTTATTCCCATCCCAAATTAATGAACAATTTTGCTGAAATGCCGTCACCGGAATAATTTCAATATTCATCGTCTCTCCCTCTCTCTGTTATCTTGTATAAAAAAACCGCAACAAAGTGCGGTTTAAAATTTGACTATTTTTCACTAGCTACCATTCCATGTACGAACCGGACCGGTATCCATGTGAACAAAATTACTGCGTGGATAATAACCCACTCCGCCATCTTGCAGAGATTGTACCGCATCACGCAATTTTGCTAATGGTACACCATCAATCCGGAAATCAATGGCCTGACCACGAATATGATAACTATTACTTGCCACACCACGACTACGACGATGCATTGCAGCATTACTGGCAGCGGAACGATAACCACAAATAATTTGAATTTCAGTGTTGCGTAAACCTAACTGTTGCTGAACTCGATAGAATTTTGTAAACAGTTGCGGATCCATTTTATGTACTTGATTAGTACGTTTATCACGTAGAAAATGATCAAGAAGTCGTAACGTATTTGCACTAAAACCTCGACCAAAGGCAAATTCGGCACTTAATTTTTCCCCTGTGTTAACGTTACGAAAGCTCAACATACGTGGCCTTGGCGTTGAAACCGCGGCTAACACAGTATCAGGCAGCAACGCAGCGCCCAACACAATTCCGCCTAGCGATAACCACTTCCGACGACCATGGTTAATATTATTCATGTTTTATTCCTAAATATTTTTACAAATCGTTGTTTTTGACTGATTTTGCTAAACTTAGTTCACCTGATAATTACTGAACATATTGCTTTAAAACATCCCAATCAATATAACTCAAATTCGGAGCTTTATCATAGCCATAAATATCCGGCAAGGTATGAACCTGATCTTTATCAACCCATGCCGTTACATAATATAAAAAGACCGGATTATCAGATTTAATACTAGCTGATGTGGTTTTTCGACTTTTCAACACACTTTGTTTTCGTTCCTCGCTCCAACCTGCCTCTTTCAACAAAATTGTCGCCAGTTGATCGGATTTTTCCACACGCACACAACCGGAACTCAAATCCCGTTTTTTATTACCAAATAAATTACGTTTTGGTGTGTCATGTAAGTAAATAGCATCAGAACTAGGCATGTTAAATTTATAGTTACCCAAGGCACTATTATCACTCGGAGCTTGACGCAAACGATACGGGAATTTCTTCGCTGTCATGTTTTCCCAGTCAATGGTATAAGGATCGATCGCATTGCCGTTGCCATCAATAATCGTATAACCATTGCGATAAATATAACTCGGATCTTTTCGGACTTTCGGAATAATATCTTCGTTAATTAAGCGGGTTGGTGCATTCCACGGTGGATTAACAACCACATTGCTTAAACGGCTAAACATAACGGGAGTTTTACGTTCTGTTTTCCCAACAATCACGCGAGAATTTAATACCACTTCACCATCGCGATAATAAGTCAACTGATAACTTGGAATATTCACAAAAATCCCATTTTGGAAAGCAGGCAAAATTCGCAAACGTTGTGCATTAATTGCAAGACGATGTAATTCGGTAATTTTATTTTTATCCACACCTTTTACAATCAAAGCTTTCACTTTATCTAAAGTTTGCTTAAACAAAGGATTGTCACTGGAAAGATTTTTTACGAAAGCCAAATTATCGTTATTTTTGACCGCACTTAACCATGCAGACAGGTGGTTTTCATCAAACTTACCCGCCTTATAACTATTTTCCGAATATAACCATTTTTGCGCTGAACGTTGTACATTATTGGCATAATATAAATAATCTAAAAAGGCATCAGTTAGAATAATATCTTCAAGCAATTCGCCCTTGCCTGTAGACTCTCTCACAGCATTCAGAGCAGCGGAAGAACGCTTAGATACGCCTGCAGCAATCATAAGAGCGTAATCATGTAAAAATTGTTGTTTTGCTTGAGCATCAGTCCAAATAAGGGAAAAATTATTCTCAGTATAAATTTTTGCAATGAGTGGTTTAAATTGCAACTGAGTATCACCAATACGATCAAATAAGGACTGTTCGGCTTGCTGTTGCTTTTCGGCTGCTAAACGTTCTTGCTCTGCTTTTTTCTCAGCGGCTAAACGTTCTTCTTCGGCTTTATTTTCTAACTCTAACTGTTGTGTAGTTAAATTGACTTCCTGCTGTGGTAAAGGTTGCTCATCAACTTTCTCTACCACCTGAGGCCCAGTAGACTTAACTTCTTCAGCAACAGCATTTCCTATATAAAAAGACGTTAGTAATGCCAAGGTTGCTAATTTAAAAGACTTTATATTCATGAATAATCGTTCCTTCATTAATCTTCCTAAAAAACTTATCTAAAAACGACCGCACTTTTAAAAGTGCGGTCTAAAAATAAAAGATTTATTTCTTCGCAGATTTCTCAGCTTCTTGTATCTCCACTTGTTCTCCGTTAAATTTTACGACATCTACTGCAATGGCTTCCGCCTCTTTTAAGAAGAAATCCGGTGCTTCATAATCTTTCGGTAAGTCATTGATGTCTTTTAACGCTTTCTTACCTTCACGTTTAAAACGGGCATTCAAATCTTTCAAACGTTTATCATCGTCTTTGTCATTTTCCGCTTTACGTTTTTCATAATTCAACGATAAGAATTTACGATCACGGCGTTCATCACGTACCTTTAAATCCTCATTTAATGCAATAAATTCAGGATCTTTTGCTATTCTATCGCGATGTTTTTTCGTTAACGCTGCCACAGAATCACGCGCTTTCATTAATTCAGAATAATTTACTGATGGAATCTTATCCCAAGGTAACGCATTATCTTCTTTTTCTTCACCATATTCTTTCATATCAATGACATCAGGGAAGGTAATATCCGGTGCAACACCTTTCAATTGTGTACTGCCACCATTAATCCGGTAAAATTTTTGGATGGTATATTGAATTAAACCTAATGGAGTTTGATCCAAATCGTACACAAAGTTTAATGAACGGCTTTGTTGTACAGTACCTTTACCATAAGTATTTTGGCCAATAATAATACCACGATTGTAGTCTTGAATTGCTGCCGCGAAAATCTCGGAAGCAGACGCACTAAAACGATTAATCATCACCAATAACGGACCGGTGTATTGTTGGGCGTTATCAGGATCCTCGTGAACACGAATACGTTGATAAGCATCACGGACTTGCACCACTGGACCATCGCTAATAAATAAACCGCTTAAACCTACAGCCTCAGTCAAAGCGCCACCGCCGTTTTCACGCAAATCAACAATTAATGCAGATGCACCTTTAGTTTGCATTTCAACAAGTAACTTCTTCACATCATCCGTCAAGCCAAGATAAAAGCTTGGGATTTTGATAACGGCCACATTCATACCATCGACTTTTTCAATCGTTAATTTAGCCGCTTGATCTTCAATTCGGATTTTATCTCTAACCAACGTAACAATGCGGGATTTTCCACCTTTTGCGGATTCCACTTCTAAACGCACTTTAGACCCTTTTTTGCCCTTAATTTTGTCAACGATATCTTCTAAACGCCAACCAACAACATCTTCAATTTCGCCCTTCTCTTGGCCTACACCGACGATCTTATCACCAGCTTTTAGTTTCTTACTGCGTTCCGCTGGAGCGCCAGGAACTAAAGACTTAATGCTGGTTTCATCATCTTCAGATTGCAATGTCGCGCCGATCCCTTCCAAAGAAAGATTCATACTCTCATTGAAACTTTTTGCAGTACGGGGCGCTAGGTAACTGGTATGAGGGTCAATCTCACGAGCAAAGGCATTTAAATAGGTTTGAACCACATCATCGGCCTTGGTTTGAGTTAAACGACGAATGGCTAAATTGTAACGTTTAATAAGTTTTTCTTTAATTTCCGGCCATTTTTTATCCTTTAATTTCAAGCTGATAATATCATTTTTAACACGCGCTTCCCACAGTTTATCAGCATCCGCTTCTGTTTTTGGCCAAGCTGCCTTTTCACGATCAATTTCAATTTGATCATCAGCACTTAAATTCGGTTCTTTATCTAACAATGATAAGGCATAACGATAACGCTCATAACGGCGTTTCATCATTAAATCATACATATTAAAAGCAATGTCTAATGTGCCCGCATTTAATTCATCATCTATTTTCTTGCCATATGTTGCACGCATTTCATCAATATCAGATTGTAAAAAAGTCGTACGATTAAAATCGAGAGCTTTAAGATAACGATCAAAAATCTTTTCTGAAAATTCATCATCAAGTTGAAATTTACGATAATGGGATTGTGTTAGACGGGTTGTTGCTCTCTTCGTTGCAAACATATTCGCTTCAGAAGGTTGCAAAGTAACTAGATCAGTTGCTTTTAACTTTGGTTGTACCGCTTCTATAACACCAACATTAAGCAACAAGGTTCCTAACACAAGTGCGGTCAAATAATTTTTTGTTTTAGTAAATTTCATTCAGACTTTCCTAATAAATACGCAATAAAATAAAGTTATCTGACAAGATAACTTTATTAAAATTCAAGTTAGGCAAATAAACGATCTGTTGTTATGTTTACCACTAAGCCATTGTCCAATTCAACACGGGCTGTGTCATTAGAAAACGCTAAAACGACAGCGTTTTGTGCACGTTCCCCCACTTTTACTTTCACTTGCTGGCCTTTTTGCAACGTTGCCATATCAACGCTATTTAACACAACTTTCGGTTTGCGGGCAGATTTTTCACCCTGTTTATCTGTAGGCTTATGGCGACGCGGCGAACGTTTTTTCTCAACGGCGCCTTTGGCTACTTTTTCACTTGCCCGTTTTTGAGCAACTGCAGCCTTAGCTTCAGCCAATTGTTGCGCAGCATGTTCTACATGCTCCTGCTCTAATTCACCAGCTGGATTTCCATCTAAATCTACACGCACTGCTCCAGCTTTACAGCCATATAGATAACGCCAGTTTGAAGTATATTGGCGTAGGGCTTGACGCAATTGAGTTTTACTTACGCGTTCATCATCTTTCAACGCCTCACAGAGGTCTTGAAACAAACCGATTTTCAATGGTTTTGCTTCGCCCTCGATAGAAAAACATAACGGAAATTTTTCCGCTAAATAAGCAATAATCTCTTTATTATTAGTTAACTTTTGCACTTCTGTCATTACGAAATCTCACATAGATTTTAAGTAGAAAAACTTGCTACATTTTAGCTTAATTTCATAAAAAATGACAATTAATAATCTATTTCTTCTCATGAAATAATAAATTCTTGTAAAAACGACCGCACTTTTTTATGTCTAAGTTATGTAAATTCGTACAAAAAAACTGAAATACGGTATAAAATACACCCTCTTTTAAACTTAGGTAACATAATTAATGACAGCAAACTCATCCGTAAATTTCACCAAGGCAAATTTCTACCGCATAACGCGTTGTGGAGATTGTAATGCTGTGGTTAAAATTTCAACTTTGCAACAAGGACAAAGCGCCATTTGTCCACGCTGTCATAACGTCTTATACGCCACCAGTCGTTGGAGCTTAAAACGTTGTTCCATCATTGCTCTTTCAATATTGATTTTAATGCCTTTTGCCTTAACCTATCCACTTCTTAGCATTGATTTGCTTGGTGAAAAAATTGATGCATCGGTCTGGTTGGGGATTTGGAAAATGGCAACTCAAGGTTTTTCTTATACCGCATTTTTAATCTTTATTTGTGCTGTATTTATGCCTATTACCTTTGCGCTATTAGTGATTTTATTGCAGTTATCAAAATTGATGAAAATCAAGCCACGCAATTTATTAATTTCTCTAGGATATATTAAACCTTGGGTCATGTTTGATGTTTATTTGGTTGCGTTAGGCGTGAGCATTTTTAAAGTGCGCGAATATGCCACACTGCAAGTTGATATCTACTTAATTGCGTTAGTTTTCACTGCGCTTTTAACTACATTATTATTTATCAAAATCAACCCAAACGAAGTATGGAATGATTTTTACCCACAAAGCAAAGCCATTAATAATTTAACTCCAGCAGAAAACTTACATTATTGCCATTCCTGTCAATACAGTTTTGTTAACCCATCATCAGATCGTCAAGGGCGAGAAATCTGTCCGCGTTGTTTTTCACAAATAGATATTCCATCCTCCATTAAATTGCAGCGCACTTGGGCATTGTTACTTGCAGGAATTATCATGCTATTTCCAGCCAATTTATTACCAATGTCAGTAATTTATTTAAATGGTGCGCCCACCGCAGATACATTGATGTCAGGCGTGATAAGCTTTATGGAGATGGGTAGCTATTTTATAGCCTTTATCGTGTTCACTGCCAGCATTTTCGTGCCGATTAGTAAAGTACTGATCATGTTGTATTTGCTTGTTTGCGTACATTTCAAGTTAAAACATTCGATCCGTTGGCAAATGCGCTTATTACATATCGTGCATTTCGTCGGACGTTGGTCTATGTTAGATTTATTCGTATTGGCGTTAATGATGTCCTTGGTCACACGTGGACAAATCATTGATTTTTCTGTAGGTACTGCAGCGTTTTATTTTGGCGCGGCAGTATTTTTAACAATGATTGCAGCGGAACAATTTGATAGCCGCTTAATTTGGGAAATATATGACAGACAACAAGAAAAACATACCAATCCATGAAACTGAAGTATCAGCAAAAGTTCGTCAAAATAAACGAATTTCACCTTTTTGGTTACTTCCGTTCATCGCTCTTTGTATCGGTGCTATTTTGTTCTTCCAAATCGTGCAAGAACAAGGCATTAGCGTTCGTATCAGTTTTTCCAATGGTGATGGCATCGTTGCAGGAAAAACTCAGATTCGTTATCAAGGGTTACAGATTGGCGTGGTGAAGAAAGTGAATTTCACCAATGACTTACAAACAGTAGAAGTGGTCGCCAATATTTATCCTGAGGCTAGAAGCGTACTCCGTGAAAATACTAAATTTTGGTTAGTTAAGCCAAGTGCTTCTTTGGCCGGGATTTCCGGTCTAGATGCCTTAGTCTCCGGTAACTACATTACCTTACAGCCTGGCAATGGCGATACCCAACATGAATTCACAGCGGAAACAGAAGGACCAATTGCACAACTCAATCCCGGCGATTTATTAATTCATTTGATTTCTGACGACTTGGGCTCAATTTCCATTGGTGCATCTATTTATTATAAAAAAATGCCGGTAGGTAAAATCTATGACTATCATTTTACCGAAGACGGCAAAAAAGTCGAAATTGATGTGGTTATTGACAAGCCTTATACCAAATTTGTGAAAAAAGACAGTCACTTTTGGAACATCAGTGGTATTAATGCCAATATCGGTGTTTCCGGCTTAAATGTAAACATGGATAGTTTAAATTCCGTGGTGCAAGGCGCTGTTGCCTTTGACTCACCAAACGAAAGCGCAAACGCTGAAATGAATGAAAAATATACCCTTTACTCCAATTTACAAGCGGCCAAGCGTGGTATCAATATTCAAGTCAATATTCCAAACACGGCCGGATTGGAAGAAGGTAAAACACATGTGTTCTACCAAAATACCGAAATCGGTGTTCTGTCAAAACTAAGTGCGGTGGAAAATAACGATGAAATTTTAACTGGTACATTGCTCATTGATCCAAACCTTGCCAACTTATTTAAAGCTAATACCAACATTGTATTACGCGTGAAAAAACCGGGGCTCGGTGATTTAACCGATGTACAAAAACTATTGCGTGGAAAATATTTTGAAATATTGCCGGGTTCCGGTGATAGCAAAATGGCATTTGATGTTATTAAAGAAAGCGAGCTGTTATTAAAACAACCTAATACTTTAGTACTCAACCTCACCGCACCAGAAACCTATGGTATTAGTGAAGGACAGCCATTAATTTATAACAACATTCAAATTGGTGAAATTGTAGCCCAGTCTATAGATACTGATGGCGTCAAATTTAAAGTAGCTATAGCCGGAGAATATCGCCATTTAATTCATGGTGATACTCTCTTTATTGCAGCCTCTAACTTTGATGTCAGTATCGGCATTGACGGCCTACGTTTTGAGGCCGCCACACCGGAAAAATGGCTACAAGGTGGCATTCGAGTGGTAGCAGGCAAAACCCAAAGCAAACCGAAAGAAATCTATGCGCTTTACAGCGATTTAAGAAATGCGGAAGCCGGTATTACCGACGCTCAGCCTAATCCGACAATCACCTTAAATACCACTCATCTACCAAGTATTAGCAAAGGTTCTCTAGTGCTTTATCGTCAGTATGAAGTCGGGAAGATTTTAGATGTCCGTCCGCAAACACAAAACTTCGAAGTAGATGTATTTATTTACCCGAAATATCAGCATTTGCTAACGGAGAAAAGCCTATTCTGGGTGGAAAGCGCCGCACAAATTGATATAACACCAAAAGGTATCAGTATTCAGGCATCCCCTGTGGCCCGTTCTCTAAAGGGTGCAATCAGTTTTGATAATAGTGGCGGTAAAAACAATCACACCCTTTACCCAAATGAATTGCGGGCGAAATCTGCCGGGCAGCAAATTACATTAACCGCAGAAGATGCCACCAACATCAGCAAAGGCATGGTATTGCGTTATCTTGGGTTAAACATTGGTGAAATCGATAGCATTCAGCTTGACCAAAAAAATAACAAAATTATCACCAAGGCCTTCATTAATCCGAATTATATGGCGCTCATTGCCAAAGAAGGATCGCGCTTTAAAGTGATTTCACCACAAATTTCCGCCGGCGGCATTGAAAATATCGATAGCCTGTTGCAGCCTTATATTGATGTGGAAGCCGGATCCGGTAAAAGTAAAACACAATTTACCTTAAACCAATCTGTCAGCAATAACATCAAATATACCAATGGGTTACCGCTTATTCTAGAAACTAATGATGCATTAAACATCACGGCAGGATCGCCGGTCATGTATCGCGGAGTAGAAGTAGGTACGATTAAAAACTTAGACTTGAACCCCTTGGGCGATCGAGTATTTATCAACATTCTTATTGCCCCGAGATATCAACATTTAGTACGCCAAAATTCCGAATTCTGGATCTCCTCCGGCTATGATTTTAATCTCAGCCTGACCGGCGGTGCACAATTTAATACAGGCAGTGTACAACAACTGTTAAAAGGTGGTATCTCCTTTTCCACACCATCAGGTACTGTGGTTCAGGGACAAGCTAAAGCCAATCAACATTTCTTGTTGCAAGTCAAACGCCCTGAAGACGCACAAAAATGGAACCAAGGCGCATTACCGGCGGCAAAAAATTGATGAGAAAAGTGACCGCACTTCAGCAAAGTGCGGTCACTTTTTATCATGTTTTTTGCCTATCTAAAACTTTTTATAAAAATAGATAACCTCGAGAAAACTTAAGGATTTTTTAAGAACTCCTGCCTACAATACATAACATTCCAAGGTTGAAATAAACATCAGTAATTTTAATTGAGTGCAGCCCATTACTTAGGAGTTTTCTATGAGAAAAATAATTACATTAGCAACATTACTCGCGCTATCATCCTCTGCCTTTGGCGATTTTCAAGACACCAATGCTGGAAACTATATCACCAATGTACAAGCAGCGAAAAAGCTGTCGGATAATGCACCGGTGACCTTAGAAGGTTACTTTATCCGTCAAATAGATGATGATGAATTCATTTTCCGTGACGCTAGTGGTGAAATTAGAATAGATGTAGAAAATCGTGCTTGGAACGGTGTAAATATCACACCAAATGATCGTGTTCGTATTCACGGTTCTGTTGATAAAGAATTCGCTGAAGCAACCACTATTGATGTGTATCAACTACAAAAAATCCAATAAGTTTGTGCCGAAAATTCATGAAAAACAACCGCACTTTAAGCTTTCATAAAGTGCGGTTTGGTTTTTTATATATTATTTTGATAACTCTCTTTTAATCGATAGCTCCACGACTTTCACAATTACATTCACCGCGTCTTTCATGCCTTCAAGCGTAATCA
>RBWB01584017.1_pt1 | contig 10796 bp, 8 predicted proteins | sample 2014201 | NCBI WGS metagenome assembly RBWB01 (sample SAMN10133834, study PRJNA383868) | Human oral metagenome, whole genome shotgun sequencing project. | isolation source: supragingival plaque isolated from 88 juvenile twins | host: Homo sapiens | place: Australia
CCTGCTATAAAGGACTTCGCCCCTGCCTCCCTCGACGAAGGGAGACAGGGGCGAAGCTATTTAAGGGGCTTGAGGCAGTGGGCTAGCGCTCTTCTGCAGCGAGGAGCTCGCTACACAGCTGGTAGCCCTTGATCATCATGCGGGGGATGTGGAAGGGCCCCTTGAAGAGGTTGCCCTTGGCGGGCTGCGCCACCGAGCCATCGCGGTGCAGGTAGCCGTACCACTCGCCGTACTCGTGGTCGGGGAGGTGGGCGTACATCCAGTCACTGATCTGTCGGTGCATCTTCAGGTAGCGCTCCTCACCCGTCATCTGATAGGCGTAGAGCGTGGCGATGACGGCCTCGGTCTGTGGCCACCAGAACTTCATGTCCTGCGCATAGTCCTGACAGGGCAGGCCCTTGCAGTCACGGAAGTTGATGATCCCACCGTAGAGCTCGTCCCAGCCCCAGTCCCAGGACCAGTCTAGGATCTTGCAGCCGAGCTCGATGAGGTGCTTGTCACCCCCGCGATACTTAGCCTCCTCGAGGATGAACCAAGCCGTCTCGATGCAGTGCCCAGGGTTGATGAGGCGACCGCTGAGGCTGTCGATGAACTCCCCATTGGGGCCCACCATCTCCAGCAGCGCCTTGTACTCGGGGTGGAGGAAGTAGCGCTCCAGCTTGTCCAGCGACTCGGCGATCTGCGCGTCCAGCGCAGGGTCGGGCAGAGCCTCACGGATACGGCTAGCCGTATTGATCAGGATCATCACGATGGAGTGACCCTGTGCCTGGAGCTCCTCGGTGTACTTGGGCTCGAGGATGCCGGGGGTGGTGAGGAAGCGCTGGATGTCCTTGAAGAGCTGGACGGCCTTCTCTGCATAGCGCTTGTCTCCCGAGGCTAGGGCATACTCGCTGAAGGCGATGGCCGCGAAGCTCTCACTGAAGACATAGCGGCGCCTACGCAGGCCGCGGCCGTCCTCCGTGACCTCGAAGAACATACGCCCATCCGTGTCGAAGCAGTGCCGCTCGATGAACTCGATGGTCGTACGGGCGGCCTCGAGCCACTCGGGGCGCTGCTCGATCTGATTGTAGGCGAAGGAGGCGACGAAGGCGAAGCGGCCCTGGAACCATACGCTCTTGGTCGTGTCCATGAGCGTCCCATCCCGATCTACGCAGGTGTAGATGCCGCCGTGCTTGCGGTCGAGCCCGTGCTGGAGCCAGAAGGGGAGGATATTCTCCACCAGGTCCTCACGGTAGCGGTCACGCGTGGCGCGGAGGTAGTTGCTGATCTGTCCCACGTCGCTCTAGAGCTTGTTGCCCTTGTTGAAGAAGTCGATCGCCTCGAGCTCGGCCTTGATCTGTGCCTCCTCCTCGTCGGTGATGTTGCGGAAGGGCGTGCGGTTGCCCCCGAGGTCGAGGCCCATGAGCTTCATGATGCGCTTGCCGGCGACGATATTGCCGCGGTAGCGTGCGATGACGTTGATGACGTCCTGATTGTAGTTCTGCAGCTCGCGTGCCTTCTGGAGGTCACCAGCGCGGAAGGCCTCGATGACGCCTACCAGTACATTGCCGCAGTAGTTGGCCGTACCGCTGATACCGCCCTGTACGTCGCAGGCTGCGAGCCCTGCCAGCAGCGTCTCGTCGAGGCCGTGGAGCAGGTCGTACTTGCCGTCCTTGTAGAGCTTGCACTGGTTGAACTCATAGAGGTTCTCGTTGGTGAACTTGATCCCAGCGAAGTTGGGGATACGGCCGTCGACCGCCTGCAGGAAGTCCGTCATCGGCAGGTAGGCGCCGTTGAAGACAGGGATGTGGTAGTAGTAGAAGGGGAGCTTGGGCGCACCCGAAGCGATCTCTTCGCAGTACTTGACGAGCTCCTCGATGCGGCCGACCTTGGGGAAGGGCGAGGCCATGGAGCCAATGCCCCAGGCGCCGATCTTCTGGGCGTGCTGTGCTAGACGATGTGCCGAGCGTACGCTGGTGCTGCCCACGTGGACGATGACCTTGAAGTCCTTGGGTGCTACCTCGACCCACTTCTCCGCTAGGAGCATGCGCTCCTCGTCGCTGAGCATGTAGCCCTCACCCGATGAGCCGTTGATGAAGACGCCCTTGAGGCCATTGCGGTGCAGCATCTCTGCGTAGCGAGCGATAGGCTCGAGGTTGACGTCGCCGTTCTTGTCGAAGGGCGTGAAGGGGGCTACGAGCAGCCCTTGGATATGTGCCATTGCTGTATATAATAATGTAGTTACGGTCTGTCGGTAGTAGGGTGGGGAGTCCCCCGCCTGTCTGCGCTACCCACAGCCAGGGGCAAAGGTAAGAATATTCTCGAATGCGAAGACGCCCGACGAACCCATCGGTTCGTCGCTCCTTGACGCGCCCTACGTAGGATCCGTCGCGCGTGTCGATGGTGATCAGCTCGCCCTCGGTGATGAAGAGGGGCACGCGTACCTCAGCACCCGTCTCGACGGTAGCAGGCTTGAGCGTGTTGGTCGCCGTATCGCCCTTGAGGCCGGGCTCGGTATAGGTGACGCGCAGCGTGACGTGGGCGGGCAGCTCGCAGGTCAGTACGGTCTCCGTAGCAGCATGTACCATAGCCTCTACCATGTCGCCGTCCTTGAGGAACTGCACGCCGTCGATGACTGCCTCGGGGATGGTGATCTGCTCGAAGGTCTCAGGGTGCATGAAGTTCAGCCCCATCTCGTCCTTGTAGAGGTACTGGTAGGGGCGGCGCTCGATGCGAACCTCCTCGACCTTGACCCCGCTATTCCAGGTCTTGTCGATGACACGACCCGTGGCGATGTTCTTGAGCTTGGAGCGAACGAAGGCAGGGCCCTTCCCAGGCTTGACGTGGAGGAACTCGACGATGAAGTAGTACTGCCCGTCGATGTCGAGGCACATACCGTTGCGGAAATCTGCTGTAGTAGCCATAGATATATATTAAGTTGTTGTTTACTTCTGCGCTACAAAAATAGGCAAAATCGTCCAGCCAGCTCCGAGCCGCGCCCTCGGCTAAGCCGCAGCACCTCCTTGCCTCCTCTCGGAGCCCCGCCCTACCTAGGATTGGAGCGGAGGGGCGAAGCTACGCTGCTGAAGCCGAGGCCCAAGGGGGAGGGAGTGTGAGGGGTATCCGTCAGCGCCCTGAGGGACGGCAGTCAGGCGCGCGAGGGACGTCAGTCAGCGCCTTGAGGGATATCCATCAGAGCTCTGGCGGAGAGCTGTCGGCGCGCTCTGCTTAGGCGCTTGGCGCGATGGAAGAGAGTTAAGAGGCTTGTAATGAGCACTTAGTCTCGTCCTTTGACTGGCTTCGCGGCCTGCCTCCGGAGCTAAGGAGTGAGGGGCTCCCCGCCCTGCTAGGGACGTATCTTGAGCTTGTGGGGCTTGCTCTCCTGCCAGAAGCGGTTGAGCGCCGTGACGAGGAACTGATGCTCCCCATCCAGCAGCTCGTCGATCGTCAGGCGGTAGCGGCTGCTGCGCGAGATCTGACGGATGTAGCGGGGATCCTTGATGCTGGCCTTCGCCCCGCGGGGGAAGGCGTAGACGACATAGAGGTAGGGGCTCTCGGGATCGTCCTTCTGATGGCGATCCTCCCAGCAGAGGCTGAAGCCCTCTCGGTCGTCCTCCAGCCAGATACGGCTGGGGGCTGCGGGTGCCTTCGTCTTGCCCAGAGCACCGTGCTGTACGGGCAGGAGCGCTGGGTAGCGCTGGTAGCTGGTGGAGAGACTGTCGCCGATGCCGCCCACATTCCGCAGGAGGTCGTCGGCAGGCCACCATACATTGCCCTGGGCGTAGTGGCGGCTCAGCTGGAGCTTCTCCCCGAGCTGGCGTCCCTCCATGGTGCGCCCCACGTGCTGCCCGATGTAGAGCTGCGTCGTACGGGGGAGCTGCTCGGCCCACCAGGGGACGAGGACGTCGTAGTCGGCGACCTTGTGCCCGCGGTTCCAGTAGACCTGCGGCACGACGTAGTCTACCCAGCCCTCGTGCGCCCAGTAGAGGACGTCGGCCGAGAGGTCATCGTAGGACTGTAGGCCCGCCGTCTGGCTGCCCTCGGGGGCGCTGCTGGCATTGCGGTAGATGCCGAAGGGGCTTACCCCGAAGCGCATCCACGGCCTCAGCTCGAGGAGCGTCTCGCGGGTAGCGCGGATCAGCTCATTGACCTTGTCCCTACGCCAGCGCGCCTTCTCACCGCGGGCGTAGCCCTTGCCGAGGCCGTAGGCGCGGAAGGTCTCCTCGTCCTGCAGCTCCTCGCCCGCCTTAGGGTAGGGGTAGAAGTAGTCGTCGAAGTGCAGGCCGTCGAGGTCGTAGCGCGTCACCAGATCCTTGACGACGCTGGTGATGTAGGGGATGCTCTGCGGGTGTCCGGGGTTCATCAGGAGCTGCCCGCCGTAGCGGAGGAAGAGCTCGGGGTAGCGGCGTGCGGGGTGGGTCGGCGCTAGTTCGGCCGAGGCATTGGAGGCTCCGCGATAGGGGTTGATCCAGGCGTGGAGCTCCATGCCGCGCTCGTGGCAGGCCTCGAGGACGAGCTCCAGCGGGTCCCAGGGCTCCTCGGGAGCCTGCCCTTGGCGCCCCGTCAGGTACTTGCTCCAGGGCTCGAGGGCGCTGGGGTACCAGGCATCCCCCTCGGCGCGCACCTGGAAGAAGATGGCGTTGCAGCCGAGCTGGTGCAGGGTCTCGATGCGGCGCAGCAGAAGGTCGGCCGCGTCGTAGGGACTGAGCTGGGCGTATTCGCTCCTGTAGATCGTGGGGAGCCAAGCGGCGCGGAGCTCACGCTTGAGCGGCTGGCGTGGATCGGGCAGCTTCGTCCCACGCCCGCGGCTGAGGCCGCAGGAGGAGAGGAGCAGCAGCGACAGAAGGAGCGCAGGCAGTAGGAGCCGTGCCTCGGTGTAGCGTCGGTGCATTAGCTCAGATGTAGGTGCTGATAGACGTAGATGATCCACTCGACGAAGGCCAGGAAGGGCAGGACGAAGAGCAGACTATCGATGCGGTCGAGGATACCGCCGTGCCCCGGGATCACCTTACCCGAGTCCTTGACGCCCGCCTTACGCTTGAGCATCGACTCGAAGAGGTCGCCCCAGGTGGCTGCCACCGAGATCACAGCGCCGTAGACGAGGCCGAGCAGGCTGCCCTCCATGAGGAAGTAGGAGACGAGGACGGAGGCGATGAAGCCGCCGACGAAGCCCTCCCAGCTCTTGTTCGGCGATAGGCTGGGGAAGAGCTTGTGCCGTCCCAGCTGCGATCCCGCCAGGTAGGCGCCCGAGTCATTGACCCAGATGGCGATGAAGGCGAGGAAGAGGAGGCTGTAGCCGCTGCTCATCTGCGAGCTGTGCAGCAGGTGGGCGATGCTGAGGAAGCCGCCCGTATAGATCTGGCCGAAGATGACCTTCGCCAGGTCGCCCGGCATGAGCTCACGCTCGCTGTAGAGGCTGCGCACCAGCGAGTAGAGGAGGAAGGCAGCGTAGGGCAGCAGGTAGATCGTCGCCCCGAGGCCCTCGGTGGCGATGCACTGCGTCGTCCAGAAGAGGTAGACCGCAGCTACGGCGTCGGTGATGCGACGCAGGGGGTAGATGCGGTGCGTGGATACGAGGTTGGAGAACTCCCAGTTCGCCAGGAAGACCAGGACGCCGAAGACGGCCAGGTAGAGCGAGCTACTCCCTAGGAGGAGCGCCGCTAGGATGAGGGCTGCGTAGAGGGCGCCGAAGATGGTGCGCTTGACTAGATTGCTCATAGATCAATATAGTAGGTGAGGGCTATACATCGCTAGGGGCAGGCGGCTCGGTCTCCGCGGCTCGGTCGGTGTCGGAGGCTGGGGCGGGGCTGCTCGTCTCGGTAGAGGGTGCGGGCTGCTGCTCGGCATTGAGGCGCATCAGCTCATCGGCGCGGCTCTCCCAGGCACGCTTGCCGAAGATATGCTCTACGTCCTCGGTGTAGATGACCTCGCGCTCCAGCAGCAGCTCGGCGAGCTCCTCGAGGCCAGCGCGATGGGCGAGGATGGTGGCCTTAGCACGGTCGTACTCCTCCTGGACGATGCGGCTGGCCTCCTGGTCGATGAGCTCGGCCGTCTTGTCGCTGTAGGGCTTGGTGAGGCCGTAGCCATCGCTCTGCATGTCGTAGTAGTTGAGGTTCGGCAGGCGCTCACTCATGCCGTAGTAGGCTACCATAGCATAGGCGATCTTGGTCGTATGCTCGAGGTCGTTGGCCGCGCCCGTAGAGATGCGTCCTAGGAGGAGTTCCTCGGCGGCGCGCCCTGCCAGAGTGGCACATATCTGATCCCGTAGGGCCTGGGTCGTGGTGATCTGTCGCTCCTCGGGGAGGTACCAAGCGGCGCCGAGGGCCTTGCCTCGCGGGACGATGGTGACCTTGACCAGCGGGTTGGCATAGCGCAGGTGCCAGCTGACGGTGGTGTGCCCTGCCTCGTGCAGGGCGATGCTGCGGCGCTCCTCCTCGGTGGTAATCTTGTTCTTCTTCTCCAGCCCGCCGACGACGCGGTCGATGGCGTTCATGAAGTCCTCTCGGGAGACGAAGTCCTTACCCGCACGGGCAGCGATGAGGGCGGCCTCGTTACAGATATTGGCGATGTCGGCGCCCGAGAAGCCGGGGGTGCGACGAGCCAGTAGCTCGATGTCCACGGTCTCGTCGATCTTCAGCGGACGTAGGTGGACGAGGAAGATCTCCTTGCGGTCGTTGACGTCCGGCAGGTCTACGTAGATCTGTCGGTCGAAGCGTCCAGCGCGCAGGAGCGCAGGGTCGAGGATCTCGGCGCGGTTGGTGGCCGCCAGGATGATAATCCCGCTATTGGTGCCGAAGCCGTCCATCTCGGTCAGCAGCTGGTTGAGCGTGTTCTCCCGCTCATCGTTGCCGCCGAGGCTGTTCTTCTGGCCGCGGGCGCGCCCGATGGCGTCGATCTCGTCGATGAAGATGATGCAGGGGGCCTTCTGCTTGGCCGTCTCGAAGAGGTCACGCACACGGCTGGCGCCGACGCCGACGAACATCTCGACGAAGTCCGAGCCTGCGAGCGAGAAGAAGGGCACGTGCGCCTCGCCCGCCACTGCCTTCGCTAGCAGCGTCTTCCCCGTCCCTGGAGGGCCGACCAGAAGGGCTCCCTTGGGGATCTTACCCCCGAGCTGCGTGTACTTAGCCGGGTTCTTGAGGAAGTGGACGATCTCCTCGACCTCCTCCTTGGCCTCGTGCAGGCCGGCGACGTCCTTGAAGGTCACCGAGGCGGTGTCCTTGTCGAAGAGGCGCGCCTTGCTCTTGCCGATGCTCAGCGCACCACCCATGCCGCCGCCCATAGCACTGGACTGGCGGCGCAGCATGATGATCCAGAAGCCAATGATGATGACCAGCGGGAGGAAGTTCAGCACGAGGCTCAGCAGCCCCGAGCGGCTCTCCTTATACTGTACGCGTGCGCGGATGGCCTGCTCCTCGTAGAACTTGTCGAAGCGGTCTACGCTCGGGATCTCGGTCTCGATGCTGCGCGTGCGCTCGGGCTGGACACGGCCGAAGATGGGGCTCTTGCCTACGCTGTAGAGGCTGTCGGACTGGCTGGGGCGCAGCATCCCCACAGCGGTGTGCTCGCCTCGATCGACGATGATCTTGCTGAAGGACTCCTGCTTGGCTAGGCGCTGGAACTCGTCCCAGCTCACGCTCTTGGTCTCGGCTGAGCCGCCGTCCCATAGGAAGAGCGCGCCCAGGATCCCGAGGATGATGGCGTAGATCCAAAGCTCCTTACCGAAGAGGTTGAAGCCTCGGCGCGGCTTGTTTGGCTTACTTGATTCTATCATGTCTATTCGTTGTTTGCTATCTGCACGGCTATCCTGGCGCGGATAGCACTAGATGTAAAGGTAACAAAAAACATGCCATCCCGGTTGCCCCTGTCAGCTCTGAGGCCGCTGGGCGAGGCTTCGGGGGCTCGCTCCCTGCCTCCTCGGCGGGTGCCTTGTGCCGCCCTTGGCTGCCGCTGTGAGCACTGTGGGACAGGGCTCTCAACGGACAGCGCGTGTGCGGAGCCCATGCTGGGGCTAGGCTGACCGATATCCCTGAGGCAGCTGACTGATACCCATCGAGCGGCTGAGGGATACCAGTCGGCTAGGCTAAGGGATATCAGTGGACGAGCTGAGGGATATCGGTGACAAAGGCTAAGGGATAAGGGGGGACGGAGCTGCCGCACTCACTCGGGGAGGAAGCCCCCTCGGGCGAGCAGCGTAGCCCGTCTCGTGTACGCGGATATTATCGTATTTTTGTGTAATCCCAGCTTAGTGCTGGTAGTGTAAGACAGTAATGAAAGAAGAACCCATCATATTAGGTATAGAGAGCTCCTGCGACGACACCTCGGCGGCCGTACTGCGCGGCCGTCAGCTGCTGAGCAATGTCATCGCCTCGCAGGCCGTACATGCGGCCTACGGCGGCGTCGTGCCCGAGCTCGCCTCCCGTGCCCACGAGCAGAACATCGTCCCCGTCGTCAGCGAGGCGATACGTCGCGCGGGCATTCGCCCCGATGAGCTCGATGCCATCGCCTTCACCCGCGGCCCCGGACTGCTGGGCTCGCTGCTGGTGGGGACCAACTTTGCCAAGGGGCTCAGCCTCTCCCTCGGTATCCCCATGGTCGAGGTCAACCACCTGCATGCCCACGTGCTGGCGCACTTCATCGAGGAGGAGGGCGAGGAGCATCGTAGCCCCAGCTTCCCCTTCCTCTGCCTCCTGGTCTCGGGAGGAAACTCCCAGATCATCCTCGTGCGCTCGGCCTCCGATATGGAGATCATCGGGCAGACGATAGACGATGCGGCGGGTGAGGCCTTCGACAAGTGCGCCAAGGTCATGGGCCTAGGCTACCCCGGAGGCCCCGTCGTCAATCGCCTGGCGAATGAGGGCGACCCCAAGGCCTTCGCCTTCAGCAAGCCCAACATCCCAGGCTATGACTATAGCTTCAGCGGGCTCAAGACCTCCTTCCTCTACACGCTGAGGGATGCGCTCGCGGAGAACCCCAACTTCATCGAGGAGCGTAAGGCCGACCTCTGCGCCTCGCTCCAGGCCACCGTCATCGATATCTTGATGAAGAAACTACGTGCCGCAGCCAAGGACCTCGGCATACGCCAGGTCGCCGTCGCCGGGGGCGTCTCGGCCAATACGGGGCTGCGTGCTGCCTTCGAGGATCATGCCCGCCGCTACGGCTGGGAGATCTTCATCCCGAAGTTCGCCTACACCACAGACAATGCTGCGATGGTGGCGATGAACGGGTACTTCAGCTACCTAGAGGGCAAGCGTACGGAGCTCGATGCCGTGCCCTTCGCCCGCGTGACCATGTAGCCGCTCCAGGGGTGGCTACCTTACAGCTAAAGAGACTACAACTATGGGACAGGAATCCGTGCTCCAGAGGCTCCGTGAGGAGCTGGAGCGTCAGCAGCTGACCGTCGCCACGGGCGAGAGCTGCACGCTAGGTCGCGTAGCCGCTAGCCTAGGCGCACCCGCGGGTGCCTCGGGCTGGCTACGTGGAGGCATCCTCGCCTATCATCCCGAGCTCAAGGTCAGCCTCCTCGGGGTGCCCGAGCGCCTCATCGCCGAGCGCCATGTCGTCAGTGAGGAGGTCGCCCGCGCTATGGCCCGCGGGGCTGCCGAGCGGCTCGGCGCCGACCTCGGGCTCGGTACTACGGGGCTGGCAGGCCCCACAGGTGCCGACGAGACCCACCCCGTAGGGATGATCTGCCTCGGCGCCTGGCTACGACGCCCCAAGGGCTCCCCGCGTGAGGTCTCGCTCTGCCTGCACCTAGACGGCGATCGCACCGCCAATATCGAGGCCGCCGTAGAGGCGATGCACCAGCTCGCCTACAGCCTCATCACCTCCGACACGTCCGACGCGACGATCTACTACTAATATGGTATGAAGAAGTATCGTATCCTCTCTCCCCTCATCCTTAGCCTCACCTCAGCACTCCTTGCCCTCGGCAGCCCCAGCATCCTCAGCGCCCAGCAGCCCGAGCTCGTCTATCGCCTCGGTCTGGAGCAGCGCCCCACCAGCCCCACGAGCTGGGGGCAGGGCGCCGCACGCATCACGGCCCTCCAGCCCGAGAGCCCCGCGACACGCGCTGGCCTTCGGGTCGGTGACCTCCTACTTAGTATCGATGGGGTGGGGACTGCGGGGCTTAGTGCCCGCGAGGTAGACGAACTGCTGCAGCGCCCCACGGGGAAGCACCTCGTGACGCTGCGCCGCCTCGGGCAGCCTAAGCCTGAGACCCTGCTCCTCATCCCTGAGGCGAAGAGTCGTGCGGCGCGTACCGAGCGTGAGCTGGCACGTGCCTATGCCGCCTACAGCCCCGAGGACCAGGCGGAGTGGCCGCTGAGCTATCAGCTGAGCTACCAGGTGCAGCCGGGCTTTGACTTCGCTACGGTGCGTCGCTATGCCTTCGCGCCCTCCAGCGAGCAGAATAGGGAGCTGGACGATGCCCTCTACAGCATGATCGCCCGCCAGCTGCAGGCCCTCGGACTGCAGGAGGACAAGGCTGCGCCCGACCTCATCGTCGAGTGCTACTACGAGCTGCAGCCTACGGCGAGCCCGCGCCTCGATGCCGCCAAGCCCGCCCAAAGCCTACGCTACCACCCCGAGGAGGAGCGCGTACAGCTCCTGCCCATCATCCCCGAGGCAGGGCCCGACGAGGGCAGCTATCAGGTCAAGCTCAGCGTGCAGATGACGCGCCCCACCGATCCGCAGCGCCCCGTATGGCTGGCCGAGACGCGCGAGGGGCTGAGCGAGCCGATGACGCTCAAGGACTTTGCCCGCTACACCCTGCCCGTGCTGCTGCGCCCCTTCCCCTTCGCCCCCAGTGGCAGCCG
>RBWB01584028.1_pt1 | contig 10782 bp, 5 predicted proteins | sample 2014201 | NCBI WGS metagenome assembly RBWB01 (sample SAMN10133834, study PRJNA383868) | Human oral metagenome, whole genome shotgun sequencing project. | isolation source: supragingival plaque isolated from 88 juvenile twins | host: Homo sapiens | place: Australia
TTGGGGTGGTATCCCAAGCGTCGGGGTCAGGGTCGGCCAAGACAGTGTCGATGCCCGTGAGGGTGGGGTTTTGTTCGGCTGTCTGATAGACACGCACCCAGTCGAAGCGCGTTTCGTAGACAAAAGCCGGGTCGGGACGTCCGGCCCAACTGCCATCGCCCACACTCTGGTTGAGGATGAGGTAGAACGGAGCCGTGTACGGCCACTGTCCGTTGGCCAAGGCATCGGCGTTGGTACTTTTGGGTGCACTGCCCACCTTCTCGCCGTCCACGTACCATGTGATGAGAGTGGGCGTCCACTCGACGGCAAAGGTGTGATAGCACGTGTAGTCGATGTTGCGACCCTGCACTGCCGAGGTGGGGTCGGACTTGTGCTTGAGGTCGTAGGTCCAGTGGGAGTGGAGGGTGTGGTAGGACACGCTTTCCTCGTTGATTTGCTCCCAGATGTCGATTTCTCCGGCGTTGGGCCACCCCTTGCTGTTGTCCTGCGGCATCATCCAGAAAGCCGGGAAGTTGCCTCGATGCGGATGGGTGAAGAGGCGGGCTTCGGCACGGCCGTAGCGGAAGGAAAACTTACCCTGGCTCTTCACGCCGCCCGTGATGTAGGGCTGCGTTTCTTCGCCGGAAAGGCGTGCGGGGGTGGCCAAGGCGCGGCAGACAAGTTCGCCGTTGTGCAGGAACACCACAGCGGTGTCGTTGGAGCAGAAGCGGTTCCACGTGGCGCGCCGGCGCACGGTGCGCGACCAGTGCTCATCGTTGGGCTGCGTGCGGTCTTCGCCCTCAAACTCGTCGGTGAAGACGGGGAGGTATTTCGACGCGGCTGTGGGGCGATAGTGGGCGGTGAGACGCACGGCTCCGGTCATCATTTCGGCCGGCAGCGTCACGATGCCTTGTGCGTCGGGAGTGAGGTCGAGCGTCTGCCACTGCCTTTGGCCGTCCACCACCTCCTCGCCGTCGAGGTTTTGGCCGTAGCGCACGGAAAGCGTCTCGGCCTCGTAAGACGGTTCAACAGGCACAACGCGCACCCGGAGCGCCTTTCCGCGCTGGGGCTCCAGGGGGAGGGCACCGCGTTCGGCATAGAGATTGGCGTGGCGCGTGTCGAGCTGCAGCGACACGCGCGGATAGGCTGTGGCGTGGAGGTCGAGGGTGAAGTCGGCCACCGCGCCTCCGTTGGGGACGATGCCGTTCTTTCCCATCACCGTGCCGTCCTCGCCCAGCGCCCCGGCAGAGTCGGTGTTGTCCCAGTCTATCTTCACGCGGAGGCGATACTTCCCCACGGTCAGTCCCTCGGGCAGGCGGAAGGCCGGCGGTTGGAGGGCATCACTGGGCGAGGCGGCTTGTCCGAGCGAGTTTTTGCCGGCGGCATAGGAGTAAGCCAGGAGTTCATCAGGCGAAAAGCGCCCGTCGTTGTTGCTGTCGAGGTAGACGTAGCCGTGCATCCAAGGCGAGCCGGGCGTCTGATAACTGAAGCGTACCTGCACTTCGTCGCCGGGCACAGCGGTAAAAGTCTGTGCCGTAAGGTCGTTGTAGACAAAGCGCGTGCCGACACTGATGGTTTGCAATCCGTCGGCCGAGCGCAGCATCACGGCTTGCAGGCGGCGGTCGGAGCGGGTGAGGGTCTGCGACTTGTCGAAGTTGAGCGCATAGTCGCCGGAGGTCTGTGCTGCTGCCGCAAAGGGTGTCACGGTGAGGAGGGCACAGAAAGCGAAAAGAGAGGGGAAGGACATGGTAAAAGAGAGGGGGATGGTGGGGTGAATATTCGATGAAAACGCCCATCGGACGGCAGCTGCAGCAAGACGTTGCCGATGGCCGCAGCAAGATCCTGCCGATGGGTATGGTGCAAAGGTACGAAAATAAGAGGAATGCGCAAATGTCTCCTAACGACTTTCTCCTCGGCACGTTACTTCCGTGCGCTTCGGAACGGCAAGCAGCAAACGTCCCATCGCGAGGAGACGTTCGTCCCTTCCCGAGGAGACAAACGTTCCCTCACGAAGAGACATTCGTCCCTTCGCGAAGAGACGAAAACTACTTCCGTGAGCATTGCCACCGGAAGGCGGGCAGTTTCGCCTCGCCACTCGCCGTTCATCGCCACATGTGGGTATCGCTCCGGTGAAAAGGGAGTGCGCTTTACCCAAAATTGGGGATTGTGTGCCCCAAAGGGAGTCTGTACCTTTGCAGCACGAATAAATACCGTTATATGCAACTAAAAATACTCCCCTTATTCTTCCTGAGTGCTTGCTGTGCCGGTGCGCAGACGCTGCCTCATGGAGCGGCCGGCCTGCCCGAAGACAGCACACGCACCACCACGAAAGCGCCTCTGCGCGAGCGCCGACTGGGCGAAGCCACCGTGATGGGCATGTCCGAAGCCCGCCGCACAAAGGTGGCACCGCTCACGGTGAGCGTGCTGGGGCTGCAACAACTGGAAGGCACGGCCTCCTCCCTCAACGGCGTGCTGCAACGCGTGGCCGGCGTGACGGTGCGCGCCACCGGCGGTGTGGGCAGTGCCTCGCGCATCTCGGTGCGCGGACTGGAAGGAAAGCGCATGGGCATGTTTGTCGACGAAGCGGCGATGGGTCAGATGAGCAATTTTGTGAACATCGACGACATCCCGACCGACATGATTGAGCGCGTGGAAATCTACAAAGGCATCGTGCCCTACAAGCTCGGCGGCAGTGCGCTGGGCGGTGCGGTCAATGTGGTGACGAAGGAGTATCCGGAACACTACTTCGACGCGTCCTACGAGGTGGGAAGCTACAACACCCACCGCTTCAACACCATCTACAAGCATCGCATCCCCGGCACGCATCTGCAATGGGGAGCCGGTGGGGGCTGGATTTCGTCGGACAACGACTATGAGATGACGCTCGCCACCCTCGGCAACCGCCGCATCCGCCGCAACAACGACCGTTTCGAAAAACTCATGGTCGGGACATCGCTCACGGCCAAAGAAGGGTGGTTTGACGAACTGAAATCGGAACTCATCGGGTTCTACACGCGCCAAGGGGTGCAGGGTTTCGACAACGACATCCGCAAAGCCTACAACCACGCGCAGTCGGTGGTGTGGACGTTCAACGCCAAGCGCGACAACTTCTTCCTCCAAGGACTCGACTTCGACTGGGACGTGGCCTACAACCTCGGGCGCTACGGCTTGAAGGACCTGGCCAAGACGCGCTACGACTGGGACGGCAACCGCATCCCCTCCCTCTCGCCCCACGGCGGAGAAGCGAACAACTATCCCTCGGACGGACGGCATGTGTCGCACGACTTCATGAGCAAACTCAATCTGGAATATCGCCTCAACCCCGTCCACGCCTTCAACCTCAACCTCTACGCCACCAACACCGTGCTCCATCCCAAGAACGAACCGATGGACAAGGCGCTGGGCTTCTCGGCCAACTTCAACAGCCGCTTGTCGAGCCTCATCACGGGACTTTCCTACGACCTCACCCTCCTCGACGGCCACTTGCAGAGTGCCTTCACCCTCAAAAACTTCTGGGTGAACTCTCGCGCCAAGATGCTCCAAAACTTCTACATCTCTCAGCCCGTACCCGTGCGCATCGACCAAAATCGCTGGGGCGCCAGTTGGGCGGTGCGCTACAGCCTCGACCACCAATGGATGCTCAAGATGGCGGCCTCGTCGGAAGTGCGCGTCCCGACGAGCGAGGAGCTCATCGGCAACGGCTACAGTATCCTCCCCTCCATCGACCTTGCTCCCGAACGCAACAAGGCGCTCAACTTCGGGGCGCTCTTCCACCACAACAACGAGCGGGGCGGACTGCTCGAAGCGGAGGTGAACCTCTTCCTCAGTCAGCTCGACGACATGATACGCTTTATGCCCGACATGATACCCACCATGGCGCGCTACCGCAACTTCGGCAAGGTGCGCACAATGGGCATTGAGGGCGAAGTGAAGTGGGACGCCCTCTCCTGGCTCTACCTCTACGCCAACGCCACCCTCCAAGACCTGCGCGACCGCCGCCGCTTCACGCCCGGCACGACGGTGGAAAACCCGACCTACGACAAGCGCATCCCCAACGTGCCCTACACCATGGCCAACTTCGGTTTTGAGCTCCACCGCAACAACCTCTTCGGCGGACGAGGACAGCGCTCCCGCTTCCTCCTCGATGCGTCCTACATCCACGAGTATTTCTACGACTTCGAAATGAGCAAATATCAAAGTCGGAAGATACCCACCTCCCTGACCTTCGACCTCGGTGTGGAGCATAGTTTCGGCCACCGCCGCTGGACGCTCAGCGCCAAACTCCGCAACCTGACCGACCGCGCCGTGATGTCGGAACTCAACCGCCCGCTGCCCGGCCGCAACTTTGCCGTCAAACTCCGCTATCTGCTGAAATAAACTTATCATTCATACTTTTTATCAACATGAAACTCAAATCTCTCTTTCTCGCCCTGTGCAGTGCAGCACTGCTCACGGCCTGCGACAAATCCAACGACACGCCTACGCCCACCCCGCCCGCTTCGGCCGACTTCGACGGGCTGCTCTTTGCCACCTCCGTCACCAATCCCGAAGGTGCCAGCGGTTCGTGCTATCTCCAAGCCGTGCCCAATCTCAACACCGCGACCTACGACAACAGCAACGCCATCCCCACGGGCTTCGGCACGCCCATCATCGTGAACGGCAAGAACGTCTACGTCCTCCCCGACTACATGGGGCAGAACAAGGCCGTCCTCACGCGCTACAAGGTGAACAAGGACAGAAAGTTCATCCCACAAGGCGAACTCACGCTCCCCGGCGGCGCAGGCGCTTGCAATGTGGTGCAGGTGAGCAACACGAAAGCCTACGTGGCCTTCCAAAACCTGGGCAAGGTGATGGTGTTCAACCCCACTACGATGACCAAGACGGGCGAAATCGACCTCAACAACCTGGCGCACCCCGACACCCGCGTGGCACCGGCCACGATGCTCGAACGCGACGGCCTGCTCTACGTTGGTCTCTCGCAGTTTGACGCCCAATGGATGCCCCACCACAAGATGGCCGAACTCGCCCTCATCGACACCAAGACCGACAAATTCGTCAAGCACATCAAGGACGAGAAGCACGAACTCTCCTTTGCCACGCGCCCCATCGACCCCTATTCGATGTTCATGGACGAAGCCGGTGACATCTACGTCAACTGCATCGGTAGTTTCGGCCTGAAGCCGGGCTTCAAGGGCGGCATCCTGCGCATCCGCAAGGGACAGACCGACTTCGACCCCGACTATGTGATTGACCTCAGCGCCACCACCGTCGAAGGACTGCCCACGGGCGCCGACTTCCTCTCGGCCGTCTACTACGGCGGCAACGGTAAGCTCTACGCCTACGTCAATTCCTACAAGCTCGACCCTGCCGGAATGAGCAATCCCTACGGCGCGAAGTCGTCGGCCCCGGCCATCATCGACCTCAAAACCCGCACCATCCGCCGCATCATGGATCTTCCCATCTCCAACCCGCACGCCGTGGCGGTCTATGCCTACAAGGGTAAGGTCATCTTCGGCAGTGCCAACGAAAAGGCTTCGGGCTTCTACGTCTACGACCCCGCCACCGGTAAATCCGCAGGTCCTGTCATCACCGTGAAGGGCAACCCCTACGCCATCGTGAAGTACTAAACCTTCCTGCGGTCAAGCACCGCTCACCTCTTTAAGACAACAGCGCCCACCCTCCTGCCGCTTCGGCCGATGAGGGTGGGCGCTGCCGTATAGTTTGTGAAAGTGAATAAAAGTTCGTATCTTTGCCTGACCTATTCTCATCTATTATCTCTCTATGAAACGCTCCCTGCTCCTGCTTTCCCTCTGCTGTGCGGCCCTTTCGCTCACAGCGCAACGTACCACTACCCTGCTCACCGAGGGGTGGGCCTTCCATCGTGGCGATGCGCCCGGTGCACAAACTCCCGACTACAACGACCGCACGTGGACACGCGTCAGCATCCCCCACGACTGGGCCATCACCGGCCCCTTCGACCGCAGCCACGACCTGCAAACCGTCGCCGTGACGCAAAACGGCGAGACGCAGGCCACGGTAAAGACCGGTCGCACCGGCGGACTGCCCTACGTGGGCGTGGGCTGGTATCGCCGCACCTTCACGCCCACCGCCGGCCGCCGGGTGAGCCTCGTGTTTGATGGGGCGATGAGCGAAGCCCGCGTCTACGTCAATGGGCGCGAAGCCATCTTCTGGCCGTTGGGCTACAACTCCTTCCATGTGGACATCACCCCACTGCTCCGCACCGACGGACGCCCCAACACGCTCGCCGTGCGCTTGGAAAACCGACCGCAGTCGAGCCGCTGGTATCCCGGGGCGGGACTTTACCGCAACGTGCGCTTGGTCGAAACCGACCGCATCCACGTGCCCGTCTGGGGCACACAGCTCACCACGCCCCACGTGGCAGAAGACTATGCCTCCGTCTGCTTGAAGACCCACGTGGAAGGGGCCGACACTGCCCGACTCACCCTCAAAACCACCCTGCGCGACGAACAAGGGCACGTGGTGGCAGCCAAGACCAACGAGGCTTATGTGGCGCATGGGTTGCCCATCACGCAAAACTTCATCATTGAGCGTCCCCGACTTTGGTCGCCCGAAACGCCTCATCTCTACCGCGCCGTGACAGAAGTCTACACCGAAGGCGTGCTCCGCGACACTTACGAAACGCGCTTCGGTGTGCGCAGCATCGAGGTGGTGGCCGACAAGGGATTTTTCCTCAACGGTCGGCTGCGCAAGTTTCGCGGCGTCTGCAACCACCACGACCTCGGTCCGCTCGGAGCAGCGGTCAATGTGAGTGCCCTCCGTCACCAGCTCGCCATCCTCAAGGACATGGGCTGCGACGCCATCCGCACCGCCCACAACATGCCCGCCCCCGAACTCGTGCAACTCTGTGAGGAAATGGGCTTCATGATGATGCTCGAACCCTTCGACGAGTGGGACATCGCCAAGTGCGAGAACGGCTATCACCGCTACTTCGACGAATGGGCGGAACGCGACATGGTCAACCTCCTGCGGCAGTATCGCAACTCGCCCGCCGTGGTGATGTGGAGCATCGGCAACGAAGTGCCCACGCAGTGTTCGGCCGAAGGCTACAAGGTGGCCACGATGCTTCGCGACATCTGCCATCGCGAAGACCCCACGCGTCCCGTCACCTGCGGTATGGACCAAGTGAGTTGTGTGCTCGACAATGGGTTTGCCGCCATCATGGACGTGCCGGGCTTCAACTACCGTGCCCACCGCTACACCGAAGCCTATCGCCGTCTGCCACAAAATGTGGTGCTCGGTTCGGAAACGACCTCGACGGTGAGCAGCCGTGGTGTCTACAAGTTTCCTGTTGTGCTGAAGTCCGATGCCATCTATCCCGACCATCAGTCGTCGGGCTACGACACAGAGTATTGTTCGTGGTCGAACACCCCCGATGTCGATTTCGCCCTCGCCGAAGACTATCCCTGGACGATGGGGCAGTTTGTCTGGACGGGCTTCGACTACCTCGGTGAACCTTCGCCCTACGACACCGATGCCTGGCCCTCTCACGCCTCCCTCTTCGGCATTGTCGACCTCGCCTCCCTGCCCAAGGACCGCTACTATCTCTACCGCTCCGTTTGGAACAAGACGGCCCCCACCCTGCACGTGCTGCCCCACTGGACGTGGCCGGGGCGCGAAGGGGAAATCACGCCGATCTATGTCTACACCAACTATCCCGAAGCCGAACTCTTTGTCAACGGAGTGAGTCAAGGACGGAAGCGCCACGCCTCGCGCCCTACTCCCTCGATGGACAATCCCGATCCTGCCACCATCAAGGACGGCAGCATCGAAGCCCGCTACCGCCTCATGTGGAACGAGGTGGTCTATGCCCCCGGAGCACTGCGTGTGGTGGCCTACGATGCGCAAGGTCGCCCGGCCGAGGAGCGCACCCTCCGCACGGCAGGAGCGCCCCACCACTTGCAGCTCACGCCGGCCGTCTATCCAGGCGACACATCCACCCTTCCGGCCGATGGCAACAGTCTGGCCTATGTCACCGTCTCTGTGGTGGACAAGGACGGCAATCTCTGCCCCGATGCAGCCCACTTGGTACGCTTCAAGGTGAAAGGTGCCGGACAATACCGCGCGGCCGCCAACGGCAACGCTGCTTCGCTCGACCTCTTCCACCTCCCGCAGATGCACGCCTTCTCGGGGCAGTGCACCGCCATCGTCCAAGCCGGAAAGATGCCCGGCACGCTCACCCTCGAAGCCTCGGCCAAAGGATTGAAGTCTGCCCGCCTTTCACTCCGTGTCGAATAGTGCTTTTGTTCCGCAACACCTTACTTTTCACCCCTCAACCTATTGATTGCTTATGCTGACCACACGTTTTTCACTCTTGGGAGCACTGTTCTCCCTCTTCGTTTCTTGTTCCGGTGGCAACGAAACACCGCAACCCACGCCCCCCATAGCTCCATCTCTCCCTGAAAAGGTGGCATTTGCCCATGGGGCGGACATCTCGTGGTACACCGAAATGGCGGCCGATGGCCGTAAGTTCTACAACGCCCAAGGACAGGAGCGCGAGGCCCCGGCGCTGATGCGCGAACTGGGGATGAACGCTGTGCGCCTGCGGGTGTGGGTGAACCCCGAAAACAAAGGGGTGAACTTCTGCAACACGGCCGATGTTGTGCGCAAAGCGAAGGCTGCCCAATCGGCAGGACTGGCCGTGATGATCGACTTCCACTACTCCGACTGGTGGGCCGACCCGGGCCGGCAGGAAATTCCCAAAGCCTGGCAGGGGCATGCTTTCAGCGAACTGGAAAAGGACGTGCGCCGGCACACCACCGATGTGCTCACCGCTGTGAAGCAGGCGGGTGTGACGCCGCAGTGGGTGCAGGTGGGCAACGAGACGAACAACGGGATGCTCGGCGAAATGGGCACAACTCAGAAGCCAGCGCAGTATGCCGCCCTCTTCCGCACCGGCTGTGAAGCTGCGAAATCGGTGTTTCCCAACGTCCAGGTGGTGGTCCACTTGGCCAAAGGCTACGATTCGGGGCTTTTCAAATGGAACCTTGACCTGCTCCGCAACAATGGGGCAAAGTTCGACCTGATTGGCATGTCGATCTACCCGACGGAACACCGCTATTGGGAGAACGGCGCTTGGAAACAGCAATCCTTTTGGTCGGAAACCCGCCGACAGCAGGTGGTGCTCCACAGCGGCAGCGAACTGATAGATGCAGCGATGGAAAACATGGCCTTTGTGGCGCAGCGCTACGGCTGCAAGGTCCTCGTCTCGGAATGTGGCATGCCGCTCTCGACGCCTGCCGAGTCCAAGCAGTGGTTTGAGCAACTCTATCGCGCCACAAAGGCTTCGTCTCACTGCGCAGGCTGGTTCTACTGGGAACCGCTGGCCGACGGTCGCTGGCGTCCGGCTTCTTATGCCCAATGGAACTGGGGAGCCTACGACATGGGAGCATTCACCCCCGAGGGGCGCCCCACACCAATCTTTGATGTACTGAAACCTTGATGTCTACCTTTTCCCTCGCGCGTACGCGCGCTCTCTACAATAGCGTGTGTATTTTGCCTTCACTCCTTCACCGGGAGAGGTAAGTCGCAGAGAGACAAGAGATTGCGGGTGAAGGCAAGAGGTGCTCCATCCTTCACCTCATTCACAGGATTTCCCTTCACCAACAACTCCCTCATTAGCAGCAGTTTACGCCTTTCGGTGAAGGCAATGAAGGCAAAAAACAATGTTTTATAGTAGTAGCGCGCGCGTACGCGCGAGGGAAAAGGATAGGAAGGAGGGAAATTTACCTCCAAGATAAAGCGAACTACCTCTGAGATAAAAGAAACTACCTCTGAGAAAAATCAATTCTCCCCATAGTTGCATAAAGGGAATCTTCGGAATGACCGAAGATTCCCTTTTCTATAAACACGAAAGAGGCCATCTTCCACTGAAGACAGCCTTTCTTTCGAACATAGACATAACAATTTAAATTCTTACTCTGACGGCGCAGAACTTAGCGTTGAAACCAAGCAGCCTTGCTATCAGATTGCACTGCAAAGGTAGGCACTTTCTGAAGCCTATGCAATACCCAAAAGTGGTGATTTTGATGCTTTTGGCCCATTTCTCCTTCCTTTTCCCACTATCAAAAGGCATCGGCAGGTGCAGAAATGCGCTTTTTGCGGTCGAAATGATAGGTAAAGGTGAGCAAAAGTGACACATTGCGTCCTTCCTTCGTGAAATCCGACGACAGGCGATTGACCGGCAGCAGTCCAAAGTTGGCTTCCACTCCCGCGGTGAGGGCCGTAGGAAACTGGTAGGCCACACCGGCTTTCAGTCCGGCATCAAAGCGACGGCTACCGCTGAGCGAGAAGGTGGGGTCGGTATAACTGATTTTGCGCTCGCCGGCCGCCGTCCCATCGCCACGAGTACGGCGGCGTCCTCCCACACCATAGGCGGTGTAGACACCGGCCATGAAGCGCAGATAGCGATGTTCGGCCAAGCGGTGGTAGTAGTGGAGCGGCAGGTCGAGTTGGAGATAGTGGGCGGTGTAGTCGCGGTGCATCGTGCTCTCCACAGGTCGCCCTTGGGCATCGGTGCGCTGAAGATGTTCGCCGGCTGCATTGCGGCGTGGCTGTCCTGCGGCATCGTAGAGGAGGTCGGGCGTGAGTCGGTCGGCTTCTTCCCAACCTTTTCCCGCAAAGCCAAAGGAGGGGGCAAGCGCCCAATGCTGGTCAAACTCAAACTCGTAGCCGAGGGCGACTTGGGTAGCACCTACGGGGCAAGGAGCTAGATACATATGGCTATAATTATTTTTCTACTTGAAATCTCCATTTTACGTTTTT
>RBWB01584030.1_pt1 | contig 10771 bp, 7 predicted proteins | sample 2014201 | NCBI WGS metagenome assembly RBWB01 (sample SAMN10133834, study PRJNA383868) | Human oral metagenome, whole genome shotgun sequencing project. | isolation source: supragingival plaque isolated from 88 juvenile twins | host: Homo sapiens | place: Australia
GTGTCCGGCTCCCGGCCGGGCTCCCACGCGCGGCCCCAGGTGCGGGCCATCCGCTGGGCGATCATGAGGAGGAGAGCGATGATGATGAGGAGCGGCCAGCCCGGCCACCGGTCAGTAGTGAGCGCGCGTAGAGTGTCCTCGACGGCGACGGCGAGGAGGCCGAGGGCGGTGAGGGCCGCCGCTGGCCCCTCGACTCCCCACCAGCCCAGCCACGCGGCCGGGGCGCCCAGCAGGCACCCCAGGATAGTGACGACGCACCCCAGGGTGACGTCCCATGGCTGGATGCGAGGGCTGGTGAGGATTAGGGCCATGGCGGCCGCCACGACCCCATACGTCGCCACCATCAGGGCGGTGACTATACGGGGCTCGTGGAGGGTCCCCCAGATGCGGCGGCCCAGGCCCATCAGCCCTCCTCAGGCTCGCTGGTAGCGGGCAGCTGTGTCTCAGCCGGTGCGGCGGCCAGCCACGGCACGTAGGTGCGCAGCCAGGCGTCGACGCCAGGCAGAGCCATGATACGGGTGACCGCGCCGGTGACGGCGAGGACACCAGCGGCGGCCCCGGTAGCGACGGCAGGGTCGTGCTGAGACGCGGCCGTGTAGACCACCGGGGCGAGCGCGCACAGGCCCACGAGGGCCTGGAAAATCGTGCGGATGACCGCGCGCGACGGGTGATTGATCTGGGTGGCGAGGTGCTTGCTCACGCGGCCGCCTCCTCGGTCTTGGGGGTGGCGTTGGCCTTGACAGCGGCCAGGACCTCAGCGGTCGCGGCCTCGATGTCCTTCTTCCCTGCGAGCGGACCAAAACAGAGGTTGTAGTGCGCCCAGGAGTCTCCCACGAGGGAGTTGAAATCTTCTCCGGTGACCCAGTCGGTCCGCACGCCGAGCCGGTACCAGGCGTCCGCCTGGGCCTGAGTCAGGCTGAGAGCCCCGAGGCCAGGCACCAGGAGCGCATACCCCTTGCTGGTGCCGAAGTCAAGACCGAGCATTCTCATGTCGTCATCCTTTGCTGTAGTGGTGGTGTCGGCGGGGGCGGTTGCCCCCACCATGGCGTCCCATGCCGCGCGGTCGCGCAACCGGTTCAGGTCGAGGTGGCTGCCCCAGCCGGAAAGGCGGCCGTCCTCCGTGTACTGGTGGACCAGCGCCGACGTGCCCCAGTAGGGGACGTCCGGGATGGCAGGGTCCATATAGCCCGCCCCGTAGTCCGAGTAGTCGGGTCCACCGGCCACCCACAGGGGGTACCGGGCGGCGACCGCGGACCAGTCGTAGGAGTGGAGCACGTTCTGGTAGGTGTAGAAGCCGGGCGTGGTGCCGGTGCGGACGGCGACGGCGTCGAGCCAAGCCTGGGCCGCCCCGGGGCCGAGCGGGACGGCCTTGGCCTCCCAGTCCAGCCACAGGGGGACGCGCCCCAGGTAGTCGGCCGCATGGGCCAGGAAGAACTCGGCCTGCGCGCTCACGTCATCGTCGTCAGCGAAGTGGTACAGCGCCAACCGCTTCCCGTTGGCCAGCGCGCTGGCGACCTGGTCGCGCCAAGCCGGGTTGACGTACCATGTGCCCTCCGTCACCTTGACGATGACAAAATCGGCAGGCACGACACCGAAATCGATGCCGGCCTGGTGACTGGACACGTCGACACCGTGCGCGTGCGTCGGCTCGCTCGACGTCGACGGCGCGGCAGGCGCAGGAGCCGGTGCCGGGGCGCTCGCGCCCGCAAACTCAGGCCACTGGGACAGGAACAGGCTGTCGTCGAAACGGTGGCAGGACGTCCAACGGCCAGCGGCCGTGATCGGGTGGCTCGAGTAGCGGACAGTGCGGGTCTCCCCACCGGTGGAGTCCCCCGCGTAGCCGTCGATGCTGCCGTCCTCGGCGATCCACGCCTCCGAGATGAGTGGGTCTCCGCCGTCCTCGACGGCGATCACGACATGGCCGGTGCCGCCCTCGTTCGCGGCGGACAGGATGACGTCGCCGGTGCGGAACCCTCCCGCGGGGGTCAGGTCGCTGTCGGGCCATGTGACCTCAGGGAAACCGCGGGCCTCGAGACCCTGTCGCATGTTCCCGGTCCACAGGCCGTCGATCTCTGGCAGGGCCGGGTGGCCCCACGGCACGCCGTAGGTGACGTGCAGGCCGAAGCAAATCGACCCACACACCAGCGACGAGCAGTCGGCATTCTGGGGGGTGGTGACGTATCCGGCCTCGTCGGCGTTGGCGTACCAGGAGCGGCGCTCAGGCTGGCTGTAGCCGACGTCGGCGACGTCGCAGATGTAGCGGGCCTGCGCGGCCGCTACGCTTCCAACAGACATGCGATTCCTTTCCATGATTTGATGCGAGAAACCCCGCCACCAGGATTGGTGTGGGGCAGGAAATGGTCAGTAGCCGATGGCATGCCACATGAGCGAGTGGTTTGTGCTCGCGGTCTCGCCCGGGTACATGGCCCGGAAACCGCGCTCGGACACGTAGTCGATCATGGGCATGCGGTTATTCGTGAAGCCATATTTCCCGCCGGAATTGTAAATTGGCGTCACAGTCACGGTTAAACAGGATTTCGGGAACGGCGTATTGAACACCATAGTCGGCATATAGCCATTCCCAAACTGGATAGTCGTGTTCGAAGAAACGCGCCCATGCTTAATCAGCATGACCTCATTTGGGCCGGGCGCCGTGTACTCGATACCGGCGTCCCCCTGTTGTGTCGTCTCCATGTAAAGACCCGACGTCCCGTCCCAGCGAGTGCCGTCATAGCGGACCAGACAACCCGGGTTCTCCACCCAGTAGAAATCCGGGTTAGACGGCGACGGATTCCACCCCAAGTCCCATTTAGCCTGACTGGCCTTATTGTAGGCGTCCTGCCAATTCTGCGCCCAGATAATGGTCCGCACCGACCGAGCCAGGGCGTCCATGTCGCCCTGGGCATTGAAAGGGTCCGTCCCTTCCGGGACACGGATTCGGTTCATCAGCGTAGTTGCCATTTATACCCCTTGTCCTTTTGGTGCTGGCGGGAGCGTAGTCCATTTGATCGTGATGCGGCCACTGTCCGGGTCGGTGCCGATATCGGAGACGCCCCCCTCGGTGCTGCCTCCGGTCCATAGGAGGCCGCCCCCGTTGGCGACGAGCCATTGGGCTACATCCGCCGGGAGGGTGACGTCCTGGCCGCCTGGCAGCCACTTGGCAAGCGCCACCGACAGGGACGGGCCGGTCGCCGTCGGCTGCTGCCCCAGACTCCCCGCCGTGTGGCAGCGGCCCTGGATGGTGACGGCCGCGTTCCCGCCGTCGGCGGTCCGCTCCCCGAAATGCAGGCTGGCCTCAACAATGCGGAAGCCAGAAATCGCCTTCAGTGCCGCGAATTGCCCCCCGTACCCCCACGCCGCGACCGATGCGAATTTGCCGCCGGTAACGATGCGATCCGTCCACGGGCGGCCGTCAGAGCGGCGCGCGCTCCAGGACGCGGAGTAGACCGGCCGGATCACCGCGGTGCCGTCGGTCTGGCCGAGCTGCTGCGCGGGCGCGGTCGGCGGACCCGCAGTGGGCGCGTCCGGGGAGCTGTAGGTGACGGGGCCGACCGTGGTCGGGCGTCCGTCCTGCCACATGAGGGACACGACCTGCCCGACCGACGGGGCGTTCCACGAGTGCGTCGCGGACACGGTGCCGAAAGTGGTGCGGACGACGGCCTGGCCGCTGCCGATGCTGACGACCGTGCCGGTCGTCGGCCGGGGGGCGTCTGTCACTCGGCCGAGGACGATCGCCGACGATTGGCCCGCCTCGCCCCGGACCAGGGCCACGGCGACGTTGTCCCCGTAGTTCACGGACACGGGGTCGAGCCAGGTCGCGGGTACCTGCACCCCCTCGATCGTTACCGCCGGGCGCCCCTGTGACCACCCCACGGTGCCGGTCACGATGCTGGCCCCGCCCTGCTGGCCGATCCCCGCGATCAGCTCCGCCAGGCTCATGACTGCTTGTCCCCGAGGATCACGGAGCGCATTTCGTTGGCGTCGACGTCGACCTCCAGGGTGGAGGCAGTGACACCGCCCATCGCGTCTCCACCGAGGGTCAGGGACATGACCTGCCCGGTGACGTCGATGGCGCGACCACTGCGGGTCGGGACGGCGACCGTCACCCAGTCGAAAAGCTCCAGGCCCGGGTGCGGTAGACATTGGACCTTGAGCCTGGTGGTTTTGGGGCCGGTCTGGTTGGCGAGGCGGGTGGCGGCGGCGCGCTCGGCCGCTAGGGTGGAGTCGATCAGCGGGCTGCTATAGAACTCGGTCGCGTTGCCGAGCGGGCCGCCCCATTTCGCGACGCCGCGGTCGAGGTATGCGCGCCCAACATATTCACCTTTCCCGCCCTGGCTGGTGGCCACGACGCTGTTGTAGACGGTGCCCAGGTCCATCGACCGGGACAGGGACACCAGGGCGGCCATGAAATCCCCGCCCTGAATCTTCCAGGTGGGGTTGTCCGCGCCCTTTTTCGGGTCGAGGACATGCATGGTGCCCTCACCGTCCGTGCGACGCGCCAGGCCCCCATGAGACAGGAGATCATCGATCGCGTCGAGCCTCTCCTTCTCGAAAATTGTTCCGGCCACGACCTTCGCGTGGGTGAGGTTCTTGGAGTCGTCCACGAGCGGTACCGTCCCGGCCAGGAGGCGACGCGTCTCCTTGACAACGTCGGAGCGCTCATCGCCCGGGGTCTTGGCCTGAAGCTTGTCGCGCTGGAGGAGGATCGATGTGTCCTCCACGGCGCAGGTGATGACCCCGCCGGTCGTCAGCCACCGCTCAACCCCGCCCGCCCGGGTGAGCTGCCAGAATTGCTCCGGCTCCGGTTTAGTGACGACGACGACGGCGCGGGGGATACGGGAGCCGTCCTCGGCGATCCAGGTGAGGCGCAGGCGCGCCCCCGGCCCCAGGACGTCGCCCAGCACCCACGGCTGGAGCGTCCCGTCCTCGTCGATAATTTTGATGGTGCCGGAGCACTGGACGGCGCGGGACGCGTCCCAGGTCAGGGACCAGGACTCCACGCGCAGGCCAGCCCGCACCAGGTCATCACCGAGGTAGGCGTCCACCTGCACCGACTCGCGGGAGCGGGTGCCGGTGATCGACTGGCGGGCGGCGTCAGTCATTGGGAGCATGGTCAGCCTCCGATCTGGAGCGGACGGCGCTTGATGTCCGCGTATGTCTTGGCCCCCAGGCGGGACCGGATGCCGTCGTAGGTCGCCCCGTTCGCGAGTTCCTTGGTGCGGTCGTAGGTCGCCCTGACGACGACGACCGGCAGCGATGGGGGCGCGACCACGCCGCCGGACAGGTCCCAGCGCGTGATGCCCTCAGCGACCCACTCCACGCCGACGTCGGCGGGCAGGTACCCGCCCCACAGGGTCGCCCGCTGTGGGTCGTGGGGGACGCGCAAGAGGAGGACGCCTGCCTGCTCCACCAGGGCCGCGACCCGGTCAGCTTGCTGCTGGTTCCAGGTCGTGATGATGGCCTTCAGGGACTCAGGGGCGCTCCTGGCGGCACCGAGCTGGACCGGCAGCCTCGCCCCCAGGGGCAGGACGGTTTTCCCACCGACGCCCCACTTGTGGCCGCTCAGGGAGCCTGCCGTCAGTAGGGGGATGTCCTCGCGTCCCTGGTCGCCCATGTCCAGTTCGATCGCGCTGGTCCAGTCGAGGGGGTCGGACAGCCATGCCGACGGCGAGTCCAGGCGGATTGTCGAGGAGAACGACTGCTCCGCAATTTCATTCGTCAGAGTGTAGGTAACCTCGACGCCGATCGGGATTTCGTGGTCCTCGAGGTAATCCAGATTGGCGATACGGATATCTCCGCCGCCGCGGATCAGGGTCGTGAACCCTCGGACCGTCCGCGTCACCGAGTACCCGGTGCCATCGCCGTGGACAGCCAGAGAAACGGCCGGGTGCCCCTCCTGGGCGCTGATATCCTCGATTGCAATATCTTTGCCGGGCAGGACGCCGTAAATCCCCCTGGATTGGGATTTGTATTTCTCGCCGGTCCACTCGTAGACCCAGCCTACGCCGGAGTGCCCTTCCTCGTAGGATGGGGTGTCGCCGTCGAAATACGACAAATCGGAAACGTCTTCGCGTGTCGCCCCCATGGAACAGAGCACATTGTCGGCGTAAATCGTGCCAACCGGGTTGCCGGGGGACTTGACGCCGACATAGATGTCGAAGGCGGTAGCGTCACCGGGAATGGGCAGGATGATCCCGGCCCTGCCAACGGGCGTGACTTTCCCCAACATGTTTGCGTATCGGACCGTCCGCCCACCCGCAGTGTAAAAACGGATCGCAAGCATGGCGACACTCTGAAGGGTCGCTCCCATGGGGGACGTGTCGAAATCCGCGGCGACCGATACCCATTTCTGTTCCGATGCCGCGGGTCCGCCGAGATTAATCTTCTCACTGAGCGCCATCTTGTCGTAGCCCGCGGCGTCAAGAGCCTTGATTTTCAGGCGCCCATTCTCAACGGAGAGCTCCGATTTCCAACCCCACCACCAATGTAGGTCCTTGGTAAACGACCCATTCTCACAGAGGTTGGTCCGGATTTTAGTATAGCCCATAGTCACCTCTCGGAATAGGGGGCGGGGATCACCACATCAGCGATCCCCGCCCGGTTAGCGGATGCGACGGCCGGACAGGTCCGACGCGACGCGATCGATTGCGCGCCCGGCCTCCACCTGCATCCGGCCAATCAGGACGCCGTCAACGTCCCTCAACTCGAGAACCTCCGGCACGCCGGAATTCCCCTTGGTGAGGAGGTCGTCGATCTTGTCCCACTGGCCGCCCGTGAAAACTGGCTCCGGCTTGCCCGTAGCGTTGAGGACTGTCGTCAGCCCCGGCTGCAAAAGGCCACCGGAATCGAACTTGTAGAGGCCGGTCGACGGGTTGCCGTAGATCGGGGTTTCCCGCACGGGGATGCCGAATGTCGGGGCCTCGACCATCATTCCATTGCCGGAGGCAATGGCGATGTGGTGCGCCGGATACCCCCAGAACAACAGGGTCCCGGGAGTATTCAGCGAGCCTCCGGGCGTAGAGCCCGTCTGGTAGCCGGCAGCCGTCAGACGCGGAATCTGGGAGCCCATCTGGTGGGCCGCCCAGTAGACGAGACCCGAGCAGTCGACGCCGGGTGGGATGCTCGACCCACCCCACACGTAGGTCGCGCCTATCGCCATCCTCGCCGCATTCACGATATCGCTGGCGGCCATGGTGGCGGTCTTACCCTTCAACCACTCACCGAATCCGTCGACCCATTTCCCGGGGAGAGCCATCGCCATGTCTTTGAAGAATGCCGACCCAGGAATTCCCTTGAGGGCGGCATTCATCGGAATGCGCAGCAGATTCTCGACCGCTCCGAGCGGGTCGGAAATGATCGATGAGACCGCGTCCGCGGCCGTGGCAATCCAATTGCTGGCGGTTTGCACGCCAGCACCGACGGTGCTTTTGAGCTTTTCCCAGATGCCGCCGTCGGCGAATGCGGCGAATTCGGCTCCCCGGTCTCCGCCGGGGATGTGTCCGCCGCTGGAGCCGCGCGCGGCCGCGTTCATGCGGTGGATTGCTGCGGGGCCGCCGACGGCGCGCACCCACTCGGGCCGCATGATCGCCTCACCGCCGGACAGGGCGATAGCGCCGCCACCGTCGGGCGAGTAGAAATGGTAGATGTCCCGCCCCGGGCTGTAGCCGGGGAGGACGCCGCCACTGGCGTAGCCGGGGATCGGGCTGACATCCGGGAGCCTCAGGGAAAGGCCGAGTTTCTCCGCGATACTGTCAGCCGTTTTCTTAATGCCGTCTTTGTAGACGGTGTTAATCAAGAAATTGATCGGCTTCGCGGCTACGGATTTAACCCCATCCCAAACAGTCTGGATACCGCTCTTCATATTGTCGAACGCGGTTTTGATATTCGTTGTAACCGTGTCGAAAATAGGTTTGAGAGTATCCCGGAACCAGGACGCCACCGTATTGATGGTGTCCTTGATTCCGTTCCAGACCGTCTGTAGACCGCTCCACAGCAGGTCAGCCCCAGCCTTAATCCCGTCCCATACGGCCGTGATGACCGGCTGCACATAGGTCTGGAACCAGCCGACCACTGTTTGGACGGCCGACTGGATGCCATTCCAGATGGTGACGATTCCATTCCAGAGGAATTGCGCGCCGACCTGGATTCCGGTCCACACAGCCGAAATGACTGGCTGCACATAGGCCGTGAACCAGTCCGCGACCGTCCGGACCGCCGACTGAATCCCGTTCCAGACCGCGACAAGCCCAGCCCACAAGAACTGCGCCCCAACCTGGATACCAATCCAGACCGCAGACAGGACCGGGGACACGTAGGTCATAAACCAATCGACGACGACGCCGACTGCGGATTTCAGGCCATCCCAGACCGTCTGCACTCCGGTCCATAGCCACTGCGCCCCGGCGACGATACCGGACCACACAGTCGACAAGACAGGGGCCACATAGGCCATAAACCAATCGACGACGAGCAGCACGGCCGCGCGGATAAGCGCCCACACGATGATGAATGGAATTGACAGCGCCCAGATGCCGATTTTGATGCCGGTCCACACGGCCTCGAAAGCCGGGACGACATAGGACGTGAACCAGTCCGCGACCGTCTGGACCGCGGCCTGGATTCCGGACCATACGCTGGTCACGACGTACACCAGGCCGCTCCAGAGACCTCCCAGCACAACCACAGCACCCGTGATGACGGGGACCACGTAGGAGGTGAAGAAACCGGACACGGCGGACCAAATCTGATTCCAGACGTCCCCCAGAACCGTCAGCGTCGCATTCCAGTAGGGGGCGATCCAATCCAGGAAAGACTGGAACGCCGCCGTAATCGACGCCCACGCCTGTTTGCCCATCTCGGTCTGTGTGAAAAACCACGTCAGGGCGGCCACCACAGCGAGAATCGCCGTCACGATGAGGATATACGGGTTGGCGTTCGCAACCACGTTGAAAGCCGCCTGGGCATTCTTCGCGGCCGCCACAGCGCCTTCCATTGACTTGAGGCTGGTCACCCATTTCAGGACACTGCCAGCCTGCTTGATCGCGTCAATCGTCGTCGTGGCCTTGTGGAGGCCATAGAAAGCGGTCGCTGCGGTGCCGACCGTGACGGCCAACGTCGACAGCATCCCCTTGTGCTCGATACCCCAGGCGGTCGCCGTCAGGAGCGCGTCGCCAACCTTGACGATGGCGTCGCGCAGCCCCTCAAGGAAACCTGTCAGTGGGGAATTCGGGTCAAGCCCGAAAAGCGGTTTATCCGTCTCCCCGGTGAAGATGATTTCCGTGATCCCCTGGATCGACGGGATTAGCGTATCATTGATCCAGGTGCCCGCCTCGATAGCGGCATCGCGGACACTGAAAAGGAAGTCCACCAGAGCGGAGTCCTCTTCGAGGCCGAACAGGGTGCCAGGCCCCTGATAGTCGCCCTGGAAAAGAATGCTGGCGACGCCCTGGATTCCAGGAATAAGCGTGCCGGTAATCCAATCCCCGGCCGCCCGGGCGGACTCCCCAATCTTGAAAAGGAAATCGACGATACCGGAATCCTCTTCTAGACCGAAGAGTTTAGAGGAGCCGTCGAATTGGCCTTTAGTGAGGATATCCCATACGCCCTGAATACCAGGGATGAGGTTATCGTTAATCCATCCGAAGGCTTTCTCGGCCCCGGTGGCAACATTCCCCATGAAATCGGTCAGGGCGGGCTTGATCTGGTCGACGATACCCATCGCACCAGAGACGAGGGCGGCCTCGAGGTTGCCCCATGCGCCCTCGATCGTCGCTGTCGACGTCGCCGCCTCTTTGGCGACGTCGGTCATGCCGAGGTCCATCACCGCCGCGTTGAATTCCTCGGCGGTGATCTCGCCCTTCTCCATCGCCTCACGGAAATTGCCCGTGTAGGCTCCGGCCTCGAGAAGGGCCTGTTGGAGTTTCCCGGACGCGCCGGGGACGGCGTCAGCGAGCTGGTTGAAGTTCTCGGTTGTGAGTTTGCCTTGCCCGGCGGTCTGGGTGAGCACCATGCCGACGGACTTGAAAGTTTCCGCATTGCCGCCAGCGACGGCATTTAAATTACCGGCAGCCTCAGCGAGCTTGTCATATCCGGTGACGTTGTTCGACGCCAATTGTGCGGTAATCGACTGGATATCGGAAAGACCGTAGACGGTATTATCCGCATAGTCTTTAGTGCTCTTGGTGAGCCGGTCAATATCGGCCGCGGATTTGCCCGCAAAGCCCAAGGTGTTCTTGAACTTGTTGGTGGCGTCAGACGCGTCAATCGCCTGCTTGGCGACATCCGAGAAACTGGCCGCGAGCCCTACGGCACCGGTGACAGCGAGCGCCCCAGCGGCGATCTTCCCGACCTTCTGGAAAGCACCACCCAGGCCGCTCGTGATTTTACGTTCGACCGGCTTGGTGTCGACATCACCTAGGGCGTCTTTGAGCTGCTGGGTGATTGCTTTGGTGGAGAGGGCTACCTGAATCCAGGCTGTGCCGATTGTATGCCCGCTGGGCTTGCTGTCAGCCAATCCAGGCCCCTCTCGATATGCCGGGAGGCCCCACAGTACGCCGCTGTGGGGCCTCCCTCGTGTTGGTTATGCGTTGGCCTGCGCGGCCAGTTCTGGGTGCCTGGCGAGCCAGCGGCGAGCCTTGGCGGCCTGCCGCTCCTGCGCCTCCCGCGCCTTCGCCTGCCAGCCCGGCTCGGGCGGCTGCGGAGACTTCGGCAGGTCGGACTGCTTGGCTCCGACGGCGGAGGCGATGTAGCAGCAGATCTGCCAGGCGGCCAT